>OEIU01000552.1_pt1 | contig 33604 bp, 27 predicted proteins | sample 1539221 | NCBI WGS metagenome assembly OEIU01 (sample SAMN03792071, study PRJEB22550) | activated sludge metagenome | feature: wastewater treatment plant; material: activated sludge; isolation source: Wastewater treatment plant of a petroleum refinery complex | place: Argentina: Zarate | collected...
GCAGGGAAGGCCGGGATGCTCCCGCCGAACCTGTATGCTCGTGTGCATCTCTTGCCATGCGCAACAGCACACGAGACCGCGGGTGCGGCGCGCACCCGGTCTTCCCTGCGCCCTCAGATTGGAGAGGGCGGTAATCGAGATGCAAACCTCGGGCAGATGATGTCGCGAGATCGCGAACGCGCACTCGGTCGTCGCCCTCCGCCTTGTGCGCAATTGCGCACTGGGGCGGGTGACCAAGTATCCCAGAGACGCCGCAGTGACCGAACCGATAAGCCGCGGCGTACTGGTTCCTTCGCCTGCGCGGAGGATGACAGCGGTGTGTGCGGCGCCACGGATGCCTGCCAGAGACGCAAGCAACCCGCCTTGACTCCCGCCTCTCAAAATCGTTATAAAACATAACTATTCTCGACAGGAAGCAATAAAAGCCCATGGGAAACGCCGACGCCACCGCAACAGCGGGTCAGTCCGACCTGCTCGTGATCGAGCAGAACGGCGCGGTGCTGACTGTCGGCCTCAACCGTCCGGCCAAGCGCAACGCGCTGAATGACGGCATCATCCTGGCGATCCAGGATTGCTTCTCCGATCTGCCCGAAGGCGTTGGCGCCGTCGTCATCTACGGCATCGGCGACCATTTCTCCTCCGGCCTCGATCTCTCCGAACTCACCGAGCACGACGCCACCGAGGGCCTGCGCCATTCGCAGATGTGGCACCGGGTGTTCGACCGCATCCAGTACAGCCGCGTCCCCGTGATCGCGGCGCTGAAGGGCGCCGTCATCGGCGGCGGCCTGGAGTTGGCCTGCGCGGCGCATATCCGTGTCGCCGAACCATCGGCCTACTTCGCGCTGCCCGAAGGCCAGCGCGGCATCTTCGTCGGCGGCGGCGGATCGGTGCGGCTGCCGCGGCTGATCGGCGTGGCGCGAATGATCGACATGATGCTCACGGGCCGCGTCTATTCGGCGACCGAAGGCTCGTCTTACGGCTTCTCGCAATATCTCACCGAAGCCGGCGGCGCGCTGCCGAAGGCGCTGGAGCTTGCCGAGCGCGTCGCCGCCAATGCGCCGCTGACCAATTTCGCCGTGCTGCAGGCGCTGCCGATGATCGCGGAAGCCAACCCGCAGACCGGCCTGCTGATGGAATCGCTGATGGCGACGGTGGCGCAGAGCGACAAGGAAGCAAAACGCCGCATTCGCGCGTTTCTCGACCACAAGACCGCCAAGGTGAAGCCGACCTGACATGAGCGCCCAGCCCAGCATGTCCGCCTCCACTGACCCTGTCGCGCGCGACCAGCCGCTGCGCCCGATCTCGTTCGGCACGCCTGCCGTGCAGGTCGAGCGCCGCGACGACGGCACCATCTATCTGCGCCCGAAGGCGCAACTGCGCGACTATCCGGTGCGCATCACCGACCGCCTGCACCGCTGGGTGGCGGCTGCGCCCGATCGCATCTTCATGGCGGAGCGCAATGCGGCGCGGGGCTGGCGGCAGATCACCTATGCCGAACTGCTCGCGTCCGCGCGGCATATCGCATCGGCGCTGCTGGCGCGCGGCCTGTCCGCCGAGAGGCCCGTCGTCATCCTATCCGGCAACTCGATCGATCATGCGCTGGTCGCGTTCGGCGCGCTCTATGCAGGCATTCCGTTCTGCCCGGTGTCGCCGGCCTATTCGCTGGTGTCGCGCGACTACGGCAAGCTAAGCTATCTGATGAAGCTGCTGACGCCTGGTCTTGTCTTCGCCGACGACGCCACGAAGTTCGCCGATGCGCTTGCCGCCAACGTCCCCGATGACACCGAGATCGCCGTCTCCCGTGGCGTCGTGCCCGGGCGAGAGATCACGACGCTGGCGGACTTGATGGCGACCCCGTTGCATCCGCGCCTCGACGCGCTGCACGATGCGATCGGTCCTGACACCATTGCAAAATTCCTGCTGACGTCAGGCTCGACCGGCAACCCGAAGGCCGTCATCAACACCCAGCGCATGATCTGTGCCAACCAGGTGATGCTGCGCGAGACGCTGGCGTTCCTGAAGGACGAGCCGCCTGTCATCGTCGACTGGCTGCCCTGGAACCACACCTTCGGCGGCAACCACAATATCGGGCTCACGCTCTACAATGGCGGCTCGATGTATCTCGACGAGGGCAAGCCGATGCCCGGCGGCATCGAGGAGACCGTGCGCAATCTCCGGGAGATTTCGCCGACGGTCTATTTCAACGTGCCCAAGGGCTATGAATCACTGCTGCCCTATCTGCGCGACGATGCAAACTTGCGCAAGAAATTCTTCGCGCGGCTCCATGCGATGTTCTTCTCGGGCGCCGCGCTGTCTGCGTTCGTCTGGAACAGCCTCGATGAATTATCCGTCCGCGAGACCGGCTACCGCGTGCCGATGCTGACCGGGCTCGGCGCCACCGAGACCGCGCCGTTCTTCATGTCGGTCAATCCGCACACCAGCCGCTCCGGCCATGTCGGGCTGCCGGTCCTCGGCAACGACGCCAAGCTCGTGCCCAACAACGGCAAGCTCGAAGTGCGTGCCAGGGGGCCGAACGTGATGCCGGGTTATTGGCGCCAGCCTGATATCACCGCGAAATGCTTCGACGAGGAAGGCTTCTACAAGATGGGCGACGCGCTCAAGCCGGCCGACCCTGATAATTTTGACGCCGGCTTCGATTTCGACGGCCGCGTCAGCGAGGATTTCAAGCTCGCGAGCGGCACCTGGGTCAGCGTCGGCCCATTGCGCGCGCGCTTCGTCGCGGCCTGCGCGCCGCTGGTGCGCGATGTCGTGGTCGCCGGCATCAACCGCGATGAAATCTCGGCACTGGTGGTGCTCGATCTCGACGGCTGCCGCCTGATCAACCCGACGCTGCCGGTGGACGATCTCGCCGCGGCGGCATCCGACCCGCTGATCATCGAGGCGTTCCACGAGCGCTTCCGCCAGCTTGTCGCTACCGCGACGGGCTCCTCCACCCGGATCACCCGCGCCGTGCTGCTCGATGTGCCGCTGTCGATCGACCGTGGTGAAGTCACGGACAAGGGCTCGATCAACCAGCGCGCGGTCCTGGAGAACCGCAGCGCGCTGATCGAAACGATTTACGCAGCGGTGCCGGCGGCGCCGGTCATCACCTTGTAACGGAATTTGCTTGAATATCTTGTCAGGGAGAGCGTCATGCAGTTGAAGGACCAGGCCGCCATCGTCACAGGCGGCGCATCGGGATTGGGCGCGGCGACCGCGCGCCGGCTCGCGGCGCAGGGCGCCAAGGTCGCGATCTGCGATCTCAACGCCAGCCTTGCTGAAACAGTCGCGGCCGAGATCGGCGGGATCGCCGTCACCTGCGACGTGTCTGACACAGCCTCGGCGGAAGCCGCGATTGCCAAGGCCGCGGCGGCGCATGGTCCGGCGCGCGTGCTGGTGAACTGCGCCGGCATCGGCGTCGCCAAGCGCGTGATCGGCAAGGACGGGCCGATGGCGCTCGGTGACTTCGAGAAGGTGATCAAGGTCAATCTGATCGGCTCGTTCAACATGCTGCGGCTCGTAACCGCTGCGATGTCGAAGCTGGACCCGCTGGCGACCGGCGAGCGCGGCGTGGTGATTTCGACGGCTTCGGTTGCCGCCTATGAGGGCCAGATCGGCCAGTCCGCCTATTCGGCCTCGAAGGGCGGCATCGTCGCCATGACGCTGCCGATCGCGCGCGAGCTGGCGCAGTTCGGCATTCGCGTGCTGACGATCGCGCCGGGCCTGTTCCTGACGCCGCTGCTCGCCAACCTGCCGCAGGAAGCGCAGGACTCGCTCGCCGCCTCGATCCCGTTCCCGCGCCGGCTCGGCCAGGCCGAGGAGTTCGCCTCGCTGGCGCTGCACATGATCGACAACCCGTACCTGAACGGTGAAGTGGTGCGGCTCGATGCCGCGCTTCGCATGGCGCCGCGTTAAGGATAGGTCATGTTCGTGCACAGCCGCGACGTGCAGATCCAGTGGGGCGATTGCGACCCCGCCAACATCGTCTACTACCCGCGCTATTTCGCGATGTTCGACGATTCGACCTCGATCATGTTCGAAGCCGCCGGTTTCTCGAAACAGGACATCATCCATAGATACGGCCTGGTTGGCATACCGATGGTGGACACGCGGGCGAAATTCCACATCCCCTCGACCCATGGCGACTGGATCAGGATCGAAAGCCGGATCGAGAGTTTCAAGCGGTCCAGCTTCGAGGTGGTCCACAACGTGTTCAAGGGCGAGGCGCTGGCGATCGAGGCGTTCGAGACCCGGGTGCTGGTCGGCCGTCATCCGGACGATCCGGCGAAGCTGAAATCGGCCTCGATGCCGCAGGAGATCATCGAGCGTTTCATGCGGGGCTGACGAATGCGCCCGCATGACCTAAAGAAGGGGCTGAATTGCCCGCCTGTTTTTGCTTTACACAATAAAGAAGATAATCAAGGGAGGAATGAATGAAGAAGGCTCTTCTGTCTGCGGCGGCCGTGGTTGCGGCCCTCGCCCTGCCGGGCTCGGCGCTGGCGCAGACCAACGAGATCACCATCGGCATCACCATCGTCACGACCGGACCTGCGGCGGCGCTCGGAATTCCCGAACGCAACGCGCTTGAATTCGTGCCGAAGGAGATCGGCGGCGTGCCGCTCAAGATCATCGTGCTCGACGACGGCGGCGACCCGACGGCGGCGACGACCAATGCGCGTCGCTTCGTGACCGAGTCCAAGGCCGACATCATCATGGGTTCGTCGACGACGCCTCCCACCATTGCGGTCTCGACGGTCGCCAACGAGGCGGGCATTCCGCATTTCGGCCTGGCGCCGTTCCCGATCAATGAGGCCCGCGCAAAGTGGTCGGTGGCGATGCCGCAGCCGATTCCGATCATGGGCAAGGTGCTGTACGAGCACATGAAGGCGCATGGCATCAAGACCGTCGGCTATATCGGCTACTCGGATTCCTACGGCGATCTCTGGGCCAACGACTTCAAGACCCAGGCCGTGCCGATGGGCTTGAACATGGCGACTGAAGAACGCTTCGCCCGTACCGATACGTCGGTCACGGGCCAGGTGCTGAAACTGGTCGCCGCCAATCCCGACGCCATTCTGGTCGGCGCCTCCGGCACCGCCGCGGCGCTGCCGCAGTCGACGCTGCGCGACCGCGGCTACAAGGGCCTGATCTACCAGACCCATGGCGCCGCCAGCATGGACTTCATCCGCATCGCAGGCCCCGCGGCGGAAGGCGTCATCATGTCCTCGGGTCCGGTGATGTCGCCGGAATCGCAGCCCGACAGCGCGCTGACCAAGAAGCCGGGTCTCGCGCTCAACACCGCCTATGAAGCCAAGTACGGCGCCAACAGCCGCAGCCAGTTCGCCGGCCATTCCTACGACGCCTTCGAAGTGCTCAAGCGCGTGATCCCGGTGGCGCTGAAGACCGCGAAGCCGGGCACGCCTGAGTTCCGCGAGGCGATCCGCCAGGCGCTGATCTCTGAGAAGGAAATCGCGGCCAGCCAGGGCGTCTACAACTTCACCGAAAAGGATCGCTACGGTCTCGACGATCGCTCGCGCATCATCCTGACGGTGAAGGACGGCAAGTACGTCCCGGCGAAATAGATGACCAGCGCCTCATGGTGAGGAGGCGCTTCAGCGCCGTCTCGAACCATGTGGCCCCGCTGGTGCCATTCATCCTTCGAGGCGCACGCTGTCGCGTGCGCCTCCGCCCCCGCGTCGAGAAAAGCAGATCTATACTTCGCTCGCGCCTTCGTGCTGGAAGCCGAGATAGCTCGCCGCGACGCGCTGGTTGCTGGCGATATCCTTCGCCGATCCCGACAGGATGAACTCGCCGAGTTCCATGACATAGGCGCGGTCGGCGATCTGCAGGGCGGCCTGCGCGTTCTGCTCGACCAGCAGCACCGAGACGCCGGCGGCGCGCAGTTCGCCGATGGTGCGGAAGATGTCGGCGACGATGATCGGCGCGAGGCCGAGGCTCGGCTCGTCCAGCATCAATAGTCTTGGAGCGCCCATCAGCGCACGGCCCATCGCCAGCATCTGCTGCTCGCCGCCGGAAAGCGTGCCGGCAAGCTGCTTGCGGCGTTCCTTCAGCCGCGGAAACAGCGCATAGACCCGCTCGAACGATTTTGCCGCCGTGGCCTTCGGAATCCGGAACGCACCGAGCAGCAGATTATCCTCGACATTCATGGTGGCGAACAGTTCGCGGTGCTCGGGCACCAGGCTCAAGCCCGCCGCGACGCGGTCCTCGATATCGAGCTGGGTCATGTCGGCGCCGGCAAAGGCGGTGTTGCCCTTGAGCGGCAGGATACCCATGATCGCGTTCAGCAGCGTGGTCTTGCCGGCGCCGTTGGCGCCGATGATGGTGACGATCTCGTTGTCGGCGACGTCGAGCGAGACCGAGCGCACGGCTTCGACCTTGCCGTAGGCAACGTGGGCGTCGGAGACGGACAGCAGCGCGCTCATGCGGCAGCTCCGAGATAGGCCTTGATCACGTCGGGATTGGTCTTGATCTGGGCCGGCGTGCCCTCGGCGATCTTGGTGCCGAAATCGAGCACGACCACACGGTCGGCGAGATCCATTACAAAGCCCATGTCGTGCTCGACCAGCAGCACCGACATCCCGCCGTCGCGCAACTGGCGGAGCAAGGCGGCGAGCCGCTGCTTTTCCATGTGGCGCAGGCCCGCGGCAGGCTCGTCGAGCAGCAGCAGCAGCGGGTCGACGCAGAGCGCACGCGCGATCTCGACGATGCGTTGCTGGCCGAGCGACAGGCTTCCCGCTAGCTGGTCGATCTGGTCGCCAAGGCCGACGCGCTCGATCTGGCGTGCGGCTTCCGCCAGCAGCTTTGCCTCGTCGGCGCGGTCGAGGCGGAACATGCTGGAGATCGGGCCCGAGGAGCCGCGCAGATGCGCGCCGATCGCGACGTTCTCCAGCACGGTCATGTCGGGCACCAGCTTGACGTGCTGGAAGGTCCTGCTGACGCCGAGCTTGACGACCTCCTGCGGCGGCGCATTGTCGACCTTGTGGCCGAGCACGGAGATCGTGCCGCCGGTCGTCGTCAGCACGCCCGTGATCAGGTTGAACGTGGTGCTCTTGCCGGCGCCGTTGGGCCCGATCAGGGCGACGATCTCGCGGGCCTGAACGTCGAACGAGACGTCATTGACGGCGATCACGCCGCCGAACTGCTTGCGCGCCTTCTCGATCTGCAGCAGCGCGCCTGATGAAGCCTGCTGCCGCGCCGGCGTGGCAAGAGAGAGCGACGTGTCGGGCGTCTTGCGGGCCGGCTTGATCGGCAGCCGCGCCATCAGCCAGGGCCAGACCCCGGTCGGCGCCAGTTGCAGCAGGACGACGAGCAGGATGCCGAACACGATGGTCTCGAGCTGGCTCTGGCCGCCGAAGATGTAGGGCAGGTAGCTCTGCAGGATCTCCTTGAGGATCACGACGATGCCGGCGCCGAGCACCCCGCCCCAGACATAGCCGGCGCCGCCGACCACCGCGATGAACAGATATTCGATGCCGGCATGGGCGCCGAACGGGGTCGGATTGGCCGCGCGCTGGAAGTGCGCGTAGAGCCAGCCGGAGAGGCCGGCCAGCACCGCCGCATAGACGAATACCAAAAGCTTCGCGCGCGGCGTCTGCACGCCGAACGCTTCGCCGGCGATATGGCCGCGCCGCAGCGCGCGGATCGCGCGGCCGGTGCGGGAGTCCAGCAGGTTCATGGTCAGCAAGGCCGAAACCAGCACCGCGGTCCAGATCGCGAAATAGATCGCGCCGGGGTCGAGCATCCGGAAATTGCCGATCGAAAGCGGCGGGATGCCCGAGATGCCGTCGTTGCGGCCGAGGAATTCCAGCTTGCTGAACAGATAAAACAGCCCGATGCCCCAGGCGATGGTGCCGAGCGGCAGATAATGGCCCGACAGCCGCACCGTGATGAGGCCGAGCAGGACGGCGGCGACGCCGCTGACCAGCAGCGATAGCGGCAGCGTCAACCAGGGCGAGACGCCATAGGCCGTGGTCAGCACCGCCGTGGTATAGGCGCCGAAGCCGCAGAACGCGGCCTGGCCGAACGAGGTGAGGCCGCCGACACCGGTCAGCAGTACGAGGCCCATCGCCACCAGTGCGGCGAGGCCGATATTGTTGAGCAGCACGATCCAGAATGGCGGGATGCCCGGGATGAACGGGATCGCCGCCATGACGATCGCGAAGATGATGAGAGGGGCTCGCTGCGTCATCGCCGTCAGTCCTTTTCTTCCTCGACCTCAGGCGCTGCGAGCGAACGCAGCATCAGCACGGGAAGGATGAGCGTGAAGACGATGACCTCCTTGAAATTGCTGGCGTAGAACGAGGAGAACGCCTCGACGCAGCCGACGACGAGGGCTGCCACCGCCGTCAGCGGATAGCTCACGAGGCCGCCGATGATCGCGGCGATGAAACCCTTCAGGCCGATCAGGAAGCCGGTGTCGTAGTAGAGCGTCGTGATCGGCACGATCAGGATGCCGGAGATCGCACCGATCACGGATGCCAGCAGGAACGCGATCTGGCCTGACAGCGTGGTACGGATACCGACGAGGCGGGCGCCGAGCCGGTTGACGGCGGTGGCGCGCAGCGCCTTGCCCATCAGCGTGAAGCCGAAGAACAGCCACAGCCCGACGATGAAGCCGATGGTGAGCCCGTAGACCGCAAGGCTCTGGCCGGTGAAGCGCAGCGGACCGATGGTGAGCGCCGCGCTCGACAGCGCCGGACCGCGCAGGCCTTCGGCGCCGAAGAACACCAGCCCAAGGCCCTGCAGCGCGAGGTGGCAGCCGACCGACGCGATCAGCAGCACCAGCACCGACGTATGCGCGAGCGGCTGGAAAGCGAGGCGGTACAAGTATAGCCCGATCGCCGCGACGATCAGGAGCGACAATGCGATATTGATCGCGATCGGCGTCTTCGGCCCGGCGAGGCGATAGGTGAGGACCAGAAGGGCGGCGGGCAGGACGACGTTGAGCGCAAACGAGCGCATGATGCGCTTCAGCCGCAGGGCTCGCCGCGCATCGAACAGGTCGAAGCCGAAGGCGGCGACGCCCATCGCCATCGCCAGCCACACCGTGCCGGGCACGGCGCCCGTCGCCAGCATGGCGTAGCTCAGCGCGCCATAGGTGACGAATTCGCCCTGCGGGATCAGGATGACGCGGGTGACGGCAAACACCAGCACCAGCGCGAGCCCGAGCAGCGCGTAGATCGCGCCATTGGTAATGCCGTCCTGCAGCAGGAACAGCATGATCGTCGTATTCAAGACTGGCGCTCCCCCTCAAGCGTCTCCGGCAGTTGAAAGACGCCGATATTTGATATATTCGATAACAATTATCGACTATAACATCAAGGGCCGGGCCACCGGCCGAAGCCTTTCTCGGGTGCGAGCCTCACGTCATGACAGTTTCCAAGGCAGCGACCGATCCCGTCAAGTCGCCGCGCAACCACGGCAAGGAAATGGCGGAGGGCGCCCCGGACAGTGCCGCCCTGCATCTGGGTGAACTGGCCGAGCTGCTGGGCTATTCGCTCAAGCGGGCCCAGCTCAAGGTGTTCGAGGACTTCCTGCGCTGCGTGGCGCCGTTGCAGCTGACGCCGGCGCAGTTCTCGGTGCTGCTGCTGCTCGACCGCAATCCCGGGCGCAACCAGACCGAAATCGCCAACACGCTCGGCATTCTCCGGCCGAATTTCGTCTCGATGCTCGATGCGCTGGAGAGCCGCGGCCTCTGCGCCCGGATGCGCTCGACCAACGACCGCCGCTCGCACATCCTGGTCCTGACCGACAAGGGGAAGGCGGTGCTGGCCCGCGCCAAGAAGCTGGTTGCCAGCAAGCACGAGGCGAGGCTCAACGAGCTGCTTGGGCCGGCCAACCGCGTGGCGCTGCTGGGGATGCTGTCGAAGATCGCCGCGCAGTTTTGAGGCGCGTCACGCCGCGCCGATACGGCCCTGAACTTCGCGCCGCCCGCGACCCGACAGAAACTGCCGCTCGATCTCGGCGGCGGGAAGCGGCTTGCTGAACAGGAAGCCCTGCATCTCCGTGCATCCCTCGGATGTGATGCTGTGGAGCTGCTCGGCGGTTTCCACGCCTTCCGCGGTCGCCGTCATGCCCATGCCGTTGGCCATCGCCGCAACCGCGCGCACGATGTTGAGCGAGCTCGAATTCTCGGTGATGTTCTTGACGAAGGAACGGTCGATCTTGATCTTGTCGAACGGAAAGCTCTGCAGATAGGTCAGCGACGAGTAGCCGGTGCCGAAATCGTCCATGGCGATACGGATTCCGAGCGAGCGCAATTGGTGCAGCAGCGCCAGCGTCGCCTCCTTGTTGTGAAGCAGCACGCTCTCGGTGATCTCGATCTCCAGCCGCGTCGGCGCAAGACCGGAAGCGGCGAGGGCGCCTACGATCACCTGCATCAGGCCGGGACTGCGGAACTGGATCGCGGAAATGTTGACGGCGACGCGAAGGTCATCAGGCCATTGCGCCGCCGTGGCGCAGGCCTGCCTGATCACCCACTCGCCGATCGGGACGATGAAGCCGATCTCCTCGGCCAGCGGAATGAAGGCCGCCGGCGAGACCATGCCCCTGGTCGGATGGTTCCAGCGGATCAGGGCTTCGAAGCCGCTGATCTCCTTGCTCGCGAGGTTGACGACCGGCTGGTAGTGCAGCTCGAATTCGCCGCCGGGCAGCGCCTTGCGCAAGTCCAGCTCCATGACACGACGGATCTGCATCTGCAGGTCCATCGCGGCTTCGAAGAAGCGGAACGTGCCGCGGCCGTCGCTCTTGGCGCGGTAGAGCGCGAGGTCGGCGTTGCGCAGCAGCTTGTCGGGAACAGACCCGTCGCCGGGGCCGACCGAAATGCCGACGCTGACGCCGATCACGGCCTGCTGGCCGTCGATGTCATAGGGCTCGCTCAGTGCATCGATGACGCGCTGAGCCAGCCGGGTGGCATCGGCGGGGTCGGTAATTGCGCATTGCACGATCACGAATTCGTCGCCGCCCATCCGTGCGATCGTGTCGGCTTCGGCAACGAGAGAGCGCAGCCGCTCGGCGACGGTCCTGATCAACCTGTCGCCGTAGGGGTGGCCAAAGGTATCGTTCACGGCCTTGAACTGGTCGAGGTCGAGATGGTGGACCGCCACCATTTCCCCGTGCTGGATCCTCGCCAGCGCCTGTTCGAGCCGGTCGTTCAACAGCACGCGGTTGGCAAGGTCGGTCAGCGCATCGTGGTGCGCCATGTATTCGATCTTGATTTCGGATCGCCGCTGTTCGGTGATGTCCTCGTGGGTCGCGACCCAGCCGCCGCCGGGCATCGGCCGGTGCCGGATCTTGATAGTGCGCCCGTCCTGCAATCCGACGGTACTATCCCTCGCCTCGTTGGACACCGCAACATTGGTGCGCCAATGGATATATTCTTCCCGCGTCATCGCCGGAAAGCTGCCGGCAGCGATACGCAGGTCGACGATTTCCGTCACCATCATGCCGGAGCGGACGCGGTCGGCGGGAATATTATAGAGATCGATGAACTGGTCGTTGCAGACGATCAGGCGGTGATCGGCATCGAAGAAGCAGAGCCCCTGCGACATGTTGTTGATCGCCGTGTCGAACTGGAAGTTCTTGATCCGCATCGCCTCTTCCTGCTTGCGGCCGAGTTCGAACTGCGTCTTCAGCCGGGCGTTGAGTTCCTCGCGTTCGGTGATGTCCTCGTGGGTCGCCATGCCGCCGCCGCCGGGCATCGGGTAAACCGTGTAGGCGATGATGCGGCCGTCGCTGAACTCCTGCATCGTGGTGTCGAGTGCGACATCGCGGCCGACGCGCTGCCGAATGTAATCGTCGGGCGCGAGCGGTACCTTGAGGCCGAGATTGAGCCGGTGCCGGATCAGTACGTGGGTCGGGGTTCCCGGCTTTACCTGTTCGGGCGACAGGCCGTACATGTCCCGGTAACGCACGTTGCAGAAGACGACCTCGCGCTTGTCGTCGAAGACGACGATGCCGAGCGACAAATTGTTGATCGCCTCCTCGAGGCGCGCACTCAACGGCGCCGACTTGACGGCGATGTTCTGGCCCTGGTCCGGCATAAGACGTTTCCCGGCCGCTATCGGCGGCTCTCTTCCTTCAGAATGATCGGGGATTAGAAAGCCTGGCTGGTGAATCGCATCCTCGAACCGGGTAAGCCCGCAAGGCTTCCTGCCAACATGCTCAACAAGGCATTAACGCTGCGCCGGCACGTCCAGGATGCGAGGGACGCCTGAAAAACCTAGGCGGGATCGACCAGTATCACCCTGACGTCATTGACGTTGGTGAGCGTCGGGCCGGTCAGCAGCAGATCGCCGGTCGCGGAAAAGAACGCGGTCGCATCGTTGTTGGCGAGATAGGCCGCGGGGTCGAGGCCGAGCGACTTCATCTTCGCGAACGTGGTCTGGTCGATCAGGGCGCCGGCCGGATCGCTCGCGCTGCCGGCGCCGCCATCGGCGCCGTCGGTGTCGGCGGCAAGCGCCACGATGCCCGGCGTGTCCTTGAGAAGATCCGCCAGCGCCAGCGCGTATTCCTGGTTGGGGCCGCCGCGACCGTTGCCGCGCACGGTCACCGTCAATTCGCCGCCCGACAGGATGGCGGTACGCTTGCCCTCGCCGCGGGCCTTCAGCGCCAGCCGCGCATGATCGGCGGCCACATCGCGTGCCTCGCCTTCGAGATCCGCGCCGAGGCCGACGACCTCATAGCCTGCATCCCTTGCCACCTTGATCGCGGCGTCGAGCGACGCCTTCGGCTTTGCGATCAACTCGAACTGCGCGCGGGCAAAGGCAGGGTCGCCGGGCTTGCAGCTCTCGTTCCTGGGATCGTCGAGCGCGCGCTTCACGGCATCGTCGACCGCAAGGTTATATTTCGCGACCAGCGCGCGGGCGTCCGCCAGCGTGGTTGGATCCGGTACCGTCGGCCCCGACGCGATCGCCGAGGGGTCGTCGTGCGGCACGTCAGAGATCGCGAGCGTCACGATCTCGGCGGCGCGTTGCCCGGCACGGGCCAGCCGGCCGCCCTTGATCCGCGACAGGTGCTTGCGGACGACGTTCATCTCGCCGATCGGCGCGCCCGAGCGCAGCAGCGCGCGGTTGACCTGCTGCTTCTGCGCGAACGTGACGCCATCGGCCGGCGCGATCCAGTTCGCCGAGCCGCCGCCGGACAGCAGCACCAGCAACAGATCGTCGGCGGTCGCTTCCGCGGCGAGGCGCAGCGTTTCGTCGGCGGCCTTCAGTCCGGCCTCGTCCGGCACGGGGTGGCCGGCCTCGATCACTTTGATCCGCCGCGTCGGCACGCCATGGCCGTGGCGCGTCGTGGCAAGGCCGATCAGCCGCGACGGATCGAGTCCCAGCGTATCGAGATAGTGCCGTTCGGCCGCCGCGGCCATCGCCGCCGCGCCCTTGCCGGCGGCAAGGCAAATCACGCGACCCTTCGGCACGGGTCGCAGATGCGCCGAGAGCACGACATCGGGATGCGCGGCCGCAACGGCTGCGTCGAAGATCGCACGCAAGAGGGAACGCTGGTCGGTCATGATGGCAACGGCAGCTATGGACAGGAAGGGTGGTTATCCATCCAAACGCTGCAAAAGAAAACCCCCGCAGCGTGTTCCTGCGGGGGCTGTGCGGCCCGCGAATGGGCCGATTGGCTTTTCGAATAGCTAGCCGCCGACGTCGCCGCTCATGATCTCGCCGAACAGCTCCCACGCTTCGCCCTTGAACTTCTGCAGTTGGACCTGCGAGATCGGAGCGAAGTCGGTCGGGCTGGTGTTGACCTTGATGCCGGGCAACAGGCCACCGAGCTCGAGTCCCTTGATGTTGGCGGCCTGCTTCATGACGTTCTCACGCGTCAGATCATCGCCGCACGCCTTGAGGACGTGAACGAGTCCCTGGGCAACGGTGTAACCATACATCACTCCGCCATCGATCCGGTTACCTTCCGGGAAATACTTCGTCAGGAATTCATCGAAGGCTTTCATGCCGGCGTCGTTCTTCCACTGCGGGTCGGACGTGTCCTTGAGGTAGGCCGAGGAGATGATGCCCTGGCTGGCTTCGAAGCCGGCGGGCTTCATGACGGCGCCAATCGAGGCCGAGACGTTGTTGAGGAAGTGCGTCGGCTTCCAGCCGATCTCTGCGTTTTTCTTGATCGCCTGCGCCGCGAACTTCGGCGTGGTGATGTTCATGAACACGTCGGCGCCGGTCGCCTTCAGCTTGACGATGTGGGAGTCGATCGTCGGCTCGGAGACTTCGTAGCTCTCTTCCATGACGATCATCGAGGCGGCCTTCGCACCGAGACCGTCCTTGAAGCCCTTCAGATAGTCCTTGCCGTAGTCGTCGTTCTGGTAGAGCACGCCGATCTTGGCATTCGGAAAATTCTTCAGGATGTACTTGGCGTAGATGACGGTTTCGCTCTGGTAGTTCGGCTGCCAGCCCATCGTCCACGGGAAGCTCTTCGGATCGTTCCACTTGGTGGCGCCGGTCGCGACGAACAGTTGCGGCACCTTCTTGCTGTTCAGGTACTTCTGGATCGCCGTGTTGGGCGGGGTGCCGAGCGGGTTGAAGACGATCAAGGCTTCATCGCTCTCGACCAGCTTGCGTGCCTGCTCCACCGTCTTTGGCGGCGAGTAGCCATCGTCATAGCTGATGAAATTGATCTTGCGGCCGTTGATGCCGCCCTCGGCGTTGACCTTCTTGAAGTAGGCTTCCTCGGTCTTGCCGATCACGCCGTAGGCGGAAGCGGGTCCGCTGTAGGGCATGATGTTGCCGATCTTGATTTCGGTATCGCTGGCGCCGGGGTCGTATTTCTTCTGTGCGAATACGCTGCTCGAACTTGCAGCAAGCAATCCAACCGCGGCCGATATGACCGCAAGTTTTTTCATTTTGGACATTTCTGTCTCTCCCTTTTCATTTCTTAATGTAACTTGCCCGGCCCCTTGATGGGGCTCTTGTGGACCGCATCGTGATTAGCATCTTGGCAGGGGCGTCACAACAAGAAGCCCCTGCGGCAAAAGTCGCAAGGGCTGCATGTTTATTGGGCTGACGCGGTAGGACTAGCCGCCGACGCTATCGGAGAGGATTTCGCCGAAGCGCTCCCAGGTCTCCCCTTTGAATTTGATCAGTTGTACTTGCGAGATGGGAGCGAAGTCCGTGGCCGACGTATTAACCTTGATGCCCGGCAGCAGGCCGTCGAGCTCGAGATCCTTGATGCTGGCCGCCTGCTTCATGACGTTGGCGCGGGTAAGGTCGTTGCCGCAGGCTTTCAGCACATGAACCAGGCCCTGTGCAACGGTATAGGCATACATCACTGCGGCGTCGGCGCGATTGGCTTCCGGGTAGTACTTGTCCAGGAACTCGTTCCAGGCCTTCATGCCCTTATCATTCTTCCACTGCGCGTCCGTCGGATCCTTCAGATACTGCGAGGAGATGATGTCCTGGGCATTTTCCGGGCCGGCCGGCTTGATGACGCTGCCGATCGAAGCCGAGACGTTGTTGAGGAAGTGCAGCGGCTTCCAGCCGATCTCGGCGTTCTTCTTGATCGCCTGCGCCGCGAACTTCGGCGTGGTGATATTCATGAAGACGTCGGCGCCGGACGCTTTCAGCTTGACGATGTGGGAGTCGATGGTCGGCTCCGAGACTTCATAGCTCTCCTCCAGAACGATCATCGACGCGGCCTTGGCGCCGAGCCCGTCCTTGAAGCCCTTCAAGTAGTCCTTGCCATAGTCGTCGTTCTGGTAGAGCACACCGATCTTGGCATCCGGCTTGTTCTTCAGAATGTACCGCGCATAGATCTGCGTTTCGCTCTGGTAGTTGGGTTGCCAGCCCATGGTCCATGGAAACTCCTTCGGGTCGTTCCACTTGGTGGCGCCGGTCGCGACGAAGAGTTGCGGCACCTTCTTGCTGTTGAGATATTTCTGGATCGCTGTATTCGGCGGCGTGCCGAGCGAATTGAAGACGATCAGGACCTCATCGCTCTCGACCAGCTTGCGCGCCTGCTCCACCGTCTTCGGCGGGCTATACGCATCGTCGTAACTGACGAAGTTGATCTTGCGGCCGTTGATGCCGCCCTCGGCATTGATCTTCCGGAAATAGGCTTCTTCGGTCTTGCCGATCACGCCGTAGGCGGAAGCCGGTCCGCTGTAGGGCATGATGTTGCCGATCTTGATTTCGGTATCGGAGGCGCCGGTGTCGTATTTCTTTTGTGCTAATGCGCCGCTGCTGGTCGCGGCCAGTAATGCGAGGGCAGCCGAAACGGCCCCCAAGCGCAAGTTGATGGCGAGCATTTCCTGATCTCCCTGGGATCGATGATTGTGTCATTGTTTTTGGATTGGGGAGCGCTTTGCGGCTCTTGGCTGCATTGAATACCTTTCGGCGGCATCCAGCAACAGCAAGCCCCTCGCGGCGGCATCGCGGGAGGCGCTACTTAGGATCAATGCCGGCGCACTGCCCGTCTCGCGGAATATTAATGATTGTGTTCGCTGGCGATCACCGGATTTGTCCGGCAGCACTGCTGACAAAAAAGCCCCCGCGACGTTCGTCGCGGAGGCTTCCTGGTCCGGATTAACTATCCGGGATTGATGGAGTTCTAGTCGGCGGCTACGTCGCCGCTGATGATCTCGCCGAACAATTCCCACTTCTCGCCCTTGAACCGCTGCATCTGCAACTGGCTGATCGGGGCGAAGTCGGTTGCGCCGGTGTTGATCTTCACGCCTGGCAGCAGCGTGTCGGGCGTGAAGTCCTTCAGGCTGGCGGCCTGCTTCATCACGTTGGCGCGGCTGAGATCGTCGCCGCACATCTCCAGAACCTTGGCCAGGGTCTGCGCGGCGCCGTAGCCGTAGACGAGCGCGCTGTCGGTCCTGTCGGCGCCCGGCATGTACTTGTCGATGAACTCGCTCCACCGCTTCATGCCGGCATCGTCTTTCCACTGCGCATCGGCGGCGTCCTTTGCGTAGGCTGCCGACAGCACGCCCTGGGCGTTTTCGAATCCGGCAGGGTGCATCACCGCGCCGACCGAGGCCGACACGTTGGTCATGATCTGCAGCGGCTTCCAGCCGAGTTCGGCGGTCTTCTTGATGGTCTGCGCACCGAACTTCGGAGTCGCGTAGATCAGGAGCACGTCGGGATTTGCCGCCTTGATCTTGACGATGTGCGAGTCGATCGTCGGCTCCGAAATCTCATAGCTCTCCTCCATGACGATCATCGAGGAAGCCTTGGCGCCCAGTCCGTCCTTGGTGCCTTTCAGGTAGTCTTTGCCGAAGTCGTCGTTCTGATAGAGGATCGCGATCTTGGCGTTCGGCTTTTCCTTGAGCAGGTATTTCGCATAGATGTGCGCCTCGCTCTGGTAGCTCGGCTGCCAGCCCATGGTCCACGGGAAGCCTTTCGGGTCGTTCCACTTGGTGGCGCCGGTGGCGACGAACAACTGCGGTATCTTCTTGGCGTTGAGATACTTCTGGATCGCCGTGTTGGAGGGCGTGCCGAGCGGATTGAACACGACGAGCACTTCGTCGCTCTCGACCAGCTTGCGAACCTGCTCGACCGCCTTTGGCGGGCTGTAGGCGTCGTCATAGCTGATGAAGTTGACCTTGCGCCCGTTGATGCCGCCCTTCTCGTTGATCATCTTGAAGTAGGCTTCCTCGGTCTTGCCGATCAAACCATAGGCGGACGCAGGTCCGCTGTAGGGAATGATGTTGCCGACCTTGATCTCGGTATCGGTGGCGCCCGTGTCGTATTTCTTCTGTGCGAGCGCCGTGCCGGACGACAAGGCGAAAGCGGTGACCGCCGCCGAGAAGGCGGCAGTCCGTAGTGTTGCAAACATGGTCTCTCCTGAGTTTGTTCGTCGGTTCTTGCTTCTTACTTCTTCAGTTTGCCCAGATACTGCTGGGCGACCATCGCGACCTGCCTGGCGCCATGCGGCACGAGGAAGATCACGAGGAACAGGAGCACGCCGAACACGGCGCCGGAGAGACCCTTTGAGATGCTCTCGGCGATATTCGGCACGAAGATGATGAAGGCGGAACCCACGATCGAGCCCGGCAGCCAGCCGACGCCGCCGACCACCATGCCGAGGAACAGCGAGATCGCGAGCGTGATCGTGTAGCCGTCGGGCGCCACGAACTGCACCGCGATGGCGCCGAGGCCGCCGGCCACGCCGGTGACGGCCGCCGAGACACCGAACGCCAGCGTCTTGTAGAGCGCGACGTCGACGCCCATGGCGGAGGCGGCGATCTCGTTGTCGCGGATCGCCATGAAGGCGCGGCCCGAGCGCGACCGCAGCAGGTTGACGGAAGCGATGTAGATGCCGATCGTGATCGCGAGCGTGAAATAATACAGCCACATGTCCTGCGACATTGGCAGGCCGAACGGCGCATCGGGCTTGGTCACGACAAGACCCTGCACGCCGCCGGTCCAGTGCTCGAAGAAGCCGAGCTTCAGGAGCTGTGGCATGGCGACGGCGAGCGCGAACGTCGCCAGCGCAAGGTACACGCCGGAGAGCCGCAGCGCCGGCTGGCCGAAGATGAATCCGAAAGCAAAGCAGATCAGGCCCGCAATCGGCAGCGTCAGCGCGTAGTTCATGCCGACGTGTTCCATCAGGATCGCCGACGTATAGGCGCCGACCGCGTAGAACGCGCTCTGCCCAAGCGAAAACTGGCCGCTTCCGCCGGTCAGGATGTTGAGCGCGAGAACCGCGAGCCCGTAGATCAGGAGCATCGTCATCTGGAAGATGATGAAGTTCTTGACCAGCAGCGGCGCGATGATGAGCGCGGCCAGCACGACGAGCGAGGTGCCCAGCCCGAGCGTCATGGCCCGCTTCGGAACGGCCTCGACGGCCGATGCTTCAGTGACGACTTCCTCAGCAGCGCTCATGATCAAACTCGCTTCACGATGGGCCGACCCAGGAGGCCTGCCGGTTTGACGACCAGGACGGTGATGATCAGCGCAAGCGCGATCGGCAGTTTCAGTTCGTTACCGACGCCGGGAATGTAGGTCCCGGCAAGATTTTCAAAGATGCCGACAAGGAAGCCGCCGACCACGGCGCCGAGCGGCGAGCTCAGGCCGCCGAGCACGGCCGCGGCAAAGCCATAGATCAGGACGCCGCCCATCATGTTTGGTTCCAGGAACACCACCGGGGCGATCAGGATGCCGGCGATGGCGCCGATCGCGGAGGCCATGCCCCAGCCGAGCGCGATCATCCAGGAGGTGTTGATGCCGACCAGGCGCGCCGATTCAGGCAGCGAAGCCGCCGCCCGCATCGCAAGTCCGATCCGGGTGAACTGGAAGAAGATGTAAAGTGCGATCAGAAGCAGGATGGTGACGCCGATCATGCCGGCCTGGTGCGTCGAGATCAGCTGGCTGCCCAGGAAGGGGGAGGAGCCGAACGGCGACGGATACTGCTTGATGGTGAAGTCCCAGATCAGGCCCGCCACCGAGTTGACGATCGCAAACAACGCGATGAAGCCGGCGACGTTGGTCAGGATCGGCGCTTTCGCAAGCGGCTTGAACAGCAGCCGCTCGATCAGGATGCCGCCGGCAAAGGAGATGATCAGCGTGGCCAGGAAGGCCCACCAGTAGGGAATGCCCCACTGCATCAACTGCCACGAGATGAAGGTCGAGAACATCGCCATTTCGCCCTGGGCGAAATTCAGATGGTCGATCGCCTGGTAGATCATCACCACGGCGAGCGCCATGCAGGCGTAGATCGCGCCCGTGGCGATGCCGGCCAGGACCTGGTTGATAAACAGTTCCATTGTCCTGCTCCTCAGTAGCCGAGATAGGATTTGCGGACGTCTTCGTTGTTCGCGATGTCCTTGGCGTTGCCCGACATCACGATCCGTCCGGTTTCGATCACATAGGCCTGGTCGGCGAGTTCCAGCGCCAGTTGCGCGTTCTGCTCGACCACCAGGATGGTGACCTTGTCCTCGCGGTTGATCTTGCCGAGGATCTTGAACAGATCGCGCACGATCAGCGGCGCGAGGCCGAAGGACGGCTCGTCCAGCAGCATCAGGCGAGGCCGCAGCATCAGCGCGCGGGCGACCGCGAGCATCTGCTGCTCGCCGCCCGACAGCGTGCCGGCCTGCTGGGTGTGCCGCTCCTTGAGCACCGGAAAGTGCTCATACATGCGCTCGATATCGGCGACGATGTTCTTCTTGTCGGTGCGGGTGATGGCCCCGAGCTGCAGATTCTCCTCCACCGTCATGGTGGTGAAGGTGCCGCGGCCCTGCGGCACATGGGCGATGCCGAGACGGACGACGTTCTCGGTCGAGCGGGTGCCGATCGGCTTGCCCTCGAACTCGATCGCGCCGGTGGAGCGCACCATATTGCAGATCGCCCGCAAGGTGGTGGTCTTGCCGGCGCCGTTGGCGCCGAGCAGTGTGGTCAGCGATCCCTCGTTGAGCGAGAAGGAGAGACCATGGAGTGCCTGCACCTGCCCGTAATAGGCGCGCAGATCCTTGACGTTGAGCATCGAGGTCATTGGTCCTTGCTCCCCAGATAGGCCTTGATGACGTCAGGGTCGGCCTGGACCTGGGCCGGTGTTCCCTCGGCGAGCTTGCGGCCGAAGTTGAGCGCGACGACGTGGTCGGCGATCGACATTACGAGACCCATGTGATGCTCGACCAGCAGCACGGTGAGATGGCGTTCATCACGAAGCTTTTTGATGAGATCGCCGAGCACGTAGACTTCCTCGTGGTTGAGGCCGCCGGCGGGCTCATCGAGCAGCAGGATCTTCGGATCGGCGGCGAGCGCGCGGGCCAGTTCGACGCGCTTCTGGGTGCCGAACGGCAAGCCCGACACGATGGTGTGACCAACCTCCTCGAGACCGAGATAGGCGAGGATCTCGTGGACCTTCTTGTTGACGGCGGCCTCGCTGCGGCGGACCCAGGCGAGCTTCAGCGAGTCCGAGATGATGTCGCTCGAGGTGCGCGCATGGCAGCCGACGCGGACATTGTCGAGCACCGACAGATTGGGGAATAGCGCGACGTTCTGGAAGGTGCGGCCGATGCCGATCTCGGCGATCTTGTGCGCCGGGCGGGTCAGGATGCTGGCGCCTTCCATCAGGATGTCGCCGGAAGACGGCTGGTAGAGCCGGGAGAGGCAGTTGAACAGCGTCGTCTTGCCGGCGCCGTTCGGCCCGATCAGGCCAAGGATCTGCCCCTTGTGCATGTCAAAGGAAACGCCATTCAGCGCGATGATGCCGCCGAACACGACGCTGACGTCGCGAACCGCGAGCAGGGGTGCGTTCCCCTGCGCGAGCTGTGCCTGCGTCATTGCGTCCTACCCGCCCTGATCACGGAGCGGGAATGACCGTGCGAAATATATTGCCGGTCATGGTGAAGGCTACTCGATCCCCTCGGCCAAACGTGCAACTCTTCCTCCTGCTTTCGACTTCTTGCTGTCTGTTTTTTTTGATTGAGGTGCTGCGCCGCCCAGCGCTGCCTCGATTTTCCTTACCATCGTGACCAGGCGAGGTCCAATGTCGGTCAACAGGCGTTCTTCCGTAAAGCGGAATGCGGGCGCGCCGCAGTTGAACGCATAGGGACCGGTTCCGTCATTCAGCTTCAGCGCGACGCCGACCGCATGCACGTCGTTCTGCCATTCGCCTGCCGAAATCGCGAAACCGTACTTCGCCACCGTTTCGCCCGAGCGTTCGATGCCGTCGCGCATCCGCGGCCAGCGGCTGCCGTAATGGTCGCGCAGTTCGCGCAACAAGGCGGCGCGTTCGTCGTCGGGCAGCGACCAGATATAAGCCCGTCCCATCGCCGAAGTTGCAATCGGTACGCGTGAACCGACATCGAGTTGTACGCCGAGCGTCAGTCCGTTACGGCTCTGGCCGAAATAGATCATGCTGTGACGGTCGCGCCCGCCGACAGCGACGGCGCCGCCGGTCTCGCGCATCACTTCTTCACGGTAGGGTTCGGACAAATGCCGAACGCCGAGATTGGCAAGAGCGGCATAACCCAGCGCCATGGCAGATGGTGCGAGCTGATACTTCTCGAAACGCGGAACGGGTGTAAGATAGCCCAGCTTGGTAAGAGTGTAGGTCAGCCGGGAAATGGTTGGCTTCGGCAAATTGGTGCGGGCGGCGAGTTCTTGATTGCCGAGAAGCCCGTCGTTGGGATGAAATGCGCGTAACACATCAAGTCCGCGGGAGAGCGCGACGACGAAGCTGCGATCAGTCGCCACTTTCTTCCCTGGACGTTTCATTACCCGCTACTGCCGATGAGCTCGTTGACAAGGGACGTGCTTCAAAATAACCCTCCGTGTCAAGATGTGGAATTAAATTTCGCAGTGCGAAATTAGTAGAATAGCCGTAGCCACTCAACACAAATTGGGTGGCATCCAAGAACAAGCGATCAAGGGAGAGTGCCGTGAGCGAAGTGGTAAAACTCGAGCGTCATGACAACATCGCCATCGTCACGGTCGACAGTCCTCCGGTCAACGCGCTGAGTGCGGCGGTGCGCGGCGGCATCTTCGAATGCATGAAGAGCGCGATCGCCGACGCCGAAGTGAAGGCGATCGTTCTGACCTGCGGCGGTCGCACCTTCATCGCCGGCGCCGACATCACCGAATTCGGCAAGCCGCCGAAGCCTCCGGGTCTCGCCGAGGTGCTCGACCTCATGGAAAAGTCGCCGAAGCCGATCATCGCCGCCATTCACGGCACCGCGCTGGGCGGCGGCCTCGAAGTCGCTCTGGCATGCCACTATCGCGTGGCGGTGAAGGAAGCCAGGCTCGGCCTGCCTGAAGTGAAACTCGGACTTCTGCCCGGCGCCGGCGGTACCCAGCGGTTGCCGCGCGCGGTCGGCCCCGAACTCGCCGTCAAGATGATCGTCGGCGGCGATCCGATCAGTGCGGCGGAGGCGCTCAAGAACGGCCTGATCGAGGAGATCGTCGAAGGTCCGGCCTCGGGCGGCGAAGCCTTCGCCCGCAAGGTGGTGGCCGAGAAGCGCCCGCTGCGCAAGCTGCGCGATGACGATTCCAAGCTGGCGGCGGCCAAGGCCGACATCTCGATCTTTACCAACGCGGTCGCTGCGATGACCAAGAAGGCGAGGGGCCTGGAAGCGCCGTTCGCCGCGGCCGACGCCGTGCGCGCCGCGATCGAGCTGCCGTTCGATGAAGGCCTGAAGAAGGAGCGCGAAGGTTTCCTCAAGCTGGTTTCCAGCGACCAGTCCAAGGCGCAGCGCTACGCCTTCTTCGCCGAGCGCGAGGCCTCGAAGATCGCCGGCGTTCCTGATGGAACCAGGTCGCGCAAGGTCGACCGCGTCGCCGTGATCGGCGCCGGTACCATGGGTGGCGGCATTGCGATGTCGTTTGCCAATGCCGGTATCCCGGTCACGCTGATCGAGACCAGCGAGGAACAGCTCAAGCGCGGCATGGGCATCATGCAGAAGAACTGGGAAGCCACCGCCGCACGCGGCGGCATTCCGGCGGATGCGCCCGCCAAGCGCATGGCGCTGATCGACGGCAAGGTGGGTCTCGAGAACGTCAAGGACGCTGACCTGGTGATCGAGGCCGTGTTCGAGACGATGGCGATCAAGAAGGAAGTGTTCGGCAAGCTCGACCAGTTTGCCAAGCCGGGCGCCGTGCTCGCCTCCAACACCTCGTACCTGAACATCGACGAGATCGCGAAGGAGACCAAGCGTCCGCAGGATGTGCTCGGCATGCACTTCTTCTCGCCCGCCAACGTCATGAAGCTGTGCGAGATCGTCCGCGCCGACAAGACCGCGCCGGATGCGCTCACCACGGCGGTGGCGATCTCGCGCAAGATCGCCAAGGTGCCGGCCGTGGTCGGCGTCTGCGACGGCTTCGTCGGCAACCGCATGCTGGCCCAGCGCGGCAAGCAGTCGGAAAAGCTGTTGTTCGAAGGCGCGCTGCCGCAGCAGGTCGACGCCGTCGTCACCAAGTTCGGCATGCCGATGGGCCCGTTCGCGATGAGCGATCTCGCCGGCCTCGACATCGGCTGGCGCTCGCGCAAGGACCGCGGCATCAAGTCGGAAATCGCCGACGCGCTGTGTGAAGCTGGCCGCTTCGGCCAGAAGACCGCCAAGGGCTACTACAAGTATGAAGGTGGCTCGCGCTCGCCGCTGCCCGATCCTGATGTCGAGAAGCTGATCGAGGAGACCCTGCACAAGCTCGGCAAGAAGCGCCGCGCCGTCAGCGACGAGGAAATTCTCGAGCGCATGATGTACCCGATGATCAACGAGGGGGCGCGCATTCTCGAGGAGGGCATCGCGGCGCGTCCGAGCGATATCGACGTGATCTGGCTCTATGGCTACGGCTGGCCGATCTATCGCGGCGGCCCGATGTTCTGGGCCGATACGGTGGGCCTGAAGCAGATCGCGGACCGCCTGTCCCACTACGCCAGGGAGACCAACGATCCCTCGCTCGAACCGGCGCCGCTGCTCCAGCGTCTAGCCGCGGAAGGCAAGACGTTTGCCTCGCTCGCGGCGCAGTCGAAGGCGGCCTGATGTCGATCCACCCCGTCATTCCGGGTCCGGCCTCAAGGTCATCCCGGAATGACGACCTTTCTTGTCGCTAGACACGCATGACCCATCTCGGCGAACAGTTCTATCCGCAAGGCGTCCGCTGGGACGACACGATCGCGCGTGGCACGCTGCCGGACCTGCTGTCGGCGGCCGCCGCTGAGTTCGGCTCGCGCCCGGCGCTCGAATTCCGGGACCGGCCGATCAGCTACGGCGAACTCGAAGCGCTGGTCGAGGCGGCCGCCAGTGCGTTCCTGCGTGCCGGCTACGGCAAGGATCATTCGGTCGCGCTGTTTCTCGGCAATTCGCCTGATCATCCGGTCAATTTCTTCGGTGCGCTGAAGGCCGGCGCGCGCATCGTGCATCTGTCGCCGCTCGACGGCGAGATCGCGCTCTCCCACAAGCTCTCCGATTCCGGCGCGCGGGTGCTGGCCACCAGCAATCTTTCGGCGCTGCTGCCGACCGCGCTGAAATTTCTCGACAAGGGCCTGCTCGATCGCCTGATCGTCTGCGAGGACGATCATTGGGGCAAGGTGGGCACGCCGCAGACGGCGCTGCCTGATGATTCAAGGATCATCACCTACCGGCAATTCGCCGACGGCGCGACGAAGCCGCAGCAATGGCCTGCGCTCACCGCTGATGACGTCGCCTTGCTGCAATATACCGGCGGTACCACCGGCCTGCCGAAAGGCGCCATGCTCAGCCACGGCAATCTGACCTCGGCGGTCTCGATCTACGACGTCTGGGGCAAGCCATCGCGCGCCGAGCGCAACGCGATCGAGCGTGTGATCTGCGTGCTGCCGCTGTTCCACATCTACGCGCTGACGGTGGTGCTGCTGTCGTCGATCCGGCGCGGCAATCTGATCTCGCTGCACCAGCGCTTCGACGTCGCGGCCGTGATGCGCGACATCGAGGTCAAGCGCGCAACGGCGTTTCCCGGCGTGCCGACGATGTGGATCGCGATCGCGGCGTTGCCCGATCTCGACAAGCGCGATCTGTCCTCGCTGGTCAGCGTCGGCTCGGGCGGCGCGCCGCTACCGATCGAGGTCGCGCGGATCCTCGAGCAGCGGGTCGGCATGAAGCTGAAGAGCGGTTGGGGCATGACCGAGACCTGCTCGCCCGGCACCGCGCATCCGAAAGAAGGGCCCGACAAGCCCGGCTCGATCGGCCTGATGCTGCCCGGCATCGAGATGGACGTGGTGTCGCTGGAAGACCCGACCAGGGTGATGCCAACGGGCGAAACCGGCGAGATCCGCATTCGCGGCCCGAACGTCACCAAGGGCTACTGGAACAGGCCGAAGGAGACCGCGGAGGCCTTCGTCGGCGACCGCTTCCTCACCGGCGATATCGGCTATGTCGATGCCGACGGCTACTTCTTTCTGGTCGACCGCAAGAAGGACATGATCATCTCCGGCGGCTTCAACGTCTATCCGCAGATGATCGAGCAGGCGATCTATACCCATCCAGCCGTGCAGGAAGTGCTCGTGATCGGCATCCCGGACGATTACCGCGGCGAGGCGGCGAAAGCCTTCATCAAGCTGCGCGACGGCATGAAGCCGTTCACGCTGGATGAGCTGCGTGCCTTCCTCACCGGCAAGCTCGGCAAGCACGAGCTTCCGGCCGCGGTCGATTTCGTCGATGAGCTGCCGCGCACGCCGGTCGGAAAATTGTCGCGCCACGAGCTTCGTATCCAGCAACAGCCTTCACGCACCGCCAACACCAAAAAAGACGTCGCTTAGACCGCAATTCATTCGCTCACAGGAGGATCCGATGGATCTCGCTTTCAGCAAGGAAGAAATCGCGTTTCGTGAAGAAGTAAGGGCCTTCTTCCGCGACAACGTGCCGCCGGAGACGCGGCGCAAGATGGTCGAGGGCCGTCACCTCTCCAAGGACGAGATGGTCGCCTGGTGGCGTATCCTGAACAAGAAGGGTTGGGGCGTCTCGCACTGGCCGAAGGAATATGGCGGCACCGGCTGGACCTCGGTGCAGCACTACATCTTCAACGAAGAGCTGCAGATGCATCCGGCGCCGGCGCCGCTCGCCTTCGGCGTCAGCATGGTCGGCCCTGTCATCTACACCTTCGGCAACGAGGCGCAGAAGAAGCAGTATCTGCCGCGCATCGCCAGTGTCGAAGACTGGTGGTGCCAGGGCTTCTCGGAGCCCGGCTCGGGATCGGACCTCGCCTCGCTCAAGACCAAGGCCGAGCGCAAGGGTGACAAGTACATCATCAACGGCCAGAAGACCTGGACCACGCTCGCCCAGCACGCCGACATGATCTTCTGCCTCTGCCGCACCGACACCAATGCCAAGAAGCAGATGGGCATCTCCTTCATCGTCTTCAGCATGAAGTCGAAGGGCGTCACCGTGCGTCCGATCGAGACCATCGATGGCGGCCATGAGGTCAACGAAGTGTTCTTCGACGACGTCGAGGTGCCGGTCGAGAATTTGATCGGCGAGGAGAACAAGGGCTGGGACTACGCAAAATTCCTGCTCGGCAACGAGCGTACCGGCATCGCCCGCGTCGGCGTCTCCAAGGAGCGGCTGCGCCGCATCAAGGATCTCGCCTCCAAGGTCGAACAGAACGGCAGGCCTGTGATCGAGGACCAGGGTTTCCGCGAGAAGCTCGCGGCCTGCGAGATCGAGCTGAAGGCGCTCGAACTGACGCAGCTTCGCGTCGTCGCCGATGAAGGCAAGCACGGCAAGGGCAAGCCCAATCCGGCATCGTCGGTCTTGAAGATCAAGGGCTCGGAAATCCAGCAGACCACGACCGAACTTTTGATGGAAGTGATCGGCCCGTTTGCCGCGCCCTACGACGTGCATGGCGACGACGGCTCCAACGAGACGATGGACTGGACCGCCCAGATCGCCCCGAGCTACTTCAACAACCGCAAGGTCTCGATCTACGGCGGCTCCAACGAGATCCAGCGCAACATCATCACCAAGGCGGTGCTGGGGCTTTGATCCTCTCCCTCTCCCCGCCCTTCGCGGGGAGAGGGTAGGGGTGAGGGGCCTCTCTCCGAGCAACGATAGCCGAGAGACCGTACCCCCTCACCCGGCGCTGCGCGCCGACCTCTCCGCAAGCGGGGCGAGGTTGAGAAGCCAGCCACAGATAATTCTAGTGACGACGTGTAGTCAGGGAAAAGAACATGGATTTTGATTTGACCGAGGAGCAGCGGCTTCTCAAGGAAAGCATCGACGGCCTGTTGACGGATTCCTACGATTTCGAAGCGCGCAAGAAGTACCAGAAGGAGAAGGGCGGCTGGAGCAAGGCCGTCTGGAACAAGCTGGCCGAGCAGGGCCTGCTGGGCCTGCCGTTCGCCGAGGCAGATGGCGGCATCGGCGCCGGCGCGGTCGAGACCATGATCGTGATGGAAGCGCTCGGCAAGGCGCTGGTGCTGGAGCCCTATCTCGCCACCGTCGTGATCGGCGGCGGCTTCCTGCGCCACGGCGCCTCCGCCGAGCAGAAGGCCGCGCACATTCCCGGCATCATCGACGGCAGCAAGAGCTTTGCCTTTGCGCAGCTCGAGAAGAACTCGCGCTATGACCTCGCCGATGTCTCGACCACGGCCAAGAAGAAGGGCGGGGCTTACGTGATCGACGGCGAGAAATTCGTCGTGCTGAACGGCGAGAATGCCGACACGCTGATCGTCACCGCGCGGACCAAGGGTGGCCGGCATGACAAGACCGGCATCGGCGTGTTCATCGTGCCGGGAAATGCCAAGGGCGTCACCCGCAAGGGCTATCCGACCCAGGACGGCCTGCACGCCGCCGACATCACCTTCACCGGCGTCGAGGTAGGCAGCGATGCCGTGATCGGCGATCCCGAGAACGGCCTGCCGCTGGTCGAGCGCGTGGTCGACGAAGCCCGCACCGCGATGTGCGCTGAAGCCGTCGGCGCGATGGATGAATCGCTGAAGACCACCGTCGAGTATCTCAAGACCCGCAAGCAGTTCGGCGTGCCGATAGGCAGCTTCCAGACCCTGCAGCATCGCGCCGCCGACATGTTCGTGGCGCTGGAGCAGGCCCGCAGCATGTCGATGTTCGCGACCATGGCGGCCGATTTCGACAGCGCCAGGGAGCGCGCCACCGCGGTCGCCGCGGCCAAGGTGCAGATCGGCAAATCAGGCAAGTTCATCGGCCAGCAGTCGATCCAGCTTCACGGCGGCATCGGCATGACCCAGGAAGCCAAGATCGGCCACTACTTCAAGCGGCTGACCATGATCGAGAACACCTTTGGCGACACCGACTACCACCTGCGCCGCGTCACCGACGCGGGCGGGCTGGTGTAGCGTCTTCGCTGTAGGTCGCACTGTAACCGTACAAAGATCGTCATGCCCGGGCTTGTCCCGGGCATCCACGTCTTTGCCGGAAAGGAAGTCGTGGATGGCCAGGACAAGCCCCGCCATGACGGATAGAGAATGCAAACGAACAAGACAAAGAGGGAGCACACCCAGTGAAGAACACCCCGTTCGATCTCACCGGCAAAGTCGCCGTCATCACCGGCTCCAGCCGCGGCATCGGCCGTTCGTCCGCAGAACTGCTCGCCAAGCTCGGCGCCAAGGTCGTGATCTCCAGCCGCAAGACGGACGCCTGCCAGGAAGTTGCGGAGGGCATCAAGAAGGCCGGCGGTGACGCCCACGTCATCCCCTGCAACATCTCGCGCCGCGAGGAGGTCGAGGCGCTGATCTCGGGTACCACCAGGCATTACGGCAAGGTCGACATCCTCGTCTGCAACGCCGCGGTGAACCCCTATTACGGCCCGCTGCTCGACATCAAGGACGAGGCCTTCGACAAGATCATGGGCTCCAACGTCAAGAGCAACATCTGGCTCTGCGCGCTCGCGATCCCGCAGATGGCCGAGCGCGGCAACGGCTCGGTGGTGATCATCTCCTCGATCGGCGGCCTGCGCGGCTCGACCGTGATCGGCGCCTACGGCATCTCCAAGGCCGCCGACTTCGCGCTCTGCCGCAGCCTCGCCGGCGAATGGGGCCCGAAGGGCGTCCGTGTCAATTGCGTCGCGCCGGGACTCGTCAAGACGGATTTCGCCCGTGCGCTGTGGGAAGACCCTGACAACCTCAAGCGCCGCACCTCAGGCTCGCCGCTGCGCCGTATCGGCGAACCCGAGGAAATCGCCGGCGCCGTCGCCTATCTCGCCTCGGACGCCTCCACCTTCATGACCGGCCAGACCATCGTGGTCGACGGTGGCGTGACCACAGCGGCGACGTGAGGCGCTGTCGTCCCTGCTTTCGCGATGCTTTCGCAGGGACGACGGAGATATTGACCTTCGCCGCCCAATCGGATTGCCTCTCCCCGACCAACCGACCTCCCGGGGAAGCAGCGTCATGTCCTTTGTGCTGGCCATCGATCAGGGCACCACGTCCTCGCGCGCCATCGTGTTCCGCGGCGACATTTCCATCGCCGCCACCGCGCAGCAGGAATTCCCGCAGCATTTTCCGGCCTCCGGCTGGGTCGAGCACGAGCCGGAGGACATCTGGACCTCGACGTTGCAGGTCTGCCGCGAGGCGCTGGACAAGGCCGGGCTGAAGGCCAAGGACATCGCCGCGATCGGCATTACCAACCAGCGCGAGACCACCGTGGTGTGGGACCGCGCCACCGGGCAGGCCGTGCACCGCGCCATCGTCTGGCAGGACCGCCGCACCGCGGACATCTGCGCCAAACTGAAGGCTGAGGGACACGAGCCGGCGATTTCGGCGAAGACCGGCCTGATCATCGATCCCTATTTCTCCGGCACCAAGGTCGCCTGGATCCTCGATCACGTGCCGGGCGCGCGCGAACGCGCCGGCCGCGGCGAACTGATGTTCGGCACCGTCGATTGCTATCTGCTGTGGCGGCTCACCGGCGGCAAGGTGCATGCTACCGACGCGACCAACGCCTCGCGCACGCTGCTGTTCAACATCCACACCGGCGAATGGGATGACGAACTGCTGAAACTGTTGCGCGTGCCGCGCTCGATGCTGCCGGAGGTGAAGGATTCCTCCGCCACATTCGGCGACAGCGATGCCGACCTGTTCGGCGGCTCGATTGCGATCTCGGGCATCGCCGGCGACCAGCAGGCCGCGACCATCGGCCAGGCCTGCTTCGAGCCCGGCATGATCAAGTCGACCTACGGGACCGGCTGCTTCGCGCTGCTCAACACCGGCGCCACACCGGTGGCCTCGAAGAACAAGCTGCTCACCACCATCGCCTATCAACTGGACGGCAAGCGCACCTATGCGCTCGAAGGCTCGATCTTCGTCGCAGGAAGCGCGGTGCAATGGCTGCGCGACGGGCTCGGGCTCATCAAGCAGGCGTCCGAGACCGGCCCGCTCGCCGACAAGTCCGATTCCATGCAGAGCGTCTATCTGGTGCCGGCCTTCGTCGGCATGGGGGCGCCCTACTGGAATCCGCGCGTGCGCGGCGCGCTGTTCGGCCTGACCCGCAACACCGGCCCGGCCGAGTTGGCGCATGCCGCGCTGGAAAGTGTTTGTTATCAGACCTACGACCTTCGCGAAGCGATGCGCGCCGACTGGCCCGGCGAAAAGGCCGCCAACGTGCTCCGCGTCGACGGCGGCATGACCGCCTCCGACTGGACCATGCAGCGCCTCGCCGACCTGCTGGATGCTCCCGTCGACCGCCCGATGATCCAGGAGACAACGGCGCTGGGTGCGGCGTATCTCGCCGGGCTGAGTGCTGGCGTTTATCCGGAGCCGGAAAAATTCGCCGACAACTGGCGGCTCGAACGCCGCTTCAAGCCGGCGATGAGCGCGGCGACGCGCGAGCGGAAGCTTGCGGGATGGGCGAGGGCCGTGAAGGGCGTGCTGGCGAGCGACGAGGGGGAGTAGCGCGTCCTCCTCCATTGTCATCCCCGCGAAAGCGGGGCCAGTATTCCAGAGAAGTTGCGATAGAGCCGAGATGCCGCGGCGTACTGGATGGCCCGCTTTCGCAGGGGATGACAGTCTACTACACTGGCTGCTCCATCCGCCCTGAAGAGTGATGAAAACAACATGATCCTGATCGGCCAGTTCGATTCCCCCTTTGTCCGCCGCGTTGCGATCGCGATGCGGCTCTATGGCATCGACTTCGAGCATAGGCCGTGGTCGACCTTCGGCGATGCCGATGAGATCGCGGCCCATAATCCGCTGCGCCGGGTGCCGACGCTGGTGCTGGATAGCGGCGAGGCGCTGATCGAGAGCGCGATGATCCTGGATTATCTCGACGATCGCGTCGGCGAGGGGAAGGCGATGATCGCGCGCGGCGGCGAGGCGCGCCGGAAGCAGCAGCGCATCTGCGCGCTGGCGATGGGGCTTGGCGACAAGGGCGTCAGCCTGTTGTACGAGCGCGTGCTGCGCAAGGACAGGCAGCTCGAACTCTGGGTCGAACGCTGCAAGACACAGATCGCAGGCGTGCTGGAGGTGCTGGAAAAGGAGCGCGCCGCGGTCAAGACGCCGTATTGGTCCGGCGGGAAGATCGGCCATGCCGACATCGCGGTCGCCTGCGTGCTGCGCTTTGTGGGCGAGGCGCATCCCGCGCTGTTCGATGCACGCTATTCCGCGCTGAAGGCGCATTCCGACGCTTGCGAGGCGCTGCCGCCGTTCAAGGAAATCGTGCAGCCGCTGGCGCCGCCGAAGGGCTGACGGCCTGCACTATTTTGTCCGCATCGCCTCCGGCGTATCCGGCTGCGCCAGCGGATGGGCTTTCGAAAACTCCGGCAGCGCCATGGCGGTCTCGAAAATGCGCTTTACCGTCGGATAGATCTTCAAATCGATCTGCTGCGTGATCGCCACGGTGACATGGCCGACCATGCAGATGTCGGCCAGCGTCGGGGTATCGCCATGGCAGAACTTCCCGGTGTCCTTGTGGCCGGCAAGATGTCCCTCCAGCGCCGCCAGCGTTTCCACCGTCCAGTGCCGCCGCCACGCCGCCTGCTGGGTGTCGCGCAGGTTCAGTTCGTGGTCGAGATAGCGCCGCACCCGCGGCGTCAGCAGCGGATGGCCCTCGCAGGCGACCATCAGCGCCAGCGCGCGGACGCGGGCGCGGCCGTTCAGGTCGGCGGGCAGCAGCGGCGGGGAGGGATACTTCTCATCGAGATATTCGAGGATGGCGAGCGACTGGAACAGCGTGGTGCCGTCATCCTCCACCAGCGCCGGCAGCGCCATCTGCGGATTGATCTTCCTGTATTCGGGATCGCGGTGCGCGTTGGCGTCGAGGTCGACGAATACGACCTCGGCCGGCACGTTTTTCAGATTGAGCGCGATGCGAACCCGGAAGCTCGCCAGCGATCGCCAGAACGAGAAGAATTTCATGGGGGAGCCTCGGGCACCGTGTCATGCCCGGACTTGATCCGGGCATCCATCAACTTCGCGAGACTCTTGTGAAGATGGATCACCGGGTCAAGCCCGGTGATGACAAATCAGCCGCCCACCGCCTTCTTGCGCCAGGCCAGGTGCACGGCGCAGGTGCAGCCGGGCGGGTGCGAGGTGACGTCGTTGGCGGGGACGGGCTCCGCTGCCGGGGCAGGCGCTGCCTGCTGCGAGGGAATGTAGTTCAGCACCGGGGCCAGCCAGCGCTCGATCTCGCCGACGCTCATGCCCTTGCGCGCGGCGTAGTCCTCGACCTGGTCGCGCTCGATCTTGCCGACGCCGAAATAGTAGCTTTCGGGATGCGAGAAATAGAGGCCCGACACCGACGAGCCCGGCCACATCGCAAAGCTCTCGGTCAGCTTCACACCGGCGGTCTTCTCCGCGTCAAGCAGGCGGAACAGCGTCGCCTTCTCGGTGTGGTCGGGCTGCGCGGGATAGCCGGGTGCCGGGCGAATGCCGGCATATTGTTCCAGGATCAACTGGTCGGAAGCGAGCGCCTCATCCGGCGCGTAGCCCCAGAATTCCTTGCGCACGCGCTGGTGCATCCGCTCGGCAAAGGCTTCGGCGAGCCGGTCGGCCAGCGCCTTGCACAGGATCGAGGAGTAATCGTCATTGGCGTTCTTGAAGCGGTCGGCGACCGCGTCCTCGCCGATTCCCGCGGTGACGACGAAGCCGCCGATATAGTCAGCCACGCCGGAAGATTTCGGCGCGATGAAGTCGGACAGCGCGGCGTTGAAGCGGCCTTCGCGCTTCTCCAGTTGCTGGCGCAGCGTGT
>OEIU01000553.1_pt1 | contig 33598 bp, 26 predicted proteins | sample 1539221 | NCBI WGS metagenome assembly OEIU01 (sample SAMN03792071, study PRJEB22550) | activated sludge metagenome | feature: wastewater treatment plant; material: activated sludge; isolation source: Wastewater treatment plant of a petroleum refinery complex | place: Argentina: Zarate | collected...
CGGCCGGGCCGCGCCAGGGCCCTCCGGGGGTCTCCTCGAGGAGGCGGTTGCGGGCCCGCCGCGCTGGTTCCAGGGCCGAGACGCGGCTCGCATGGCGCGCATCCACCGCCAGGACCAGCCTGTCCAGGAAGCGCCGCCGCTCGCCCGGCGGCCCGCGGAACAGGCCGTCGAGATCGGGCGTCAGCCAGACGAGGCGCAGATGCTCGGCGAAAGCCGCCGCCGAGGGCGCGTTCGCGCCGTCGATGCGGCAGAGACGCTCGCCGCGCCCCCCCGGCACCCGCGTGAAGCTCGTGCCGAGCCGATGCTCCCCTCCCTCGCCCCCGAGCGCGACCGAGACCGTGAAGCCGGCCGCGCCGATCCGGGTCATGTCGGCGAATTCGGCGCGGCGCAGGCCGCGGCCTTGCGCGAAGAGGGACAAGGCCTCCAGGATATTGGTCTTGCCGGCTCCGTTCTCGCCCGACAGCGCGACGAATCCCCGCGAGGCCGCAAGGTCGAGCGCGGCATGGTTGCGGAAATCCCGCAGGGTCAGGCGCAGGATGCGAGGAGGATCGGGTGAGGGCATGGCCGGGCTGCCCTCCTCTGCCGGAGACGAGGCCGTTGCGGAAGCCCCGGCCGGGGCTTCCGCCCGCCTTCGGCGAATGACGTCGGCCGCGGCATCCGGTAGAGCCGGCCCATGAATTACCGGCACGCCTTCCATGCGGGCAATTTCGCCGATGTGATGAAGCATGTCCTGCTGAGCCGGATCCTGCTGCATCTCGCCCGCAAGCCGACCCCTTTTCGCGTCATCGACACTCATGCCGGGATCGGGCTCTACGACCTCGCCGGCGAGGAGGCGGCCCGCACCGGCGAGTGGCGCGCCGGAATCGGCCTCATGGAGGAGCCCTTCCCCCCCGATGTCGAGGCGCTGCTGGCGCCCTGGCGGGCCGTGCTTCGCGCGATTCGCGGGCGGCACGGCCCCAGCGCCTATCCCGGCTCCCCCCTTGTCGCGCGCGAGATGCTGCGGCCTCAGGACCGGGCCATCTTCGTCGAGAAGCATCCCGAGGATCATGCGCGCCTCGCGGCGCGGCTCGGGCGCGCGGCGAATGTGAAGGCGCTCCGCCTCGACGGATGGCTGGCCCTGGGAAGCTTCGTTCCGCCCAAGGAGAGGCGCGGCCTTGTCCTGGTCGACCCGCCCTTCGAGGAAGCGGACGAGTTCTCCCGCTGCGCCGCCCGCCTCGTGCGCGCGCAAGGCCGCTGGCCCACGGGCATCTACGCGCTTTGGTATCCGGTCAAGCGTGCCGCCGAGGTGGAGGATTTCGCCGCCTCGCTCGCGGCCGGGCTCGCAGCCCGCGCCGGGCCCGCAGCCCGCGCCGGGCTCGCAGCCCGCGCCGGGCTCGCAGCCCGCGCCGGGCTCGCAGCCCCGGTCTTGCGGCTGGAACTCAACATGGCGCCCGCCGACGGGACGCGCCTTGCGGGCAGCGGCATGATGATCGTCAATCCGCCTTGGACCCTGGCGGAGGAGGCCGCATCGCTCCTGCCGGCATTGGCCGGCCGGCTGGGCGGTGGCTCGTTCCGCTGCGAGGAACTGGCGCCCAAACGGGCCTGAGGGCCGCGCCGAAGGAGCGGAAATCCCCCTCAAGCCGCGATGGCGCTTCGTCGAGGCGCCATCGCGATCCATCGCCGCATTCGCGGGCGGATCACGCCGCGTTGCGGGCGCGCTTCGGCTTGGCGGCGGGAGCGGGGGCCGCATTGGCCTCGCGCTGGCGCTGGCGGCCGAGGCCCATCGACTTGGCGAGCTCCGAGCGCTGCTTGGCGTAATTGGGCGCGACCATCGGGTAATCGGGCGAGAGGCCCCATTTCTCGCGGTAGCGCTCGGGCGTCAGCCCGCGTCCGCTCAGATGGCGCTTGAGCGACTTGTAGGGCCGGCCGTCTTCCAGGCTGATGATGTAGTCTGGAGAAATCGACTTCTTGATCGGCACCGCCGGCGTCGGACGGGCAGGTTCCGCGAGCTTCGGCTCGGCCAATTGCTGAAGGGAATTGTGAACTGCAGCGATCAGGTCGGGGAGATCTGATTTCTGAAGCGAATTGTGCATTACGAAGGCGGATACCACTTCGGCGGTCAGCTCGATCAGATTCGGCTGGCCGATGATTTCCTTGGTTTCCATAGCCTATAGCGTTCCTTCTGCCGGGCCTGTCTAGCTGGCATGCCTCCGCCCAGGTGCCACTGTCAAGCGTTGGTCGGCCGAAGACCTTCGGTTGCCAGAGACGTCTACAGAGAGGCTTTGTACTAAAAGCTAATACGAATGAACTGGAGGCTATTGACGCTGATCAGGATTCAGGACCGCCTCCGGGCCGGCGAGATTCAGTTCTTGCGGGCCGGGGCCTGAGGTCTCAGGCGGCTCTCAGGCCGCCGGCCTGCTCGACGAAGCGGGCGATCTCCTCCACGCCCCGTCCGGCCTTGAGATTGGCGAAGACGTAGGGGCGCCGGCCCCGCATGCGCCGCGTATCCTCCTCCATGATGCCGAGATCGGCTCCGACGAGAGGGGCGAGGTCGATCTTGTTCACGACGAGCAGGTCCGATCTCGTGATGCCCGGCCCTCCCTTGCGCGGGATCTTCTCCCCTCCGGCGACGTCGATCACGTAGATCGTGATGTCCGCCAGTTCCGGCGAGAAGGTCGCCGCGAGATTGTCGCCTCCCGATTCGATCAGGACGATGTCCAGGGCGGGAAAGCGGCCGCGCATCTGCGCGATGGCGGCGAGGTTGATCGAGGCGTCCTCGCGGATCGCGGTATGCGGGCATCCCCCCGTCTCGACGCCGAGGATGCGCTCGATCGGCAGCGCGTCGGCGACCGCGAGGAGGCGCGCATCTTCCTTCGTGTAGATGTCGTTGGTGATGGCGCAGATGTCGTAGCGGTCGCGGAAGGTCTTGCAGAGCGCTTCCATCAGAGCGGTCTTGCCGGAGCCTACCGGCCCTCCGATGCCGACCCGCAGGGGGCCGTGGGTCGAGGAGGTCATGAGCGGAAGAGCCTCGTATATTGGGTTTCGTGGCGGAGGGAGCCGAGATCGGCGCGGAAGGTCGCGCCGCCGACATCCCCGAGGTCGCAGGCAAGCACGAGTTCTGCCAGGAGGCCGATCCGTGCCGAGAGCCGGGCGAGGACGCGCTGGCCCGCGGTCTGGCCGATCGGGGCGAGCCGGATCGCGGCCGAGACGAGATTGCCCGCGAGAGCCGTGAGATAGCCCTCCACCGCCGCCCGGATCGCGACGCCGTGGCAGGCGGCGGCGAGCCCGAGGGCTGCGGGATAGGCGACCTCTCCGATCCGGCCGGCCAGGGCATCGAGCCGCGGCGCCGGCCAGCTCGCCAGCACGGCGTCGAGGAAGCTGCGTCCCTGCTGGGCCGTCTCGAGGCGCAACTCCGCCGAGGGGGCGAGCGCGAGGGCGAGATCGTTGGCAGCGGCGAAGGCGTCCTCGACGCCCGCCGCCGCGGCCCGGTGGCAGGCGGCGAGCAGGATGGCGTCGCTCCGGCCGATTCCGTCCGCGAGGAGGCAGGCGAGCCAGTCCTCGAGGCTCGCCTCGTCGCGCACGTCGCCGGCTTCCACGGCCCATTCCAGCCCGTGCGAATAGGCATAGGCCCCCACCGGGAAGGCGGGGGAGAGCCAGCACAGCAGAAGGTTCAGGCCGGAGGCGGCTTCAGCCGTGCCGGTGTCCGTCATGCGAATGGGATTCGTGGGCGTGGTCATGGGGATGATCGTGCCCATGGCTGTGGCTGTGACTATGGCTGTGCGTGTGCTCGTGGCTGTGCGAATGCTCGTGCTCGTGCTCGTGATGGTGATCGTGTCCGCAGCCGCAGGCCGGGCCATGATGGCCGTGCGCGTCGTGCGAATGGGCATGATCGTCGTGGCCGTGGTCATGGTCGTGATGACCGTGGCCGTGCTCTCCCTCGTAGGCGCCGCGCTCGGGCCGGAAGGGACGGGTGACCTCGCGCGCGCTCGCGCCGAGGCCGCGCACCATCTCGAGCAGGACGTGGTCGTGGCCGATATAGAGGGCGCCCTCGCCGATCTCGGCCGGAACGTGGCGGTTGCCGATATGCCAGGCGACCTTCATCAGCCGCACGGAATTGTCCGTGGTGATCTCGATCAGCCGCTCCGGCGCGGCCTTGATCCGGACCAGCCGCCCGTCTTCCAGCTTCACTGCGTCGCCGTCGTCGAGCACCGTGGCGCGGTCGAGATCGAGCAGGAATTCCAGCCCGCCCTCTGCCTTGAGGGCGATGCGCCGCCGGTGGCGGGCTTCGTGGTCGAGGGTCAGGGTGTCGGCGACGCGCTCGGGCTTCACGGCGGCGCGGCGAAGGACGGAAGTGGCGCGGAGCATCGCTTGGGCTTTCCTGTCGTGGCGGGTCGCGGATCGGCCGCGGCCCCTTCTCCCGGCCTATAGCGCAAATCGAGATCGGCCGCTCCTCCTCCCCTCCGGCCGGGACGATCGGCCACGGCGCCGGGCGCCCCTGGCCTCGCGCGCCGTGCCGGGCCACAATGCGCGGCATGCGGGAAGAGGAACGGAGCGAGGCGAGGCCGGTGACGGCAGCCTATCTGGAGAGGGCGGCGCTCGCCTATCTCGAGCGCTACGCCTCGTCCCGCGCGAATCTGCGGGCGGTTCTGCTCCGCAAGGCCCGCCGGCGCGGCGGCGCGGCGCCGGACGGCGATCTCCTTCTGGCGATCGACCGGGTGGTCGAGACGGCGGCGCGCAGCGGCCTGGTCGACGACCGCCTCTATGCGGAGGCGAAGCTGCACGGGCTGCTGGGCCGGGGCGCCTCGGCGCGATCGGCGCGCGCGAGGCTCGCCGCGAAGGGGCTCGAGCCGGACACCATCGCCGCGGCCCTGGCCGAGGCGGCGCCCGACGAATTCGCCCAGGCACGCCGCTATGCGCAGCGCCGGCGCCTCGGGCCGTTCCGCGCCATCCCCGACGCGTCCCGGCGCGAGCGCGACCTCGCGGCCTTGGCGCGGGCGGGCTTCTCCTACCGGGCCGCGGCGGCGGCCCTGGACGTGGAGGAAGCCGAATAGGAGCGCCGGAAATGGGAACGGCACCCGAAGGTGCCGTTTCTGTTGCTAGGCTTTCCCGAGCCCCGGATGGTTACGCCGCGAGGCGAACCTCACCCATGTCAACGTTGTCGTTGGCATTTGTGTGTTTGCACTGTCAGGGCCATAGCTCGCCCGACCGCAGCTGAGCCTTTATTGCGCCTAGTCGAACCCAAGTCGTCCCCGCCATCAGCCCGGGCAGCGTGCGCTGCTGGCGGGCTCATGGTGGAGACGGCGGGAATTGAACCCGCGTCCTAAACGCCTATTCCACCCGGCCTCTACGATCATATCCGGGTCGCCCCGGCAGGATCGAATATGAGGCAAGGCGCTGCGGAATTCAACGGGGCCGGGCCGTCTCCGGCGGTGGCGGCGCATGGAGGGGTTGCGGCGGGGGCATCGACAAGCCTCCCGCCGGGCGCCGCCTATCTGTCCCCGCGGGCGGTCCTCCCGGCGGCGCGGCATAACCCCCCCCCACGCGCCGCTCGCCTGGCTCGCCGCCCGGGAGGGCGCCATGATCGCCTTGCTGGAGGAGGTGGTGAACCTCGATTCCGGCAGCTACGACAAGGCGGGGGTGGATGCGGTCGGGGAGCGTTTCGCGCAATTCTTCGCCGAGCAGGGCATCCCGGTCGAGCGGCGGCGGAACGAGGGCTTCGGCGACGCCTTCCTGGCCTCCGTGGCGGGCCCCGGCGGGGCCAACCGGCCAATCGTGCTGATGGGCCATCGCGACACCGTCTTCCCCGAGGGCGAGGCCGGCCGCAGGCCCTTTCGGATCGAGAACGGCCGCGCCTACGGCCCCGGCGTCGCCGACATGAAGGCGGGGCTCGTGATGAACGCCTTCGTGGCCGCCGCCTTCCACGCGCTCGGCGGCGCCCCCGCCCCCCTCACCGTGCTCCTCACCTCCGACGAGGAGATCGGCTCGCCGGCCTGCCGGCCGGTCATCGAGGAGACGGCACGGGGCGCGCGTGCCGTCTTCAATGCCGAGCCGGGCCGGCCCACGGGCAATGTGGTGACGGGCCGCAAGGGCGGGGTGTTCATGGAATGCGCGGTGACCGGCAGGGCGGCCCATTCGGGCGGCAATTTCCAGGCCGGGATCAGCGCCATCAACGAGATCGCCCACAAGATCGTCGCCCTCAAGGACGTGACCGACCTCGATGCCGGCATCACGCTGAATGTGGGGCTCGTCTCGGGCGGGCAGTCGGTCAACACGGTCGCGCCCTGGGCGAGAATCGGCATCGACCTGCGCTATGTCGAGCCGCCGCAGCGCGAGGCGGCCATGGCGAGGGTCCGGGCGATCGTGGACCACGCGACGGTCGAGGGCACGCATGCGGAACTCGTCGTCAAGGGCGAGTTCCTGCCACTCGTCCAGGACGAGGCCTCGCACGCGCTCTTCGCCGGCTACCGGGAGGCCATGGGCTCGCTCGGCCATGCGGTCGAGGGCGAGTTCTCGGGCGGCTGCGCCGATTCCGGCTTCACCTCGGCCGTCGGCTGCCCGACCCTGTGCTCGACGGGCCCGGTCGGCGGCCTCGCCCATTCTCCCGAGGAATATCTGGAACTGGGTTCCGTCGTCCCGCGCGCCCAGGGCCTCGCTTTGGCGATCGCGGGTCTGCGCTGAGACTTGCCGGACATCCGGCAGCTTGGATCCGCGGATCGATTGTGCCTGCTGGAGCCTTCGGCGGTTGACACCGGGATTGGGCCTCACCATAACGCCCGCCTGCCATCCGGTTCCGGGCGGCATGGCGCACGGCGCGTCCGCGGCGCGGGGGAATGTCCCGAGCGGCAAAGGGGGCGGACTGTAAATCCGCTGGCTATGCCTTCGTAGGTTCGAGTCCTACTTCCCCCACCACGGCGCCGGGCGAGCGGGTGTAGCTCAATGGTAGAGCAACAGCCTTCCAAGCTGATGACGAGGGTTCGATTCCCTTCACCCGCTCCATAACTCGGCTCCTCCAATTCGGAATGATCGGCTTCTGTATCAGGTTCACCCGGCGTTCCGTTTCCGGCGGCTCCTGACGCAGGCTCGAGCCGATCTGCTGGACGGCGTTCTCGTTCCCGTTGTCGTCGCGGCCGGCGAGCAGCGTGGTCTCCTCGAAATGCCCCCTCGATCCGACCGGACGATCCCTGCATTGCGCCAACGGCTGAAATAGCCGTAGGCGGTCGAACGCGGCGGCTGGTCCTTGGGGATCGGCCGACATGCGACGCCCCCGCGGAGCACGTAGAAGATCGCGTTCAGGACTTTCCGCATCGTCCAGACCGCTGGCCGGCCGCACGGTGCGGGGTTCGGCATCAGCGGGCCGATCACCGCCCGCTCGGCATCCGTCAGGTCGGTTTCGTAAGGAAGGCCCGCGCGGCTATGCCGCCGCCGGGTGGTCGGGTCGCCGCACCGCTCGCGGATGAAGCGGAACGTCTCCGCATTCGGCGCCACGAGGCCGGCGACCACCGGCCCGGGCGGAGGCGCCGAGCCCCCTTCATGCCGGCCCGGGCTCTTCCTCGCTGCCGAAGTAGAATTCGACTTCGCCGTTCAGAACTTGTCGTGCGCGCTCATGGTCGAGTTCGCCTTCCCAGGCAGCAATCACGATCGGCGCGACGCAATTGCCGATCAGGTTCACGGCAACCCGCACGAAGCCCAGCACCTTGTCGACGGAAAGGATGATGGCGATGCCGATCACCGGCAGCAGCGGAATGGCCGAGAGGGTGGCGGCGAGCACCACGATGGCCGAACCGGGAATGCCGTGTGCACCCTTCGAAGTGAGCAGCGCAACACCGAGGAGCAGGGCAAGGTCGCCCGCCGAGAGCGGCGTGTTGGTCGCCTGCGCGATGAACACCACCGCCACGGTGAGCCAGAGCGAGAACCCGTCGAGGTTGAACGAATAGCCCAGCGGCACCACCAAGCCTACGGTCGTGTCTTTAACACCCAGATGCCGAAGCTTCGCCATGACCACCGGGAGCACCGCATCCGACGAGGAGGAGCCGAGGGCGATGAAGATCTCGTCGCGCAGATATCTTATCAGCTTCCACAGGCTGACCCCGGACAGCCGCATCGCGACGCCCAGCACGCCCGCCACAAGGATCGCGCAGCCGAGATAATACACGACGATCAGCAAACCGAGCTTCTGCAACGAGCCGACGCCGAACGTGCCGACAGTGAAGGCGATGGCGCCCATGACGCCAAGGGGCGAAAGGCGAATGATGAAGCCCATGATCCGGAACAACATCTGCAAGCCGCTCTCGACAAAGTCGAGAATCGGCTGCCGGGCCCGTGGGCTCATCAATTGCAGAGCCACTCCGCACAGGACCGCGAGCAGAAGGATCTGCAGGATGTCCCCTCGGGCGAAGGCGCCGAAGAACGTGTTCGGGATCAGGCCGAGCAGGAATTCCGTCGCGTTCGTCACCCGGCGTCCTTGCTCGGTGTAGGCGGAAATGATGGACGGGTCGAGCTTCGCCGGATCGATGTTCATCCCCTCTCCGGGACGCAGCACCAGCGCAAGGACAAGGCCGATCAGCAGAGCGATGGTGGTGACCACCTCGAAATAGACGATGGTTTTTATCGCGACGCGCCCGGCTCGACGCAGATCCCCCGCGCCGATGATCCCCGTGACGACGAAACAGAACACGATCGGGCCGATCATGACCTTGATCAGCCTGATGAAACCTTCCGCCAGGGGCTGCAACGCCCGGCCGGTCCCGGGAAAGAAATGGCCGATCAACACGCCGAGGGCAGCGCCGATCAAGACCTGGACATAGATCTTGGAAAGGGGATTGCTCCGTCGCACGGGGGGCGCGACGGCGCCTTCCTGAAGCGGGCCGGTAGGAACGGTGCTGCTCATGAGTCGCCTCTTCTTGCCGGCGCCCTCACGGTTGCCCGTGTCCCGAAGAGCGGGCCGCCGTAGCGTTTCAAACTTGTGGCTGTCTTTTCCGAGCGCCGCCGCCCTGGCCGCCGCTCAGTCGAACCGCACGTCGCGGTTGACGTCCTTGTAAAGAAGATAGGCAGTCTCGCTCCAGCCCGTGGCGTAGAATTGCTGCGGCACGTAGGGACCCATCCAGATGAAGTCGCCGGCCCAGCACTCGTGCCATTCTCTGCCCAGCAGGTAGAGGCCCTGGCCCTCCAGCATGTAGAGGCCATGCTCCATGATGTGGGTCTCGATAAAAGGAAAGTACGTTCCGGGCTGGAAGGAAAGTATGTTGATTTCCATATCCATCGACAGGTCAGCTTCGCCCAGAAGCGCCTGCCATGTCCGGCCGTTCGTATGCTTGTTGACGCGCGGCACCTCTGCCCGATTGCCGAAGAAGGCGCCGCGTGGAGCGATGCCGGGCGCCGGCACGTAAGGGCGCTTGATCCAGATGGCGCGCGCCGGGCCGCCGACGGCACGAATACCATAGGCCGCGCCAGCCGGGACGTAGGCGAAGCCGCCCGCTCCCAGGCGACGCACTTCGTCATGGGCGCCGACTTCGGCTTCGCCCTCCAGCACGTAGAAGAAGTGCTCCAGCCCGTCCTCGATCGGGGCTGGGGTGCCGCCTCCCTCCTCCATGACCAGCAAGGCCTGAGCGAGGCGGGCGCCCATGGCGGGGGAGGTATGAAAGTGAATCTTCGTCTCCTTGAAGCCGGGCAGGCGGCTCTCCAGGATGCCTTCGGGCGGCATCACCGCGTAGTGGGGCGTGACCATCGTGCGGTTGCTGCCGAAGATGCCCGGGGGCAGCACCTCGCGCTTCGGAGGTATCGGGGGCATGTGAGGTCTCCTATGGACGAGACGGCGGCGGACACCGCCGGGCATGAGGACTGCACGCGGCTGCGGGTGGAACCGCAGCGCGACGGCCAGCGTATCGCCGCATGAGCGCTTCTCTGCCGCGGGCCGTGGACGCGTTTACATCCCTCAGCCTGAGGCCTCGGCGTGCCGCGCGCAAACTCCTTGTTCTGGAGCCCAGCCGCAGTTTTACTGCGCCTCCATGAGCCGCCGCCTGCCACCCCTCAACGCCCTGCGCGCCTTCGAGGCGGCTGCGCGTCTCGGCAGCTTCATATCGGCCGCGGCCGAGCTCGGCGTCACGGCGAATGCGATCAGCCGCCATGTCATCCTGCTGGAGGCGCGCCTGGGCCGTCTCCTGTTCCACCGCGGGCCGCGCTCCCTGACCCTGACCGCCGACGGCCGCGCCCTGCGCCCTGTGCTGTCCGAGGCGCTGGACGGGATGGAGACCGGGATTGCCCGCGCCTTGTTCCGCAAGCCGCGGGCGGCGCTGGAGGTCTTCGCCCAAACCTCCTTCGCGCTCGGCTGGATGCTGTCCCGGCTCCCGCATTTTCACCGGGAGCAGCCGGAGATCGAGCTCTGCCTCTCCACGGGCATCGAGACGCCGAACCTGCGCGGCCAATCGCCAGGCGTTCCCGACGCGGCGGTGCTGCATGGCCGGGGGCCCTGGCCCGACCTCGCCACACATCTGCTCTTCCCGGATTGCCTCATCCCGGTCTGCGCACCCGCTTGGCTGGCGGCGCGGGACATATCGGAGGCGCGGGCGCTCGCCGCCGAGACGCTGCTCGTCTCCAACACCGCCCCGGAGGACTGGGCGGAGTGGCTGGCCCATGCGGGTGCGCGCGGGGGGCAGCCGGAACGGACGCTGCGCTTCGGCTCCTCCCTGCTGCCGCCGCAGGCTGCGATGCACGGGCTGGGTGTGGCGCTGGCGGATCTCTTCCTCGTGCAGTCGGAATTGGCCTCGGGCCGATTGGTGAACCCGCTGCCTGCGGTGCCGCCTCTGCGAAGGGGCACGGGCTGGCATCTGGCGCACCTGCCCAGCCGCGCCGAGGAACGGCCGATTACGGTTCTGCGGGACTGGCTGCTGCGGGAAGCGGGTGGCTGAATTCCAGCCTCGCTCAACTGTCGCTCGGCATTTGGGTACGAAGACCCCTGACCGGGCCGGCGAGGGCTGGCCGCATAGATCCTCGGGCTGCCGGGGGCGGCCTCCGCGCGGGGATCATAATTTGCTCAACTGGGCCCGGATGAGGTCGGGCCAGCCCTTCTGGTCCGCCGAGAGTTTTCCGGCCTGCTCCAGACGGGTCAGGATCGCGAGCGCCTCGGTGAGGCATTCCCGCTTGCGGTCCGGCTCGGTCGAGACGAGCGCGACCCTGAACAGGCTCGCCGCGAGGTTCGTCTGCCATTGGATGTCGTCGGAATCGCGCCGGGCGAGGGCGCGGCGGAGGTCGAGGCTTTCCTGGTAGGCCGCACGGGCGCCGGCCGCGTCGCCGCCGCGGAGCTGGACGTCGCCGATCCTTTCCAGGATGACCGAGAGATCGCCCTGCCAGCGGGCGTTGTCGGGCTCGCGCCCCACGAGGCCGCGGGTGATGCCGAGCGCCTCCTGGTAGGCGGCGAGGGCGCCGGCCGTGTCTCCGGTGGCGAGATCCAGGTCGCCGATCTTGACGAGGCTGACGGCGAGGGCATGCGATCCGTCGGCGTCGTCAGGCGCGCGCCGGCCGAGGCCGCGGCGGAGATCGAGGGCCTCCCGATAGGCGGCGAGGGCGGCGGCGCTGTCTCCGGCGCGGTGCTCGAGGTCGCCGACCCTGTCGAGGCTGACGGCGAGGTCGCGCTGCCACTGCGCGTTGCCGGGCTCGCGCTTCAGGAGGGCGCGCAGGAGACCGAGAGCCTCCCGCTGGGCGGCGAGGGCGCCGGCGGCGTCTCCGGCGCGAAGCTGGATGTCGCCGATCCTGTTCAGGCCGAGCGCGAGATCGCGTTGCAGCTCGGTATTGGAGGGATCGCGCCGCACGAGCGTGCGGGCGATGTCGAGCCCTTCCCGATAGGACGCGAGGGCGCCGGCGGCGTCTCCGGCGCGGAGCTGGACGTCGCCGATCCTGTTCAGGCCGACCATGAGGTCGCGCTGCCCTCCGGCATTGTCGGGCTCGCGCCGCACGAGCGCGCGCCGGATGTCGAGGCTCTCCCGATAGGCGGCGAGAGCGCCCGTCGCGTCGCCCGCGCGGAGCTGGAGGTCGCCGATATTGACGAGGCTGAGGGCGAGATCGCGTTGCCACCCGGTATTGGCGGGATCGCGCCGCGCCAGCGCGCGCCGGATGTCGAGGCTCTCCCGGTAGGCGCGGAGGGCGGCGGCCGCGTCGCCGACACCGAGCTCGAGGTCGCCGGTCTTGTCGAGGCTGGCGGCGAGGTCGCGCTGCCAGAGGGTGTTGTCGGGATCGCGCCGCACGAGACCGCGGACGATGCCGAGGCCCTCCCCGTAGGCGGCGCGGGCACCGGCCGTGTCTCCGGCGCGGAGCTGGAGGTCGCCGATATTGGCGAGGCTGACGGCGAGGTCGCGCTGCCACTGCGTGTTGTCGGGCTCGCGCCGCACGAGGGCGCGGATGATCTCGATGGCCTCCTGCTGGGCGGCAAGGGCGCCGGCCAGGTTGCCGCCGCTCAGCTCGATATCGCCGATCCTTTCCAGGCTGGCCGCGAGGTCGCGCCGCCACTGGGCGTTGTCGGGCTCGCGCCGCACGAGGGCGCGCAGGATGTCGAGGGCTTCCCGATGGGCGGCGAGGGCGGCGGCCGCGTCTCCGATGCGGCGCTGGAGGTCGCCGATCTTGGACAGGCCGATGGCCAGCTCGTGCTGCCACAGGGTATTGTCGGGCTCGTGCCGAGCCAGGGCGCGGACGATGCCGAGGGCCTCCTGGTGGGCTGCGAGCGAGCCGGCGGCGTCTCCGGTGCTGAGCTGGATGTCGCCGATCCGGTCCAGGCTGACGGCGAGGTCGTGCTGCCATCCGGCATTGTCGGGCTCGCGCCGCAGGAGGGCGCGGAGGATGCCGTTGGCCTGCTGGTAGGCTTCGAGGGCGGCGGCGCCGGCCCCGGCCGCGAAATAGGTGTCGCCGAAGGCGGCCAGCATGGCGGCGCGGCTGCGCTGGATGGCGGCATCGTCCGGAGCGGCCTCGGACAGTTGGGCCACGGCCGCTTCGACCCGCGACAGCACCGTGCGCAGCACCGAGATGCGGATGCCTTCGACGTTCCGCAGGCCCTGGGCCAGATCGAAGACGACGCTGTCGATCGTGCGCTTGGCGATGTCGAAATTCCGCTCGGCGATCACCCTCTGCCGGATCGCCTCCTGCCGCTGCATCCAGGCGAGGGCGGCGAGACCGAGGGCCAGGACGAGGCCGAGGACGAGGGCGCCGAGGAGGCCATTGCGCCATTGCCGCGCGGCGCGCCGGCTCGCGGCGACGAGGTCCCGCGTGTCCTGCGTCGGCAACGGCGCGTTGGCGGGGCGGTGCGCCACCCACTCCTCCGCCGCCTTCAGCCGGGCGGACCCCAGCAGCAAGCCCCGCGGCCGTCCCGCCCGGCTCCATTCCTCGGCCGCCCGGCCGAGATCGGCATGGGTGCGCATCCAGGCGAGGTCGGTGCGGACCGCCTTCGCCAGCCGGTCGAGATGGGCCTCGTAGGTCGCCTCCTCGTCGAGGAAGACGTAGTTCAGCTCGCTCAGCGCCTCGGGCACGCTCGGATCGTCGATGCGGCGGGCGACGACGGGGATGAAGCGCTTGCCGAGGCGCTGCCCGTAGGCCACCTCCTCGGCGCAGACCCGCGAGCGGACCGAGTCGGGCGAAAGCACGAAGACGATGGTCTCGGCGCGCGAGATGAGGTCCTGGAGGCGCGCGAACCAGCGCTCGCCGGCCTCGATGGCGTCGCGATCGACGAGGGTCGCGACGCCCCGCGCCCGCAGGTCCGCGTCGAGCCGGTCGACGAAGGCCATGTCCTTGCGGCTGTAGGAGATGAAGACCGTCGCCGCGCCTTCGTCCCGGGCCCGGCCGCGCGACGTCCCGGCGGGCTCCGCCGCCTCGAGCGCGGCCGGTCTGGCGGGAGGCTGGGGCATGGGTCGGCAACTCGGGAGCCTCGCCGCCCATCAGGCATCCGGACGAACCCCGCCGTCAAGCGGCGCGGCGAAGCGCCGCCAGCGGCCGCGCCTGCCGCTCCGGCCCCGGCGCCGCTGCGTCCAGGCCTCGTCCTATTGTGCCAGTGCGGCAGAGACCAGAATGCTCGGAGATACTGAGCGCAACCTCTGAATTGACAACCTGGAATAGTGATGTAAGGTTGATGGTTGTAAATAGGGGAGGGGCGGATGGCCGAGGTGACCACGCTTGTCATTGGTGAGGAAGATCCGCCAATTACTACGCTTGCGTTAGGTGAGGAGACCCCGCCAATCACGACGATGGCTGTGGGTGAAGAAGATCGAGTCGACATTGGGCGTGCGAACGGTGGACCGACGACGCTCAAGGTTGGAGAGGAGGATCCTCCAGTAACGACGCTTCCGCTAAACGAAGAGAATAACGTCGTCACGACACTTGCCATTGGCGAGGAAGAGCCGCCGATTACAACGAAAGCGATAGGCGAAGAAGATAAACGATAGTCTCCGGTAGCTCTGTGATCCTTGTTGCTGGTGGTCAGCTTGACCCAAATATCGGTGCATTGCTGAAACGTGTTTTATTGCGAAAAATTCCATTTCGCGACCTTCTTGTTGGTCCAGATTCCAGTCCTTTGATCTCAATCGATCTGCCTGAGGCTTGTCTTGTCTTGGGCGGCGAACGAGTAATGCCTTCGGCGTGCTTTGTCAGGCATGATGTTTTCTGGTCACAGAAGGAGGGTGGTCATCATGCCAATGCAGCGTCATTAAATTGGTTCTATGCTATTCGAGGATGGGCTTTAAGCTGGCCCGATATAAAGATTTTGAATCGGCATTCGTATCTAAGCGAGAATAACAAGATTCAGAATTTGCTCCTCGCCTTGAATGTAGGACTTAACATACCTAAAACCAAAATTACCAACCTCTTAAACGAAATGCCGTGCGCCGAGGATTATATTCAAAAGCCTGTCGCGGGCGGCGAATACACAACAATGCTTAGTGATTTCCTGCGAGAAAAGGAAGATAAAGAGAAATTCTATCCACGATTCATTCAGAGGCGCTTGAATCGCCCTGAGCTTCGTATTTTTCGAATAGGCCCATCGTTGCTTGCATTCAGCCTGCTATCGAATGACGTTGATTATCGCGTCACGCAGAAGGTCGAAATTGAATGTGCGCCGGTGCCAGGCGAACTTGCTCAGCCGCTTGTGCTTCTGTGCGATCGCCTGGGACTAGATTTCGCTGCCGCAGATTTCATGTTGGACGATGAAGCGGGCTGGCGGTTCCTCGAAGTGAATTCACAGCCGATGTTCGCTAGATTTGATCAAGTCTGCGACGGCCAATTGACCGGTATGCTATTAGATTTTCTTGTTGGCAGTTTGTAGTTATGAAAGCGCGCCGATTGGCGGAAGCCCGGATATCGTTTTACACGGGCCCGTCAGGCTGCGCGTGCTCAGCGCTTAACGGAAGAGGAGAGGGAGTTTCCATCGCGAAGCTGCGGCTCTGGCGGGCTGCTTCGGACCTCACGCCCAAGAAGTTGATCCCGCGCGAGGCTGCCTCGGGACCCGAAGGGCAGCGTCAGCAAAACTTCTGAGCCCCGCCCGTCGCCGCGCCTGCATCGAGCACGTGGTGGCCGACCACGGCGTGGCCGAGCGCATCCCTCTTGATCAGCAGGCCATACACACGCGACGAGCGACTGCCACCTGAATGCGGCCCGGCCGACGAGCCCCGCGGCTTCCTCACCGGGCCTCGCCTGAAGGGCCGAGCTATCGATCAATACGACGAGCCTGATTGCATCTTCACCGGTGGTGCTGGACGCACTCAATGCGCTCTCAGCAAACGATCTCTCAGGCCCATCCGAAGGTCTCGTCGAGGGCGGCGAAGCGCTTCAGATCGACGATCTCGCAATAATCCTGGTAGGAGACCATGTCGGCGGCCCGCGCCTTCGGGGTCCCGTCGCGCCGGATCGCCGTGAGCGTCTCGCTGATCGCCTTGACCGCGGAGAACAGCGTCGAGAGCGCGTAGAAGACGACGTGGAAACCCATCTGCTCGAGATCCTGCGCGGTGAGCGCGACGGTCTCGTTGCCGTCGACGATGCTCACGACCTTCGGCCCGGCGACGTTCCTCGCAACCGCCTCGACCTCGGCGATCGTCTTGATCCCGTCGACGAAGACGAGGTCGACGCCCGCATCCTGGTACATCCTGGCGCGCCGGATCGCCTCGTCCGCTCCGGCGGCCGGCATGGCGTCGGTGCGCGCGATCAGCACGAGATCCCGCGTTCCCCGTGCGGCGAGGGCGCATTTGAGGCGCCGGACATTCTCCTCGGCCGAAATCAGCCGGATGCCTGCGAGCTGCCCGCAGCGCTTCGGCGCCATCTGGTCCTCCAGATGGATCGCCGCCACGCCGGCCTGGACATATTCCTCGACCGTGCGGGCGATGTTCGCCGGGCCGCCATAGCCGGTATCGGCATCGGCGATCACCGGAATGTCGACGGCGCGCGTCATGTCGCGGGCATGGGTCGTCATTTCCGTCTGCGTCAGGAGGCCGAGATCGGGCGTTCCGACGCGGCTCGCCGTCGCGCCGAAGCCGGTCATGTAGATCGCGGGAAAGCCCGCCTGCCGGACGAGCCGGGCGGTCAGGGCGTCCGGCGCCCCCGGCGCCTGGATGATGCGGCCCCGGGAGAGGAGGCTCCTCAGGGCCTTGGCCTGCTGCATGGGTTCCAAGCTCCTCACCTGCCGCCGGAGACGTCGAGCACGGTGCCGGTGATATAGGCCGCGCCCGGCGAGAGCAGCCAGAGGGCTGCCTCGGCGACTTCGTCCGCCGTGCCGAGCCGGGCGAGCGGAATGACGGACGCCATCTTCGCGATGCTGCCCTCGTCGGCGAAGACGTCCTTTTGGATCTCCGTGTCGATCACCCCGGGCGCGAGCGCGTTGACGCGGATCGCCGGCGCAAGCTCCTTGGCGAGCGCATGGGTGAAGGAGGCGATCGCGCCCTTGCTCGTCGCATAGGCGATGTTTCCGACCATCCCGCCCGTGCGCCCCGCGATGGAGGACAGGTTCACGATGGAGCCCTCGCCCCGGCCTCCGTGATGATGAAGGAAGGCGCTCGAAACCGAAAAGACGCTCTTGAGATTGACGGCCAGAACCCTGTCCAGCTCGGCCGGGTCGAAATCCCTCACCGTCATGCGGCGGCCGATGATGCCGGCATTGTTGACGAGATGGTCGAAGCCTCCCCACCGCGCCGCCGTCTCGCGCGCGGCCCGGTCGACGGCCGCCTTGTCGGACACGTCGACGACCTCCGTCGCGACCAGGTCACCATGCCGGGCCTTCAGCTCCCGCAGGCGCCCGGCATTGAGATCCCAGGCCGCGACGCGCGCCTCCAGGGCGAGAAGCTTCTCGGCAATCGCCCTGCCGATGCCGGAAGCGGCCCCGGTGACGAGGACGACCCTGCCGGCGAAGAAGACCGGCGGCACGAAGCCCGCGCCGATCGATGCGCTCATCGACATGCTCTCCCGGGGCCGGCTCGATCCGCGGCCCGTGCGGGCGGACAAGTCACAAACCCCGCTGCCCGTCAATCTGGGATGCCAGTTCTGGCATTCCAGGTTTGATATTCCAGTTGTGGAGCCTTTGCCGTTCACCTAAGAGGCGGCCTCGCGGGCCGGCTCGGAGGACGGGGCCGCGCGTCCCGCGCAGGCGGAAGACGGCAGCGAGGCGATCCCGCGCGGCACACCCGGCAGGCCGGGCGCGGCAGGGCCGCTGCATATTGGGGGGAGACGATGACCAACCTTGCGCTAGCCGCGGACACCCTGCCGGCAAGCCTGAGAGACAGCACGATCCGCAAGCTGAACTGGAGAATCCTCGCATTCTGCTTTCTCTGCTTCATGATCAACTACCTCGATCGCGTGAATGTCGGCTATGCCGCGCTTCACATGAACAAGGATATCGGCCTGACGCCCTATATGTTCGGGATCGGAGCCGGCATCTTCTTCATCGGCTACATGCTGTTCGAAGTGCCGAGCAACATGATGCTGCACAAGCTCGGTGCGCGCATCTGGATCGCGCGCATCATGTTCACCTGGGGCCTCATCTCCTGCGCCATGGCTTTCGTGCAGGGCCCGGCCTCGTTCTACGTGATGCGCTTCCTGCTGGGCCTTGCCGAAGCCGGCTTCGCGCCCGGCATCCTGCTCTATCTCACCTATTGGTTCCCGGCGAAGGAGCGCGGCCGCGCCACGGCCCTGTTCATGACGGCGACCGTGCTCTCGATCGTCGTCGGCGCCCCCTTCTCGGGCTGGCTGATGGACGCCGCCGACGGCGCCTTCGGCCTGCGCGGCTGGCAGGCGATGTTCCTCCTCGAAGGCTTGCCGGCGGTCGTTCTCGGCGTCGTGACCTTCTTCTACCTGGTGGACCGCCCGGAGAAGGACACGCGCTGGCTGACGCCACAGGAGCGCGCCTGGCTCATGGAGGAACTTGCCAAGGAGAACCAGGGCAAGCAGCCCGACACCCGCCATTCCTTCGGCGAGGTCTTCTCGGATCACCGGGTCTGGATCCTGACGCTCATCTATATGTTCAACGGCATCGCGATCTACGGCGTCATCATGTGGCTGCCGCAGATCGTCAAGAGCCTCGGGAACTTCACCAGCTTCCAGAACGGGCTGATCTCCGCGATTCCCTTCGTCTTCGCGGCGATCGGCCTCGTGGTGATCTCGCGCAATTCCGACAGGACGGGCGAGCGGAAGATCCACACGGCGATGTCGGGCCTCGTCGGGGGCGCTTTCCTGGCCGCGAGCGCCCTCGTTCCCTGGCCCGTGCTGAGCCTCGTGCTGCTGTCGGTCTGCGCCTTCTTCCTGTGGTCCTATCTCGGCGTGTTCTGGACGCTGCCGACGCAGTTCCTCTCGGGGGCGGCGGCGGCGAGCGGCCTTGCGGCGATCAACGGCTTCGCGCAGCTCGGCGGCTTCGCCGGGCCTTATCTGGTGGGCTGGATCAAGTCGTCCACGGACAGCTTCTCCCTGTCGCTGATCGCGCTTGCGATCTTCCCGATCCTGTCCTTCTTCCTGTGCATGAGCCTGAAGGCCCGGCGGGACTGACCCGCGCCGGCCGGATCGCCGCGCGCGGCGATCCGGCTCTTCACGCGAGCCGGGTTCACCTTCTTCGAAAATGCTCTATGAGATCCGCATGATCGGGTCTCGCGACACGTCCGGGAAATCGCTGTCTGCGATCATTTCGGAGAAGATACGCCGCGCCATCGTCGAGGCCGAGTTCGAATTCGGCGAAAGCCTCTCGGAAGAATCCCTGGCCATGGCTTTCGAGGTCAGCCGGACGCCCGTCCGGGAGGCGCTGAATCTCCTCCAGATGCAGGATCTCGTCCGCATCGTCCCGAAATCGGGGACCTATGTCTTCGAGCCGACGCACGAGGACATCGCCGAATTGTGCGATTTCCGCGCCGGGCTGGAGGAGCGGGCGATGCGGCTGACGCTGGCCGCGGACCGCGAGAAGCTGACCCGGCTTCTGGCAGGGGAAGTGGCGGCGATGCGCATCGCGGTCGAGGCCGGCAACCGGCGCGCCTATGGCCGCCACGACACCGAATTTCATCTGGCGTTCTTTCGCGATTGCGGCAATCGCTATCTTGCCCGCGCCTATGAGAGCATTCTCGGCCGCGTCGCGGCGCTGCGGACGCATCTGGCGATCGAGGCGCCCGGCGAGCCCGCCCGCTCCCTCGCCGATCACGAAGAGATCGCCGATCTCGCCGCGCGCGATCGCCCGGACGAGATCGCGGCAATCCTCGAGGACCATATCCTGCGCACCAAGAGCAACTATCTGAACGCCCTCCGCAAGCGGTCGAAGGAGGCGGCGGATCCGCGCGCCCTCCGCCTCCGGCGGCAGCTCTCGCAGGCCGGATTGGGCCAGCCTTGAGGCAGGCGAGCCAGGATCCATTCCATGCTCTAAATCGTGATGCCGCTTCGTTGAATCGCCATCGCGATCCATCCTTTTGTGACGGCCGATCAGGCCCCGTCAAAGCGCGGAACCACGGCCTCGAAGGCGCCGCCTCGGGATCGGTCACGGTCAGGCGCCGGATGCCGACGCCGTAGAGGCGGCTCAGATTGGCCTCCGTCATCACCTTGCCCGCCCGCCGTGGATGACCAAGCGATGCACGACGCGATCGATCCGAGAGTTCTTCCTGGTCGTGCAGCGCTACGCCCAGCCCTCCCTCGTCGGGGCATGGGCGGAGCAGGCCTGAATGAAAGCGCATGGCGCAACGGACCGGCGACATAAAAGGCCCCAGCACATTGCAACTGAAATTGGCGAGCGGCAAAAGCATTGTCCTTGGCCGGAAGCCGCTATATGCTGATCAATGGCGAGACAAAGCCTCTTTTATCGCTTTCACCGGAGATGTATTGATCCATTGATTACGAGAATCAGGCATGTTTAGATGTTTGATTCGGGGCTTTGACGGTGCATTTTCACGATGGAGCGGGAGGATGCGCTGTGGGCGGAGCCGGCCTGAGGCTTCGGCAGACTCGCCTGCCGAAGAGATCGAGCGGAGGGCAGGGACTCCATGGGAGCGCTCGCACGACAGAGGCGGTCCATCGAGCGGTCATGTCCCATGCCCGCTGCGAATCGCGCCAGAGCCGTTCCGTCTTGGGCGGAATCGTCTCTCTTCTTTATTTGGTCGCATTTTCGCTGATGCGGACCTCCGGTTCTTCACGTAAGCCGTGTCCATCTCACGCGAAAATGCGCTAGACACGCCCGGCGTCCGGGCCCCGGGCACGGAGGCAATCATGAAAATTGCGAGGCCGTCCACAAAGGCGGTGAAGGCACGGGCGAAGCGGTCGAGGATATCGACGTGACGGATTACAAGGATGCGCATCGGGCTCGCGCTGAAGCCCAGTTCAAGAAGCCGGATCCCAGCGCCTCGGATCCCGCCAAGCTCGCCCGCGATGCCGAGGAGGCGGCGCGCGATGCGAATATCGAGCGCTTGAGGCAACTCCGCCTCGCGAAGGAGAAGAGCGCCCGCGAGGCGATCGCGGTCAACAAGGTCAGGCGAAGCCTCAAAGGACGGTGAGGCTGGTGAGGGCCGATCCGGCGGATCGCCGGGCGACATCGTCAAGCCAAGCTCGGTCTTTGTCCTTCAACCCTTGCGACGTTGCGGCAACCGCGACGGTTCGACCCGGCTGAATGCGCTTCCTCATGTGTCGCGAACCTCGGTCGACACCACGCGCTCATTTTCTGCAGGCGGAGGTCCTGCAGAGAGACGAGATGCGGAGGCCGGACAATGTCGCGGCGACGCCGCGGCTGAAGGGATTGTGGAGCGCCTCGTGCGGGCCGTAGTCGCGAGGCGCGTCCTTCCATTGCAGGCCGTGCCTGATGGGGTCGGCGATCCACCGACCGCCCGGCGATCGTCCACCCGCGGCGCCTCCTGCGCGAAAGGGAAGAACGGCGCGACCCGAGCCGTCCGCGCCTCGCTCAGCAGGAGCAACTCCGTCGCAAAGCAGTTCTCGGCCAGAGAACATGGATCAAGAAGCAGACAAATTTAATATTACATAATATTATAACTACAGTCGCCATAATCGTAGGCATCTCGGCTGCCCGGAACGACGCGCCCTCTTGCGCCACCACCTTCATGACGATTCAATTCAGCCCTCAAGCCAAGACGACGAAGGCAGGAAGCGCGATGTTGCGCCATGATGCTTAGGACAACCCGTGGGCCGGGTCCGTATTCGGCGGCCGCATGATTTGGCTAGCCACTGACACGATGGCTCTGTAGAATAGCCTTCTTGCCACAACGCTAACCCGCGCAGGCAGATTTGTCTACATTCCCATGACCAAAAAACAGACTTTGCCCCAACTTGACTGTCTGACCTTCCGGCCAGGAAGTGCATTCCCAATGTATTACGGCACGGAAACGGCGTCGAGCGCGATTCTGGGATGGGCCGATCGGTGCGGAGTCGGCTGGCGCCATATCGCGCCCGGCAAGCCCCAGCAGAACGGCTTCAACGGAAGGCTGCGTGATGAACTCCTCAACGCAACCCTGTCCAGTTCGCTGGCTTACGCCCAAGCCCTGTCCGGCTGGGGTGACGAGCGCGCTGCGCAGCCTGATCACTCCGCATGCCGGCCTCTTGCAAGCGACGCTTGCCGAGGCTCAGATCAAATCAGGCCTTTCGTTATGGCTGGCTGAAAAACGGGAGCGGGTCAGCAAAGTCGATGCGGCATTGCTCGATACGCCCGATTATCTTTGGCCGATGCGCCGCTTCAGGCTGTGGAATAATAAATAGGTATAAAATGATAAACCAAATGGTAAATCAAGGCGATGTTACAGAATCTAATGGCGACAGACGGTCTGTCGCTAAGAAAAACCGCAGCATTTACTTTGTTTCGCATATAGAGTCGATCCAGGACAGAGGTGTGGAGGCGGTTATTAGAGAGCTGCACGGGGTTCTGCGCTGGAACCACGAAGTCATAGAACAATTCCCGGAGAGTAAGTTTATAATTCTTGTAAACGATCGGAGTGAGCATCTGCTAAATCAGCACGGTAAATTCCATTTTGTAAACATATCTCAACTTAGAGGAGCGTGTCTGGAAAGGCTAGATAAGCTACGCCAGGAATTCATTTCGATAGATATAGCTAAATCTAAAAACTTTGGCGTCGAATTCGAGTTAAAGTGCTTCGAGAGATTCGTCTACCTTCAGGCTATTGCTGAAAGCCATCAGATAGACAGAATATACCATATCGATATCGACCTGGCGCTCAGTCGGGATCTTGTTGCCAGGCTTATAGAATTGGAGGATCTGAATTCAGATGGGCCGCATACAGTCATTTCTCCGTCTAGCTATGGAACATATTTATCAGGGTTCGAACTAGACGGAATTAAGCTGTTTGTGGATTTTATCTTAGATGACTACTTTGAAGATCCCGCCTCAAAAGCATACCGCATCAGCGACATGGGTGCATTCCTGGAATGTGTCACGCGTGGATATCTGGGCTGCGACAGCTCACTCTTTCTAGAATATTCAGATTATATGCGCAGGCTGGAGACGGTTTTGTGTTCTTTCCACCATATCACGGGTGCTGTCGCGCTTGAACTTGGCATGCCTCTCGAAAGCGTATGGCGACAGCCAGATAGAGATATTATCCAGGCTATCGCAAATAGCAAAAAATTCTTTCAAATGCATCCGGATTTAACGATAACGCTCGACGACAAGCAGGTGCCATTTATCCATTTTCATGGGTGGTCCAAAAGATTTGCTCCATTAATCATTGATAAAGGTAGGCAATAGTAAGTATTTCTGATTAGAAATTGACATTTATCTGGCGAATAATAGCATGGTTCTGCGCGATGCCAAGAGCGAGATAAGGCCTGGCGGGGCCATGCCATAGCAGTTCCCGAACACCCGCGCATCCGTATCCGGGCGCAACCCGCTTTCCGCCACCGCACGCTCCAGGATGCTCGACAACGAATCCCGACGTGTTGGTCGTGGTTCTGGGGCGACCTATTCGGTTCTGGTGAAGGAACGCCGGATGGATGTCCAATCGACGTCGGCCGGGGCGGCCCTGCCGGCGCAGATCGGCGTATCGAGATTGACGCCGAACCGCATTGCGACACCTTTCAGGTCGTCATCGGGCAGCACTGCGCAAGCAATTTCCAGCAGGTTGCCGCGCGGCCAGTCTGTGTCCCAGAAGTGGAACGCGCCGGAAGCCCACGACACGATCCGGGAGCCGTTCCGATTCCAGCGCGCGCCGTTGACCGCGTAGCGGTGAAGCAGCGCAGGCCCGATCTGCTTCGTCGTGTGCACGTCCCAAAGGCGGATCGTCCGGCCCCTGTCCCAGGTGAGGATTCGCGTGTCGTCATCGCTCCAGACGCCGTTGGACACGCTGTCGTCATGAAGCAGAGGAGCGCCCACCTGCTTGCCGGTCGCCGCATCGAGCAGAATGCCCGTCCGGCCGACCGACAGGAGCAGGCGCCGGCCGTCGTGGCTCCACGAGATCCCTTCGGGAATGGTGGCGAGATCGATGGGCTCGCCAATGGGCGTCACCGTCCGGGCATTCCAGAACTGGAGACGCTGCTCGAAATACGAGACGAAGGTCGCCTCGTCCGGGCTGAGCGGCGTTCCCGAGAGGGTCCCCTCGTGAGGGATGTTCGGGCCGACCTGCCGGCCGGATAGCACATCCCACATCTTCAGGGACCTGTCCGCCGACCAGGAGAGGATGCGGCCGTTATCCCGGGTCCAGATCGCGCCCGAGACGGCATCGCGATGCCGCATCGCCGGCATGACCGGCACGCCCTTCGCGGCATCCCAGAACTGGAGCGCATCTCCCGACCAGGACAGGATGCGGGTGTCGTCCCGGCTCCAGACCGCTTCCCTGACCTCGTCGTCGTGGCGGATCGGGGCGGGAAGGCGCGGCCTGAGCGTGGACGCGTTCCAGATATAGGCCTCGTCCTGCGACCACGACAGGATCGCGCTTTCGTCATGGCTCCATCTGGCGCCGACGACGGGCCCGCGATGCACCAGCGAAGCGCCGATCTGCCTGCCGGACGCGGCGTCCCAAAGGCGCGCCGTGCCGTCCAGGGACCAGGACAGGAAGCGCCTTCCGTCCCGGCTCCATTCGGCCCCCAGCACCGTGTCCTCATGGAGCATCGGGGGGCCGATCGCCTGGCCCGTCGCGGCATCCCAGAGCTGGAGGGACTCGTCGGACCAGGAGACGATCTGCCCGCCATCGGGGCTCGGAGCGGTGCCGAGGGCGCCCCGCGTCGACGAGGCGACCGGCCGCCCGATCGAGGCGTTCCAGCGCCGGATGATCCGGTCCGACGACCAGGAGATGACGAATGTCCGGTCCTGGCTCCATTCCGCGCCCAGGATGGGCGCATCGTGCCGCATGGCCGGCCCGATCGCCTCGCCCGTCGCGGCATCCCAGAGCTGGAGGCTCCTGCCGGCCGACCAGGACAGGATGCGGTCGAGCTTCGGGTCCCACCGGAACCCCGTCACGGCCCCGCCATGGCGCATCGGGGCGCCGACGGGGCGGCCCGTCGCGGCGTCCCAGACGCGCAGCCGGTCCGCGGAGCGCGAGACCAGGCGGCGGTCGTCCCGGCTCCAGCGCACCTCCTCGATCGGCTCGTCATGGGCCATCGCCGGCACGTCGATCGCGGTGGCCGTCCCGCCGTCCCAGAGCCGGGCCGCCTTGTCCCAGCTCCACGAGACCAGGCGATCGCCGCTGTGGCTCCAGGACATGCCGAGGATCCACTCGCTTTGGCGGACCGGCTGGCCGACCGGCATCCCGGAGGCGTCCCACACACGGAACGTATTGGCCGACCACGACACGATCCGGGTGTCGTCGGGGCTCCAGGCCGCGTTCGTGACGGGCCGCTCGAACCGCATCGCCCCGAGAGTGATCCGCCCGCCCGAGGCGGCGTCCCACATCTGCAGCGGCGCGTTCTGGGACCAGGAGAGGATGCGCTTCTCGTCGTGGCTCCACAGGACGCCGCGATGCATGTATTCGCCCGGATACATGGCGCGGCCGCCGGTCTCGACGTCCCGGATCGTCGGGATCGCCTCCATGCCGGTCGCGGCGTTCCAGAGACGGATCGTTCCATCCGCCGACCAGGACAAGATACGGCTGTCGTCGCGGCTCCAGAGCGCGCCCTGCACCGTCCCCCCGTGGCGCATGGGCGGGACGGGGGGCAGCGTCTTCCCGCCGATCTCCGACAGGCGCAGGATCCCGTCCTCCCCCCAGGAGATGATTTTCCGGTCGTCGTGGCTCCAGAGCACGCCGCCGACCGCCCCGGCATGCCGCTCGGGCAGCTCGACCGGCGCGAGACTGCTCGCGTCGAAAAGGGTCACGCGTCCGTCGCCGGACCAGGTCGCGAGGCGGTCGCCGCGATGATCGAGCCGCAATCCGGCGATCGCCACGTCCGATCGGTGCTCGCGCCGCGGGACCGAATGCTCGCTGAGCGCAAGCGAGATGTTCGAGAGCGCGGTTTCGAGTTGCGGCCTCTCCACGTCGCCCTGTCGCGGCCAGCTCGACAAGGCGAGCTTGATCGCATCGTCCGGCCGTTCCTCGGCGGAGGCGATGCGCGAGAGCGCGGCGAGCGCCTCGCTTTCGTTGGACACGGCGATGCGTCTCTGGCGGCTCGCTTCCTCCCCCCTCTGTTCCGCCACCGTCCGCTCATGCTGCGCATAGAACGCGAAGACGCCTACCGCGACGGCCGAAAGGCTGACGGCGACGAGGCCGGCGACCGTGCGCCGCACGAGCCGGCGCGCGTCGCGGATGCGGCGGGCCTGCTCGGCCTCGCGCTCCTCGCGCCTGTGCTCCTCCCTGGCACGATGCGCGTCGTCCTCGGCGCGGCATTGCGCGAGATAGCTGCGATCGACGGCGTCGAGCTTGGCTGCGATGTCCGGCCGGGCATCGAGGGCCTGCGCTTCCGCCAGGCGCTGCTCCCGGTGGACCAGCCAGCCCTCGGCCTGCCCGTTGGCGTCCCAGTCGCGCGCCGCCCGCTTGATGCCTTCGAGCGTCACGAGGCGCCCGAAATCCTCCTGGAGCCAGTCGTGCAGCAATCCCCATTGCCGCAGCAGCGACTCGTGCGCCGGCTCGATGGTGATGATGCGGGCGGGTGCTGCCGTCTCGCCCGGCACCTCGACGCTGTCGGTCGAGAGCAGCCGCTCCTCGACCAGCAGGTCGATCAGGGGGCGAGCCTCCTCCGGGATGTCGGAATAGCGGGCGACGTTCCGGCGCGCGCTCTTGCTGTCGGGATCGATCCCGGCCAGCCAGGGAATGAGGCCGCGCCGGAGCAGGATCTCGCGCGCCTCCCGGTCGCGCGGGATGCGCGGATCGGCATCCGCCCGCGCGAAGACGCGCCGGACGGCCGCGTCGATCATGCCCCGGAGGCCGCCGACCGCGTGATAATCGGACAGCCGGAGGGCGCCGGTCTGCCGGAATTCGAGGAAGAGCTGCTCCAGGGTGAAGGCGAGCAGCGGCAGGGCGTCGCTTCCGCCGCCCCTTTCCAGATCCTCGAGCAGGCATTGCGTCAGCTGCGGCTCGATCGCGAGCTTGCCGCCGGCCTGGACGAAGCGGCGCGCCGGCCGCTCGATGACCTCCACGAACGCGCCGCGGGGCAGAGGCAGGAGCGGAAGCGTGCTCTGGGCCAGCCCTTCCAGGGGCTTGGCGTGTTCCAGCGCATCATAGGCGTCGGACCTGATGCCGAAGACGGCGATGACCGACAGCGTCTCGTCGAGAAGAAGTTCGCGCAGGAGGGACAGGAAGCGCCCGCCCTCCTGCGCGTCGTCGCTGCGGAAGAGTTCCTCGGCCTGATCGATCGTGACGACGATGCTGGGCGCCCTCGCATCCGGGGACGTCACGAGCATGCGGCTGTGGCTCGCCTCCGCGAGGGCGGCCAGTTCCCGGCCGATCCCGGCCGCACCTTCGTTGATCGCGCCGCGCAGCTCGTTCCGGCTGCGCCCGGGAAGGGCCGCCTCGAGGGAGGCCAGAAGGCCGGTCTCGCCGAAGAGAGCCGCGCGCTCCGGGCGGATCACGGGCAGGACGAGGAACATGCTCTCGTCCCTGGCGATCCGCGGCAGGAGGCCGGCGCGCAGGAAGGACGACTTGCCCGCCCCCGATGCCCCGAGAATGACGAGGATCCGGGGTGCTGCGCCCTCCCGCAGCCGTCTCAGGCGGTCGGTCGCCTCGACGATGGGCGCGTCGCGGCCGAAATAGATTCCGGCATCGACCGTCTCCAGGGGCCGAAAACCCCTGTAGGGCGCCCGCTGAGGGTCTTCCGGCGGCGGCCAGGGGAAGAAGGTGGCATCGAGACCTGCCTTTTGCAGGCCGCGCTTCAGCCGCCGCAATCCCGCGCCGGAGAAGCCCACATGCTTCTGTTCGTGGCTTCCCGGCAGGGGAACCTCGAAGATCTCGATATCCTGGCCGGCGGCGAGATCGAGGACCTGCCAGGTCCCCTTGAACTCGTCCGGCAAGGTCGCGGACGGATCGGACAGCACCGCGAAGAGCGCCTTGTTGAGGCCGCGGGCGAGCGCGTATTCCTTTCGGCACCAGCCCGAATCGAGCCAATGGCGCGTGATCAGGAAGATGACCGCCTCGCAGCGCGTCGCCGCCGCGTACAGCGCCCGTTCCCATCTTTCGCCGGCCGCGATCCCGCGATCCGGGTCGAGATCCAGGAAGACGTCGTCCCAGCCCTGGGCCGCGAGCCAGTTCTTCAGCGCGATCGCTTCGTAATTGTCCTTGCTCGAATGGCTCAGAAAGATGCGCGACATCGAGAGTGACTCAAGTTATGCTCGCGATATAAGCGGATCGGCGGAAGCCTGTCCAAGATCGCCGTCGCTCCGTTCTGCGGCAGGCCGGGACGGGTTGGGCCGGTCGCGGCGGCTCGATCGGAGGTCGTGATGCACTCTTCGGAACATCGGGTTGTCGGCGGGGTTCCCAGGAGAGGGCTGATCGCTCTCTGCGCCGCGGGGGCCGCTTCGGGCCTGTCCGGGCCTCCGGCGCGCGCCCTCGCGCCGCAAGACGCCAATGTGATGAAGGCCGTCGCCTGGCTGCTCGGCACGAATCTCGCGCTGGCCGGGCTTCTCTACAACCAGAACGTCTCGGGTGCGCTCCTCGACGACACGCTCGGCAAGGCGAGGAAGATGGCCGAGATCGCGGGCGTCACGGTTCCGCCCTTCCCGCGGAAGCAATCCACGAGCGCGGCCTCGAGCGCCGATCTCGTCCACTATCTCATTGCGGGCGACGGGGCGAAGCTCGGCTCCGCCCTGGCCGGAAAATATGGTGAAGAGCATTCGATTCTCTTCGAGGTCGGCGTCAAGTCGACGCTTTTGATCCTGCTCTACGGGCCCGGCGACAAGAACGGAATGGCGATCGCCGAGGTCGTCACCAATCGGCTGGACAAGATCAAATTGCCGCGTCACCTTTGGATGGGTCTCGTGACGCTCGTCAAAAACAGACGGTCTCAGGACGAAGTGAAATCGGCCGTCTTCAAACTTCACAAGGATGTTGCAAATTATTTCGTGCCGGATCTGATCAAGTAATCGCGCCTGAGCCGGGGGAGGTCATATGATCAGACGTGGTTCGGATGCTCCGGCCGAAGCCGGATGCACGAGCTGTCGTTGAACCGCAGGCGGCTCCGCTTCGGCTGCCTTGCCGGCACCTTGAGCCCCCGTCGCCGGATTCGTCCAGGTCCAGGATCCATTCAGTTGCGATGATCCGTGTCCACCGTTCTCGCTGGGGCGGTGGATGGGTCTGGGCATCCTGACGCTTCCTACACTCCGGTCGTCTTCAACGTGATCCCGAGTTCCTTTCGGATCTCGCCGTAGAGGGCCTGGGTGCTCCTGAACCCGCAGAGATGGGCGATCTGTTTCGTCGGGACGTTCTCCGCGCGCAGCCTGAGCGCGTGGAAGACCCTGAGCCGCCGTCGCCATTCGACGAAGCTGAGGCCGACCTCCTGCCGGAAACGCCGGGTGAAGGTCCGGCGGCTCATCCGCACGATCCTGGCGCATTCGTCGATGCCGGATGCCTCCGCCGGATCCGCTCTCAGGCGATGGGACAGGGACCGCAGCGCGCGGTTGTCCGGGTTCGCGAGTCCGTAGAGCGAAACCCTCCCCGTCGTCAGATCGCCGAGGATCAGCTGCTCCAGCAGCCCGGCGCGTTCCCTTGCCCGCGTGCTCCGCCTGGACGCCTCGGCCACCAGCGCGACGACGGCCGCGTCCAGCAGGGGTGAAACGGCCATCAGCTCGCATTCCGACCGCTCGTCCAGCGAGAGCGTGCCGGGCTCGATATAGAGCGAGTACATCTCGGCCGTGCCGTGCAGATGCACCGCATGCGGCACGTGGGATCCGACGAGAAGAGCCTGTCCCGGCAGCCCGAGCCAGTGCCCCCCCGCCGTCTCCAGGACGACGATCCCCTGCTTGACCGCCATCCACTGGAGTTCCGCGTGGCTGTGCCAGGTCACTCCCCCGGGGATCCGAAGGCGCTCGGCCCGGAGCCTCGGGCCGGCGTGGCCCGATTCCGTTGTTCCGGTCATTTTTCTCTCCACCCGGAAAATTTTGGCCCAGATGCGATTTCAAATGCTGAATACCGAGGCGGTTCGCAAGTGTATAAACGCCCATATAGAGTCATGAATTCCAGATTGGAAGCATTTTAAAGTAGCAGCTGTCACTGACAACCAAGAATATGCTGCGGAATTGCACCTTCTGGAACAAGTATAAACTAGAATGGCATCGAACTGATGCTCTGATGCGGGGCAAGGCAATGGGAAGAGAGCGGAATTGGCGCGTCGCTTTCGCGCGCACGACTGTCATATCGGTTGGCGTATCCACCGCAGCGATGACAGCGTCGCTCGCTGCCCAGGCCCAGTCACGGGATGGCAGGGTCTTGCCGCCCGTGGAAGTCGCCCCTCCCGCCCAGCGGAAGCCGGGGCGTGCTGCAACTCCTGCCCATCAGCCGGTGGCGGCACGCTCCCGCCCGGCCCGCCGGCAGGCGGCGCGTCCCGCCTCCGGCATCCGTTCGGCCGCTTCGCGCGAGGCTGCGCCCCTTGCGCCTGTCAGTGCGCAGGGCGCGCCTCGCACGGCCCAAGGCGGCAGCGGCACCAGCGACCCCTATGCCGGCATGGTGAATCCACCCACGACGGTCGGATCGAAGACGCCGCTGGCACAGCGCGAGATCCCGCAGACTCTCGGCGTCATGACGCAAGCGCAAATCCAGCAGCAGAATATCCAGACGCTGGACCAGGCATTGCAATACACGCCCGGCGTGACGGTTCTCCAGAGCGATTCCGACCGCTATCAATTCTATGCGCGAGGCTTTCCGATCTCGTCGCTGCAGATCGACGGCTTGCCGGTGGTGATGAACCCGAACCTTTCGCAGACATCGAGCACCGGAGCCCCCAACCTGACCGCGTTCGACCGGATCGAGGTGCTCGACGGACCTGCGGGGCTTTACAACGGCTTCGGCAGCGCGGGAGGGGCGATCAACCTCGTGCGCAAGCGCGCGCCCTATGAACTTGCCGCCTCGGCCGAGGCGAGGCTCGGCACGTTCGACACGCGCGGCGCGCTGATCGATATCGGCGGACCGTTGAATGCCGAACGCACGGTTCGCGCACGGTTCGTGGCCGATCTGCAGAACCAGGACCTCACGCAACATACCACGTGGCGGCGCGATCAGTCGTTCTTCGGGACGGTCGAGGCCGATCTGACGCCCGACACCCTCGCACGCTTCGGCGCCAGCCACAGCGAGCGGACGCAGCATTCGGTCTGGCAAGGCAGCCCGGTTTATATGGGCAACATCGTCGTGCCGTCCCGGTCCACTTATTTCGGCGCCGACTGGAACCGAGGGGCCTACGACGCCACCGACGTCTACGCATCCGTCGAACATAAGTTCGACAACGGCTGGCTTCTGAAAGGCGCCGGGGATTATACCTATTACAAGAGCCAGATCATTCAATCCGACATATACACTTTCGTCAATCCGGCAAACAACCTTGCAACGATTGGTTCAAACAACAAGCAAGGATATGAGAGCAACAAGAGCTTTGATGTTTTTGCGTCCGGTCCTTTCCAGCTTCTTGGCCGCGAACATCAGTTGACTCTGGGCGTGAACTACACCTCGATGAACGAATGGCAGCGGACAAAGTACGGCCCGGACGGCGACGATTTCAACAGCAGAATCGTGAATGTCTATAATATTTTCTACCCCTATCCGGTCTGGCTCGGCCTTCCGACGGATACCGACGCCAACAAGACCAACACGAGTCAGGTCGGCCTTTACGGCAATACGCGGCTTCGCATCACCGACGACCTGACCGCAATCGTCGGCGGCCGTGTTTCATGGTGGAAGTCGGACTTCATCCCTGATGCAGTCTACAACTACGATAACTACGCACCCACGCATGATACGTATAACGCAAAGGTGACGCCGTATGGCGGCCTCGTCTACAAGCTGAACGATACCTATTCCGTATACGGCAGCTATTCGACGATCTTCCAACCTCAAACTCTTTATGATGCAGCCGGGAAGCTCATCCCGCCCTTGGAAGGGATCCAATATGAAGCGGGCATCAAGGGAGAATATCTGGACGGCAAGCTCAACACATCGCTCGCCCTCTTCCAGGTCACGCAGAAGAACCGGGCGGCGCTCGACCCAAACTACCCCCTCGACAGCTTCTACATTGCGCAGGGGAAGGCTCGGACACGGGGAGTCGATGTCCGTGTGAGCGGGCAGCTCGCAGAGGGGTGGACCCTTAATGCGGGCTACACGTACAACGACAGCAAATATCTCGACAAGGACAGCTTCGACACCCAATCGTCAGCCTTCTCGCAGATCGCGCCGATGCATATCTTCAAGCTGTGGACCAATTATCGCCTGCCCGGCCCCTACGACAGGTGGCAGGTCGGCGCCGGGATCAATGCGACGAGTTCCCTCTATTACGAGAACACCTATGGCCGCTTGACGCAAAAAGGTTACTTCACCGCCGATGCGCGGGTCAGCTACGCCTTCACCGAGAAAGTATCTCTTAATCTGAATGTGACGAACATCTTCGACAAGGAATATTTTGCGCCGTTGCGCCGAAGCGTGTTCTGGGGCGACCCGCGCCGGGTCACGCTGACCCTTCGAGGAAGCTTCTGAGTGATCGGACGAGCAAGGCCATGTCTCGTCCGGCGATCTTCCGCGCGGTGAGGCTCCGTGCGGCAATGGAGCCTGTGGAACTCGCCCGGGCCGGGCGCAGCGCGCCGGGCGTGACTCGCCGCCATTGCATGGGAGGCTTCGCGTGCGGATTTGCGGCGATCCGTCCCGGCGGCTCGGCGGCTGGGGCGGCGGCGGTGCATCCACGGATCGCGACGCCCGATCGGGCCGGCACCCAGACGCTGCTTTCCCTGGGGCTGACGCCCTCGGCCGCCGTCTCGAAAGAGTTCTACGACTCGATGGGCGCGACGCCGGCCATGCCGGGAAGCGTCGTCAGCTGCGGCAACCCTGTCGAACCAAATCTGGAGGTGCTGGCGCAGCTTCACGTCGACCTGATCGTCACCGGAACCATTCCGCCCGATGGCCGCGACGTCCTGGCGCGGGTGGCCCCCGTCTTCCATCTCGATATCTATACGGGGCGGGACGGCGCCCTCGCCAGGGCCGGGGACGAGACCTTGAGGCTGGCCCGGCTTCTCGGCATCGAGGCGGCCGGCCACGCCTATGTCGCCGACCTCGCCCGCACGATCGATCGGGAGGCGGCGCGGCTGAGGACCCGGCCGCGGCGCGCCGTCTATATCGTCGGCCTCGCACCGGACGGCCGCAACATGACCGTCTACGGTCGAAACAGCATCATGCACGACGTGATGGTCGCTCTCGGCGTCGGGAACGCCTGGACCGGCCCGACCGGAGGAGCCGGCTTCACGAATACCGGCATCGAGGAGCTGGCGCGGAACCCCAAGGCGGACATCCTGCATATCGATTACGGCGCCGGCACCGATGCCGCGCTGGCGAAACTGGCTGCAAGCCCGTTCTGGACCAACCTGCCGATGGTCCAGGCGGGCCGGGTTCGTCGCGTTCCGCGTTTCGAGGTCTTCGGCGGCCTGCCGTTGGCCGCGCAGTTCGCAACGCTGCTGGCCGATGCCCTGCTCGGCGAGCGAGCGGCATGAGCCGGGCGATCGCGATGCCGGGCCGGTTGCGTTCGAGCGGGGTGGCCGGTCCGGCCGGGATGACGGCCCTCCTGGCGGCGGCGGCGCTCG
>OEIU01000554.1_pt1 | contig 33472 bp, 19 predicted proteins | sample 1539221 | NCBI WGS metagenome assembly OEIU01 (sample SAMN03792071, study PRJEB22550) | activated sludge metagenome | feature: wastewater treatment plant; material: activated sludge; isolation source: Wastewater treatment plant of a petroleum refinery complex | place: Argentina: Zarate | collected...
GGGCGCGGCGGCGGTGGGGGCGGTGGGGGCGGTGGGCCACCCGAAGCCGCTCGGGGGCATCCACCCCGAACCCGGGCCGGGCGTGCCCGTGGGCATGGCCTTCATGAGTTGCATGAACCAGGTGGAGGCGAAGCCGCGCAGCATCTGCTCGCTGGCGCGGATCATGAGGTGGAGGAGTTCGGGGGGGAAGGCGGCGAACTTCTCGGGGCTGCGCTCGATAAGGGCCTGGGCGAGGATGAGGTTGGTGATGTCGGCGCCGGACCTGCTGTCGGTGACGGCGACGGTGTGGCCGGCGACGACGAGGTCGTAGAGTTCCTCGTGGGTGAGGTGGCGGCTGCGGGTCTGGTCGTAGAGGCGGCGGTTGGGGTACTTCTTGATCTGGATGAGTTGGGGGTCGGGCAATGGGGGGCTCCTGCGGGCGATGATAGTGCAATCGCATCAATGTGGGGCGGAGTTTACCCCAACGTTTGGACCGACAAGGGCCTATAACCATCGACTATCGCCGTTCTTGATCCAGAATCACGGTATTTGTGCATTTGCACAAGTCTATCTTGACGATGCACTACACGGGTGCTATTCTTGGGCATCCACGACATTCCGCGGCCGCGAATCGTTCGGGCCGCCTTGAGCAAACCACGAATCACAAGGGACCAGACCATGAACACGACCACCACCAAGACGACGACCAACGGCACGACGACCCAGGGCACCACCGCCCAGTCCTGCTGCCAGGGCGCGACCGACGCGTTCAAGACCGGCATGGACATGAACCAGAAGATGGTCGCCATGTTCACCGAGACGATGACCAAGGGCATGAACATGAACCCCGTCGTGCAGCCCTTCATGGGCATGACCGGCACGATGCCGGCGGCGTTCGAGAAGATGACCAAGGCGATGAACTCCATGGTGGACTCGGGCGCCCGCTGCATGACCGAGTGCAACACGCTCATGATCGACGCGATGCGCAACAACGCCCGCATGATCGAGCGCACCGGCGACGTGATGATGGGGCAGATGACCGGCAAGAGCACCAGGCCCGTCGTCGAGACCGCCCGCGAGATCATGGACGAGGCGATGGCCTTCTCCACCAAGGCCGGCGAGCGCATGACCAAGATGAACACCGAGCACGCCCAGCGCGTCTCGATGATCATGGACGAGACCATGGTCTGTCCCACCGCCTGCAAGGCCTGAGAACTTTCCCCCAGACGACCCGGAGGCTGCCGCCCCGGGTCGTCTTTGCAATTCCTCGCTCTGCCGACGCCAAGGAGACGCCCACGATGGCCGAGTCCACAACTACCCCTCCTCCTCACCCCCCCCACTCTGCTCCCGGCGGCGATCCGATCTCCGCGTTCTGGCGCGATGTGTGGGCCCGATCCGGGGCCGCGGGCGGGATGGCTGGGATGCCCGGGGTGCCGGGGATGCCCGGCATGGGCGATCCGGCCGGGTTCATGACGCCCGAGGCGATGCGCCGGATGCAGGGGGCGTTCTACGAGGCGATGGCCCAGTACGCCGAGCAGTACATGCGCTCGCCGCAGTTCCTCGAGTCCATGAAGAAGTCGATGGACCAGGCGATGCAGCTGCGCCAGCAGATGGACGACTTCCTCAAGTCCAACATGGCCAGCGCGTTCGAGTCGTCCAGCGGCGGGGCGAGTTCCGAGATTCTCGGGGCGATCCGCCAGTCCACGGCCCAGTTGCAGGCCCAGATCGCCAGGATCGACACCCGCGTCTCCGACCTCGAGTCGGCCGTGACGGGCAGGCCCGGCGCGGCGAAGTCCGCCAGGTCCGCTTCTCTCAAGGCCGCCAAGCCCGCCAAGAAATCCAAGCCCAAGCGATAGAGGACCGCCATGACGCAGCCCACACCGTCCACGCCGCAGTCGCCGTTCGCGTTCGGGTTCAACCCCGCCATGTTCGATCCCGCGGGCGCGATGCGGGCGTGGCAGGCCGAGTTCGAGACGATGGGCAGGAAGATGGCGGCGATGCCCAAGGTGCTCGAGGCGGCGATGAAGGCCAAGAAGGGCTCGACGCCGCACGAGGTCGTGATGACCGAGGCGCCCGTCCGCCTGCTGCGGTACACGGGCAAGGGGGACAAGCGGCACGCGACGCCGGTGCTGTTCGTCTTCGCGCTGGTGAACAAGCCGTACGTGCTGGACTTGCTGCCCCACAAGAGCGTGGTGCGGCAGTTCCTCAACGCGGGCTTCGACGTGTACATGATCGACTGGGGCACACCCTCTCCGGCGGATGCTAGCAAGACGCTGCACGACTATGTCGAGGGGCATCTGCACCGGGCCGTGGAGCGGATCCTGGCCGAGACGGAGCAGGAGCAGGTCAACCTCGTCGGGTATTGCATGGGCGGGACGATGTCGGCGATGTACACGTCGCTGCACCAGGAGCTGGTGAGGAATCTGATTCTGATGGCCGCGCCGATCGATTGGTCGAGCCGGGATTCGCTGCTCTTGAACTGGACGGACCCGAAGTACTTCGACGTGGACGCGATCGTGGACACGTTCGGGCTGATCCCGCCGGCGTTCCTGGGCAACTCGTTCGCGATGCTCAAGCCGGTGGCGAACTACTTCCAGAAGTGGCAGGGGTTCTACGACAAGATGGACGACGAGAAGTTCCTGGAGGACTTCTTCGCCATGGAGGTCTGGAGCAACGACAACATTCCGATCTCGGGCGAGGTGTACCGGGACTTCGTGAAGTATGGATTCCAGCAGAACCTGCTGGTGCAGGGGAAGTTTCCGCTGGGGTCGAGGAAGATCAACCTGGGGAACATCACCTGCCCGGTGCTGAACCTGACGGCGGATGCGGACCATCTCGTGCTGCCGTGCCAGAGCACGCCGCTCAAGGGGTGCGTGTCGAGCGGGGACTACACGGAGATGAGCGTGAGGGCGGGGCACATCGGGCTGAGCGTGGGCTCGCGGGCCCACAAGGACATCTGGCCCAGGGCGACGGCGTGGATGGGGGAGCGGTCGGAGCCGGTGGATGGGTGAACTGGTGAGCAGGTGAAGAGGTGAGGGGACTGATCGCGGAGACCCGGGCGGGCGGTTGGGTGGATGTGTTGAGGAGAATGCAGGATGCTTGATCTCACCAAGTGCGTTGCGGTGATCACGGGCGGGGCGAGCGGGATCGCGCGGGCGGTGGCCCGGCAACTGGGGCGCGAGGGCGTCAGGGCCATCGGGGTGGTGGACTTTTCCGACGCCGTGACCGGCGTGTGCACCGAGATCAACGCGGAACTCGGTCGCGAGTGCCTGATCCCGTATCGCGGGGACGTGACCGACAAGGCCTTCCGGGCCTCGGTGTTCGCGGACCTGAAGACCCGTTTCGGGGGCGTGCACATCTGCGTGCCCGCGGCGGGGATCGTTCGTGATGGGCTGGCCGTGAAGGTGGACAAGGCCACGGGCGCAGCGAAGCTCTACGACCAGGACCTGATGGAGAAGACCATCGCGGTGAATCTGATCGGCGCGTCGTACTGGGCGATGGAGACGATCGCGAGCGTCGCCGAGCAGCGGGCCGCGAAGGGGAAGAACGGGTGGAAGGGCGGGGAGGAGGTCACGGGCGCGATCGTGTTCATCGGGTCGATCTCGTCGGAGGGCAACAAGGGGCAGGTGGCGTACGCGGCGACCAAGGCGGGGCTGGCGGGCGTGACGGCGACGCTGGCCAAGGAGGCGATCTACTACGGCGTGCGCGTGGGGATCGTGCATCCGGGCTTCACCGATACGCCGATGGTGCGGGCGATGGACCAGAAGATCATCCAGGAGCACGTCCTGCCGCGCACGCAACTGGGGCGGCTGCTCAAGGCCGAGGAGGTCGCGGACGCGATCTGCTTCATGATCCGCAATCCGGCCGTGAGCGGCGCGCTGTGGGCCGACGCCGGGTGGCACCCGCCGTCGTGAGCCGGCTTTTCGGGCTTTCAAGGCGGGCTTTGCGTTCGGGCAGGGATCTGCTAGACTGCGTGTGCACCTTCCACCCATGCCCGGGGCTCGCCTGCGTGCGCGGCCCGCGGCAGCACACAGGAGCCGTCCCATGCTTCCACTGCAAGGTCGTGTCGCACTTGTCACCGGGGCGGGGCGCGGCATCGGTCGCGCGATCGCGCTGGCGCTGGCCCGCACGGGCGCGGACGTGGCGATCAACTACGCGAGCAACGATCGGTCCGCGGGCGAGGTTCGCGACCAGATCCGGGCCATGGGTCGCAAGGCCGAGCTCTGCAGGTGCAACATCGCCGACGACACGGCCGTGCACGCGATGGGCGAGACACTCCGAAAGACCTTCGGGCAGATCGACATCCTCGTGAACAACGCCGGGATCACCCGGGACAAGTCGTTCATGAAGATGACGCACACGGAGTGGGACGAGGTGCTCAACGTGAACCTCAAGGGGCCGGTGCAGATGACGCACCTGTTCCTGCCGCAGATGGTGGAGAAGGGGTGGGGGCGGGTGATCAACATCACGAGCGTGATCGGGCAGATGGGCAACTTCGGGCAGGCGAACTACGCCGCGGCCAAGGGGGGGCTGGACGCGTTCACCAAGAGCGTGGCCCGCGAGGTGGCCCGCAAGGGCGTGACGGCCAACTGCGTGGCCCCTGGGTTCATCCGGACGGACATGACGGCGGCCGTGTCGGAGAAGGCGCTGGAGCACATCAAGTCGATCACGCCGATGGCGAGGATGGGCGAGGCGGAGGAGATCGCGGAGGTGGTGGCATTCCTGGCGTCGCCGGCCGCGTCGTTCGTGACGGGGCAGGAGATCGGCGTCAACGGCGGGTTGTACATGTGAGGCTGGGGCGATCGCGCCGGGCGATCGGAGCGACTACCAGAGCGTGCGGACGCCGTCGAGGACGACGCCTGCCCACGCGGGGGGACGGTGTGCGCCGACGGCGCTGATCTGGTCGATCGCCCCATCGTGGGGCGGGGGCGCGTCGGGAGCGGGGAGAGACGTCGAATCGTCGAAGCGGACCGTGGCGACGAGCCGCCGGGCGCCTGCGGAGGCGGTCCATCGCCAGTGCGATCGATCGTGGGTGAACGAGTCGAGGATGAGAGCGCCGCCGTCGGCGAGGAGGCGGCGGCGGATCGCCAGGGCCCGCCACGAGACGAAGAGTTTGGCCGCGTCGGAGTCCGGGGTGTTGAGGATCGACGACGCGGCGGCGGCGGGATCGTCTCGCCACCGGCGGGCGATGTCGGCGAGGAGTTCGCGTCGGTGCGCGAAATCGACGGGGCGGCGATTGTCGGGATCGACGAGGGCGAGGACGCGGCATTCGGCGCCCTGGTACCAATCGGGCGTGCCGGGGAGGAGGGCTTTCAGGAGTATCGAGGCGACGGAGAGTCGGCCGGCGAGGGCGCGGGTGGCACGGGCGAGGTCGGCGATGTGGCGGCGCACGTCGGCGAGCGGGTCGGAGAAGAGCAGGGCGTCCACGGCCGCGCCGCAGGCGTCCTCGTAGGCGGCGTTGGGCGCGGTCCACGCGGTGGACCGCTTGGCCTCGCGGGCGGCCTTGACGATGTAGGCCTTGAGGCGATCGGCGAGGGCGGGGTCGGGCGGCGTGTCGAGGGGCCAGAGGGCGAGGGCGGAGTGGAGGATGAGGGAGCGGTCGGTCGCGGTGGGCGGGGAGGGCGCGTGATCGGGCGCGAGGAGCGGGAGGGCTTGGTCGAGCAGGCGGGTCCACGGCTCCGGGTCGTGCGAGAGCGCGGCGAGGCGGGCCCGGACATCCTCGGAGCGCTTGGCGTCGTGGGTGTCGGTGGTGTTGAGGGAGAGGGGGCGAGCGCGGCGCTGCGCGGCGAGGCGGGCGACCTGGGGCGCGGCGTCGGTGGCGACGGGCTCGGTGCCGACGTCGTTGAGGGCGAGGACGGCGATGTCGCGGTAGAGGGCGGTGTCCTCGATGCCCTTGGCCGCGAGGGGGCCGGTGAACTGCTGCCAGAGTCGCGTGGAGGCGAGGGCACGCTCTCGCACGCCCGGCGCTTCGAAGGGGCCCGAGAGCGTGAAGAGATCTTCGAGGAGTGCGATGGCCCGGATGGTGGATTCGCGCGTGGCGGCCGATGTTGCGGCCTGTGCGGCTTCGGCCAGGCGGTCGGCGTCGGACGCGGACATGCCGGGGGCGTCGGCGTAGGTGCGGTAGACGCCGAGGCGGGAGGAGAGTTCGATGGTGGCGCGGCGGAGGGACTCGGCGTCGCAGTCGATCTTCGCGACGTGCAGGCAGGCTTCCAGCGAGCGGCAGAGGCGGGCGAGTTCGGGTTCGAGGATCGACTGGGCGACCTCGCGTTTGCAGGCGATGCCGAGGGCGTGGAAGTCGGGGACGCCGGCGCCGGTCTTCTCGGCGTGGCTCCGCAGCGTGCCGAGGCCGGGGGGATCGACCATGAGCGCGGCGGACGCGGCGAGGAACTCGTAGCCGGTGGTGCCGTCCACGGGCCACGCGTCGGGCATGTCCTCATCGCGGGCGAGGATGTTCTCGACGAAGATGGGCAGGCGCGGCGAGCCCTTCGTCGCCTCGTCGAGGGCCGCGCGGAGGCGGGAGAGGTATTCGAGGGGATCGCGCAGGCCGTCGATGTGGTCCACGCGGACGGCGTCGATGCGGCCGCGGGCGGCGAGGTCGATGATCCCGGCGTGGGTCTGGCGGAAGACTTCCGGGTCTTCGATGCGGAGGCCGGCGAGGTCGGCGATGTCGAAGAAGCGGCGGTAGTTGATGCGGGCCAGGCCGTCGCGCCAGAAGGCGAGTTCGTAGTGCTGGGCCGCGAGGAGTTCGGGGAGCGGGGCCGATAGGGAGGGACCGTCGTCGCGGAGCGGAAACAGGCGGTCGAAGTAGCGAACGATCGGGCCCGATTCGGTCCGCTCCACGGCGAGTTGCCCCTTCGCGATGGCCTCGTCGAGGGGCGCGCCGAGGACGGGGAGCACGACGCGGCCCCCGGCGCGGGCCCAGTCCACGTCGAAGAAGCGGTCGAACTCGGAGCCGGGGCCGTGCTTGAGGAGGGCTCGCCACCAGGGGTTGTCGTGGTGCGCGGCCATGTGGTTGGGGACGATGTCGAGGACGATGCCAAGGCCCGCGCCGTGGGCGGCGCCCGCGAGGCGCTCGAAGGCGGGCTCGCCGCCGAGTTCGTGGCGCAGGCGGGTCGGGTCGGTCTGGTCGTAGCCGTGGGTGCTGCCCGGGCGGGCCTCGAAGACGGGCGAGAGGTAGAGGTGCGAGACGCCGAGGGCGGCGAGATAGTCCACGACGGCCGCGGCGGCGTCGAGGCCGAACTCCGGCGTGAGCTGGAGGCGGTAGGTCGCGATCGGGGGGCGGGCGGGGCGTGGGGGGTTCACTCGCTGACCCCCAGCGCGTTGCCCAGCCCCTGGACGAGGGCGAGGCTGGCGACGGCCGGGGGGTCTTTCTTGGCCGTGAGGGGGCCGATGAGGGGCTGGATGCGATCGACGAAGTGCTCCTGCAGAGGCCAGAGGTCCACGTCGAAGGGGAGTTTGACGATGAGGCGCACCAGCCCGAGCATGTCGCGGCTGTTCGAGAGGGGATCGCTGGCGGCCTGGGCGGAGCGGATGGCGCGCTCCATGGCCTCGGTCACGGCCAGGCCGACGGTCTGGGCGTCGAGGGCGATGCCGGCGCGCTCGGCCTCGTCCACGAGTTCGCCGGCCAGCGGGAGGTCGGGCGGGGACGCCTCGAGCGCCCTTCTGAGGTTCTGGCTGAGCACGACGGTGCCGGTCATCTGGATGCGGCGGGGGACGGTGAGCGAGAGGGAGCGGAGGAAGTGGGCCAGGGGGGCGTTGTGCTCGTAGATCTGGCGGTAGGAGTTGTCGATCTGCTCGAGCGCAGGCTTGAGGATGCGCCGGACCACGGCGTGCTGCTGGTCGCGGAAGAGCGAGGCGATGGAGTGGGAGGTTCCGCCGAAGTCGCGGTCCATGAAGCGGAGCACCTCGCTGAACGCGGCCCGGCCGAAGGATTCCTTGGTGGCCTCGGCGACGGAGGCGAAGGCCTCCTCACCGGCGAAGGGGCGGACGCCGCAGCAGACGGTGTGGTCGCCGGTGTGCAGGGCGCAGAAGGAGAGGTGGGCGGAGTTGAAGTCGATGCGGGAGCGGAAGGTGGCGTGGCCGACGACCAGGCGGGCCCGGCCGGAGGTGGCGCGAGTGGTGTGCTCGTCGAGGATGTCGAAGGCGTAGACGCGATCGACCTGGGAATCGAAGAGGCGGTTGATGGCGTAGTGGGCCGCGACGCGGTCGAGGGTGAGCATGGCGGGCCGGACGCTCTTCTCGTAGACGGCCTTGCCGGTGGGCGTGTCCTTGTGGTTGCCCTCGGCGCGGGCGAGGCGTTCGAGGAACTCCGCCTCCAGGTCGAGGCCGATGGTGCGCTGGGCGAGCTGGATGACGCGGGCGGCGTACTGGATGACCTGCACGGTCTCGATGCCGGCGATGTCGTCGAAGAACCAGGCGCAGCTGGTGTACATGAGCATGGCGTGGCGCTGGAGCTCCATGAGTTTCAGGGCCGTGGTCCGCGCGGCGTCGTCGGTGGTGGCGCGTCCGTGCTTCTCGAAGAACCGGTCGAGCGACGCCGGGGAGCGGTCGAGGAGGACCTCGATGTAGCCGTCGCGGGCGGCCCAGGGGTCGGTGAAGAGCGTGGCGCCGATCTGCTCGAAGCGGGGCGCGACGGCGTCTCGCAGCCAGTCGAAGGCCTCGCGCAGGGGGGCTCGCCAGCGCTGGTGCAGGCCGGCGTGGCCGGAGTTGCACCCGCAGTCGGACCGCCATCGCTCCACGCCGTGGACGCAGCTCCAGGAGCTGTTCTCGTGGATGCGGGCCTCCATCGTCGGCGGATGGCGCTCGAGGAAGAGGCCGTAGTTGATGAGTTCGATGCCGGGATCGTGCTCGATGCGCTCGAGCGCGGCGGCGAGGGCCATCTCGCCGTGGCGGTGGTGGTGGCCGTAGCTCTCGCCGTCGGTGGCGATGTGCATGAGCTGGTCGTGGGTGCGGGCGTCGTCGAGGCCGCTCATGAGGCGGTCGGCGAAGCGGTCGCCGCTGTTGAGCAGGCCCTCGAAGGCGACGCCCTGCGAGACGGGGCCGTCGTAGAAGAAGACCGAGATCGTTCGCCCGGAGGGAAGTTTGCAGAGATAGGCCCGAGTCGGATCGACGCCCTCGCCGACCTCGTCCCACGTCTCGGAGCCGATGGGCCGGACGGCGGCGCACTGGCGCGGGGCCATGAGGGTGAAGGCGATGCCGGCTTCGGCGAGGGTCTCGAGGGTGGGCGTGTCGGCGGCGGTCTCGGGCATCCACATGCCCTCGGGGGCTCGCCCGAAGCGGGACTGGAAGTCCCGGACGCCCCAGAGGACCTGGGTCCGTCTGTCCCGGTCGTTGCACAGGGGGAGGATCGTGTGGTTGAAGCCCTGGGCCATGGCCGAGCCGTGGCCGCCGAAGCGATCGACGCTGGCGCGGTCGCTGTGCGCGATGCGCTCGGCCACGTCCGGCGCGGCCTCCTGCATCCACGCCAGGAGCGTGGGGCCGAAGTTGAAGCTCATCCGCGCGTAGTTGCTCACGATGCGCTCGATCTTGCCGGCGGCGTTGAGCAGGCGGGCCCGGGCGTTGGTGGAGTAGCACTCGCGCGTGATGCGGGCGTTCCAGTCGTGCGACGGGTAGGCGGATTCCTGCATCTCCACGGTTTCCAGCCAGGCGTTCTCGCGCGGCGGCTGGTAGAAGTGGCCATGGACGCAGATGTACTTTCGGCTCATTGGTTCTCCTTGGCGGCCCGGAGCACCAGGACGGACCTGGGTGCGAGCATGCACTCGCGGGCGAACGGCCCGGTCGGGCGTGTGGGTGTTCTGTCGCCGCCCCAGCGCGGGTCGGTGGAATCGAGCAGGCACTCGAAGGGTCCGGGATGGTCGAGTGGCGCGCCGGCGGGGTGGGCGCCGGTGTTGGCACAGATCAGGATGGACGGGTTTCCGGCGTAGGTCAGGCGGACGACGGGGCCGTGTGCCGCGGCTGACGCGGTGGATGCTCTGGCGGGGATGTCGAGGGCTCGACGCAGGCGCAGGAGCTCGGTGTAGTACGCGAGCGTCTTTGCATGGCTCGGGTGCTCGCGGAGCGACCAGTCGAGCGTGGAGCGGCGGAGGGTGGCCTCGTCTTGTGGGTCGGGGGCGTCGCCCGCGGCGTGGAACTCGGCGAACTCTTGTTTCCTGCCGCGCCGCACGGCTTCGATGAGGTCCGGGTCGGTGTGGCTGACGAAGTACTGGAAGGGCGCGGGCTCGGCGTATTCCTCGCCCATCCAGAGCATGGGCGTGAAGGGGGAGAGGAGGACGAGGGCGGCGGCGGTGCGGGCGCCGTCGAGGCCGGCGGTGGCGTCGAGGCGATCGCCGAGGGGACGGTTGCCGACCTGGTCGTGGTTCTGGGTGAAGACGATGAGGCGGGCGTGGTCGATGTCGCGGGCGGGTGCGCCGTGGCGGCGGCCGTAGCCGGAGGAGTACTCGCCGGCGAAGACGAAGCGGTCGTTGATGGCCTTGGCGATCTGGGCCCCCCCGCCGCCGACGCCGAAGGGCTTGTAGTAGCCGCGCCGGTCGCCGGTGAGGGCGGCGCGGATGGCGTGGTGGTAGTCGTCGTTCCAGCACCCGTCGAGGCCGAGGCCGCCGATGGTCCGGGGGCGAACGAGTTTGGGGTCGTTGTCGCTGGACTCGGCGATGACGAGGATGCGCCGGCCCGCGTTCTCGGCGGCGGCGTGGTTTCGAGCGGCGAGTTCCTCGATGAACGTGCTGGCGGAGTGATCGACGATGGCGTGGACGGCGTCGAGGCGGAGGCCGTCGAGGCCGCAGTCGCGGGTCCAGAAGAGGCTGTTCTGGATGAAGAACTCGCGGACGTGGTCGGAGCCGGGGCCGTCGAAGTTCAGGGCCGCGCCCCAGGGGGTTTTGTAGCGGTCGGTGAAGTACGGGCCGAACTCGCCGAGGTAGTTGCCCTCGGGGCCGAGGTGGTTGTAGACGGCGTCGAGGAAGATGGCCATTCCCTGTGCGTGGCACGCGCTCACGAGTCGGAGGAGGCCGTGGAGGCCGCCGTAGGCCGAGTGCGCGGCGAAGAGGGAGACGCCGTCGTAGCCCCAGTTGCGAGCGCCGGGGAACTGGCCGATGGGCATGAGTTCGATGGCCGTGACGCCGAGGTCGCGGAGCGCGCCGAGGCGCGGGATCACGGCGTCGAAGGTGCCCTCGGGGGTGAAGGCGCCGGCGTGGAGCTCGTAGAACACGTGCTGGGCCAGCGGGGGGTTGGCGAACGGCGCGGGGGGCGCACCGAAAGGGCGAGCCACCACTTGAGATGGGCCGTGCACGCCGTCGGGCTGGGCGAGGGAGGCGGGGTCGGGGCGCAGGCGGCCATCGGCGAACTCGAACTGGTAGCGGGTGCCGGGCGGCGCGTCGGCGTCGAGAGTGTGGTAGCCGTCGGCGTCCGGGGCCATCGGCAGCGGGCGATCGGCGCCGGCGAGGCGCAGGCCCATGCGCTCGTGGAGGGGGGCCCAGAGGGTGAAGCGGGTGCGCCGGGCGTCGAGGGGGAACGCGCCGATGGGTGGGAGGTGGGGGGTCATGCGCGTCCTCCCGAGCGGCGCTCGCGGGCGAGCAGGGCGAGGCTGGCGGCGATCTTCTTGTCGGCGATGATGGACCGCAGCGAGCGCGAGGCCCTGCGCCGCCAGTTGGGATACTCGGTGGATGTGCCCGGGACGTTCTGCGGGCGGCGCTCGGCCCAGAGATCCTCGAGGTTGACCAGCGAGATGGGGGCTCGCCCGCGGGCTTGCAGGCGCATGAGCGACATGGCGGCGGCTTGGGCGTTCGTGGCGGGGAGCCGGCGCTGCTTGAGGGCCGCGACGACCTCGCGGCGCGTCGCGGTGCGCTGGGCCCGTTCGCGGGATGCGCTCGCGGCGTCCACGTGCGTGAGCGACCGCCGGAGCGAGACATCGGATGCGTGCCAGAAGGCCGCGAAGGTCGGCGTGTCGTGGGTGTTCAGGCTGGCGAGGGCGTGGCGTCCCGCGGGGTGGATGGCCCTGGCGGGAGGACCGCCGAGGGCGAACTGCTGCACGTGCATTCCGAGGACGGCCCGGCGCTTCATGATCCGGCGCACGGGCGGGGGGACGGTGCCGAGGTCCTCGCCGACGACGACGGCGCCCGCGCGGGCGGCCTCGATCATGACGATGGCGAAGAGTTCCTCCTCCGGGTAGCGCACGTACGCCCCCTCGTTGGCGTTGCACCCGCGCGGCACGCAGTACATGCGGTACAGGCCCATGACGTGGTCGATGCGGAGCACGCCCGCGACCGAGAGCATGTGGCGGAGCATGGCGCGAAGGTGGGCGTGGCCGTCGGCCCGACCGGCCCGCGGGTGCATCGGCGGGAAGCCCCAGGTCTGGCCCTGGGTGTTGAGGGCGTCGGGGGGCGCGCCGGCGGAGACGCCGTGGAGGAAGAGGTCGGGGCGGGAAAAGGTGTCGAAGCCGTGGGCGTGGACGCCGACGGGGAGGTCGAGGTAGAGCGGGCCGCGCGAGCCGGCCGAGCCGCCGAGGGGCGCGAGTTGCTCGCGGGCGAGGGCCTGGGCGTACTGGTAGAGGTCGATGTCGCGAGGGTCGATGGGCGCGCGATCGATGCGGCCGGCGCGCCACGCTGCGGGCCAGCGGTCCCAGGAGGTGCCTGTGGCGTCCACCGCGGCGCGGAAGAGGGCGTAGTCGGCGGTTGCGCCGGTGGACGCCGCGGTGATCTCGGCCCAGCGGCGGGGCGTGCGCCGGGCCTGGGCGGCCATGGCCATGAGCGCGGCCCGGGCGATCCGCCAGGATCGCGGGTAGTCCACCAGCGGGCCGGTTCGGGCCAGGCGGGCCTCGCGCTCGAACCGGCGTGACTCCGCCACGCGGCGGACCGGTGCGTCGCGCCACTCGGGGGCGGCGCGGAGATCGACGAACAGCTCGTTCCAGAACAGGCGGGAGACCGGGGCGTATGGGCTGGGCTCGCACGGGGCGTCGAGGAACGCGGGGAAGAGGGGGAGCGTGCCGACGAGCGCGCCGGCCGCGCTTTGGGCCCAGTCGCACATAGCGCGCAGGTCGGTGTACGTGCCGACACCCTGCGGGCCGCCGGGCGTCGCGGCGTGGAGCGGGAGGAAGACGGCCAGTTGCCGGCCGGCGCGGGTGATGAGGTTGGACAGGGACTTGGGACGGGCCAGCACGAACATGCGATCGGGAGCGCGGGAATCGTCGAGTTCGAGGCGGTGCACGCCCAGCGGGATCGGCCCGCCGATGGAGACGCGGGCCGCGCTTTGCACGCGGGCCGGGAGCGAGCCGCCGGTCTCGAGCAGCAGCGTACCGGTTCGGCCGGGGCGCAGGCGGCCCTCGGGGAATCGGATCGCACGGTCGCCGGGCGTGGCGATGGCGACCGAGGCCTGGTCCGGCTCGCCGGAGGACTCGACGGCGTCGCAGAGGGCGCGGATCACCTCGGGTGCGGGGCGCGACGTGCGTCCCAGCCCGTCGGTGTGTCGCGTGAGCACTCCGGCGCGCCGGGCGGCACGCTCCAGGGTCGCGTCCGCGGCGGTCGTGGGAGCGTTCTCAGGCATCCTTCGCGCCGGCTCCGGGTGGTCGGTCCATGGTCAGAATGAGCGCGCCGAGCGGGGGCAGTGTCAGCAGTGCGGAGGCGGGGAACTGCCGGAAGGGCATGGGCGAGGCCTCCACGGCCCCGAGGTTGCCCACGCCGCTCCCGCCGTAGCAGGCGGCGTCGGAGTTGAGGACCTCGGTCCATGTGCCGAAGCGCGGGATGCCGACGCGGTACTGGTGGCGAACCACGGGCGTGCAGTTGAGGACGACCAGCGCCGAGGAGGACTTGTCGGGGGTGTGGCGGAGGAAGGCGAGGACGCTCTGCTCGGCGTCGTTGGGCTCGACCCACTCGAAGCCGCGCGTGTCACAGTCGCCGGCGTGGAGCGCGGGGGTGGAGCGGTACAGGCGGTTGAGATCGGCGACGAGGCGCTGGATGCCCTGGTGCTCGGGCTTCTCGGTCAGGTGCCAGTCGAGGCTGATCTCCTGGTTCCACTCGCGCCACTGGGCGAACTCGCCGCCCATGAAGAGGAGTTTCTTGCCGGGGTTGGTCCACTGGTTGGTGAGCAGGAGGCGGAGGTTGGCGAATCGCTGCCAGGGGTCGCCGGGCATGCGCTCGATGAGCGAGCCCTTGAGGTGGACGACCTCGTCGTGGGAGAGGGGGAGCATGTAGTGCTCGCTGAACATGTAGAGGGCGCGGAAGTTGATGTGGTTGTGGTGGTAGCGCCGGTGGACGGGGTCGGTGCCGAAGTATTTGAGGGTGTCGTGCATCCACCCCATGTCCCACTTGAGGCCGAAGCCCAGGCCGCCGACGTAGGTCGGTCGCGAGACCATGGGCCACGCGGTGGACTCCTCGGCGATGGTCTGCACGTCGGGGAACGCGCCGTAGACGGCGGTGTTGAACTGGCGGAGGAACTCCACGGCCTCGATGTTCTCTCGGCCGCCGAACTTGTTGGGGATCCACTCGCCCTCCTTGCGGCCGTAGTCGAGGTAGAGCATCGAGGCGACGGCGTCCACGCGGATGGCGTCGGCGTGGAACTTCTCGAGCCAGAACATGGCGCTGGAGATGAGGAAGGCCCGGACCTCGGGGCGGCCGTAGTTGAAGATCGCGCTCTTCCAGTCGGGGTGGAAGCCCTGGCGCGGGTCGGCGTGCTCGTAGAGGTGGGTGCCGTCGAAGTAGCCCAGGCCGTGCTCGTCGGTGGGGAAGTGCGAGGGGACCCAGTCGAGGACGACGCCGATGCCCTTCTGGTGCAGGAAGTCGATCAGGTACATGAAGTCCTGCGGCGTGCCGTAGCGGCTGGTGGGCGCGAAGTAGCCGGTGGACTGGTAGCCCCAGGAGGGATAGAACGGGTGCTCCATGATCGGGAGCAGCTCGACGTGGGTGAAGCCGAGTTTCAGGCAGTGCTCGGCGAGCATCGGGGCGAGCTCGCGGTAGCTGAGCATCCGCTTGGGGTCGGCCGGATCGCGTTTCCACGAGCCGAGGTGGACCTCGTAGAGGCTCATCGGGGCCCGGAGGGCCTGCTTTTCCTTGCGCGAGGCCATCCACGAGGCGTCGTTCCAGGTGTAGTCGAGGGCACGCACGATCGAGCCGGTCCTGGGCGGCGTCTCGTGCATGAAGCCGAAGGGGTCGGCCTTGTCCACCGCGTAGTCGGAATCCCGCGCGGCGATGTGGAACTTGTAGTTCGCTCCCACCTTGGCCTCGGGGACCTTCGCGGACCAGATGCCCGACGAGCCGATGGGCGTCATGGGATGGGAGGCGCGGTTCCACCCGTTGAACTCGCCGACGACCGCCGCGTACTTGGCGTTGGGGGCCCAGACGGCGAACGCGACGCCGCCGCCGGGGAGCGGGTGGGCGCCGAGCTTGTCGAAGAGTTTGTAGTGCGTTCCCTCGTTGAAGAGGAACACATCGTCGGCGGTGATCCGCCACTCCGGCGCGGCGCTCTTCGGGCGGGCCGGGGCGGGTGGTGTGACACCGATGGCGGGCTTGGCGGTTCGGATTGTCATGAGGCACCTCCATTTCCGGCGGTCGGCTGGGGAATATCACCCAGCAGCGCGGCCGCGGCCCGCAGGGGGATGTGGACCCAGTCGGGCCGGCTGTTGAGTTCGTAGACGATCTCGTAGGAGACTTTTTCCAGCAGCCAGGCCCGCAGGAGCAGGTCCTGGGAGGGGCTGCGCGGCCCGAGGAGTCGCGGGTCGAGGGCGCCGAGCCGCTCGAAGTAGGCCGCGGAGAAGGCGTGGGACGTCCACGCGCTCCAGGCCTCGGCCGCGTGCGCCAGCACCGCCCGGGTCTCGGCCCGCTCGCCGGGGAGGAGCTGGCGGTGGCGGTCGAGCGCGGCCCAGGCGGCGTAGTCGAACGAGCGGATCATGCCGGCGGCGTCGCGGAGGGGGGAGCGCTTGATCTTGCGCTCGCCGATGGAGCGGAGGGGCTCGCCCTCGAAGTCGATGATGACAAAGTCCTTGCCGGTGTAGAGCACCTGGCCGAGGTGGTAGTCGCCGTGGGTGCGGATGCGCATGCCCCCGGGGGCGCTGTGGCTGAGCCGGTTGAGGAGCGTGGCGACCGGCGCCTCTCCGGCGATGACGGCCTTGGCCCGCTCCTGGGCCGTGGTGGAGAGCGTCGCCATGGAGCGAGAGAGGGCGGCCGTCGCGCCGCGAAGGCTGTTGCGAACCGACTGCGACATGGCCCGCTGGTACATGGGGGTGAAGGGCTCGGGGGTGAAGGCGGGGTCGCCGCCGTCGTTGCCGAGGGCCGCGTGGAGTTCGGCGGTGCGCACGCCGAGCAGGCGCGAGGCCTCGATCGCCTCGCTGAGGAGTTCCGAGAGGGCGGGCGGCGGGAGGGCGGGCTGGAGGAGGTCGAGCCTGGGCAGCGCGGTGAGCGCATCGGCCGCGGCGGGCGGGAGCGCGGCGACGCCCTCGAGGAACCGGACGGCCCGCTCGAGCATCCACGTCCAGGCGTCGCCCTGCGAGGGGACGAACTTCAGGACGACCGCGAGCGTGCGCGGCTGGGCGGCGCTCGCGTCGATCTCGATCGACCCGGCGAGCGGGGCGGTGTGCGGGAACCCGACGCGCTGGGTCAGGTGCCGGCCGATCTCGCTCTCGGGGCTCTCGCCCTCGTCGAGGCGGCGGAACATCTTGAGCACGTACTGGTCGCCGAAGAAGACGTTCGAGTTGCTCTGCTCGACCTTGGGCATGCGGGCGGGCAGGTCGGCCAGCGTGGCGGCGTCCACGCGTTCGATCGGACGGCCGACCAGGCGGGTGTCGCCGGTATCGCACGCCTCGCCCGTGAGGGCCATGCGGAGCATGGAGCGGGCGACCTCGGGGAGGGTCAGGGCGTCCACGAGGTCCTTCGATCCGGCGGTCGCGCTGCTCAGGCGGAGCGTTGGGGGCGCGCCGGGGTCGGGCGCGGGATCGATCGCGGCGAGGGGGAGCACGTAGCTCTCGGGCTCGCCGAGGGCGAAGTCGAACCGGGTGACAAACAGCCACGCCCCGTCGGGCAGGCCGGCGACGGGGGGGAGTTGCAGGCGCTCGAGGACTCGGGCCGTGCGCGGCCCGCGGGCCTTGGACATGAACCATCGCTTCGTGGCGGCCCACGTCGGCAGCATTCTTTCCAGGCCGCGCCGGAGGATCTCGGAGTGCCAGAGCGACTCCCACGGGCCCTCGACGGAGAGTTCCTCGACGGGCAGATCGGTGGGTGCGCCCGACCGGGCGCCGGGCTTTTCGAGGAGGAACCAGAGGAAGGCGTGCGGGCCCATGGAGAGGAAGTAGGGCGCGGCGGCGATGGTCGGGAAGGGCACCTTGCCGAAGAGCTCGACCGGGCGCAGCCCCTCCAACTCCGCGAGCGGGATCTCGACGGGCTGGACGAAGCGCGAGAGGTTGGCGACCACGAGGATGGTGTGCTCGCCGTCGGTGCGTGTGAAGGCGAGCACCCGCGAGTTTGAGGGCTGGAGGAAGCGGATCTCGCCGGTGCCGAAGACCGGGTAGCGTTTGCGCAGCGCGATCATGCGCTTCATCCACCAGAGCATGGAGGACGGGTTGGCCAGCTGCGACTCGACGTTGACCGCCTCGAAGTGGTACTCGGGATCGATGATGGTCGGGAGGAAGAGCTTCTGGGGGTTGGCGCGGCTGAAGCCGGCGTTGCGGTCGCTGCTCCACTGCATGGGCGTGCGGACGCCGTTGCGGTCGCCGAGGTGGACGTTGTCGCCCATGCCGATCTCGTCGCCGTAGTAGATGATGGGCGTGCCGGGCATGGAGAAGAGCAGGGCGTTCATCAGCTCGACCTTGCGGCGGTTGTTGGAGAGCAGGGGCGCCAGGCGGCGGCGGATGCCCAGGTTGATCCTCGCCTGCGGGTCGCTGGCGTAGACGCGGTACATGTAGTCGCGTTCCTCGTCGGTGACCATCTCCAGGGTGAGCTCGTCGTGGTTGCGCAGGAACATGGCCCACTGGCAGCTCGCGGGGATCGCGGGCGTCTGCTCGAGGATGTCGATGATCGGGAAGCGGTCCTCCATGCGCAGGGCCATGAACAGGCGCGGCATGAGGGGGAAGTGGAAGGCCATGTGGCACTCGTCGCCGTCGCCGAAGTAGGCCACGGCGTCCTCGGGCCACTGGTTGGCCTCGGCGAGGAGCATGCGCCCGGGCCACTTCTTGTCCACGTGGGCGCGCAGCGAGCGCAGGTAGGCGTGGGTTTCCGGGAGGTTCTCGCAGCTGGTGCCGTCGCGCTCGTAGAGATAGGGGATGGCGTCGAGGCGGACGCCGTCCACGCCCATGCCCATCCAGAAGTCGCAGACGTCGAGCACGGCGGTGTGCACGGCGGGGTTGTCGAAGTTCAGGTCGGGCTGGTGGCTGTAGAAGCGGTGCCAGAAGTACTGCTCGGCCACCGGGTCCCAGGTCCAGTTGCTGCGCTCGAAGTCCTTGAAGATGATGCGGGCGTCGCGGTAGAGGTCGGGCGTGTCGCTCCAGACGTACATGTTCCGCTCGGGGCTGCCCTTGGGGGCGCGCCGGGCCTTCTGGAACCACTCGTGCTTGTCGGAGGTGTGGTTGATGACCAGCTCGGTGATGACGCGCAGGCCCCGCTTGTGGGCCTCGCGGACGAAGGCCTTGAACTCCTCCGGGCGTCCGTAGGCGGGGTTGACGTTGGTGTAGTCGGCGATGTCGTACCCGTCGTCGCGCAGCGGGGAGGGGTAGAAGGGCTGGAGCCAGAGGGCGGTGACGCCGAGGTCGGCGAGGTAGTCGAGCTTGGAGATGAGCCCGTTGAAGTCGCCCACGCCGTCGCCGGTGGAGTCGCAGAACGAGCGGACGTGGAGCTGGTAGATCACCGCGTTCTTGAACCAGAGCGGGTCGGGCGCGGCGTCGGCGCGGGCGCGCGGCGTCCCGCCGTTGGGGGCGGGCGTCGCGGCCGGGGCGGCCTTGGGCGTGCGGGCGTCGGGCTCAGAGGAAATACTCAAACTGCTCCTCCGTTCGTTGGTGGCGCCGGACCTTGAACACGTGCACCGGGCACGCGGCCGGATCGAGCCCGACCACGTTGGTGCTGCCCTGCCAGCGGAACCGCTGGTCGGTCAGCAGGTCGTGCATCTGGTAGGGGTGATTCTCGGTGAGCCCGAGCGCGCCCAGGTCGAGGTGGACGGGGCTCCACTGGGTGGCGTGCGGATCGGTGTTGGCCGCGACGACGATGGCGTTGTCGCCGGAGGTCTTGGAATAGCAGACCACCGCCGGGTTGTCGCACCTGTGGAAGCGCAGCGTGCGGTCCTGCTGCAGCGCGGGGTTGTTCCTGCGGGCCAGGTTGAGGGCGCCCAGGAGCGGCGAGAGCGAGTCGGGCCGGTCGTGGTCCCACGCGCGGATCTGGTACTTCTCCGAGTCGAGGTACTCCTCGCTGCCGGGCTTGGCGGGCTCGTGCTCCATGTGCTCGAACGGGGGGCCGTAGACGCCCCAGCTGGCGCAGAGCGTCGCGGCCAGCGCGGCCCGGACGACGAACGCGCCCCGACCGCCGTGCTGGAGGTACTCGGTGAGAATGTCGGGCGTGTTGGGCCAGGCGTTGGGGCGGAAGTACTCGGCGGCGTTGGTCGCCGTGAGCTCGGTGAAGTACTCGCGCAGGTCCCACGGACCGTTGCGCCACGCGAAGTACGTGTACGACTGCGTGAAGCCGAGTTTCGCGAGCCGGTGCATCACCTTCGGGCGCGTGAACGCCTCGGCGAGGAAGAGCACGCCCGGGTCGCGCTTGTGGGCCTCGGCGATGAGCCACTCCCAGAGCGCGAAGGGCTTGGTGTGCGGGTTGTCCACCCGGAAGATGCGCACGCCGCGCTCCATCCAGAGCAGCACCACGCGCAGGATCTCGTTCCACAGGCCCCGCCAGTCTTCGCACTCGAAGTCGAAGGGGTAGATGTCCTGGTACTTCTTGGGCGGGTTCTCGGCGTACTGGATGCTGCCGTCGGGGCGGTGCTTGAACCACTCCGGGTGACGCTTCACGTAGGGATGGTCGGGGGAGCACTGCAGGGCGAGGTCGAGGGCGACCTCGATGCCGCGTGTGTTGCTCTCGCGCACCAGCGCGCCGAAGTCCTCCACCGAACCCAGCGACGGGTGGATGGCGTCGTGGCCGCCCTCGGGGCCGCCGATGGCCCACGGGCTTCCGACGTCGCCCTCGACGGTCGTGAGCGTGTTGTTCTTGCCCTTGCGGAACTGCCGGCCGATGGGGTGGATCGGGGGAAGGTAGAGCACGTCGAAGCCCATCGCGGCGATGGAATCCAGGCGGCCGATCACATCGCGGAACGTGCCGTGCGTGCGTGCATCGGGGCCGGTGGAGCGCGGGAAGAGCTCGTACCAGGAGCTGTACCGGGCCCGCACCCGATCGACCCAGACGCGGACGGGCGTGCCGCTCGTGGCGGAGAAGTCGCGCGGCCCGGAGAGCCGCATGAACTCGGCGAGTTGCTCGTCCTGCGCGATCACGAGCCGATCGGCGTCGGGGGCGGGGGTCCGGAGGCGCTTGGCGAAATCGCGCAGGGGCTCGCTCGACGGGGCGTTCGCGGGCGCGGCGTGCTCGATGAGCGCAGCGCCGATGAGGAACTCCGCGTCGAGGTTCTGCTTGGCCTCGGCGCGGCGGCGCAGGTCGCGGCGCCAGGTGGCGAAGTGATCGACCCAGGCCGAGACGGCGAACTCGTGCCACCCCTCGGCGAGGACGTCGAACGAGGCGGTCCAGCGGTCGTTGACCAGCGGGGTCATCCGGACCTCGGACCAGGTTGCGGCATCGCCCCGCCGATGGCGCACGATGGCGCCGACGGCGTCGTGGCCGTCGGTGAAGACATCGGCTTCGACGCGGACGCTCTCGCCGACGGCCCGCTTGACAGCGAAGCCGCCCGCGACACTGGGTGAAACAGCCTCGATCACCACGCGGACGCGCCCGTCGGCGGCGACGGGCGCTGGTGGCCTGGGCGTTCCGTTGTGTGTGGGCGCGACCGCGATCGAGCCCCGATTTGAGATGGGCCCTTTCTTGGACATCGCTTGCACTCTATTGAGCGCGGCCCGGGGAAACCACCGTCGGATGGTTTTTTTCTGCGGCGCCGTGCGCGCACGGTAGCGGGTTGCTCGGCGGGCGCCCGCGGGCGCCGGACTGCGGACCTGCCGATGTCGTTGCCTGCCGGAAGTGGAGCGGAGGAGATTCGAACTCCCAACTTCCACGTTGCAAACGTGGCACTCTACCGTTGAGTTACCGCCCCGGGGGGGGACGGATTGTACGCGCGGCGCGCCGATCTGGTACCATCGTGCCCTCGACGCGCAACCGGCCCCGAAGGCTCCGCCCATGGCCCAGATCCTCCTCGACCGCATCGAAAAGGTCTATCCCTCCGGCTTCCACGCCGTGAAGGGCGTCTCGCTCTCCGTGGGCGAGGGTGAGTTCCTCGTGCTGCTCGGGCCCTCGGGGTGCGGCAAGTCCACCACGCTGCGCATGATCGCGGGGCTCGAGGATCTCAGCGGCGGGACCATCTCCATCGGCGGGCGCATCGTCAACGACGTGCACCCCAAGGACCGGGACATCGCGATGGTCTTCCAGAACTACGCGCTGTATCCGCACATGACGGTGCGCGACAACATGGCCTTCGCCCTCAGGATGCGGAGGACGCCAAAGGCGGAGATCAAGAATCGCGTGGAGAGCGCGGCGGAGATGCTGCACATCACCGCGCTGCTCGACCGCAAGCCGGGGGTGCTCTCGGGCGGGCAGCGGCAGCGCGTGGCCGTGGGGCGGGCCATCGTGCGCGAGCCCAAGGCGTTTCTTTTCGACGAGCCGCTGAGCAACCTCGACGCGAAGCTGCGGGCGAGCACACGGGCCGAGATCAAGGCCCTGCACCTGCGGCTGCACACGACCACGGTGTACGTCACGCACGACCAGGAAGAGGCGATGACCCTCGGCGACCGGGTGGCGATCATGGCCGCGGGGGAGGTGCGCCAGCACGGGCCGCCGATGGAACTCTACCGCGCCCCGGTGGACCGCTTTGTCGCGGGCTTTCTCGGGACGCCGCCGATGAACTTCCTGAGCGGGCGCGTCGAGACGGTCGGCGGGCGGATCGAGTTCGTCGAAGGCTCGAACGACCCGGCCGGCGCGCCGCACCGCATCGCGCTCCCGGCTTCGTGGGCCGACCGGCTCGCCCCGGTGATGGGCAAGGACGCGGTGCTGGGCGTGCGCCCGCAGGCGATGGACCTTGTGGATGCCCCCCCCACTTCCCACACTCCCTCCGATCGCCCCATGATGCGGATGACCGTCACGCTCGTCGAACCCCTCGGCGATCAGATGGACGTCACGCTCTCCACGCCCAAGCACCCGGCGATCATCGCGCGGGTTTCGTCGCGAGATCTCGCCCCGGGGTCGGTGGTCTCGATGTCGCTGGACCCGGCGCGGCTGCACGTGTTCGAGCCGGGCGAGTTCGGCGGTCGCCTGACGCGCTGAACGTGCCGGGATTATCGCCCGGCCTGCCCAGGCCCGGACCCACCACACCGCTCAGCCCTCGCCCATGCCCGAGAGTTCCCGGTGCAGCCAGACCCGGGCGAACTGCCATTCGCGGGCGATCGTGCTCTCGGAGACGCCCAGAGAGCGGGCGGTTTCCTCGACCGTGAGGCCGCCGAAGAAGCGGAGTTCGACGACGGTGGCCTTGTGAGGGTCCATCGCGGCCAGTCGGGCCAGAGCCTTGTCCAGGGCGAGCAGATCGACTCCGGCGGCTTCGCCGGCGCGCCCGGTCGCATCGTCGGCGACGGCGATGCTGACCTCATCGAGAGAGACCTTGGGCGCGCCGCCGCCGCGTTTGAGGCTGTCGCGGGCCCGGGCGTGGTCCACGAGGATTCGACGGATGGCCCGCGCGGCCGCGCCGAAGAAGTGGGCTCGGTTCTGCCAGGGGGTCTGCTCGCCGTCGGGGCCGAGGAGGCGCAGATAGGCCTCGTGGACGAGGGCGGTGGGTTGGAGGGTGTGGTTGGGGCGTTCGCCGCCGAGGTGCTGGGCGGCGAGAACCCGCAGTTCGTCGTAGACCAGGGGGAGGAGTTCATCCGTGGCCTTGGCATCGCCCGCGCCGGCACGGGCCAGGAGCACGGTCATGTGGCCGGAGGGTGTCTTGGCGGGATCTGGCACGTTGCGGAGGATACGTGACATCGCGCTCGGGGGAATTCCGCATGGAGGTTGGGAAAAGGGCTGGCATCGCCCGGCACCCGACGGTCCGCCCGCGTAGGTAGCGGGCCTGGCAAGTCGGCGGAAGTGACGTGCACGCCATCAATCAGAAGGAACCAAACATGTCCCGCACAACAACTCAACCCATCGCCATCGCGTGTATGTTGATCGGCACCGCCTCGGCCGCGCTTGCCCAGGCCAACTTCAGCGAGTCGTTCCAGAACCTCGGCGGCAGCTCGGCGGGGTCGGGCGGGCCCGCGGCACTCGTGTCGCGAGGATGGGCGTTCCGCAATCAGAGCAATCCCAGCAACGGCGCGAGCCCGTACTGGAGCGAGTTCCCGGCGTGGGGGCAGGTGGGCTCCGGACTTGGGCACGGGGGCTTCGCGACATGGCAGGACTCGTCGACGCGGATATCGGCGTGGGTCATTCTCCCCGCCATTGCCAACCAGATCGCGGGGGATCCGCTGACGCTCTGGACGGCCGCGCCGACCGACGCGTTCGGGATAAACAACGCCTCTCTTGAAGTTCGCTATTCGCCGACGGGGGCGACGGGAACGGGCAGCTCGAGCACAGACGTGGGGAGTTTCACCCAACTCCTCGCGGGCATCTCCGGCGCCGGCGGCCATGCCTGGACGCAGCGCACCATGTCGCTGCCGGGCTCCGGGCGGATCGCGATCCGCCTGGTCAACCCGCCGGCCGCGAGCAGTTTCGACTTTGCCGGGACGTTTGTCATCGACTCGTTGCGGGTGGGCAACCCACCACCGCTGCCGTACCCGGTTCCTGTTGCGGGCCAGACTGTGCATTGGACGACGGCGATGAGCCCCGTCACACTCTCCACCGCGGCGACCGGGCAGAGCCCGCGCATCGTTCCCGGCGGCACGGTCATCGTTGATCCGGGGGTCGAGGTTCGTGTGGGCAACAGCGTCGTTTTCGATGTCTCGGGCACGCTCGTGCTGCAAGGGACGGCCGCGCAGCCGGTTCGGCTGCGCGGCAACACCGGCTACGCGGCGGGGTGGGCCCGTATGTCCATCGGCAATGGGGGTCTGGTGACCGGCACCTTTGTCGATGTCGAGACGTACACCGACCTGCTCTACGGCGGGAAAGCGTCGTTCACCGACAGCGCGTTCCGCGACCCATCGCTTCCCACCGATTTCTCGTATGACAGCGCGGGCGATATCGGGCATCGCTTCTTTGACGGGAGCCTGGCGTATCAGCGGCAGATCCTGAGCCTGACCCGCTGCACCTTTGGTCAGGGCTGCGATGTCGCGCTCCTGCGCGGCTGGCTGGCCGCGCGAGATTGCACATTCTATCGGGGCGGCAGGGCGACGGTGGAGCCCGGCGCGGTGGGCGGAGAGGCGATGTACATCGTCGGGAGCACGATCCTGGACAACGTGACCGTCACGGAGGGGTACATCGACCTTGTGCAGGATCACCACCAACGGCGCTACATCGGAAACGTCACCGTCAATGGCAACCCGTACGGACCCGGCATCCGGCTCGAGGGCGGGGCGAGCTATCTGATCGATCCGAGCGTCTCGCTTCAGGGGAACAAGTGGCCCGTGAGCCTCGGCATCAACTCCGCCGGCATCCTCCCGGGGTCTCGGCTTCCCGCCGCGGGAAACCAGTTCAACGAGATCCCCGACACCGACGACGCCGCGCCGATCGACGAGCGGGTGGTGTGGGCCGACGCGGGCATTCCGTACATTCTGCGCGACAACGGCAACGTCCACGGCCGACTCACCGTGCTCCCGGGCGTCACCATCAAGGCCCCGCCGGACATCGCCTTCCAGTTCACCTCCGACAGCAACGGGCTCTCGATGCCCGTGTTCCTGGGAGAGCCGGAGCGGCCGATTCGTTTCATGCCGCATGTGCCGGGCACCAAGTGGCGCGGCATCGGCATCGGCACTGCGGGCACGTTCGGCACACGCTGGGACTGGTGCGTCGTTGAGGACTCCACCATCGGCATCGCCTCGGCCGAGCTTCCCATCGCCTTGGACAACTGCACTTTCCGACGCAACACGCGCGCCGTCGGCGGCGACTCCCTCTACTCCCTCCGCAAATGCACCTTCGAGAACAACGTCTTCTCGTACAGCGGCGAGCGCTTCGCGCCCAACCACACCGTCGAGGGCTACCTCGACGCCAACCACCCCGCCAATCCCAACACGTTCATCAACAACCGCGGCGCGCCGGGCGCGGGCTACTTCGGCACGTTTCTGCCCAACGGCGGCCTTATCGCCCGCGCCCGCCACAACTCGCTGGAGAACACCGACAGCGACGTTCGCAACAACTGGTGGGGCACAACCGATGGCCCGCACCATCCCACGCTCAACCCGTTCGGCACGGGCGACGATGTCTTCTTCGGCATCGACAATGGCGGGTTCCTCGTGCCGTTCCTGGTGGCGCCGCCGACGGCCAACCCCCCGCCCGTGGTCCGCTTCGTGTCGCCCCCGATGACGGTCAACCCGGGTGAGAAGATCCACCTGCACTGGACCGCCCGCGATGATGGCCGCATCGTCACGCAGAAGGTGCTCTACTCGGCCGACACCAATCTCGACTGGGCGATGCAGCCGCTGGCCGAGATTCCCGCGTCCGCCCGCTCCTCCGAGTGGACTCCCCCGGTTATCGGCACGCCGGCCAACGGCGCCGACCAGTTCATCCGCGTGATCGCCGTGGACGACCTCGGCCAGGAGGGCATCGCCGACCTGCCGGTGAAGATTGCCAACACCGCCCCGTTCACGGGCTCGATGGTCCCCACCGCACCCCTTGGAGGCGCGTTCCGCCCGGGCGAGAGCTTCATGGCCACGGCCACCGTTACGCCCGTCGTCGGCTCCACCTATGCCGTGCTCGAACTCGACAACGACGAGTCCGCGATCTCGCAGGGGACGTTCTACGTCTCCGGGAACACCGGCAGCACGATACTTCCAGTGCAGCTTCCCGACGTCTCGACCGACCGGGCCCGCATCCGCTACGACGCCACCGGCGCGCTCAACCAGGCCAGGTCGTTCTATGGACCGTACTTCTCGATCCGCCCCGATCCCATGCTCGGTGATGCCGCGCCGGTCGTTTCGATCACGAGCGAGCACACCGGACAGAGCTATCCGGGCGGATCGACGATCGCTCTTTCGTGGACGGCCTCGGACGATGAGGCCCTGCGCGGCTTTGATGTTCGGGCCTCGTTCGATGGCGGGACGCGATGGTTCATCGTGGCCCGCGACCTGCCTGCCGAGGTTCGCTCGTACTCGTGGCGTCTGCCCGGTTCGGCGGGCATTCCGTCTGTCAGGGTCCGCGTCGTGGCGTGGGATCGCCGGTTCCAGAACACCTCGGCGGAGAGCGGCGTCTTCGCGATCACGGCCGGGGCATACGCAACGCCCTGCCCCGCGGACTTCAACGGCGATGGCGCCCTTGCGGTGCAGGACATCTTCGACTTCCTCAACGCCTGGCTGGCCGGCAGTCCAAGCGCCGATTTCAGCGGCGGCGGCCTGGCCGTGCAGGACATCTTCGACTTCCTCAACGCATGGTTCGCTGGCTGCTGAGGGCATTATCCCGAACAGCTGCCTCAGTTTGGCAACAAGCCTGTTGGCCCATCAGACTTCGCCGTTCACACATGAAAAGCAGCGGAGCACCCATGACCCTCGCATCTTCATATCGCAGCACACGTTCCCTTCACACCCGCGGACTCCGTCGGACGGCCTCCGCGGTGGTGGTGGCGTCGCTCGCGACGTTCAACTCCACTCTGCTCGCGGCCGGAACGGTCGCATGGCGCGTGCCGCTGGCCGGAACGTACGCCGCGCACCCCGGCGCGGTGGCCGGCGATGGCACGGTGTACGTGCAGGACGTTCTGGGCACGGTGTACGCCGTGAATCGATCGGGCACGATGCGGTGGACCTATGAAACCAGCGGACTGGCCGAGGGCCCTGTCGCGCTTGGGCCCGATGGGACGATCTACGCCAGCGGCAACCCGACCGGGTCCGATGTGACCATCCACGCGATCACTCCGGGGGGGACGACGCGATGGGCGTTCACCGACCCCGGCGTCACCCAGGGCGTCGTCGCCGGCCCCGCGGTCGGCCCGGATGGTAACGTGTACGCGGTCACGGAGACCGCCGGGCTCGGGGTCTTCTCGCTCACCGGCTCGACCGGGGAGCTCAGATGGAGCACGGGCGGATCGCCGCCGATCAACGAACGCGGGCAGACCGGCGTTGGCATCACCTTCGGCTCGCGCGCGCCGGGCGGGGAGGTGGATCAGTGCTACGTCGCGTTCGACATGATCGGGACATCCTTGAGCACGGGAACGCTCTTCGGCCTGGCGCTCGACGGCTCGCCGCGACTGCAGATCTCCATCGGGGGCGATGCCAACGTCGGCCAGTTCGCGCCCGCGGCCGGAAGCGCAACGGGATCGGTCTTTGTTTCCAGCCTCGTCTCGTCGCAGGGGTACAGGCTGCGGTCGTTCGACGCAAACAGCGGCGGTGCGCAGTGGTCCTATCCGAGCGGCAGCGGGCCGCCGACCAACTACCTTTCCCAGCCGACCGTTGGGCCCGACGGCACGGTCTACGTAATGCGGAACCTGGGTCAGATTCACGCCGTCCATCAAAGCGGGTCGAACCGGTGGATCCACGCGACCTCGTTCATTTTCGATGCGCCGGTCGCGGACCCGACCAACACCGTCGTCGTCGCGGGCGGGCGCCTGACTTTCGGTCAGCCCGGCTTTGTCAAGGGTCTGGATGTTGCCAGCGGCGGGCTTGCGTGGACCATCGACCTGCCCGACGAGGCCGGCGTTCACATGATTCCGTTCTCGCGCCCCTGGTTCTCGCCGGACGGAAAGCGAGCCTACATCACAACGACGCTCCCGGGATCAACAGCGGGCGGATACCTGTACGCCATCGACCTACGAACACCCGCCTGCGCGGCCGACTTCAACGGCGACGGCGCGCTGGCCACCCAGGACATCTTCGACTTCCTCAACGCCTGGCTGGCCGGCAGTCCGAGCGCCGATTTCAGCGGCGGCGGCCTGGCCGTGCGGGACATCTTTGATTTCCTCGATGCGTGGCTGGCAGGCTGTCCCTGAGACCACCCTCACACCGCCACGCGGGAGACCTCTGATCACGATGCAACCGATAACTCACGCGAACGGATGGGGTAGACGGGGGGCGCGAGGGCGCCTCCCTGTGGCCATCCACGATGGCCCGAATCCCATTTGCGCGCCAGTTCCGCCTCGGAGAGTGGTTTTCACCAACGGATGTGCTAGGGAATGAGAGGACATATGTTGCCGCTGCCGCCCATCACCCAAACATGCCTTGTCGCCGCCCTGATCGGCGGGGCCGCCATCGCCTCCCACGCCGGGGCGGGCGTCACCATTCTGTCACAGAGCCGGACGTTGGCGGTGGAGACGACGTTCGACGCGAACCTGCTGACCGCGACCACCGCCAACGGCGGCACCTTTGTGCGGGCCCTGGAACTCGCGGGGACGGTGCCGGGAACGGTCGGTCCGACGCCGGTGCTGGCGGAGGGCCGGATCGACTGCCAGCTCGATCCCAACAAGCTCAGGGCCAGCGGGTTCGTGGGCGGGGCCGGCGGGTTCTCGGTGCTCTCGATGCTGCCCGAGGCGGGGATCGCGAGGGTTGACCTGGACGTGACGATCCGGGTGGACGCCCCGACGCCGTGCGGGCTCGCGGCCGCGCCCCGGCCGCCGATGGGGCCCGGGGACCAGTTCAAGGTCGAGATCCGGGACGTCACGCGCAACGAGGACGTGTACTCGCTCGACGAGACGCAGCCGGCCCAGACCGTGAACACCTCGCACACGCTCCAGCCGGGCGACTATCGCGTGCGGTACAAGGTCGAGATGATCTTCGCGGGCGCCGGGGCGGTCCGCGGGTTCGGGTTCGGCCTGGCGTTTCCTCGCCCCGCGCCGTCGGACTGCAACGCCAACGGCGTGGACGACTATCTCGACATCGTGCTCGGCACGGCCTTCGACGCCAACCACAACGACGTGATCGACTCGTGCGAGTGCCTGGGCGATTGGAGCGGCGGCGGCCTGGCGACGCAGGACATCTTCGATTTCGTGAACGACTGGCTCGCCGGGAGCGCGGACTTCGATCACTCGGGCGAGACAACGGTTCAGGACATCTTCGAGTTCCTCAACGGCTGGCTGGCCGGGTGCTAGACGCGCCGGGCGCCCCCGCTATTTCAATCCGTTTCGGACGTCCCGGGCGGCGTCGGGCCTGCCGGCGCGTTCGTACAGCGCGGCCAGCGCCTCGCCCGCCTGGCGCGTGATCGAGGCGAGCGACGCATCGGCTCGAAGGATGGGCAGCACGCGGGCGAGCATCTCGATCGCCTCGGCGTTCTTGCCCTGCTCGGCGAGCGTGATGCCGATGTTGGCCTCGGTGGCGGCGATCGGGCCCGGCGCGGCGTGGTGGGCTTTCTGCCAGGCGAGAGCCGTGTTCAGCCACGACAGGGCGTCGGCGTGGCGGTTGAGTTTGCGAAGGGCCTGCGAGAGCGAGGTGATGGCGGCGATGCGCCCGGGGTGGGCGGGGCCGAAGGCCGCGTCCCAGGCCTCGGCGGCCCCCGTCAGCAGCGTCACCGCCTCGTCCACGCGTCCTGCGCGGAGTTGCACGAGGCCGAGGTTGCTCTGGCAGCGGATGACCAGCGGGTGGTCCGGGCGCAGTCTGGCCTTGCGGGCCTGCAACGCCCGAGTGAACTGCTCGATGGACTCCGCAAGCGCGCCGCTCTGGAACAGCGCACTGGCGAGGTTGTTGCGGGTCTCGGCGGTTTCGAGGCTGTCGGCCCCGTACGTCGCGATGGTCGCCGCGAGGGCTTCCTTCTGGATGGTGATGGCCTCGTCGGCGCGGCCCGAGGCTCGCACGGCCGCGCCGAGGTTGTTGAGGATCGCGCTCTCTCGCTGGGTCGGCCCCTTGGCGCCGCGGGCACGCTCGGCGATGAGCAGGTCGCGGAAGGCCTTTTCGGCCTCGGCGGTCCTGCCCTGATAGAAGGCGAGCTCGCCGAGGTTCAGGGCCGAGTCCAGCCGGGCATCGGCGGTGTCGGGCAACGACGAGTACAGCCGATCCGCGTCGATGAGCAGCGGCGCGGCCGCGTCGAGCATGCCCAGGGACATCATGGCTCGACCGACCTCTTCCTCGGCCGCGGCGAGCGTGAGCGGATCGGCGGGCTTCGAGGTGCGGAGGGCTTCGGCGGCGTCTTTGAGGACATCGCCCAGGGTGGCGCTCGGGCCGGCGCTGGAGGCCCCCGCGCCGGCGATGACCGTGCGCAGGAACCCACGGCTCTCGTTGAGGCGGCGGTTGTTCTCGTCCAGACGCTGGTTGGCGGTGAGCAGGTCGGCCCGCTGGCGCTGGAGTTCGTGTGACTGGCGATAGAGCACGACCGTCGTGCCGGCCAGCAGGACCACCGCGGCGGCCGAGAGCGTGACGGCGGCGGCGTGGCGGCGGACGAACTTGGAGGTGCGATAGCCCAGCGTGTCGCGCCGAGCCCGCACGGGCAGGGCGCGCAGGTAGCAGTCGATGTCCTCGGAGAGCTGCTCGGCGGAGACGTAGCGGCGCTGCGGCTCCTTGCGGAGGGCCATGAGGGCGATGACGTCGAGGTCGCCGCGCAGGAGGCCGCGGAGGCGGGTGGTGGTGACGCCGCGCGTTCTCGGAACATCGACCGCGGGGGAGCCCTCGCCGGGGGCGGGCGCGGTCTGGGTGCCCGGCGCGGGCGTCGAGGGCGTGCGGCTTGCGGGGCGGATCGCGCTGTCGGTGCGCAGGCGCGAGGCTCGGACGGTGACGGCCTGGCTGGGCGGGAGGGGCATGACGGAGCAGACGACGCGATGGACCTCCTCGCGGGTCTTGAGGTTGAAGTAGTACGGGCGCGTGCCGGTGAGGAGTTCGTAGAGCACCACGCCGAGGGAGTAGACGTCGCTGGCGGTGGTGAGCGGCGCACCCTCGATCTGCTCGGGGCTGGCGTACTCGGGCGTGAGGCGGCGCTCGGTGTCGGCGGTGACGCTGGCGCGAAGGTCGGCGGTGCCGCCGGTGATGACCTTGGCGATGCCGAAGTCGAGGAGTTTGGGGACGCCCTGGGGCGTGACGAGGATGTTGCTGGGCTTGAGGTCGCGGTGGATGACGAGGTTCTGGTGGGCGTGGTGCACGCCGGCGCAGACATCGCGGAACAGGCGCAGACGCTCGCGCAGGCCGAGGCGGTGCTCGTCGCAGTACGCGTCGATGGGCGTGCCGTCGATGAACTCCATGGCCACGAACGGGCGGCCGTCGGGCGTCATGCCCCCGTCGAGGAGGCGGGCGATGTTGGGATGATCGAGGCCCGCGAGGGTCTGGCGTTCGAGGCGGAAGCGCCGGAGGATCTCCTCGGAGTCCATGCCGCGCTTCACGACCTTGATGGCGACGCGCTGCTCGAACTGTCCGTCGGTGCGAGTCGCGGCGTAGACGGTGCCCATGCCGCCCGAGGCGATGCGGCGCTCGATGGTGAAGGCCCCGACGGTGGCGCCGACGAGCGGGTCGGGCGGTTCGGCCCGCTCGAGCACCGCGCCGATGCCGCCCTGCGCGCCGAGGGCGGGCTCCTCGAGGAACGACCCGGCCTTGGCCGCGGCGGACATGAGCGAGCGGACCTCGCGTTCGAGCGCGGGGTCGCCGATGCACAGGCGGGCGATGGTCCGGTCGCGATCCGCGGCCGGGGCCGAGGCGACCTCGAAGAAGACCTCCTGCACGCGGGCGAGGGATGGCTCGCCGGGCGGGGGTGGGGAAGCGTCGGGATGTTCGGGGCTGGTGCTCAACACCCGTCCTTTGGGTTCATGGCGGCACGCGTATGCCGCGAGCGTTCAACTCTACTACACGAACAAGGCCGGGACGGCGGACGAGACCTTGCGGCCGCCCGACGCCCCGGCCACTCTGAGGAAGAGGGTGCGGCTACTTCGGGCGGACGGCCCCGGTTCGGCTGTCGATGACCAGGCGGAAGGTCTTCTGGCCGATCACCACGTCCACGTTGTAGGCCAGGAACGTGCCCTGCTCGGGCTCGAGTTCGATGGAGTCCACCGTGCCGTCGCCGAGCACGGTCAGGGCGATCTGGGCCGCGTCGGCGAAGGAGTGCCCCACGGTGGGGAACAGGGTGGAGGTCAGCCGGGCCGTGGGCAGGTAGTCGCTGGACATGGGCAGGAGCGTGTTGCTCCAGGCGAAGCCGGTCTTGCCGTCAACGACGACCTCCCGGAGGCGGAGCGGCGTGGTGCGGGTGAGCGTCTTGACCTTGTAGAACTGCCGGCCGCCCTTGAGTTCCATCTCGACCGAGACGGCGGCCGAGCCGGGGTTGGCCGCCTGGCCGACCACGGCGGCGGTGCCAACGTCGAGCACGGGGGCGGCCTCGGGCGGGGGGGCCGGCGCCGGCGTCGGAGTCACGGTCGAGCCGCTGGAGGCGTTGATGAACACGATGCGGAGGCCGAAGGCGTCCTGGAGCGTCACCTTCGCCAGCAGCACGCCGTGCTCGAACTCCCACTCGGCCTTGATCGCGATCGCGCCGGGCGCGCCGGCCTCCGCGATGGTCTTGGCCTGCGCGAGGCTGAACGCGGCGGAGCCCATCGCGATGGCCCGGAGGCGGTCGTCGGCGGTGTCCTCCCGGCCGCGGCTGTGGCGGTCGTCGGAGAGGAGCACGCCCGAGACGGCGATGCGGACCTTGCGGACCTCGCCCGTGGCGGTCATGAGGCGGATCTCCCATCGCGAGTCGCTCGCCTCGAACTCGGTTTCGAGAACCCGCGCCCCGGGATACAGGGCCAGCGCGGCCTGGATGGCCTGGTCGAGGGTGAGATCGCCGGAGCCGGGGGGCGTTCCGCCGCCGGGCGGGTTGGAGGGTGCGCCGGAGGAGGCGTCCACGACGATCCGCTGCGAAGAGGTGGGGCTGGAAAACTCGAACTTGTACACCAGCCGCGACGACTCCACACCGAGCTCGATGTGCGACATCTGCGTGCCGTCCGGGGTGCGGGCGGCCGCGATGGTGATGGCCTGCGAGACGTTGACCGAGGCCGAGGGCAGCAGGGCGAGCGCGGCCTGGATCTGCGCGACCTTCCCGGACGAGGGCGTGTCCGGACGCGACCGCCGGATGGCGAACGACGAGGAATCGACCTCGTACTTGAGGATCGAGGCGCCGCTGAGCGAGACGACCTTGACCTCGAAGTACCACTGGCCGCCGTCGTTCTCGAGTTCGGCCTCATAGAACGGCCATCCGGGGGCCTGGGCGGTGGCGGCCGCTATGGCCGATTGGAACGCGGCGGGGCGGTTGGCTGGTTGGGCCAGGCAGGGAAGTGCCGCGAAGCCGATGGCGAGGGGCGCCGGGACAGCTCGGGTGGGGGTTGGGAGCATGGGGGGGCCTCC
>OEIU01000555.1_pt1 | contig 33457 bp, 33 predicted proteins | sample 1539221 | NCBI WGS metagenome assembly OEIU01 (sample SAMN03792071, study PRJEB22550) | activated sludge metagenome | feature: wastewater treatment plant; material: activated sludge; isolation source: Wastewater treatment plant of a petroleum refinery complex | place: Argentina: Zarate | collected...
CCAGGTACGTGAGCACCGACTCGCGGCACAGCGCGTTGAACTCGGCGATGCCGTAGGCCTCGATCTCCGGCTTGCCGGAGATGCCCAGGCGCTTCTCCACCTCGAGCTCCACGGGGAGCCCGTGGCAGTCCCACCCGCCCCGCCGGTCGACGAACCGGCCGCGCATGGTCTGGAAGCGCGGGAAGATGTCCTTGAACACCCGCGAGAGGACGTGGTGGGAGCCGGGTCGCCCGTTCGCAGTCGGCGGCCCCTCGTAGAACACCCAGGGCGGCTCGCCCGCGCGCTGCTCGAGCGACCGCGCGAACACGTCCCGCTCGCGCCAGAACGCGAGGGCGCGCTCCTCCATCTCCCCCCAGGCCGACGCCGGGGGGACGGGCCGCCATCCGACGTCGCTCATGCCGCCAGGATCCGTCCTGCGCGCAGCCTCTCGCGGACCTCGTCGAAGTCGTCGAACGGGACGTACGGGACGCCGGCGGCCGTCAGGTCGCGCGCCAGGTGGGCGCGGGCGAAGACGAGGTCGGCCGTCTTGGCCACGCAGAGATCGGAGATGCCGTCGCCGATGAGCACCACCGTCTCGCCGCGGTGGCGCTGGCGGAGGTCGTGGCGCTTGCAGCGCCGGCCGCAGACGCCGCACGTCTCGCCCCGGTCGGACCACAGGATCTCGGCGCCGTCCTCGCTGAAGACGGCGTCGTGGCTCACGACCTCGATCTCGTCGTGCCCCATCCCGGCGAGCACGTCGCGGATCACGGAGCGGAAGCCGGACGAGAAGACGATGAGGCGGTGCCCCGCGTCCGCCGCCCACCCCACCAGGCGGCTGAAGCCGGGCCCCAGGCCGGCCGACCGCCCCACCACGGCGCGCACCTGCCCGGGCGTGGCCCGCCCCGACGCGAACTCCCCCTGCATCGCCTGCTCCAGCGTCACCTCGCCCGCGCGCAGGCGCGGCTCGATGGCGGCCCAGAGCCCGCGGGTGCCGAACTCCTCGACGATCACGTGGAGCGTGTCCCGCTCGGTGATCGTGCCGTCGAAATCACAGGCGATGAGCAGGCGATCCACCATTCGAGGCTACCAGGCCCCCCCGGGGGCCGCGGGGGCATACGATCGCCCCGATGAGCGCGCCGAGACCGATCCTGATCCACGGGTCGGGCGGGGGGCACCGCGTGTGGGAGCCGCTCGCCGCCCGCCTCGCCGGTGCCGTGGCGCTGGAGCTGCCGGGGCACCCCGGCGGCGAGGCGCTGCGCGACGTCGGCGACATCGGCGCGGCGCTGGCCGAGGCCCTGGAGCAGGTCCCGCCGCCGCGGGTCCTGGTGGGCCACTCCCTGGGCGGCGCCGCCGCGCTGGAGGTCGCCCGGACGCGGCCGGAGCTGGCCGACGGGCTGGTGGTGGTCGCGAGCGGTGCGCGCCTGCCGGTCCCCGATCACGCGATGGCCCGGGTCCGCGGGGACTTCGCCGCCGAGCGCGACCGGCTGCTGGAGGGGTTCGTGGACGACCCGGGCGGCTCCGCCGCCCGCGCGGCCCGCGACGCCATCGACGCCTGCGGCCCCGGCGTCCTGGAGGCCGACTACGCCGCGTGCCGCAGCGTCGACCTGCGCGGCCGCCTCGGCGCGGTGCGGGTGCCGGTGCTGGTGGTCGCGGGCGGCGACGACCCGCTGACGCCGCCGTGGATGTCGGAGGAGCTCGCCCGGGAGCTGCCCCACGCCCACATGGTGGTGATCCCCGGCGCGCGGCACCTGCCCATGGCCGACGTCCCCGCGACCCTCTCGGGCCTGATCGCCGCCTATCTCGCGCGGCTCGAGCTGACCCTGATGGACGCATGAGCGGCCCCGTCGCCCTGATCGTGAACCCGGCGGCCACCAAGGCCTCCCGTGAGCTGCGCGCGCAGGTCGTGCGCGCGCTGGCCCCGCACGGCCTGGAGTGGTCGCTGGTGACGGAGGCCCCCGGCGACGCCGGGCGGCTCGCCGTGCGGGCCGCCGGGGAGGGCGCCGCCGTGGTGGTGACCGTCGGGGGCGACGGGACGGTGGCCGACGTCGCCGGCGCGCTGGCCGGCGGGCCGGTCGCCCTGGCGCCCCTGCCGGGGGGAAACGCGAACGTGTTCGCCCGCGCGATCGGCTGGCCGTCGTCGGCCTCCCGCGCCATCCCGGTGCTCGCCCGGGCGCTGGACCGCCCCGTGGTGCGCGAGGCGTCGCTGGGCCTGCTCCACGCCGACGGCGAGCCGCACGTGTTCGCCATCAACTGCGGCGTGGGCCTGGATGCCGCGACCGTCGAGTGGATCGAGGCGCGCCCCCGCACCAAGCGGCGCCTGCGCCAGGCGGGCTTCGCGCTGGGAGCCGCGATCGCCGCCGCCCGCAGCCATCGCGTCCCGCGGCTCGGGGTGGAGGTGAACGGCGCCGCCGGCCCCGAGGCGATCGCGGTGCTCGTCGCCTGCGGGACCCCGTACACCTACCTGGGCCGCCGGCCGCTCGACCTGGCCCCCGGCGCCGCGTTCGACGGCCGCCTGGCCTGGGTGGCGCTCACGCGGGCCCGGCCCCACGAGCTCGGGGGGCTGGCCGTCCGGGCCCTGCGGGGCCGCGAGCTGCCCCTGGACGGACCGGCCCTCGTCGGTGGGCGGGCCCCGGTGGGCCTGGTGATCCGCTCGCCCGAGCCCGCCCCCGTGCAGGCCGACGGGGAGCCGCTGGGCCGCCACCGCGAGGTGCGCGTGACCCCCGGGCCGGTGCTGCGGGTGATCGACCCCCGGTGACGGCCCCGGGCGGCGGTCCCGCCGGGGGACGGCGGGCCGCCCCACGGCTCAACTCGCACCGGCGCCGGACGATCTGATCCAGGCGGGACAGGATGTCCCGCCAGTTCGCCACCGCCGAGCAAGGAGGCTCGCCTATGACCCAGGGACCCGATCCCCGGGCCGCACTGCGGGGGTTCATGGCCCTCGTCCTGGACATGGTCCGTGTGGATCCGGATCGCCGGCCGAGCGCCGAGATGCAGCGCTGGCACCGCGAGCTGGCCGCGACCGTGGGCGTGCTCCCCGAGCACCCCAACACCAACCGCGAGCTGCTCGACGGCGCGCTGCGCCTGTCGCGGATCCTCGAGGGCGGGGACGCCCCGTCCGAGGCCGCCACGACGGCCGCCGCGCGCGCGCTCGGCTGACGAACGCGGCGGGCCCCGCACCCCGGGGCCCGCTACCGTTCGCCCCATGAGCCTCGCCGGACGCCGCTACGCCGTCCTCGTCGCCGAGGGCGTCGAGGACCTGGAGTTCTGGGTCACCGTCATGCGCATCCAGGAGGAGGGCGCCACGGTGGTCGCCGTCGGGTCGGACACCGACCCCCACCGGGGCAAGAACGGCCTGGTCGTCCAGGCCGAGGCGACCGCCGACGCCGTCGGCGCCGAGACGATCGACGGCCTGGTGATCCCCGGAGGGTGGGCGCCCGACAAGATGCGCCGGGACCCCGCCATCCTGCGGCTGGTGCGGGGCGTCCATGCGCGCGGCCTGCCGATCGGGATCATCTGCCACGGCGGGAGCGTGGCGATCTCCGCCGGCATCGTCGGGGCCCGGGCGACCGGCTCGCTCGGCATCAGGGACGACCTGGTGAACGCGGGCGCCGAATGGGTCGACGAGCCCGCCTTCCGCGACGGCAACCTGGTGTGGGGTCGCGTGGTGGCCGACATCCCGGACTTCTGCCGCGAGCTGGTCGCGCTCCTCCGGGAGCGCGCCGCGGCCTAGGCGGTCGGGCCGCCCCCGTTGGCGGTCGCCTCGGTGCCGCGCCCCGCGGCCATGGCGGTGGGGTCGCCGGCCGCCACCTCGCGGTACGCGCCGATGCGCCGGTAGCGCTCACGTCGCAGTCGCTTGCGCTCCGCGGGCGACAGGGCGCCCAGGTCCCGCAGGGCCCGCGACAGGTAGTTGCCGAGCAGGCGCGCCGCCTCGTCGTGATCGCGATGGGCGCCGCCGCCGGGCTCCGGCACCACCACGTCGGCGATGCCCCAGCGGTAGCAGTTGGCCGCCGTCGGCTGGAACGCCGACGCCGCGTCCCTCGCGCGGGCCGCGTCGCGCCACAGGATGGCGGCGCCGCCCTCGGGGGAGATGACCGAGTAGGTCGAGTTCTCCAGCATCATCACGCGGTCGGCCACCCCCAGCGCCAGCGCCCCGCCGGATGAGCCCTCGCCGATGACGACGGCGATCGACGGCACGCGCAGCCGCAGCATCGTCTGCATGCTGCGGGCGATCGCGCCGCCCTGGCCGCGCTCCTCGGCCGACGCGCCCGGGTACGCGCCGGGCGTGTCGATGAGCGTGATCACCGGGATGTTGAGCTTGTCGGCCAGCGCCATGACCCGCATGCCCTTGCGGTAGCCCTCCGGGCCGGGCATGCCGAAGTTGCGGTAGGTGCGGTCGTTGGTGTCGCGGCCCTTCTGCTGGCCGATGATCGCGACCGGCCCGAACGCCCCGCGACCGATGCCCGCCACGATCGCCGCGTCGTCGCCGTAGAAGCGGTCGCCGTGGAGCTCCTCCCACTCCGGGAGCAGCCGGCCGACGTAGTCGAGCGGGTAGGGCCGGTCCTGGTGGCGGGCGAGCTGGACCGTCTCCCAGATGGCCGAGGCGCTCTCGTGGCCGCTCTGGCCCCCCAGGCGCGTGGCGAGGCGCCGCACGAAGCGGCCGCCGCGACGGCCGGCGACGCTCATCGATCCGGCTCCTCGTCGTCGGCCTTCGTCACCTTCTTCACGATGCGCCGCGCCTGGTCGGGGAGGCTCCGGGCGGCCGCCCCGACGCGCTCGGCGTTCTGCTGCGCCCACGTCACCGCCGGCGGCGGGTCGAGGCCGCTCGGGCGCTCCACGATGGCGAGCACCTTTCCGATCCGCGCCGCCAGCTCCCGGCGGTCGACCACGTCGTCCACCTGCCCGTTGGTGAGCTGCGTCTCGGCACGCCCGAACTCGGGGGGCAGCTTCTCGCGCGTGGTCTGCTCGATCACGCGCGGGCCCGAGAAGGAGATGAGCGCCCCCGGCTCGGCGTAGGTGATGTCGCCGATCGAGGCGAACGACGCCCAGACGCCCCCGGTGGTGGGGTGCACCAGCACGACGATGACGGGGAGCTCGGCGTCCTGCATCAGCTCGAACGCCACGATCGTCTTGGCCATCTGCATCAGGGCGATCACGCCCTCCTGCATCCGGGCGCCGCCCGACGCGGTGACGCACACCAGCGGCAGGCCCCGCTCCACGCAGCGGTCGGCGGCGCGGGCGAGCTTCTCGCCCACCACCGACCCCATGCTCCCGCCGAGGAAGCTGAAGTCCATGATCGCGGCGATGCAGCGGTGGTCCCGGATGTCGATCTCGGCGCAGACGAGCGCCTCGGTGCCGCCGGCGGCCTCCGCGCGCTCGACGCGGTCGGGGTAGGGCTGGAGGTCGACAAACTGGAGGGGGTCGCTGGCCCGCAGCTCCGGCCACAGCTCCTGCCACGGCGAGCCCTCCGACAACTGGTCGAGCCGCTCGCGCGCCCCCACCGCGAAGTGGTGGCCGCACGACAGGCACACGCCCATGTTCAGGCGCAGCTCGTCCGCGCGCCAGTGGCTCTGACACTTGGGGCAGGACCGCTGGTCGGCCGGCAGCTTGCGCGGGGCGGGCGCGTCGGGCCGCTTGCGCAGCAGCTTGTCGACCGAGACGGTGATGGGGTGCTTGGACACTGGGCCGCCGATTATGTCAGGGGGTCGGCGGCGCGGCCGAGACCGCGTCCGCGAGCCACCGCTCCACGCTCTGCTTGTAGGCCGGCACCAGCACCGCCGGGGTCCGGTGGTCGACCACCAGGCGCTCGGCGTCGTCGGGGTCGTGGCCGCGCAGCCGCAGGATCGCGTAGGCCACCATCGCGGACCGCCGGCGGCCCTGCTGGCAGTGCACCAGCACCCCCGCCGCCGGGTCGTCCTCCAGCACGCGGGCGCCGAACTCGGCCGCGGGCGCCCACGCCGCCGACGGCTGGGCGCGCCCGTGGTCCCACATCGGCGCGGCCATCACGTGGTCGGCGCCGAACACCTGGCGCTCGGCCCACAGGTCGTTGGAGATCCGCGTCTGGAGGGCGGCGCGGCAGTTGATGACGTGGGTGACGCCGAGCTCGGGGAGCCGCGACACGGCGTCCCCCACCGGCATCGCGCCCACCGCCACCCGCTCGCCGGCGAGCCAGTGGAAGCCCTCCAGCCCGCGACGCGGGCCGTAGATCCGCGTCGCCGCCCGGTTCAGGCGGGCACGCCACCCCGGGAGGCGCCCCGGCGGGGACCCCGCGGGGGTCGCTACCGGTCCCCCATGCGGCCGAGCACCAGGATCGCGTTGTGCCCGCCGAACCCGAAGGCGTTGGACACCGCCACCCGGATGTCGGCGTCGCGCGCGACGTTGGCCACGTGGTCGACGCCGGCGCAGTCCGGGTCGAGGTCGTCGAGGTTGATCGTCGGGGGGATGCGCCCCTCCTTCACCGCCAGCGCCGTCAGGGCGCCCTCCACGCCGCCGGCGGCGCCGAGGCAGTGGCCGTGCATCGACTTGGTCGACGACACGGCGGTCCGGGCGGCCACGTCCTCGCCGAGCGCCAGCTTCAGCGCCCGCACCTCGCTGGGGTCGCCCACCGGGGTGGAGGTGGCGTGGGCGTTCACGTAGTCGATCTCCTCGGGCGCGACCCCGGCCTCGCGCAGGGCCATCGCGACGGCGGCCGCCGGGGCCCCGCCGCTCGGATCGGGCTCGGTGAGGTGGTGGGCGTCGCCGGTCAGGCCGTAGCCCAGGACCTCGCAGATCGGCTCCGCACCCCGGGCCTCGGCGTGCTCGAGGGCCTCGAGCACCAGCACGGCGCCCGCCTCGCCCATCACGAAGCCGTCGCGGCCGCGGTCGAACGGGCGGCTGGCGCCCTCCGGGTCGTCGTTGCGCGTCGAGAGGGCCCGCATCGCGTTGAAGGCGCCGATGCCCACCCGCGTGACGCTGGCCTCGGCCCCGCCCGCGAGCATCGCGTCGGCCCGGCCGGCGCGGATCATCTCGGTGGCGTCGCCCAGCGCGTGGTTCCCCGACGCGCAGGCGGTGGAGATGGTGGACAGCGGCCCCTGGAGCCCCAGCTCCATCGACACCTGCGCGGCGGCCATGTTGGCGATCACCATCGGGATGAAGAGGGGCGACAGGCGGTCCGGGCCCTTCTCCTCGACGCTCATCACCTGCTGGACGAACGTGTCCAGGCCGCCGATGCCGCTGCCGACGAGCGCGCCGATGCGCGGCGCCAGCGACGCGTCGATGGTCAGCCCGGCGTCCTCCAGCGCCATCCGGCCCGACGCGACCGCCAGCTGGGCGAAGCGGTCCATGCGCCGGGCGACGCGCCGGTCCATGAAGTCGGAGGGGTCGAACCCCTTCACCTCGCACGCGATGGTGGTGCGGGTGTCGAGGGGCTCGAACGAGGCGATGGTCGCGGCGCCGCTGCGACCCGCGAGCGCCGCCTCCCAGTTCTCCTGCCGCCCGATCCCCAGTGACGTCACCAGCCCGATGCCGGTGATCACGACGCGGCGGCGGCCGGTCACGACATCGCCAGGCCGCCGTCGACCGACAGCACGGCCCCGGTCACGAAGGCGGCCGCGGGCGAGCAGAGGAACGCGACGGCGTTCGCCACGTCCTCGGGGTCGCCGAGGCGGCCGAGCGGCGTCTGGGCCAGCAGGGCGTCGCGGTGCGCGTCGGCCAGCGCCGCGGTCATGTCGGTCGCGATGTAGCCGGGCGCCACGGCGTTGACGCGCACCCCACGGGCCCCGGCCTCGCGCGCGAGGGCCCGCACCATCCCGATCATCCCGGCCTTCGCGGCGGCGTAGTTCGCCTGGCCGGGGTTGCCGATGAGTCCCACGATCGACGACACCGCCACGATGGAGCCGGCGCGGCGGCGCAGCATGCCGCGCAGCGCGGGGCGGGCCGTGTAGAACGCCCCCGAGAGGTCGGTGTCGATGACGGCCGACCAGTCCTCGTCGCTCATCCGCACGGCGAGTCCGTCGCGCGTGATGCCGGCGTTCAGCACGAGCGCGTCGAGCGGCCCGAGCGCCTCCTCGGCCGCCTCCACCATCGCGGCGGCCTGGGCCTGGTCGGCCACGTCCGCCCGGTGCAGGGACGCGGCGCGGCCCGCCGCCTCGACGTCCGCCGCGGTGGCGGCCGCCCCGTCGGCGTCGGACGCGTAGCCCACGGCCACGTCGAAGCCGTCCCGGGCCAGCGCGCGGGCGCAGGCCGCGCCGATCCCCCGGCTGGCGCCGGTGACGAGCGCGACCGGCATCAGGCGGCCGCCAGCGCGGCGATGTCGGCGGGCTCGCCCACCTGGCCCACGGCCGTGCCGCGCTGGACGCGGCGCACCAGCCCGGACAGCACCTTGCCCGGCCCGACCTCGACGAAGCGCTCGGCGCCCATGTCGAGCGCGGCCTGCACGCCGTCGCCGAACCGCACGGGCGCCGTCACCTGGGCGATCAGGATCCCGCGCAGCCGCGCGGGCGGCTCGACCGCGGCGGTGGTGGTGGAGAGGAACGGTGGGTCGGGGTCGACGGGCTCCCATGCGTCGAGCGCGGGCCGCAGCCGCTCCGCCGCCGAGGCCACCAGCGGCGAGTGGAACGCGCCGTCGACCTCCAGGCGCGTCGCGCGCCCGCCGCGCTCGCCGGCGAGCGCGACCAGCCGGTCGATCGCGGCTGCCGTCCCGGACACGACCACCTGGCCGGGGCAGTTGAAGTTGGCGGGCCACGCGTCGCCGGCCTCCACGGCCAGGTCGCGCACGTCGTCGTCGCCGAGGCCGATGACGGCGGCCATCGCGCCGGGCGTCGCGGCACCCGCGGCGCGCATCGCCGCGCCGCGCTCCGCGACGATGCGCAGCGCCTCCGCGAACCCCATGGCGCCGGCCGCGACCAGCGCCGAGTACTCGCCCAGCGAATGGCCGATCACGAGGCCCGGGGCGAGCCCGGCCTCCTCCCGGGCCACCCGGAACGCCGCAGTCGACGCCGCCACGAGGGCCGGCTGGCACACGTCGGTCTGCGTGAGCCGCTCGGCGGGGCCCGCGAAGCAGACCTCGGAGAGCGCGTAGCCGAGGACGTCGTCGGCCTCCTCGAAGGTGCGGCGGGCGGTGGGGAAGGCGTCGGCGAGGGCGCTGCCCATCCCGACGACCTGGGATCCCTGACCGGGGAACATGGCGACGATCATTCGGGCTCCGGATCGACGAGGGCGAAGGTGAGCTCGGCGGTGCAGGCGGTGACGCCGTCGACGCTCGCGGTACCCGTCCCCTGGCCCAGCGGACCGCGGCGGCGGGTGAGGGTGGTCTCCAGCAGCAGGTCCTCCCCGGGTCGCACGACGCGGCGGAAGCGCGCCTGTCCGATCCCGCCGAACAGGGCGAGCTTGCCGGCGCTGGCGGGATCGGCGAGGGCAGCGAGCGCGCCGGTCTGGGCGAGCGCCTCCACGATGATGACCCCCGGCAGGATCGGGTTGCCGGGAAAGTGGCCGGCGAAGAACGCGGCCTCGGGGTCGACGCGCCACCGCGCCCGCGCGGACTCGCCGGGCACGAGATCGAGGATCTCGTCCACGAAGAGGAACGGCGGGCGGTGCGGAAGGAGCTCCGTCGGGGCCGGGAGGTCGGGCACGATCCGCGGAAGCGTAGCCCAACCGGCGGTCGCTGGTACCCTCGGTCGCGAGGCCCGGCACCGGGCCGCCACCGACGAGCCCGAGAGGGGTGACGCCCGCATGGCCGCTGCCTATGTGGTGATCGTCCTACTGATTGTCGTGCTGATCTTCCTGTTCTCGGCGGTGAAGGTGGCGCGCGAGTACGAGCGGGGCGTGGTGTTCCGCCTCGGTCGCCTGCTCGGCATCAAGGGGCCCGGGCTCTTCATCCTGATCCCGTTCGTGGACAAGGCCGTGAAGGTCGACCTGCGCACGATCACGCTGAACGTGCCCCCGCAGGAGGTCATCACCCGCGACAACGTCACCGTGAAGGTCAACGCCGTCGCCTACTTCCGCGTGATCGACGCGTCGAAGGCGATCGTGCAGGTCGAGAACTACCTGGTCGCGACGTCCCAGATCAGCCAGACGACCCTCCGCAGCGTGCTCGGCCAGGTGGACCTGGACCAGCTGCTGTCGGAGCGCGACCAGATCAACGAGCGGCTGCAGGTGATCATCGACGAGCAGACCCACCCGTGGGGCGTGAAGGTCTCGGTGGTCGAGGTGAAGGACGTCGAGCTGCCGACCACCATGCAGCGGGCCATCGCGCGCCAGGCCGAGGCCGAGCGGGAGCGGCGCGCGAAGATCATCGCCGCCGACGGTGAGTACCAGGCGTCGGAGAAGCTGGCGCAGGCGGCGGCCGTCATCGGCGCGCAGCCGGCGGCGCTGCAGCTGCGCTACCTGCAGACCATGAACGAGATCGGCAGCAACGAGCGCACCACCACGCTCATCCTGCCGTTCCCGGTCGAGCTGATCGAGATGATGCAGGTGGGCCGCGGCCCCGCCGGGGGCGTCGGCGGCGGCAACGGCGGCCCGCCGTCCACGTCGTCGGCCGGGTAGCCGGGGAGCCGAGGGGGGAGCACCGGGCATGCGCGCGATCTGGAACGGCTTCGTCTCGTTCGGGCTGGTGACCATCCCCGTCTCGGTGGGGCTGGCGCAGCAGCGCAGCGACGTGAGCTTCCGGACGCTGGCGCGCGAGACGGGGCAGCCGGTGAAGCAGAAGCGCTGGGACCCGGTGAACGACCGCGAGGTCACCTCCGACGAGACCGTGAAGGGCTGGGAGGTCTCGAAGGGCCGCTACCTGCCGGTGGAGGACCACGAGCTGGAGCAGTTCGCCGCCCGCCAGGAGAAGACGATCCGCATCCTCCAGTTCGTCGACGCCGCCGAGGTGGACCCCGTCTTCTTCGAGCGCGCGTACTGGCTGGAGCCCCAGGAGCGGGCGGAGCGGCCGTACAAGCTGCTGATGACGGCGATGGAGCAGAAGGGCCGTGCGGCCATCGGGCGCTTCGTGCTCTCCACCAAGGAGCACCTGGTGCTGCTGCGCGCCTCCGAGGGGATGCTGACGCTGGAGACGCTCTACTACCCCGAGGACATCCGCCTGAAGGACCGGGGCGAGATCAGCGGGCGGCTCGCCGACGTCGACGTGTCCGAGGCGGAGCTGGGGATGGCCGAGCAGCTGGTCGAGGGCCTCGCCCGGCCGTTCGAGCCGGAGGCCTACCCCAACGAGACCCGCAAGGCGCTGCTCGACTTCCTGAACGCCAAGGCGGAGGGCGCCGAGATCGCCGAGCCGGAGGAGGCCCCGGAGCCCGCGCCGGTCATCGACCTGATGGCGGCGCTGAAGGCCAGCCTCGCCGCGGCGGGTGGCGGCGGGGACGCGGCGCCCGCGGCGGCGGAGGCCCGCGCGAAGGACGAGCAGCTCGACCTGGAGGAGAGCCGCCTGCGCGGCGTCGCGGGCGGCGGAGCGGGCGACGGAGCCGCCAAGAAGCCCGCCCGCAAACGCTCCACGACGAAGAAGACGGCCACGAAGGCGACGTCCGGTGGCCCGGCCAAGAAGACCGCCGCCTCCCGCCGCAAGGCCTCCTAGGCCGCAGCCCCCGGCGGACGGGCGCGGAGCCGCCGGGTCATCCGCTCGAGGCCGGCCTCGAGCTCGCGCACCCAGCTGCGGATGGCGAGCGCGCCGACGAGCGCCTCGCGGCCCGCCGGGTCGGTCCCCGCCGCGGCCACGCAGCGCGCCACCGGGTCGTCGTCGGGCACGGGGCCCGGGGCGTCCGGGGGCGGGCGGCCCTCCCGCAGCGCGTCCGCGGCCGCCTCGTACCCTGCCGTGACGGCCTCGACGCGCTCGCCGAGCAGCGCCGCCAGGCGCGGGCATCCGGCCGATGCCAGGGGGTGGGGCGGCAGGGTGGCCACCCACCACGCCGAGTACCAGAGCTCCGCGGTGTCGGCCAGGAGCCCCGGCCACGTCCCGTCGCCGGCCACGCCGGGCGAGCGCTCGGCCAGGGCGACGGCCAGGTCGTCCTCCACCCGACGGGCGGCGACCAGCGTCGCGTGGGCCTGCCCGGACCCCGGGCCCGGCCCGGTGCCCAGCACGTGGGCGCCCTCGGCGCGCACGGTGGCCGCGGCGCGCTCCACCAGGACGGCGAACGCCGCGGGCAGCTGCCCCGCGGGCCCCCGCGGCCAGGCCGCGATCCCGATGAGCACGCCGACGCACGCGCCCACCACGACGTCCTCGACGCGCACCAGCGCGAGCGTCCACGTCGCGGGCGACAGCAGGCCGAACAGCACCACCACCAGCACGGTGAACCCCGCCTGGCCGGCGACCACCCCGTGCGTCCGCAGCGCGTAGACGGCGGCCCAGATCACCAGCACCAGCAGCACGGCGTAGAGGTGGGATTCGCGCTCGGCCCCGAAGACCACGATGAGCGCCACCACGAACCCCACGGCCGTGCCCATCAGCACCTGGCGCGCGGTGAGGCCGGTGGACGACGACGCGCTACGCATCACGGTCAGCGTCGCCAGCACCACCCAGAAGCCGTGGCTGAGGGAGAAGACGTGCACCAGGGTGAGCGCCGCCGCCAGCGCCACGGCCACGCGGGCGGCGTTGCGGAAGTGGACCGAGCGCGGCGTCAGGTTCCCGCGCAGGCGCCGCAGCGCGACGTCCAGCGGCCGGTCGGCCAGCAGGGGCGTGATCGCCGGATCGGGGGCCGAGGGCATCCGGCCGGACGCGACGTGGGCGTCGAGCGCGGCGCGGCTGGCGGCATGGGCCACCTCGCCCGCGATGGCCAGGCGCTCGGCCTCGCGGGCGAAGACCGCCGGGTCGCGGTCGCCGTCCGCGGCCAGGCGGGCGCGGGTGGCGGGCAGCAACTCGCGGACCTCGCGGCGCAGCGCCACGGGGTCGGCGACGGGCGCGCCGCCGCCGAGCACGACCGCGGCGGCGTCGAGGGACCGCACCGACAGGTCGATGAGCGGCGCGGCCGCCGGGGGAGGCGGGTCGGGCCGGAGCGCGCCGCGCCCGATCCGCTCGAGCAGGCGGTCGAGGTCGGCGACGAGGCGCAGGCCCGCCCGGTACGCGACCGTCGGCTCGGCGGGGCGCGGGCCGGGGCCCGCCAGGCGGGCCCGCACGGCGCGGACCTCCTCCCCGGCCCCCGCGAGCTCCGGCGTGGCGCCGCCGTCGCGGCGGGCGAGGCAGTCGCGCAGCGCCGCCGCCGCGCGCCCGAGCGACGCGCCGAGATCGCGCTCGCGCCGCTCGGGCCACATCAGGGCAGTGGCCGCGGCGGCGAGCGCACCCCCGGCGACCGTCCCCGCGAGCCGCCATCCGAGCGCGTCCTCGGGCACCGGCATCCCCGTCGACAGGACGACGAACAGGATGACGGTATTGGCGCCGGCCACGGCGTACCCGCCGAGCACCTGCGCGTAGGCCACGGCGAAGGCGACGACGGCCACCACGATCGGCGACCCCCACGGGCTCTCGGAGGTGAGCGTCCCGACGGTCACCAGCACGAGCGCGACCGCGACCGTCACCCCGATCGCCGCGAGGCGGGCCGGCATCGGACCCCCGTAATCCGCGTAGGCCAGCAGGGCCAGCGCCGTGAACGACGCGAACACCGCGAACTGCGGCTCGTCCAGGACGTACCGCCCGGGGGTGAAGCCCGCCGCGACCGCCGCCGCGGCGCGGAGCCCGGCCCGGAAGGCGGCGCGGTCCACCGGCTAGTCCGCCGCCGGCCCCTCGCGCGGGATCCCGGCGACCCGGTACGCGTCGGCCTCGTCGAGCGTCTCGCGCTCCAGCAGGGCGCGCGCCAGCGCCTCCAGGCGCTCCCGGTTCTCGCCCAGGATCCGCAGCGCGTCGTCATAGCAGCCGTCGACGATGCGACGGACCTCCTCGTCGACCAGCTGCTGCGTGTGCGGCGACACGCCGCCGCCGCCGATCCCCGGGAACAGCATCGGCTCGTCGTTCGGGCCGGGGACCACCGTGACCGGCCCGATCGCGTCGGACATCCCCCAGCGCCCCACCATGCGCTTCGCGATGTTCGTGACCTGCTCCAGGTCGGATTCGGCGCCGGTGGTGATGTCGCCGTAGATGATCTCCTCGGCCGCCCGGCCCCCGAGCGCGCCGGTGATGCGGCCGCGCAGGTACTCGGCGCCGTAGCCGTAGCGGTCGGCGTCGGGGGCCTGGAACGTCACGCCGAGCGCGCGGCCGCGCGGGACGATCGAGACCTTCCGCACCGGGTCGGCGCCCGGCATGAGCATGCCGAGCAGTGCGTGGCCGCTCTCGTGGTACGCCGTCCGCTCGCGCTCCTGCGGCGACAGCATGATCTTGCGCGCCGCCCCCAGCACGATCTTCTCGAGCGCGTCGGTGAAGTCCTGGTTCTGCACGCGCTCGTGGTCGCGGCGGGCGGCGGTGAGGGCGGCCTCGTTGATGAGGTTCTTCAGATCCGCCCCGACCATCCCCGGCGTCGACTGCGCGAGACCCTCGATGCTGACGTCGTCGGCGAGCGGCACGCCCCGGAGGTGCACCGTCAGGATCGCGGCGCGCCCGTCCCGGTCCGGGGGGTTGACCACGACGCGGCGGTCGAACCGCCCGGGCCGCAGGAGGGCCTGGTCGAGGATCTCCGGGCGGTTCGTCGCGGCCAGCACGATGACGCCCTCGGACCCGCTGAAGCCGTCCATCTCGGTGAGGATCTGGTTGAGGGTCTGCTCGCGCTCGTCGTTGCCGCCGAGCGACGCGGAGCCGCCCCGGGCGCGGCCGATGGCGTCCAGTTCGTCGATGAAGATGATCGCGGGGGCGGTCTCCTTCGCCTGCCGGAAGAGATCGCGCACGCGGCTGGCGCCGACGCCGACGATCATCTCCACGAACTCCGAGGCGGACAGCGAGAAGAAGGGCACGTTCGCCTCGCCGGCGACCGCCCGCGCCAGGAGCGTCTTGCCGGTGCCGGGCGGACCGGACAGCAGCACGCCGCGCGGGATCGCCCCGCCGAGGCGGCGGTAGCGGTCGGGGTTGCGCAGGAAGTCGACGATCTCGACGAGCTCGTCCTCGGCCTCGTCGATGCCCGCGACGTCCGCGAATGTCACCCGCTGGGCGGTGGCGTCGTAGCGTTTCGCCCGGGAGCGCCCGAGGCCGCTGATCGCCCCTCCCGCGCCGCCGGCCGCCCGGCGCATCAGGAGGACGAACAGCAGCACCAGCAGGATGACGGGGCCGAACGAGAGCAGGATGGTGGCCAGGAGCGAGCGCCCCTCGTCGATCGGCTCGGCGTTGACGACCACGTCCTGGTCGATGAGGAGCTGCAGGAGCTGGTCGTCGGCGAACGCCGGCCGCTGGGTCTCGAAGGCGGAGTTCGTGTGATCCGACCCCGCGGGGTAGGTCACCGCCGTCTTGAACTCGCCCTGGATCGTGTCGCCGCGGGAGGTGACCTCGCGCACGTTGCCGGCCGTGACCTGGTCGCGGAACTGGGTGTACGGAACGTCCAGGCGGGACGTGCCGGACGGGATCAGCGAGACGATGAACCAGTTCAGCGCCAGCAGGCCGAGCAGGATCCACCAGAACCGGGAGCCGCCCGGCATGCGGGGCATGCGCCCGCGCCCCTCCGGGGGCTGGGGCCTCGGGGCGCCCTCCACCCTCCACTCGGGGCCGCGGTCGGCCGGCGGGGTCTCCGCCGGCGGCCGCCGACGCGACGACGGAGCGGGCGGGCCCTCGGCCACCCGCTAGCCGGCGGGTGCGTCGGAGTCGGCCGGGGCCGCCGTGCCCGGAGCGGCCGAGAAGCCGTCCTCCGGCTCGTCGAGCCCGCCGACCGTCGCCTCCTCGGTGATCTCCTCGCTCGGCTCCACCACGGAGGCGACGCCGCAGACCTGATCGTCGTCGGCCATGTTCATCACGCGCACGCCCTCGGTCGACCGGCCCATGCTGCGCACGTCGTCGACCCGGATCCGGATGACCTGTCCCATGATCGAGATCAGCAGCAGCTGCTGGCCCTCGCGGACGGGGCGGGCGGTGATGAGCTCGCCCTTGCGGTCGCTCACCTTGATGGTGCGGACCCCCTTCGTCGGGCGGCCCTTGCGGGGGTAGTCGCCCATCGGGGTGCGCTTGCCGTAGCCGTTCCCGGTCACGACGAGCAGGTCCTCGTCGTCGCGGGCGACGCAGATGGTGAGCACCCGGTCGCCCTCGTCGAGGTTCATCGCCTTCACGCCGCGCGTGTCGCGGCCCATCGGGCGCGCCTGACCCTCGTGGAAGCGCGCCGCCTGGCCGCGCGCCGACACCACCAGCAGGTCCTCGTCGCCGTCGGTCACCTGGACGCCCACCAGCTCGTCGCCCTCGTCGAGCCTGATCGCGGCGAGGCCGCGCTCGCGCAGCACGGTGTCGTAGGCGCGCAGCTCGCTCTTCTTGACCATGCCCTCGCGGGTCGCCAGGACCAGGTACTTCCCCTCGCCGTAGTCGCGGGTCGCGAAGACCGCCCGCACCTCCTCGCCCGGCAGGAGCGCCAGGACGTTGGCCAGGTGGCGACCGCGCGAGTCGCGGGAGCCCTGCGGCAGCTCGTGCACCTTCTGCCGGTAGACCTTGCCGGTGTTGCTGAAGAAGAGCAGGTAGTGGTGGGTCGAGGCGATGAACAGGTGCTCGATGTAGTCGTCGTCCTTGAGGCGCACCCCGCGCAGGCCCTTCCCGCCGCGGCCCTGGGCCCGGTAGGTCGAGACCGGCAGCCGCTTGACGTAGCCGCCGTTGGAGATGGAGATGACCATCTCCTCCTCGGCGATCAGGTCCTCGAGGTCGATGTCGCCCTCGCCGGGAACGATCTCGGTGCGCCGCTCGTCGGCGTAGCGGCCGCGGATCTCGAGCAGCTCCTCGCGGATGAGCGCGTAGACGCGGCGCTCGTCGCCCAGGATCGCGCGCAGCTCGGCGATCCGCTGCTGGAGCTCGTCGTACTCCGCCTGGATCTTCCCCGCCTCGAGCTGGGTGAGGCGCTGGAGGCGCAGGTCGAGGATGGCGCGCGCCTGGATCTCGGTGAGGTCGAAGCGCGACATCAGGCCGAGGCGCGCCTCCTCGGGGTCGGCCGCGGCGCGGATGAGCGCGATGACCGCGTCGATGTCGCCGAGGGCCTTGAGGAGCCCCTCCAGGATGTGGGCGCGGGCCTCGGCGCGCTGGAGCCGGTACCGCGAGCGCCGGGTCACCACCTCCTTCTGGTGCGCGAGGTAGTGCCGGATCATGTCCTTCAGGCCGAGCGTGCGCGGCACCCCGTCGACCAGCGCGATCGCGTTGACCCCGAACGTCGACTGCACCGACGTGTGCTTGTAGAGCTTGTTCAGCACCACGACCGGCACGGCGTCGCGGCGCAGCTCGATGACCACCCGGACGCCGTCGCGACCCGACTCGTCGCGCAGGTCGGCGATCTCGGGGATGACCTTGTCGTTGGCCAGGTCGGCCATCTTGCGGATGAGCTCCGCCTTGTTGACCTGGTAGGGCAGCTCGGTGAACACGATGGCGTTGCGGCCGTGCTTCAGCGGCTCGTTGTGCGCGCGGCCGCGCACGACCACCCGGCCGCGGCCGGTGGTGTAGGCGTCGACGACGCCGGCGCGGCCGACGATGATCCCGCCGGTCGGGAAGTCGGGCGCCTTGATGTGCCGCATCAGGCCGTCGACCTCGATCTGCGGATCGTCGATGGTCGCCACGACCGCGTCGATGACCTCCCCGGCGTTGTGCGGCGGGATGTTGGTGGCCATGCCCACGGCGATGCCGGACGAGCCGTTGATGAGGAGGTTCGGCACCCGCGCCGGCAGCACCACCGGCTCGGTGCGGCGGTCGTCGTAGGTCGGCGCGTCGTCGACGGTGTCCTCGTCGATGTCGCGCAGCATCTCGGTGGCGATGCGGGCGAGCCGGGCCTCCGTGTACCGCATGGCCGCCGCGGCGAACTCGCTCGAGCCGAAGTTCCCCTGGCCGTCGACCAGCGGGTAGCGGGACGCGAAGTCCTGCGCCAGCCGGACGAGCGTGTCGTAGATCGCCGAGTCGCCGTGGGGGTGGAACTCGCCCATGACCCGGCCGACGATGTTCGCGCTCTTGACGTAGGCGCGGTCGGGCTGGAGGCCCATGTCGTGCATCGCGAACAGCACCCGGCGGTGCACGGGCTTGAGCCCGTCGCGCACATCGGGCAGCGCGCGGCCCACGATCACGCTCATCGCGTAGTCGAGGTACGACGAGCTCATCTCCCGCTCGAGCTCGCGCGGCTCGATGCGGCCGTGGCGGTCGATGGCCACCCGCGCTCCTTACCTAGACGTCAAGGTTCGCGACGCTTCTGGCGTTGTCCTCGATGAATGCCCGGCGTGGCTCCACCTTGTCGCCCATCAGCTTCGCGAACAGCTCGCCGACGGCGGCCTCGTCCTCCATCATCACGCGCTGGAGGATGCGCCGCTCCGGGTCCATGGTCGTCTCCCAGAGCTGCTCGCTGTTCATCTCGCCGAGCCCCTTGAAGCGGCTCAGCTGCACGCCCTCGCGACACAGCTCGAGGACCGCGGTCCGCAGGGCCTCGTAGGTCGCCGGCGTGCGCGAGCGCGCGCCCCGCGCGAGGCGGAACGGGGGCTCGCCCACCTGCTCGCGCAGCTTCGCGCGGGCGCCGCGCAGGCCGCGCAGCTCGCGGCTCCCGAAGATCGCGAGGGGGATCGTGACGGTGCGGGCCTCGCCGGTGCTGGCCAGCACGGAGCGCGCGATCATGGCCTGCGCCGCCTCGTCCACGCCCTCGACGGACAGCGTCGCGCGGTCGCTCGACGCCGCGTCGATCGCCGCCCCCAGGGCCTCGATGTCCGCGGGCTCCGCCTCGACCAGGCCGTGCTCCTGGAGGAACTCGATCGTCTCGGTCCCGTGGGTGGCCCGCAGGTTGCCGGCCCAGGCCTCGTGCTCCTTGAGCGCCCGCTGGAAGCGCTGGTAGCGGGCCTTGGTGAGGCCGTTGGAGCGGCCGGAGCCGTCCTCGAGCGTCAGGTCGCCGAGGTTGCGCTCGAGCAGCCAGTCCTCCAGCTCGAGCTCCTTCTCGATGTACTGCTCCTGGTTGCCCTGTTTCACCTTGTAGAGCGGCGGGCACGCGATGTAGACGAAGCCGCTCTCGATGAGCGGGCGCATGTGCCGGAACAGGAACGTCAGGATGAGCGTCCTGATGTGGGCGCCGTCCACGTCGGCGTCGGTCATGATGATGAGCTTGTGGTACCGGGCCTTCTCGAGGACGAAGTCCTCGTCGATGCCGGTGCCCATCGCCGTGATGATGGCCTGGATCTCCGTGTTGGAGAGCACCTTGTCGATGCGGGCCTTCTCCACGTTGATGATCTTGCCGCGCAGCGGCAGGATCGCCTGGAAGCTCGATTGGCGCGCCATGATCGCCGAGCCGCCGGCCGAGTCGCCCTCCACCAGGAAGATCTCCGTGGAGGCCGGGTCGCGGTCGGAGCAGTCGGCGAGCTTGCCGGGGAGGCTGGTGGAGTCCATCGCGCCCTTGCGGCGGGCCAGGTCGCGCGCCTTGCGCGCCGCCTGGCGGGCCTGGGCGGCGTTGATCGCCTTGCCGCAGATCGCCCGCGCCTCGGTGGGGTGCTCCTCCAGGTACTCGGCCAGCCGCTGGCTGACGGCGGCGTTGACGAAGCCGGTGATCTCCGAGTTGCCGAGCTTGGTCTTGGTCTGGCCCTCGAACTGCGGCTCGCGCAGCTTCACGGAGATGATCGCCGTGAGCCCCTCGCGGGTGTCCGGGCCCTCCAGGTTGTCGTCCTTCTCCTTCAGCAGCCCCTTCGCCCGCGCGTAGTCGTTGAGCGTGCGGGTGAGCGAGGTGCGGAAGCCGGTGAGGTGGGTGCCGCCCTCGTGGGTGTTGATGTTGTTCGCGAAGGAGTAGACCGCCTCGTTGTAGGCCGCGGTCCACTGCATCGCGACCTCGAGGCTGCCCTCCGGGCCCTCCGCCTCCAGGTACACGACGTCGCGCTGGACGGCGTCCCGCGACTCGTTGAGGTGGAGGACGAAGTCGCGGATCCCGCCCTCGTAGTGGTACTCGACCTTCCGGCCCTCGCCGCGCCGGTCGTCCAGCTCCATCCGCAGGCCCTTGGTGAGGAACGCCGTCTCGCGGAAGCGCTGGGCCAGCGTCTCGAAGTCGAAGTCCGGCTCCTCGAAGATGTCCGGGTCGGGCAGAAACGTGGTGGTGGTGCCGGTGTCGGCCGCGTCGCCCACGCGCGTGATCGGCCCGAGGGCCTCGCCGCGCTCGAAGCGCATCTCGAAGGCCCCGCCGTCGCGGTGGACCTCGACGGTCAGCGACTCGGAGAGCGCGTTGACCACGCTGCTGCCCACGCCGTGGAGGCCACCGGAGACCTTGTAGCCCTCGCCGCCGAACTTGCCGCCGGCGTGGAGCACGGTCATGACCACCTCGAGGGCGCTCTTGCCGCCCTGGTCGGCCATCGCCGCGACGGGGATCCCCCGGCCGTTGTCGGACACGGTGCATGAGCCGTCGGGGTTCAGGGTGATGAGCACCCTGTCGCAGTAGCCCGCGAGCGCCTCGTCGACGCTGTTGTCCACGATCTCGTAGACGAGGTGGTGCAGGCCTCGCGGCCCCGTGGACCCGATGTACATGCCCGGTCGGCGGCGGACCGCCTCCAGGCCCTCGAGGACGGTGATGTCCCCGGCGTCGTACTGCGTTGTGGCCGACGGAGCGTCGGGCTGCGATGAGATCGCGTTCCTCCTCGGACGAAGTCCGGCGAGTTTAGCAGCCCCGTCGGCCGAAACGCCCCGATTTTTCCCGTATTTGCAGCTATTTTCCCGCGGAAGAGTGCGGGAACCTGCGCGCCTCGGCCGCGGCGGCCGCCCGGGCGACCAGATCGCGCACCGCGGGGTCCGCGATCCCGGCCGCGGCGTCCTCCCCGACGGCCCGCTCCCGGGCCCCCGGAGCGGGTGGCGGCGGGGCCGGGGCCGGGGGGGCGGGCGCCTCACCGGCCGGGACGTGGTCCGCCACCGAGAAGCGCAGGCCGGTGACGCCGGCGTCGGGGGCCGCGCCGGCGAGCAGCCGGACCAGCTCGTCCCGCCGCATCGTGAGCTCCTGCGCCCACGACGCGCTGGAGCACGCCACCGTCAGCACGCCCGCCCGGCTCCGCCGCAGCGGCGCCGTGTGGTCGGCCACCGCCGGCCCCACGACCGCCCGCCACGCCTCGGCCAGGGCCCCCGCGCCACCCGCCGGCGGGCCCCCCCTGCCGCGCCGGGAACCGCCCGGCCTCCCCGCGGCGCCCCACCGGTCCGGCCCGCCTCGCCGCCGGCGTGGCGGGCGGTCAGGAGGCGAGGCGGCCGCCCTCCACCCGGACGAGCGCGTCGGGGGGCTCCGCCAGCGCGTCGGCCGCCCCCGGATCGGCGGTCGTCACGATGGTCTGGCCCCCGTCGCGAACGGCCTCCAGCAGCAGGCGGCGACGGCGCGGGTCGAGCTCGCTCAGGACGTCGTCGAGCAGCAGGATGGGGCGGGCCGCCGTCGCCCGCAGGTGGTCGCGCGCGGCCAGCAGCAGGGCCAGGGCGGCGGTGCGCTGCTCCCCCTGCGAGCCCTCCCGCCGCAAGTCCGCCGGCCCCGCGGCCACGAGCACGTCGTCGCGGTGGGGTCCCGAGAGCGTCTGGGCGGCCGCGATCTCGCGGGGCCGGCGCTCCGCGAGGGTCCGCAGCAGGTACGCCTCGAGCGTCGCCTCGTGCACGTCCTCGCGTGCCGAGGGCGACGGCTCCAGCTCCAGGCGGCCCGCCGGCCCCCCGCCCAGCTCGCCCAGCCAGTGCGCGAACGGCCCCGCGAGCGCCGCCACCCCCGCCCGCCGCGCGGCGGCCACGCGGGCGCCGAGCAGGGCCATCTGGGCCTCCCACGCCGGCAGGCTGTCCTCGGACGCCTGCCCCGCCCGCACCCGCCGCAGCAGCGCGTTGCGCTGGGCCAGGGCCCGCTGGTAGCCGACCAGGTCGTCGGCGAAGCCCGGCGCCGACGCCTCGAGCACGCGGTCGAGCGCGCGGCGGCGCGCGGCGGGCGGCCCCTTCACCGCCCGCAGCTCGTCGGGCAGGAACACCAGGACCGCGCGCGCGCGCCATTCCCCGAGCGCCCGCACCGGCACGCCGTCGCGCCGCAGCCGGCGGCCCGCACCCGGCGCGAAGCCGATCTCGCGGTGCTGGAGCCCGGGGGGCCCATCGAGGTCGACGGTCACGTGCAGCGCGGGTGCCCCGCGGCGCACCACCTCGGCCTCGCGCGCCGTGCGGGGCGAGACCCCCAGGCATCCGAGCACCAGGGCCTCGACCAGGGAGGTCTTGCCGGCGCCGTTCGGCCCGGTGAGGAGGACGAGGCCCGGCGGCAGGTCGAGCGCCGCGCGGTCCCAGCAGCGCACGTCGGCGACCTCGAGCCGCAGCGCGCACCAGTCGCGGGCGCCGCCGGGGCGGGCTGCCTCAGGCGTTGAGCCGGATCGGCATGAGGAGGTAGCGGTACTCATCCCCCGAGCCGCGCAGCAGGCCCGGCCTCAGCGGGCTGATCAGGCCGAGCCGCACCTCGTCGCCGGACACGCTCTCCACGCCGGCGCGCAGGAACTCCACGTTGAAGCCGATCTCCAGCCGGTCGCCCGAGAAGCCGACGGGCAGGGACTCGCGGCCCTCGCCCACCTGGTCGCTGGTGGCGGAGATGGTGACCGCGCCGTCGTCGAACGCCAGGCGGACCGGCGTGTTGCGCTGCGCCAGCACGCCGATGCGGGTGAGCACGCCGAGCAGCTCGGCGCGGTCGAACGCCACGTCGTGCTCGAACGCGTCGGGCACGAGCTGGCGGTAGTCCGGGAACTGCCCCTCGATGATCCGGCTGGTCAGACGCACGTCGCCGATCCGGAACAGCGCCTGGCTCTCGGTGAGCACGATCTCCACCGCCTCGGCCTTCGCGAGGCCCGCCAGGCGGGACACCTCGGCCAGCGCCCGGGCCGGCACGATGGCCTCGCGGGCGTCGGCGGGCGGCGCGTCGAGTGGGGTGCTGCGCACCGCCAGGCGGTAGGAGTCGGTCGCCACCATCGTCATGCCGTCGGGGCCGAGCCGCACCAGCACGCCCGTGAGGACCGGCCGCGTCTCGTCGCGCGACGCCGCGCGCGCCACCCGGTCGATCGCCTCCGTCAGCGGCTCCGACGGCAGCGTCAGACCCGATCCCTCGTCGGCGGGCAGCTCGGGGAAGTCGTGCGCCTGCAGGCAGTTGAGCGAGAACGACGAGCCGCCGCCGGTGATCTGGACGATCCCCTCGTTGGTGCGGTGCTCCAGGGTGACGGGCCCGTCGGCCATGCTGCGGACGATGTCGCCGGCCAGGCGCGGCAGCACCACGGCGCCCGGCTCCTCGACGGTCGCCTCCAGGGGCACCCGCAGCGAGAGCTCCATGTCGGTGGAGGCCAGCTCGCAGCGACCGTCCTCCGCGCGGAGCAGCACGTGGGACAGGATCTGGATGGTGCTCTTCGCCGACGCCACGCGGGCGGCGGTGGCGAGCTTTCCGGCGAGCTCGTCCTTCGGGGAGACCAAACGCACCGCGCGACCCTAGCCCATGCGCAGGACGGTGGCGGGCATCGTCCACACCGCCCGCGCCGCCCTGATCTGAAGAACAGTCAATTGGGTCTTCAGGGTCATGGAGGTCGTAGGGCCTGTGGACGCCGTGGAGATCTCACGAAACCCCTGCACGCACTGATCGTCCGCCTCGGGACGGAGCCGTGGGCGGAGGCCCGCCGGGCGCGCGCTCCCTCCACGGCCGTCCCCAGGGACCCCGGGCGCCGGTCGGGCGGCGGGGGACGATGTGGATGCGCGGCGCGCCCCGTCCCCCGGCGCGTCCACCGTCACGGGGCGCCCCGGCGGCCCGTGAGCCGGCTCGTCAGATCGCGCACCGCGGTGAGCACCTCGCCCTCGCCGGACATCTGGTCGGTGATCTTCTGCACCGCGTACATGACGGTGGTGTGGTCCCGGCCGCCGAACGCCCGGCCGATCTGGGGCAGGGAGGCGTCGGTGAGCTCGCGGCTCAGGTACATCGCGACCTGGCGGGGCAGCACGATGCGGCGGGTGCGCTTGTCGCCGGTGATCTCGTCGTGGGAGACGCCGTAGTAGCGGCACACCTCGCCCTGGATCACCTCGATCGAGAGCTGGCCCTCGGCCGCCGGGAACAGGTCCTCCAGCACCTCGCCCGCCAACTCCACGTCGATGCGGCGGCCGGAGATGGAGCCGTGCGCCACCACTCGCGTGAGTGCGCCCTCCAGCGCGCGCACGTTGGTCGACACGCGCGCGGCGATGAACGACAGCACCTCGGGGTCGTGGATCACGTAGCGGTCGGCCTGGACCCGCTTCTGCAGGATCGCGATGCGCGTCTCGATGTCCGGCGGCTGCACGTCGGTGATCAACCCCATCTCGAAGCGGGAGCGCAGCCGGTCCTCCAGCGTCGCGATCTGCTTCGGCGGCCGGTCCGACGAGATCACGATCTGCTTGCCGCTGTCGTGGAGGGCGTTGAACGTGTGGAAGAACTCCTCCTGGGTCTGCTCGCGGCCCTGGAGCGACTGGATGTCGTCGATCAGGAGGATGTCCGTGCTTCGGTAGCGGTCCTTGAAGGAGCGGATGCCGCCGTCGCGGAGGGCGTTGATGAACTCGTTGGTGAACGTCTCCACCGAGACGTACGTCAGCGACAGCTCCTCGTGGTTGGCGGCCACGAAATGGCCGATCGCGTGGAGGAGGTGCGTCTTGCCCAGCCCGACGCCGCCGTAGATGAAGAACGGGTTGTAGGCGCGGGCCGGGGCCTCGGCGACCGCCAGCGCCGCGGCGTGGGCGAAGCGGTTCGACGGCCCGGTGACGAACGCCTCGAACGTGAAGCGCGGCTGCAGGCCGCTCGCGCGGCGCGCCGGCAGGGCCGTGGGGTGCACGCGGGGCGCGGGCTCCGGCTGGGACGCGACCACCTCGGCCGCGGCCGCCGCCCGATGCTCGGCCTGCGCCACCTCGATGTCCACGTCCAGGTCGCTGCCGCGGACCTCGAAGAGCGCGTCCTTCAGCAGGGCCAGGTAGCGCTGGCGGATCCAGTTGCGCAGCAGCTCGCTGTCCACCGACAGCAGGATCCGCTCGTCCGTGAGCTCGACCGGTCTGGCGCCCGCGAAGGCGAACTCGTACACCTGCGTGTTGAGGGTCGCGCGAAGGCGCTCGCGGACCTCCCTCCACACGGTGTCACGGACGTCGATCGGGAACGCTTGGGGCATGCCGTGCTCCGTCGGGGGTCGGGGGCGTGCGGGGAGGTGGTGCGGGAGCCGGGAGGGGGTGGGGCCTAGAAGAGGGTGGCGACGAGGCGGGTGCCCGCCTCGGTGAGCGCGCGGACGCCGCCGGATTCGCGACGGACGAGCCCGCGGTGCTCGAGGCGGGCGAGCTCGCGGCCGCACTCGGCCCGCGAGCGCCCCAGCTCCTGCGCGAGGCGCGCGGGCGGCGCGCCGTCGATCTCGAGGAGGAGGGCCAGGATCTCGCGCGCCGCGCCGCTGCAGACGGGCTCGGGGGCGGGCGCGTCCTCGCCCGGCGGCAGCCGGAGGGTCACCGTGGTGCCGCCGCCGAGGTTGTCGTCGATCTCGAGCCGCCCGCCGAGGTCGGCCATCGCGGCCGCCACGAACGGGAGCCCGCCCCCGACGCCCAGGATGAGCGCGCGGTCCTCGTCGTCGGCGGTGGTGTAGCCGGCCTGGAGGGCGCGCCGCCGGTCGGGGATGCCCGGCCCGTGATCGCTCACGCGGACCGTGCGGCCGCCGTCCATGATGGTGATCACGGCGTCGCGGAACCCGGCGTGCACCAGGTTCTCGACGACCTCGCGCACCGCGGGGGCCGGAACCGGGGAGCGCTCGGCCACGGCGTCGCAGACCGCCTCGACGAGCACCGCCGCGTCGGTCTCCGCCAACTCCTGCACGACGGGGGGCATGGCCGGCGAGGACCACGCCGCGACGTGTGCCCGCGGGGGCTCCGCGAGGCGTGGCGCGGCGGCGGCCGGCGGTGGGGTGAGGGTGAGGGTCCTGGACATCGCGGGCGGGGAGGGGCGGCACTCTACCCCGGCCGGAGCGGTGCGCGACACCCCCCTCCGGGGGCTGTGGAGAACAAACCCCCGACTGAGCGGCGAAAACCGCTGGCGACAGACCGCACACGTGGTGGCGCGGACTCCGAGAACCCAGTCGCCACGCGGGTTCTGCCGCTTCTCCACAACCCTCTCCACATCTGTGGACGGATCTTCGGACCCCGTTTCCGGGGTCATCCGGACCGGGTTCCGCGGGGCCCGGGACGCGCCCGGGGGCTCTGCTATGCTCGGCCACCCGCCGGCGGGCCCCCGCCCGGATTCCGGGTGAGCGAGTGCCAACGACGCTGCGAGGGATCGGCGCGTGAAGAGGACCTACCAGCCCAACAAGCGCAAGCGCAAGAAGACCCATGGCTTCCGCGTGCGGATGAGTACCCGCGCCGGGCGCGCGGTGCTGAAGCGCCGCCGCGCGAAGGGCCGCGCGCGCCTCTCCGCCTGAGCTTCCGTGACGGAGGCCGGCACCGCTCCACCGCGGCGCCGAGGGCGGATCACCCGCTCGGGCGACTTCGACACCGTCTACCGGCGGGGCCGCTCGGCGGCCAACCGGCACCTGGTGGTCTACGCGTTCACGCGGGACGACCGGCCGGCGGGCGAGCCCGCCCGTCTGGGGCTGTCCGTGTCCCGCAAGGTCGGCGGGGCGGTCGAGCGCAACCGCGTCAAGCGGGTGCTGCGCGAGCAGTTCTCGGCGCTCGCGGCGTCGCTGCCGGGCGGGATCGACGTGGTGGTCATCGCGCGTCCGGGGTGCGCCGAGTACATCGAGGAGCGGGGGTCGGCGGCGATCGGCGAACGGTTGCGCGAGGTGGCCGAGCGGGCGACGCGCGACCGGGAGCCGGGCAGCGACGCGGAGCCCGCATCGTGAAGGCCGTCCTGATCGCGCCGATCCGCGCGTACCAGAAGGTCGTGTCGCCGATGTTCCCGCGGCGCTGCAAGTACCACCCCACGTGCTCGCAGTACGCGGTCGACGCGATCCGTGAGTTCGGCGTGATCCGGGGCGTCGTGCTGGCCTCGTGGCGCCTGCTGCGCTGCAACCCCTGGAGCCACGGCGGCGTGGACTACGCGCACGACCAGACGGTGTTCCGCACGTGAACCCGCTCCAGCTGCTCGAGGATCCGCTCCGCGCACTCCTCGACTTCCTCCACGAGAACGCGCACCTCACCTACGGCTGGTCGATCGTCGTCCTGACCGTGATCGTCCGTACGGCGATGCTGCCGCTGGTCATCAAGCAGTACCAGTCGATGCGGTCGATGCAGATGGTCGCCCCCCAGCTCAAGGAGCTGCAGCGCAAGTACAAGGGGAACCGCCAGAAGCTCAACGAGGAGCTGATGGCGTTCTACAAGGAGAACGAGATCAATCCGTTCGCCTCGTGCCTGCCCCTGGTCGCGCAGATCCCCGTCTTCATCGCGCTGTACTACGTGCTGAAGGACTTCGCCAAGGAGGCCACGGTCTCGGGCGGCTCGGTCTCCTTCATGTGGCTGATCGACGACGTCCGGGAGGACATCCAGGAGATCGGCTGGGGCGCGATCATCCTCGTGGCCATCTACGGGCTCTCGCAGCTCCTGTCGACCGAGCTCTCGGCCACCCCGAACATGCCCGAGTCGCAGCGGCGGCTCATGCGGCTGCTCCCGATCGTGGTCGTCATCTTCGTGTTCCAGTTCCCGGTGCCGGCCGGCCTGCTCGTCTACTGGATGACGACCAACCTCTGGACCTGCGGCCAGCAGCTCGTGATGCGCCACCGGATCGGCCTGCACCTGGCGGATCCGGAGGAGATCGCCAAGTTCGAGGCCACCCAGAAGAAGCGCGGCTCGCGCACCGCGCCGAAGGAGGTGGCCGCCGGCCTGGTGGACGACGACGGGGCGGAGGGCGCGGACGGATCCGAGGCCGAGGTCCCCGAGACGGCCACCGCCGCCCGCACCCCGCGCCGCCGCCGCCGCCGCGGCGCCCCGGCCGAGGAGGCCGCGGGCGAGCCAACGACCGCGCCCGAGCCCGATGAGGCCCCCGAGCCGCTCGAGGCCCCCGAGCCCGAGACCGTCGAGCCCGAGGCTGTCGAGCCCGAGGCCGTCGAGCCTGAGGCCGGGACGGAGCCCGCCTCCGCGCCCGGGACCGCGCCCGCGGGGGCCGAGGCCGGAGGGCCCAACGGCGCGTCGGGCAACGGCCGCTCGGGCGGTGGCACCGCGCGCCGCCAGCCGCGTCCCAAGGGTGCCGCCAAGGGCTCGCGGCCTGCGCAGCCCAGCCGCTCCAAGAAGAAGAAGCGCTAGCCGGAGGTGTTCCGTGGGGGGCAGTGAGGTCACGGCCGTCGGCCCGGGTGCCGAGGCGGTCGCCGTCACGCTGGAGGCCGTCGTCGTGGCGATGGGCCTCGACGCGCAGGTCGTCGTGGCCGCGGGTCCGGACGAGAACGATCTCGACGTGACCGTGGTCGGCGACGGGACGTCGGCGCTGGTCGGGCGGGGCGGCGAGACGATCGACGCGCTCCAGTACCTCCTGGCCCAGGTCGCCAGCCGCGCCGAGGGCGGCGCCCGCCGCCGCGTGATGCTCGACGCCGACGGGTACCGCGCGCGCCGCGAGGCCGCGCTGGTGGAGCTGGCCGAGCAGGCGGCCCGGGAGGCCGTCGAGTACGGCGACGAGATCGAGCTCGACGCGATGACGCCGCACGATCGCCGGATCGTCCACATGGCGCTCAAGGAGAAGCCGGGGATCGTGACCCGCAGCGAGGGCGAGGAGCCCCGCCGGCGGATCATCGTCGAGCCGGCCGAGTGAGCTCGGCGGCCCCGGTTTCACGTGAAACCGCGGGACCCGCGCCGCGACTGATCGACGGCGCCCGGGCGTTCGGGGTCGCGCTGGACCCCGCCGCCGCCGCCGCGCTGGTCGCGCTGCTCGACCGGATGGCGCTCGAGCCCCAGAACCTCACCGCGATCGACGGCCTCGACGAGGGCATCGAGCGCCACCTGCTCGACAGCCTCGTCGGGCTGACCCTCCCCGAGGTTGCCGCCGCGGAGGCCGCCGTGGACATCGGGAGCGGCGCCGGCTTTCCCGGGATCGCGCTGGCGATCGCCCGTCCGGGCCTCGACATCACGCTGGTCGAGAGCGAGCGGCGCAAGGCCGATTGGCTCGCGCGGGCGTCCGCCGAGGTCCCTAATCTCCGGGTCGTGGCCGACCGCTCCGAGCACGTCGCCGGCACCGAGCGGGAACGCTTCCCGCTCGCCACGATGCGGGCCCTCGGGCCGCTGCCGGTCTGCCTGGAGCTGGCCGCCCCGCTGGTCGCCGTGGGCGGCACCATCGTGGTGTGGCGGGGCGACGACGCCGATCCGGCGCTCGAGCGCGCGGCCGCCGAGGCGGCCGCCGAGCTGGGGCTCGAGGCGTCGGACCCCGTCGCCGTGACGCCCTTCCCCGGCGCGCGCCGCCGCCTGCACGCCTTCCGCAAGGCGGCCCCCACGCCGCGGCGCTATCCCCGCCGCGCCGGCCGGGCGGCGAAGCGCCCGCTCGGGGGGTGGCGCGGATGATCTACGCCGTCGCGAACCAGAAGGGGGGCGTCGGCAAGACCACGACGGCCGTCAACCTGGCCGCCTGCCTCGCCGAGGCCGGCTCGCGGGTGCTGCTGGTCGACGTGGACCCCCAGGCGAACGCCTCGGGCGGCCTCGGCGTCTCGGGACGCGACCGGGCCACCACCGCGGACGTCCTGCTGGACGGGGTCCCGCTCGAGGACGCCGTGGTGGCGACCCCGGTGCCCAACCTGGACCTGGTCCCCTCGTCGTCCGACCTCGCCGCCGCCGCCCTGGAGCTGCCGGGGCGCCCGGGCCGGGAGCGCCTGCTGGCCGCGGCCCTGCTGCCTGCGCGCTCGGCGTACCGCTACGTCTTCCTGGACTGCCCGCCGTCGCTCGACCTGCTCACCGTCAACGCGCTCGCCGCCGCCGACCGGCTGATCGTCCCGGTGCAGTGCGAGTACTACGCGCTCGAGGGTCTGTCGCGGCTCATGGAGACGGTCGCCGCGGTGCAGTCGACGCTCAACCCCGGTCTGCGGGTGACCGGGATGCTGATGACGATGCACGACGCCCGCACGCGCGTGAGCGGCGACGTGATCACGGAGGTGCGGCGTCACTTCCCGGAGCTCGCGTTCCGCACGGTGGTGCCCCGCAACGTGCGGCTGGCCGAGGCGCCGTCGTACGGTGAGCCCGTGATCCGCTACGACCCGCACTGCGCCGGCGCCGACGCGTACTTCGAGGCCGCCAAGGAGGTCGCCGCCCGTGGCTGAGCCCGCCGCACGCGACCGTCGCGGCCTGGGACGCGGCCTTGCGTCGCTGCTCGGCGACGCCGAGCCGGTGCTGGGTCCCCCCTCCGACGGCCCCCGCGACCTGCCGCTCGACGCGATCGTCCCCAACCCCGACCAGCCGCGCGCGACCATCGAGGACGGGGCGCTGGAGGCGCTGGCCGCATCGATCCGGGCCTCGGGCGTCATCCAACCGGTGGTCGTCGCCCCGGCCGACGCATCCGGTCGCCACGTGCTCATCGCCGGGGAGCGCCGCTGGAGGGCCGCCCGGCGCGCCGGCCTGGAGCGGGTGCCCGTGGTGGTCCGGGCCGTGGACGCGCGCGAGCGCCTGGAGCTGGCCCTGGTCGAGAACCTCGTGCGCGAGGACCTCAGCCCCATCGACGTGGCCGTCGCGTGCGCGACGCTCGTCGAGGACTTCGGCCAGGGGCACGGGGAGCTCGCGGAGCGGCTGGGGCGCAGCCGTCCGGCGATCTCGAACCTGGTGCGGCTGCTGGAGCTGCCGGAGCCCGTGCAGGCGATGGTCGCCGACGGCACCCTCAGCGAGGGCCACGGCCGGGCCATCCTCATGGCCGACGGCCCCGCCCGCCGGATGCGCGTGGCCGAGCAGGCCGTCGCGCGGGGCCTGTCCGTTCGCGCCACGGAGGCCCTGGCCCGCAGCGAGGCGGCGCCGCGCCCCGTCCGCCGCCGCCCCCCGCCCAGCCCGGTCGCCGACCGTGCGTTGGAAGCGTTCGGCGCCGCGTTCGACACGCCGGTGCGCGTGCGCCCGGCGAAGGACGGTCAGGTGGTGGTGGAGCTCCGCTTCGCCGACGAGGCGGCGCTCTCCGACGCGCTCGCGCGCGTGGGCGGCGCTCCGGACTGAGGGTCCCCCTCCCCGGCGGGGAGGGTGAGGCGCAGGAGTGTGCCGCCGCCATCGCCGGACTCCACGTCCAGGCGGCCGCCGGCGAGGGCGGCGCGCTCCTCGATGGCGGCGAGGCCCAGGTGGCCGTCGGCCACGCGCCGGCGGCGGTCCCCCGCGGCGAGGCCCCGCCCGTCGTCGTGAACCTCCACCACCACATCGGCCCCCGACCGGCGGGCGGTGATGGTGACCCGTGCGGCACCCGAGTGGCGCAGGATGTTGGCCACGGCCTCCTGCAGCACCCGGAAGGCGACGGTGCGGGCCGTCTCGGGCAGGGCGTCGGCGGCGTCCACGTCCACCGCCACCGCGATGCCCCGCCACTCGAGCCGCTCGACGAGCGCCCGGGTCGCCGCCGCGAGCCCCAGGTCTCCGAGCGCCACGGGATGGAGGTCGCTGATCGCACGGCGCAGCTCGCGGACCGCCTCGCGTGCCGCCGCTGCCGCCGCCGCGGCGTCGCCGACGGCATCGGGGGCCTCGCTCCGCAGCCGCGCGACGAGTGCGTCCAGCAGCAGCCCAACGGCGGAGAGACCCTGGACAGGGCCGTCATGGATGTCCTCCGCCACCCTCCGCCGCTCGTCCTCCTGTGCCGACACGATCGCCGCCGCGAGCGTGCGGCGCTCATCCTGCTCGCGGCGGAGGTCGTCGACCAGGCGCCCGCGGGCGAGTGCCGCGGCGGCCTGGGCCGCCAGCCCCTGGAGCCGTTCGAGGTCCCCGGCGTCGAGCGGCGGGGAGACCCGGGTCACCGCGAGCACGCCCGGGGGATCGGCGATCGGTGCCAGGGCGACGCGCCCCGTGAGCCGCGCCCCGCCCCCCGCGGCCGCGGCCGCGACGTCGGCGGGATCGGCCGGTACGGGCGCATCCCCGTCGCGGGCGATCTCCTCGACCGAGCCCCCGGGACCGGGCGTCAACAGCGCGGCGGCCTCGGCCCCGGTCAGCGCGCGGGCCTCCGACACCGTGACGCCACGGGCCTCCGCGGCCGTCGGCGCCGCCGCCAGCCGCTCCGCCACCCGCGTCAGGGCGCCCAGCCGCCGGGACTGGCGGTCGAGCTCCCGCGCCCGGTCGCCGAGCCCCCGGACGAGGGTGTCCGTCCGCATGCCCAGGGCGATCAGGGCCGCCGCGGCGCGCCCCGCCGCGATGTCGCGGCCGTCGGGCACCGCCCCGTCGGGGGGCACCAGGGCCAGCGCGCCCTCGGTGTGACCGTCGATGACGGCGGGGACCAGCACCCCGCCGGGCAGCCCGAGCGCCTCGAGGGCACCCGCGGCCCCGGGCCCGCCGACCACCTCCCCAAGCCGCAGCGCGGTCGCGGCCAGCGGTGCGCTGGCGGCGCGGATGGCGCTGGCGATCCCCGCGATCGCCGCGGTCTCGCCGCGGCGCGCCCGCAGGACCATCCCCGCCGGCTCCTCCGGGCGGCCCGCGAAGTACGCCGCGGCGTGGCAGCCGGTCGCGGCGACGAGCATCTCCAGCGCCTCGTCGAGCGTCGCGCCGATCCCGCCGCCCGCCCCCGCCGCGCCCACGAGCGACGCGATCCCGGCGATCGCGTCCCGCGGGTCGCGGGTCACCGGATCCGGCTCACCGGATCAGCGCCTGCCGGATCCCGATGGCGACGGCCTGGGTGCGGTGCTCGGCCTCGAGCTTCGCGAGGATGTGCTTCACGTGCGTCTTGACGGTCTCGACGCTGACCACCAGGCGCTCGGAGACCTCGCGGTTCGAGTTCCCGTCGGCCAGCATCTGCAGGATCTCGCGCTCGCGGGCGCTCAGCACGCCGCCCGGCCGTGGCCGGGCGAACTGGCGCAGGAAGTCGGGGCGCAGCCGCTCGTCGATGTACGGGTCGCCGGCGACCACCTGGCGGATGGCCGAGACCACCACGCCGCTCTCGGAGTCCTTCAGCACGAATCCCTGGGCGCCCGCGTCGAGGGCCTCCCACAGCAGATCCTGCTCGGAGTGGGCGGTGAACATCACCACCCGCACGTCCGGGTGGTCCTGGGCGATGCGCCCGGCGGTGGCCACCCCGCCCATGCCGGGCATGCGTGCGTCCATCAGCACCACCTCGGGGCGGCGCTTCGCGACCAGCTCCAGGGCGGCCTCGCCGGAGGGCGCCTCGCCCACGACGAGCATGTCGGACGCCTGGGAGAGAACACGCCGGAGGCCCTCGCGCACGATGGCGTGGTCGTCGGCGACGAGGCAGCTGATCCGCCGGCCGTCGGTCTGCGCTGTGCCCGGCCCCGTCGTCACCGCCGACCCTCCACGGCCCCGAACGGGGCCACTCTCATGACCTGCAGTGGGCGATCCTGGATTCGAACCAGGGACCTCATCCTTATCAGAGATGCGCTCTAA
>OEIU01000556.1_pt1 | contig 33435 bp, 38 predicted proteins | sample 1539221 | NCBI WGS metagenome assembly OEIU01 (sample SAMN03792071, study PRJEB22550) | activated sludge metagenome | feature: wastewater treatment plant; material: activated sludge; isolation source: Wastewater treatment plant of a petroleum refinery complex | place: Argentina: Zarate | collected...
CGGGGGAGGGGCGGGGGGCGGCTAGCGCCGGCGGGGGGGCTGCCAGCAGACGAGCCACCCCGCCACGAGGTTCTTCGCGTGCCGCATGTCCACGTCTTCGGCGCGTCCGGCGGAAACCCTGAGGGCCCCGCGCGCCGGGGGGATCAGAAGATGGTCCCGATCAGCTCGACGATCCAGGCGAGCAGGTACACCTGGAAGACGGCCCCGAGATACAGCGCGATCGCGATCAGCGGGACCGCGACCGCTCCTCCGACCCACTTGGCTGCGACGTTCATCGCGGGGAACCCTACCCATCGGAACGGCCGTCAGGAAGGGCGCCCCCCGCCGAGGGCCGAACGACCCGGGGCGGGAGGGACGACGGACCGGCGGGCGGCGGCGTGGGGCGCGGCGGCGCGGAGGCCCGCCAGGCCCACGGACCCGCAACAACCACGCGCGGCGGGCGCCTATGCTCCCCGCCGTGGAACCGACCCCGGAGGAGCCCGTGACCAGCCACGCCGAGGAGGCCCGCGACGCGCTCCTGGCCGCCATCACCAAGCAGGTGGCCGTCGCCCCCAACGCGACCACCCTCCTGCGACTCGCGGAGGCATACGCCTGGACCGTCGCCCCCGAGCAGGCCCACGGCGGCGCGGGCGAGAAGTAACCCGGTCTAGGCGGCGGGCCGCTCGCCCACGGGCGCCCGCGCCTCGCGCGATCGGGGGTCGAGCGCGGCCCGGACCGCGTCGCCCACCAGGGCGGCGGCCAGCACCGTCAGCACCACCGCCAGGCCGGGGAAGACCGTGAGCCACGGCCGGTCCTCGATCGTGTCGGGCGCACCGATCAGGAGCGTCCCCCACGACGGGTCGCCGTCGGGGTCGATCCCGAGCGACAGGAATGACAGGGCGCTCTCGGCCAGGATCGCCACGCCCACCGCGAGCGCCGCGAACGACGCGACCTCCGGCGTGGCCGCCGGCAGCAGGTGCCGCCACAGGATGCGCCCACCCCCCGCCCCCGCGGCGCGCGCCGCCTCGACGTGGCCGGTCTCCCGCGTCGAGAGGGCCGACGCGCGCGACAGGCGGAAGAGCGGCGGCCACGACAGGATCGCCAGGATCAGGATCACCTCGGCGACCCCCACCCGCTCGAACGTGAGCGCCAGGACGATCAGCACCACGAACGCCGGGACGATCAGGAACAGCTCCGCGAATCGGGACAGCGCGCCGTCCACCCAGCCCCCGCGCCACCCGGCCAGCAGGCCGAGCCCCGCCCCCACGAGCGTCGCGACCAGCGCGGTGCCGAACCCGATCGCCAGCGAGATGCGGCCCGCGACGAGCACCTGGGTCATCACGTCCTCGCCCAGCGTCGCGGTGCCGAACGGGTGCTGCCAGCTCGGGCCCTGGTTGCGGACCGCCAGGTCCTGCTCGGCCACGCCGTAGGGCGACAGCTCCGGGCCGATCGCGAGGGGGATGAACGCCAGGACGGCCACGCCGACCCACCCGGCCCACCCGAGCCGCCGCGCCACGCCCCGCCCCCTCACCGGCGCCGCCCCCGCAGGTCGACCCGGGGGTCCAGCTTCGCGTACAGCAGGTCGGCGAGGAGGTTGAAGACTACGACCGCGACGGCGCCGATCATCACGATGCCCATCGCCACGTTCACGTCGCGGGACAACGCCGAGTCACGCAGCAGGCGTCCCATGCCCGGCCACGAGAACACCGACTCGGTGACCACCGCGCCGGAGAACATGATCCCCAGGTCGAGCGCGACCAGGGTCACCAGGGGGGCGAGCGACGCGCGCAGGACGTGGCGGACGGTGATCCGCCACTCGGGGATCCCGCGTGCGCGGGCGGCCGTGACGTGGTCCGCGCCGAGGGTCTCGATCATCGCGGCGCGCTGGAAGCGCGTCCACACGGCCACGTTCACCAGCGCCAGCGTCAGCACCGGCAGCACCAGGTGCTGGAGGTGGTCGACCGAGAACACGTCGCCCTCGCTGCCGAACGAGAACCGCTGCTGCGTGTAGAAGACCACCTGGCCGTCCCCGCCCAGGCGGTCCCACAGCACCAGGGACAGGGCGACCACCACCAGGCCAGCCGCGAACGCCGCACGGCCGATCCGCCCGCCGCGGAGGGCGGCTCCCAGGCTGCACAGCATCACCAGGAGCCCGGCGAGGAACGGCAGGATCGCCCACCCCTCGTCGCGCATCCGGATGGCCGCCAGCTGGAGCAGCACGCCCACCAGGAACGTCGGCGTCGCGAACCCGACGTGCGTGAGCGCGGTGATCGACGTGTCCCCCGGGCCGTGGGGGCGCCGGGCCGAGACCACGCCCAGCACCAGCGACAGCACCACCGAGAGGAGCGTGGCCAGCAGCATCAGCTCCAGCGTGGCGGGCAGGGCGTCCATGATCGGCTCGATCGCGTCCACACCCCGGTTGGCGGTGCTCACGCCCCAGTCCCCCTGGAGGAACCCGGTGAGCCAGTGCCAGTAGCCCTCGTACCAGGGCTGGTCGAGCCCCTGCTGGCGCACCAGCCGCTGGACGTCCTCGGACCGGACCCCCGGGATGCGCCGCAGCCGCGCCTCGGGGTCGGCCGCGCGGTACAGCAGCGCGTAGGCGATGACGCTGACGACCAGCAGCAGCGGCACCGCGGCGAGCAGGCGCCGCCCCGCGTAGGCGGCGGTGCTCACGGAACGGCTATCCGCCCGCCAGCGACCACTCCCCGCTGTTCCAGAACACCTCGGCCTGGGTGGGGTTCTCCTTCACGCCCTGGAGCGCGTCGACGTGGGCGACGGTGTTGGGCTGGGCGTAGAGGGGGATGAGCGGCACCTCGTCGGCCAGGACCTCCTGGATCCGGCCGAGCTGGCCGACGCGGACGTCCTCGTCGAGCTCCCCGTCGGAGCGCCGCAGCAGCCCGTCCACCTCCGCGTTGCTCCACCGGTACACGTTCTGGCCGGAGAACCCGTTCTCCTCCGACGGGATCTGGTCCGAGGCCAGCAGCGCCGTGACGCTCGGATCGACCCCGCTGCCGAACGCAAGCAGGGCGGTCGTGAAGTCGCCCTGGTTCAGGTCGGGGCCGAAGAGCTGGTCCGCGGTCCGGGAGCGCAGGGTCAGATCGATCCCGGCGTCGCGCGCCTGCTCCGACATGAGCCGCACCTCGGTGCGGCGCAGCTCGTCGCCGGAGAGGGTCGACATCGGGATCTCCAGGCGCGTGCCGTCCTTCGCGAAGATCCCGTCGGCACCCCGCTCCCAGCCGGCCCCCTCGAGGATGTCGATCGCGCGCTGCGGATCGTGGGTGTACCGCTCGTACGTGGGCGAGTATCCGAGCTGGCTGGGGCGCAGCAGGCTCTGCAGGACCGGGACGGAGCCGTCCAGCAGCACATCGACGATCTGCTCGCGGTCGATCGCGTACGCCAGCGCCTCGCGGACGGCCGGGTCGTCCATGGGCGCGGCCGTGGTGTTGATGATGATGTGCTCGAAAAAGAGCGACGGCACCTGCTGGACGGTCATCCCCTCGATGTCGCGGGCGCGTCCGATCAGGTCGGGGTCGGGGAGGAAGCTCGCCATCTGCGCCTCGCCCTGGCGGAGGGCGGTGAGCGCCGCCGCGGGCGAGTCGAGGAAGTTCATGACGATCCGGTCGAGGAACGGGCCGCCCCCCGCGTCCGCGGCCCCCCACCAGTCGGGATCGGCGGCCAGGACGGCCCGGACCCGCGGCTGGAACTCCTCGAGGGTGAAGGGGCCGGAGCCGATGATCCCGCCCGTGTTCCAGGCGGTGTCGAAATCCTTCCCCTCCAGGACGTGCTCCGGCAGCACGTAGAAGCCGCCGGCCACGCTGAACACGTCCTTCCACGGGGCGTAGTCGCCCTTGAACGTGACGGTGAAGCAGGTGGCCGGGTCGCAGTCGTCGCCGCCGGCGGTGACCCCCGGGGTGATGGTCCGGATCTGGTCCCAGCCGGTCCGGCTCGCGATCTGGTTGTCGTCCGAGGTCATCGTCCGCCACGTGAAGACGACGTCGTCCGACGTGACCGGCTCCCCGTCCGACCAGCGCGCCTCGGACCGCAGGTGGAACGTGACCTCCGTCGGGCCGGCGGACACGTCGTCGCCCGTCGGCACCCGCTCCGCGAGTTGCGGCACGTAGGCGCCGGTCTCGTCGTTCGTGAGCAGGTTCTGGAGGACGTTGGAGACCACCCGCTGCGCCGCGACGGTCGCGCCGTCCACCAGCAGCGGGTTGATGATCGCCGGGGCCTGGTCCTCGGCGTCGACGAGGGTGCCGCCGCGCTCGCCGCCGCCGCCGCCGCCTCCGTCCGAGCCGCAGGCGGCCGTGAGCAGCCCCACCAGCAGCAGCGCGACGGCCGCGGCCAGGAGGGCGGCGCGCCGCATGGCACGTGGTTCGCGCTCCATCCCGGGGCGGACGCTACAGGCCCCGGAAACGCAAGCCAATCGACGGCGGCCCCCCGCGGGGCCGGGGCCGCTACAGCGCCTTGGCCAGCAGGAAGGTGGTGATGAAGAACAGGATCGCCGACGCGACGGTCACGCGGTCCAGGTTCTTCTCGACGATCGCGGTCGAGCCGCCGTACGAGCTCGACGAGCCGCCGACGCCGAACGCGCCGGAGAGCCCGGCGTCCTTCCCGCTGTGCAGCAGCACGAGGAACACCAGGAGCACGGCGTTGATCGAATGCACGACGACGAGGAAGGCGGTCACGACGCCGGACGGTAGCATCTCGCCCCTCCGTGGACGATCTGCCGCTGCTCAACCCACCCGAGTTCCCGAACTGTCTGGTCTGCGGCCCCGCGAACCCCGAGGGGCTGCACCTGCGGATCCACCAGGACGGGACGGACGCCGTGGCCCGCTACACCCCGCGGCCCACCCAGATCGGCTACCCGGAGCGCGTGCACGGCGGCCTGGTGGGGATGCTGGTCGACGAGATGCTCGTGTACGCGGGCGCGCCGCACGGCCTGTGGGGGATGACCGCGAAGGTGCGCTACTGGCTGCGGCGGCCGATCCCCGTCGGCGAGGAGCTGACCCTTCGCGGCCGCCTGGTGCAGCGCAGCGAGCGCGGCTTCCGCGCGGTGGTGACGGTCCATCTGCCGGGCGACGTCCTGGCCGCCGAGGGCGAGGGGATGTGCGTCATCCGTGAGGCGCCGGTGCCCTAGGGGGCCGGGGCGAGCCGGGTGAAGACGGCGTCGCTCCGCTGGATCCGGGTCGCGGCCATGTGGCAGTCGCTGCACAGTGACTGGCCTCCGCCGACCCGCGAGAACGCCCGGGTGCCCGGGTCGCGGGTGTACTCGACGTAGCGCCAGGCCGACGGGGCATCGCCCCGGGCGACGCGCCGCATGATCGCGACCAGCGAGACGCGGCCCCCGGCGACCCCCGTCTTCACGACGGTCGTCCGCAGCGGGTACGGAAAGCGCTGGCGCCCCCGGGAATCGGTGAGCTGCCCGCGGGTCCGGTTGACGCGGATCACCTTCTCGCCGGGGTGGGCGCCTCCCAGGCCGCGCAGCGCGGCGACCGGTCGGCGCGTCAGGCGCTGCCAGCCGGCCGATGCCGTCACGACCGCCCGGTCGGCGGCCGGGATCCCGGGGAGGTCGGTGGCGCCCCCGCTCGCGGCGAGCACCGCCGCGGTGACCAGTCCAGCGATGATCATGTCCGTGCCTCCGTCATCAGGTCCCTCCGCTGCCGGAGGACGAGTTCGGCGCGGCGGCGCCAGGGCCCCCCGGCGCGCGCCACGAGGGTGACCAGCGCCACCGCCCCCGCGCCCCAGGTCACGTCGAGGGGCCACGACGGGCTGGAGGGGAGCCACCACTGCAGGTAGAGGAGCGGCGCCGCGGCGCAGACGATCGCCGCCGGGACCGCGGTCGTCACCGACGCGAGGGGGATCAGGGCCGTGAGCAGCACCAGGTACCACGGGTAGGTGGGCGACGACAGCAACATCAGCGTCAGCAGCAGGAGCACGGCGCGGTCGGCCGTCTGCGGCAGCGAGGAGGGCGGCGTGCGCAGGCACCAGGCGGCCACCGCGCCCATGACGAGCGCGGCGAGCGCCGCGTACCAGGCGGCCGAGGAGACCGGCCCGATCGAGAGGTCGCCGAGCAACGACTCGCCGCGGCCGAGCAGGTAGAAGCGCCGGCCCGTCTCGAAGCCCTCCTCCTCGAGGTAGCCCGGCAGGTAGCCGAGCACGCCCGACCCCACCCCGAGGTAGGGGAGGTAGGCGACCGCGGCGGTGACGGCGAACGCGATGACCGGCTTCGGCGAGCGGCGGCCGCCCACCCAGAGCAGCGCCGGGAGGACGGCGGCGGCATAGAACTTCACCAGCGCCGCCCCCGCGAGGAGGGCGCCGGACGCCAGCGGCCGGCGGGCGGCGTGCGCCAGCAGGGCCGCCAGGAGGAGGGCCACCGCAAGCCCGTCGACGTGGCCGCTGCGGCCGATCTCGATGATGGGCAGCGGGTGCCAGGCGTAGACGAGCGCCAGCGCGGGCGGACGCCCCAGCCGCCCCAACAGGACCGCGAGCAGCAGCACGGCCGCGATACCGTCGATCAGTGCGAACGCCAGCTTCAGCGAGACGACGCCGCGGGCGCCTGCGAGGTGGAGGGCGAGGAAGCCCCCCTCGGCGACCGGGGGGTAGATGGTCGTGACCGGCTTGCGGTTGATGCCGGGCCAGACCTCGTCGTCGCGCAGGCCGGCGAGGACGGGGTCGTCGGGCGCGTAGCGGTAGGGGTTGATCCCCTCGGCCTGCACCCGCCCGTCCCAGACGTAGCGGTGGATGTCGCCCGAGAGGTCCGGCGCGTGCGGCACCAGGGCGAGGCGCGCGCCGAGGCCGGCGAGGAGCACGACACCCACCACCAGCAGGCCCCGGGGGCGCCGCCGCAGGATCCACGCGGCCCCCGCCGCCCAGAGGGCCAGCCCCAGGAGGATCGCCGTGGTGAAGGACGCCGCGTGCGAGCGGCTGTCCTCCCAGCTCGCCGACCACGCGGCCACGGCGACGACGCCGGCGCCGATCGCCGCCAGCACTGCGAGGTCGATCCCCCGGCGGCTCACCCGCGCCCGACCCCCTGGACGATCCCCCGCGCGCGCAACCCCCTCGCGGCGGCCTCGAAGCACTCCGCCACGTCGCCCTGGGAGCGGACCCAGTCGAGGTAGCGGCCCACCCCGTCCTCCAGCGCGATCTCCGGGGCGAACCCCGCCGATCGGGCAAGCGTGATGTCGGAGGTGAGGTGGCGCATCTCCCCCGGCCGGAACTCGCCGCGCACCTCCGGCTCGGCCGCGATCCCGAGCGCCTCGCCCACCAGACCCGCGATCGCCCGGACGCTGGTGCCGCAGCCCGTCCCGACGTTCACCGCGCGCCCGTCGAGGGCGTCGGAGGTCAGCGCCAGCAGGTTGGCGCGGGCGACGTCCTCGACGAAGACCAGGTCGCGGGTCTGCTCGCCGTCCTCGAACAGCACGGGCGGCAGGCCGTTGAGCAGCCGCGTCGCGAAGATCGCGATGAGCCCGGTGTACGGGTTCAGCAGCGACTGGCGCGGCCCGTAGGTGCAGGAGTAGCGCAGGGCGACGGCCGGGATCCCCGTCTGGCGGGACCAGCTCAGCGTGAGGCGCTCCTGGTCGGACTTCGTGATGGCGTAGACGTTGTCGCCGCCGCCGGGCGCGTCCTCCGGGGTGGGCGCGGGGGTCACGTCCTCGCCGCACCGCGGACAGGTCGGCGCGAACCGGCCCGCCGCCAGCCGCCCGGGGTCGCGCCCCTGGGGGAAGACCCGCCCGTGCTGGGCGCATCGCCCGGCGCCCTCCCGGTACACCGCCTGCGACGACGCGACCACGACCTTGCGCACCGGCAGGCGCTCGTCGCGGATGGTCTCGAGGAGCTGGGCGGTGCCGAGGCTGTTGACCGACACGAACTTCGCGATCTCCGGCATGTAGCCGCCGTAGGCCGCCTGGTGGAGGACGACCTCCACCCCGTCGAGGGCGTCGCGCACGGCGCCCACGTCGCGGATGTCGGCCCGCCGGAAGTCGACGCGCGCGTCGATCCAGCCGGGCACCCGGCCGCGGTGGGTGGTGGGCTCCAGGCTGTCGAGCACGCGCACCGCCCACCCCTCCGCCAGGAGCAGGTCGGCAACGTGGGAGCCGATCAGGCCGGCCCCGCCGGTGACGAGCGCGCGCGGACGGCGCTCAGGCAACGGTCACCTCGATCCGGTGCCAGCCCGCCGAGCCGGCCGGGTCGATGCCCCTGGTCTCCTCGGTCTGCGCCGTGCCCTCGCCGTCGGTGGCGCGCACCACCAGCTCGTGGGTGCCGGGGCGCGCAGTCCACGCCAGGCTCCAGAGCGTCCAGGCGATCGGCGAGGGGTTGTAGACGAGCCGGGCGGTGCGCCAGGTGCGCCCGCCGTCGTCGCTCACCTCCACCCGGGAGATGCCGCGGTCGCCGGCGAAGGCCACGCCCCGCAGCTCGATGCGGCCGGCGTCGACCTGCACTCCGGCCCGCAGGTCGAAGAAGCGGCTCATCGTCTCGACGTGGTCGGCCTTCCAGCCCTGGCGGGCGTAGTAGCCCTCGGCCTCCTCGGTGCGCACCTCGATGCGGGTGATCCACTTGACGCTCACCTCGCCGTACGACCCCGGCGCGAGGAGTCGGGCGGGGAACCCGTGGCGGCGCTCCAGGGTGGCGCCGTTCATCTCGAGCGCGATCACCGCGATCGGCCGCATCGCCCGCTCCATCGACATGGAGTTCGTGAAGCCGTCCGCCCCGTGGAAGAACACCTGGACGGCGCCGTCGCCGGGGCGGCTGGCCGCGATCAGGTCGGCCAGGCGCACGCCCGCCCATTCGGCGTTGCTGATGAGCCCGCCCCCGACCGAGTTGCTGATGCACTCGAGCGTCTGGGTCTGCTCCACGCGCTCCATCGCCCGCAGGTCGGCGAGGGTGTAGGTGCGCGGCTCCTCGACGTGGCCGGTCACCTCGAGGCGCCACGAGCCGGCGTCGACCTCGGGGTCGATCAGGTTCTTGGTGACGGTGTAGAAGGATTCCGTCGGCGTGATCTCGCTGAGCTGCGAGGGTCGCAGGCTCTGCCCGTCGTAGCCGAATGCGCCGTCGCGGTAGAGGCTGCGGATCGTCCCCAGCGCCCCGATCCCCGCGATCACGCCGACCCCGGCGACCAGGAAGCCACGCCGCGGCATGAGCTCGCCGGCCGGCTCGCGGACCCGCAGGGGACGCGGGTGGGTGAGCACGCGGTTCGCGGCCTCCAGCACCAGGAGGAAGACCGCGAACGACAGCGCCAGCCCCGCGATGGTCGCCAGGCGGGCACGAGCGAGCGTCAGCCCCCGGTAGTTCGCGTCGAGCTCCGGCCACACCAGCGCGCAGAGGACCATCAGGACCCCGACCAGGACCGCCCCGATCACGAGGGTCGCGCGGCGCCCCCGCTGGCGGAGCAGGCCGTGTGCCGCGCCGAGCGCCAGCGCGGTCGTCAGCTGGGCGGCGAAGGCCGAGAAGTAGCCGATCTGCTTCGCCTGGATCGGCCCGCCGAGAGTGCTCAGCAGGTCGAGGAAGTTGCCGACGGGGATGTTCGGCAGCAGCCGGTCGCTGACCAGCTCGGTCGGCAACGGCACGCCGGCCACCAGCCGCAGCAGCAGGGTGGCCAGGAGCATCACGCCGCCCGCGGCGAAGCCGGACACGAGCCCCAGGCGCAGCGCCCGGCCGTCGGCGCCGCGGAGCACGGCCGCCAGGCGCGCGCGCCGGCTCATGCCGCGATCCCGGCGAGCGCCCTGCGCGTGGCGGCCAGGTCGGCCCGGGCGGGGTCGAGCGCGGCCAGCAGGCCCAGGTCCTCGCGGCCGTCGATGTCGAAGGTCGGCTTCAGCACCGTCACCGCGGTCGCGGTCCGGCGGGCGGCGGCGAGGATCCCGTCGAGGACCGCGTCGGTGCTCATCGCGACGCCGGCCAGGACATCGTGCCAGCCGCGCATCCCGATCAGGTAGTAGCCGCCGTCATGGGTGGGGCCGATCACCACGTCGTCGCGGTCGAGCGCTGCGAACGCGGCCTCGACCACCGCCACCTCCAGGTGGGGCGAGTCGGAGGCGATCAGGACGGTCCTCCGCTCACCGCGCGCCGCTGCGCCGCGGAACAGGGCCCGCTGCCGGTCGGTCCAGTCGCCGGCGGGCTGGACAAGGACGGGCGGCGCGGGTCCGGAGGGCGCGACGATGGCCCGCAGGTCGCCCCAGGCGTCCGGAGGCGTGACGTACCACCCCGCCGGGACGCGGGCGCCGGCGAAGCGCACCGCCAGGTCGGCCAGGAAGCCGCGGTAGAGAGCGAGCGCGGCCGGGCCGCCCACTCCCGCGGCGAGGCGGGTCTTCGCCAGGCCGGGCCGGGGTGCCTTCGCGGCGATCCAGAGCCGGTCGCTCAAGCCGTCGCCCCAGCTGGGCGCCAGCGCGAGTGGCGCAGTATCGCGCCCGTGATGGCCGTCGCCGCTCCGACGCTGCCGCGCAGGGTGCCGCCGACCTTCGAGACCCCGATCCGGCGCCGGTAGCCCACGGGCACCTCCCGGTACCGCAGGCCCGCCCGACCGGCCTTGACCACCATCTCGGCCGACCATCCGTACGTCATCTCGGCCATGTCGAGCGCCAGGAGCTGGTCGCGGCGGATCGCCCGGAACGGCCCGAGGTCGGTGACGCGCATGCCGTGGAGCGCGCGCATCAGCCCGCAGGCCACGCGGTTGCCGGCGATCTGCTGGGGCGTCATGGCCCCCCGCTGGCGCGCGGCCCGCCCGCGGCTGCCCACCACAAGGTCGGCCTCCCCCGCGAGGAGGGGTGCCAGGACGGCCGCGAGGTCGCCGGGGTCGTCCGCGGCGTCGCCGTCGAGGAGCACGATCACGTCGGAGCCGTCCGCGGCGAGCACGCCGGCATGGCACGCGCGCCCATAGCCGCGCCGCGGCTCCCGCACGACGCGCGCGCCGGCGGCGCGCGCGCGCGGGGTGGTGGCGTCTGCCGACCCGTTGTCCACCACCACCACCTCGTCCACCAGCCCCTGGCGCAGGAGGCCGGCGACGACGGTCGCAATCCCGTCCTCCTCGTCGAGGGCGGGCACGACTGCCGTGACGACCGGGTCAGCGCCCACGGCGCGCCTCGCGATCGATAAAGCGCTCCAGACGCGCCAGGGCGCTGGCGAAGTCGGCGCCCCCGAAGCTGACGCGCAGGTGGTTGCCGGCGCACCCGTACACGGACCCGGGCAGCACCAGGACGCCCTCGTCGCGGCGCAGGTCGTCGGCGAAGCGGTCGGCGGGGAAGCGGTCGTGGAGGCGCAGGAAGCCGGTGCTCCCCGCCCGCGGCCGGTGCCAGCAGACGGTGTCCCCGTGGCGGGCGAGCGCGTCCTCCAGCAGCGCCAGATTGCTCGCGATGAGCCGCCGCGAGCGGCTGAGCATGGCATCACGGGCGCGCAGCGCGATGAGCGCGAGCGCCTCGGACGGGGCGGCGGTGCACCCCGACAGGTAGTCGCGGAAGGCCGACGCCCGGGCCAGCAGGTCGGGTTCGCGCGACACCGCCCAGCCGACGCGCAGCCCCGCGAGGCCGAACGGCTTGGAGAGCCCCGCGACGCTGACGGCGCCCGGGGAGACCTCCGCCGCCGCGGGCAGACGATCGCGCGGATCGTGCTCCAGCAGCCGGTAGGCCTCGTCGGAGAGCACCAGGGCCCCCGTCCCGGCGGCGAGGTCGAGCATCGCCGCGAAGGCCTCGCGGTCGGGCAGCGCCCCGGTCGGGTTGTGCGGCCAGTTGAGGATGAGCAGGCGGGTGGTGGGGCGCATCGCGGCCGCGAGGCGGTCGATCGGCAGCTCCCAGCCGGTCTCCTCGGCGAGCGGCACCAGGCTCACCTGCGCGCCCGCCGCCCGGGCCACCTCGTGCAGGGAGGCGTACCCCGGACACGCCGCCACGGCGTGGTCCCCCTGGCCGAGCAGGACGTTGACCATCACGAAGACGGCCTCCTCGATCCCCGAGAAGCAGACGACCTCCGACGGGTCGACGTCGTCGTAGAGGGAGGCGATCTCGGCCCTGAGGGCCGGGCTCCCGGCTGCGGGCGTGTAGCCCAGCCCGAGCTCGTCCCAGGCGGCGCGGTCCCCGGGGCCCGCCATGGCGAGCACCTCGTCGAGACGCCACGCCTCGACGTCCGACGAGCAGAGGACGTGTTCCGCGGTGGGCGCCCAGCGGGCCACGTAGCGGCTCAGGGCGAGGTCGGGCATGCGCACGGCGCGCATCGTGGACGGAGGATCTGTCCAAACCCTTACGGCGGGCCGGTCCGGGTGGGGAGGGGGTACGCGGCGACACGCGTAACCTCCCTGAAAGATCCGTCCCCCATCATCGGCCGGTGATGAGCTCAGCCGTCCCGCCAGGGCACGCATCGACCATCCTCGTGGTGGACGACGAGCAGATCGTCCGTGAGGTCGTCGCTCGGTACCTGCGCCGCGAGGGCTACCGGACCCTGGAGGCGGGCGACGGCCCGGCGGCCCGCGAGCTGATCGAGCGCGACGCGCCCGAGTTGATCGTGCTCGACCTGATGCTCCCGGGGATCGACGGCCTCGACCTCTGCCGCTGGATCCGCGAGCGGTCCGAGACACCGGTGATCATGCTGACCGCCCGCGGCGAGGAGGCCGACCGGATCGTCGGGCTGGACCTCGGGGCCGACGACTACGTCACCAAGCCCTTCTCGCCGCGCGAGCTGGTGGCCCGCGTACGCTCCGTCCTGCGCCGCGCGCCCGGCGCGCGCACCCCGCGGCGCCTGGAGGTCGGCGACCTCGTCATCGACCACGGCACCCGTGAGGTGACGTGCGGCGACGCGCCGGTCCGGCTGACGGCCAAGGAGTTCGACCTGCTCTGGTTCCTCGCGGCCAACCCACGGATGGTCTTCTCCCGCGAGCACCTCATGGACCGGGTCTGGGGCTACGAGCCGGCCGCCGACACCGGCACGGTCACCGTCCACGTCCGCCGGCTGCGCGAGAAGATCGAGGCCGACCCCTCGCGTCCCGTCCGCATCCAGACGGTGTGGGGCGTCGGCTACCGGTTCGTCGCGTGATCGCCCCGGCCCTCGTCGTGGGCGCGGCGACCCTCGCCATCGGCGTGCTGCTCGCCCTGCTCGCCCAGCGGCTGCCGACCCTGCGCCTGCAGCTCGGCGCCCTGGCCCTGCTCGCCGTGGTGCTGCCGCTCGGCGCGGTGCTCCTGTCGGGCGCGCTGATGTTCTCCTCGGGCCACGACCTGACGATCCTGGCCGCGGCGACCGCATCGGGCGTCGCCGCCCTGGCCGGGGCCCTGCTGGTCGCGCGCGCAGCGATGTCCCCCGTGGCCCGGGTGCAGGAGGCCAGCGAACGCCTCGCCGCGGGCGACCTGAGCGCGCGGGCGCCGGAGGACGGCCCCGCCGAGCTCGCCGAGCTCGGCGCCGCCTTCAACCACATGGCCGGGGAGCTGGAGCGCTTGTTCGACGCGCGCCGTCAGCTCGTCGCCCACGCCAGCCACGACCTGCGGACGCCGCTCGCGTCGCTCCAGGCGATGATCGAGGCGCTCGAGGACGACATCGCGACGCCCGAGCAGTACCTGCCGGCCATGCACGCCCAGGTCCGCCACCTGAGCGCGCTGGTGGACGACCTGTTCGAGCTCGCGAGGATCGACGCGGGCGCGCTGACCCTCGAGCTGGGCGAGGTGAGCCTCCAGGGGGTGGTCGAGGACTGCGTGCGGGGGGTCGGCGCCACCGCGGAGGCCCGCCGGGTGCGGCTGGAGATGCGCGTCGACGGACGGGTGCCCCCGGTCCGGGCGGCGGCCGGCCACGTCGAGCGCGTCCTGCTCAACCTGCTGACGAACGCCCTCCGGCACACGCCCTCCGACGGATCCGTGGCCGTCCATCTCCTGGACGGGGACGAGGGGGTGCGCGTGAGCGTCGAGGACACGGGCGAGGGCATCGCCCCCGGCGACGCCGAGCGCGCGTTCGAGCGCTTCTGGCGCGCCGACGACGCGCGCCGCCGCGACGGTTCGGGCGCCGGCCTCGGCCTCGCCATCGCCCGCGGCCTGGTGGAGGCCCAGGGCGGGCGCATCTGGGCGGAGACGCGCGAGGGCGGGGGCGCCCGGGTGTGCTTCGTCCTGCCGCACCTCACGCCGGACGGGGCGGTGTCGTAGAGGGTCCTCGCGAACCCTCTCGTCGGTTCGCGCCGCGATGCCGATGCAGGTGACGTGACCGGTCGGGAGCCAGCCTGGGAGCGGCTGCGGAGCCTGGAGCAGGCCGCCCTCCGCCGCGCCCGCGGGGAACGGGTGCCCCTGCCGGAGGCCCGCGCCCCGGTGTGCGAGATCTGCGGGGGGACGGATGTCCACTGGGGCGCCCTCTGCGAGCCGTGCCGGCGGCGGCTGACCGCGGCGGCGGGGCGGTGGCGCCGCTAACCTGCCCGCGTGGAGATCCGCGCCCGCGACGACGCCGAGCCGTTCGTCACGAACGACGGCAGCCTGATCCGCTCGCTGCTCGACCGCTCCAACGCCCCGGTGGCCAACCAGAGCCTGGCCGAGGCCACGATCGGGGCGGGCGAGTCGACGACCCGTCACCACCACCGGATGTCCGAGGAGATCTACTACCTCGTCGAGGGCACCGGTGAGATGGAGCTCGACGGCGCGGTCGCGACCGTCGGTCCGGGCGACGCGATCCTGATCCCGCCCGGGTCGTGGCACGCGATCCGGGCCACCGGCGACGGGCCGGTGCGGCTGCTCTGCTGCTGCTCGCCGCCCTGGCGCGCCGACGACACGTACTTCGAGGAGGCCCGTTGACCGACGCCGACCGCCTGATCCGCCTGGGCCACAGCCCGGACCCCGACGACGCGTTCATGTTCTACGCGCTGGCGCAGGAGCTGATCCCCACCGACGGGTTCCGCTTCGAGCACATCCTGCGCGACATCGAGACGCTCAACGGGTGGGCCAGGGAGGGGCGTCTGGAGGTCACGGCGGTGTCCGTCCACGCGTACGCCTACCTCTCCGACACGTACCGGCTGCTGCCGCACGGCGCGTCGATGGGCGAGCAGTACGGCCCGATGGTGGTCGTGCGCGAGGGCGCCGCCATCGAGCCGGGGCAGCTCCCGTCGCTGCGCGTCGCGGTCCCCGGCTTGCTGACCAGCGCCTTCCTGGAGCTCCAGCTCGCGGTGGGACGTGTCGCCGACCCCGTCATCACGCCGTTCGACCGGATCCTCGACGTGGTGGAGTCGGGCGACGTGGACGCCGGCCTGGTCATCCACGAGGGACAGCTGACCTACGAGACCCAGGGGCTCACCAAGATCCTGGACCTCGGCGAGTGGTGGCACGAGCTGACGGGCGGGCTGCCCCTGCCGCTGGGCGCCAACGCCGTGCGCCGCGACCTGGACGAGGGCGACACGCTGCCGCGCCTGTCGCGCATGCTGCGCGACTCCATCGCCTACGGGCTGGAGCACCGCGCCGGCGCGCTCGCGCACGCCGAGCGGTTCGGCCGCGGCCTGGACATGGACCTGGCCGACCGCTTCGTGGGCATGTACGTCAACGAGCGCACCCTCGACTACGGGGAGGATGGCCGCGCCGCCGTCGCCGAGCTGCTGCGGCGCGGGCACGAGGCCGGGCTGATCGACCGCGCCCCGCGCGTCGACTTCGTGGAGGACTGACGGCGATCGCCGACGCCGCCGGCCGCGACTGGGCGGCCGAGATCGACCGCTGGACCGAGCGGTTCCGGGACGTCGCGGACCCGCCGGAGCCGTTCGCCACGGCCTTGCGCGAGGGGTGGACCGACGAGGCGCGGGCGGCGCTCGCCGGGGAGGCCGAGGCCTACGCGCAGCGCCACGCGGCCTGGCTCGCCCAGATCGGCGGCGCCGGCATGGACCTGGTGCGCCTGGACTGCAAGGCGGGGTCATGCGGCGTCTGCGCGAAGTACTGCGGGAAGGCGTACACGCTGACGGGGGCGACGGAGGACCTGCCCCCGCCACCCCCGCTGCCGATCTGCCCGGCGTGCCGGCACACCCTCAACCTGCTCACGCCGTTCTTCATGCAGAGCCTGGGCGTGGACCTCGACGACCTGATCGCCGAGGCCCAGCCCTTCGTCGACTAGCTGACGGTGAGCGTCCCGACCATCCCGGCCTGGCGGTGGCCCGGCACGGTGCAGTAGTACTGGTAGGTCCCGGCCGGCAGGTTCACCTTCAGCGTGGCGGTGCCGCCGTCCTGCACCTCGTCGCTGACGCCCGGCGCGCCGTCGACCGCGACGTCGTGCGGAACGGCCGACGCGTTGGTCAGCGTGATGGTGATGTCGCCGGCCTTCGCGGTCAGCTCCGTCTCGACGTACTTGAGCTGGCCGGTGGGGTCGGCCTGCAGCGCGAGGGCCGTCGCCCCCGCCGTGCCGCCGCCGGTCGTGTCGGAGGGCGTGGACTCCGTGGGGATCGGGGTCGCGGGAGCGGTCGTCGTGCCGGCCGCGGTCGTCTCCGGCGCGGCGGCGCCCGAGTCGTCGTCGTCCCCGCCGCACGCGGCGAGGCCGAGCGCGAGGGCGATCAGCGCGACGCACGCGAGCGCGAGGATCAGGGGCCGTCTACGTGTCACGGTCTCTCCTTCATGGGGCAACCAGGTATGAGCGTCCGCTCATGCTCTCACTCCACGTGCACGGCATGGGCCGCTGCGGGGGGTACGTCCACCACGCGCCGGCCCACCCGCACCGAGATGGGGCCCCCGAAGGGCGCGTGGGCGAGCACCGTGACGTGCGCGTCGGGCACCAGCCCCCGCTCGGCCAGGAAGCGCAGCAGGGCGTCGTCGCGGTCGTCCACCCGGCCCACGACCGCCTCGGCCCCCTCCGCCATCTCGCTGAGGCGGCGGGACGGGAGGCTCGGCATGAGACCCGCGCTCGTCGGGATGGGGTGGCCGTGCGGGTCGCGCTCCGGATGGCCGAGCGCCTCGGCGATGCGGTCGGCGAGCGCTTCGGAGACGTGGTGCTCCAGCACCTCCGCCTCCCGGTGGACCTCGTCCCACGGCATCCCGAGGCGGGTCGCGAGATAGGTCTCGAGCAGGCGGTGGTGCCGGATCACCTCCAGCGCCGCCTGGCGGCCGGCGGCCGTGAGCGCCACCCCGTGCCGCGGCACCTGGTCGACGTAGCCGAGCCCGTCGAGCTTCTTCAGCATGTTGCTCGCCGACGCCGTGGTCACGGCGAGCGCCTCGGCGACCGCGGTCGTGGTGACCGGACCGGCACCGTCGGCCGACTCGTCGAGCAGGTAGATGGCCTTCAGGTAGTCCTGGACGGCCGGGCTGGGCCTCTGCGGGGTCAGGGGCGCTCCTCGCCGGTCGGGGGCGCTGATCGTACCGCGACGGGGGCGGCCGGAGCGGCGGCGCGCCGGTCGCCGGCGCGCGGGTCGCCGGGCCCGCGCGATTGGGAATCGCCGGATGCGGGCATCACACCGACATCTTGCGACGGTTCTTAGAGCGCCATAACAATGGGGTGCCACAGTGGCTCGCATGGCCACTGCCCTCTCCGAACTCCGCCCCGACGGCGTGCGGGGTTCCGGCGTGAGCGGCGCAGGGCGCCTCGGGCTGACCCGGATGGATCTCTTCGCCGGGCTGCCGGAGCGTGACCTGACGCTGCTCGACAGCCGGCTCCCCCTCGTGCGCTGGCCGCGCGGCGCGTCGATGCCCGAGCCCCTCGGGCGCGCCGATCACCTCTTCGTCGTCCGGGAGGGCCGCCTGGCCCTCTTCGAGAGCACCGCTCCGGGTCACGAGATCATGATCTCGCTGCTCGATCCGGGCGCGATCTACTCGACGCTCGGCGCCGCGCCGGCCGCGAGCATCAGCGCGCTCGAGGACTCGGCCGTGTCGCCCCTCTCCGGGCGCGCCGTGGAGGGCCTCATCGCGCGGTACCCGCGCCTCGGCCGCAACCTGGCCGAGCTGCTCTCCGACCGGGTCGCGACGCTGCGCGAGACGGTCGCGCTGGTCAGCGAGATGCGCGTCGAGGACCGCCTGCGGGCGCGCCTCCACCAGCTGGCCGACGGGTTCGGCGTCGCCACCCGCGCCGGCATCGAGCTGCGGCTCGAGCTGACGCACGCCCAGTGGGCCTCGCTGGTGGGCGCGTCGCGCGAGGCGGTCACCACTGCGTTCAGCAAGCTTCGCGGCAGCGGCGCGATCGAGATGGACGGCCGCTCGATCACGATCCCCTGGGACGTCGTGAAGGCGCGCGAGGAGGCGGTCAGCCTCGCCGCGGCCGACGCCGGCTAGCCGGCACCGGCACCGCGTCCTCCTCCCCGCCGCCGCCGTCTTGGCCGCGGCGGGCCTCTGCGGCCCCGCGCCCGCCCCCGCGGCGGGCGCAGCCCCCGGCCCGCCCGAGGTGGCCGTGCACGATGCGGTCCTCGGGAGGTCCGTGGACGGCCGCCCGATCCGCGTCACCCGCATCGGCGACCGCAGCGCCCCCACCAAGGTGCTGGTGGTCGGGGCGATCCACGGCGACGAGCGCGCCGGGGTGGCCGTCGTCCGCTGGCTGCGGGCCCATCCGGCCCGGCAGCCGCGGGTGGAGTTGTGGCTCCTCCACGACCTCAACCCGGACGGCGGCGCCGCCGGCACGCGCCAGAACGCCCGCGGCGTCGACCTGAACCGCAACTTCCCGGACGGGTGGCGGGCCGGCGGGCGGCCGTTCGCCACCTTCTTCCCGGGGCCGCGGCCGCTCTCGGAGCCCGAGTCGCGCCTCGTCGCCCGGCTGGTGCGCCGGCTGGAGCCGGCGGTGACGATCTGGTTCCACCAGGCGCTCACGCTCGTCGACACCGGAACGGCGAACGACCGGCGCCTGCCGCGGCGCTACGCGCGGCTGTCGGGCCTGCCGGCACGGCGGCTGGGCTTCCTCCCGGGCGTCGCCACGCGATGGCAGAACCACCGCGACCCGCGGTCGAGCGCCTTCGTGGTGGAGCTCCCCGGCGGGGCGCTCACCGGCGCTGCGACGGCCCGCCAGGGGCGCGCCGTGCGCGCCGTGGCGGCCTACGCGGCGGCGCGCTCCAGGTAGTCGGCGAGTGCCGCGTCCGCCCGCCGCGCGTCGGCGGCGAGGGTGGCGGCCTGCTCGGCGAGCGCACGCCGCAGGACCTCGATCGCGTCGCGCGCCCGGTCCATGTCGGCTGACGTCCTCATGCTCTGGTCATCGGCCTTGCGCCGGCCGGGGTTGAGCGTCCGATCCCGGTCCGGACGGTGACGACCTACGTACGCTGCTGGTGATGGCCGGGATCCCGACGCCGATCGCGCTCGTGGCCGCCGTCGCCGCGATCGTGGCCGTGGCGGGGTGCGGAGGCGGCTCCGCGTCGCCGCAGGCCGCCGACGGCGCGGCGGCACCCGTCGCGGTGGCGGCCGCGACGCAGGCCGGGACGCAGGCAGGGACGCCGCCGCTGCCCGGGGACCGCCGGCGCGGGCCGTCGCTGCTCACGACGCCGATCCGGCTCATCGACGGGTCGCTCCTCCGTCCGGCGGCGCTCGACGGGCGCGTCGTGCTCGTGGTGAACACCGCCAGCCGGTGCGGGTTCACCCCCCAGTTCGAGGGCCTCGAGGCGCTCCACGAGGCCAAGGGGGAGCAGGGGCTCACCATCGTCGGCTTCCCGTCCAACGATTTCCGCCAGGAGCTCGTGTCCGGTGATGAGATCAAGGACTTCTGCGAGCTGAACTACGGCGTGAGCTTCCCCATGGCCGCCAAGGGGCGCGTCACCGGCCCCGACGCGCAGCCGCTGTTCGCGCGCATCGCCGCCCGGCCCGGCCCAGTGGGCGAGGAGCCCGGGTGGAACTTCACCAAGTACCTGCTCGACCGCGACGGCCGGCTGGTGGCGCGCTACGACTCCTCGGTGGAGCCCGACGACCCCGCGCTCGTCGAGGCCGTGGAACGGCTGCTCGGCGAGGGGGCCTGAGGTGTGCGGGGCGCGCGCCGTGACGGCGCGCACCCCGCACGGGACGCTACCGGCGGATCCAGGTCGCGGCCATCGCGCCGTTGGCGGCGACGAGGGCGGCGACGGCGGCACCGGCGACGTACAGAGCGATGAGCTTGGAGCGCATGTCGTGTATAACCTCGAGGTAGAGGGGACGATCCGGTGTGAGGCCCGGCTTGCCCCCTCTATCGGTGTCCGGGGCCGATTCCTTATGGATCGGGGCCCAAGGAGGCATGGGCAATTCCTCGCCCTGACCTGACGACCGCCCTCTGCCGCCGCCTCGGAATCCGCCACCCGGTGGTCCTGGCGGGGATGGCGGGCGGGCCCACGACGCCCGAGCTCGTGGCCGCCGTCTCCCGCGGTGGCGGCCTCGGCACGTTCGGGCTCACGGGCATGTCGGTGGAGCGCGCCGGGGCCGCGGTGGCACGCGCCCGTGAGCTCACCGACGCGCCCATCGCCGTGAACGTCCTGGTGGCCCCGCCCCAGGCCCCGCAGGCCGGCGCCGCCGACCCCGGGCCGGTGTTCGCGGCGATGCGCCGCGCGCTGGGGCTCCCCGCCGACCCGCCGCCCGCCCCGCCTCCGCCGACGGCGCGCGACCTGGTGGCCGTCGCCCTCGATGCGGGCGCATCGGTGGTGAGCGTCGGCCTCGGAGACCCCGCCGGCGTCCGCGACCTGGCCGACGCCGCAGGCGTGCCCGTGATCGCGATGGCCGCCAACGTCGCCGACGCCGTCCGCGCGGTCGGGTCGGGCGCCGACGTCATCGTGGCCCAGGGCGGTGAGGCCGGCGGCCACCGGTCGGACTTCACGGTGCCCGAGGACGGCCCGCCTCCGCTCGTCGGCACCCTCGCGCTGGTGCCGCAGGTCGTCGACGCCGTCGACGTCCCCGTGATCGCCGCCGGGGGGATCATGGACGGCCGCGGCCTGGCGGCGGCGCTGGCCCTCGGCGCCCAGGCCGTCCAGATGGGCACCCGGTTCCTCGTCGCCCTCGAGGCGGGCGTCCCCGCCGCCTACCAGGAGCGCATCGCCCGCTCCCGCGACACCGACACGGTCATCACCCGCGCCGTCTCCGGGCGGCCCGCCCGCGGCCTGGTGAACCGCCTCGTGACCGAGCTGGAGGCGCTCGGTCCCCCGGGGCTCGGCTATCCGCGCCAGTCGAGCGCGAGCGCCGACCTGCGGGGCGCCCCCCCGGCGGGCGGGGGCGCCGAGCACATCCCGCTGTGGGCCCGCCCGGCCGGCGGCCCGGCCGGGGAGGCGCGGCCCGCCGAGCAGATCGTGGACGACGTCGTCCGGGAGGCCCGGGACGTCCTCGCCGGCCTGACCTAGCCGGGGATCACGTCCGCGGCCGGCGGGGGCCTGCCTCCCGAAGGCCCCCGCCGGACGCGGGCCCCATCACCCGCGCGGCAGCTCGGGTGCGGGCTGGTCCGTCCCCTCGCCGTCGGGCGAGGGGACGATCTTGGGGAGCGCGACCAGGACCAGGGCGACCCCGGCCAGGACGCACGCGGCGGCGGTGGAGAGCCAGCCGAAGCGGGCGCCGTCGCCGGAGACGATCATCACGGCCACGCGGACCAGCAGCGCGCCGCCCGCGACGAGCAATGCCAGGCCCGCGGGGGGCGCGAGGTTGCGCCGGTTCACCGGGCGACCTCGCCCGCCGGGCCGACCGCGCGAAGGGCGGTCGCGGCGCCCGGGGAGCGCGGCGCTCCGGCCGGCGGGTTGCTCGCGTACCGGTCCCAGGCGTCCAGGTCGCGGCGCGAGTGGACGCCGGACTTGCGCAGGATCGACTGCGCGTGGGTGCGCACGGTGTGCCAGGAGACCCCGAGCCGCTGCGCGATCTCCTTGTAGGTGAGGTGCTGGCGCATGAGCCGCAGCACGACCCGCTCCTGCTCGGTCAGCAGCACCTCCCGCGGACCGGTGCGGCGCATGAGGTCGGCGAGGGGGCGCAGCGCCTCCAGATCGAAGCGCGGGACGCCGCGGAGGGCGTCGCCGACGGCCTCCACCACCGCCTCGCGGTCGGCGTCGGGCGGGATGCACCCGGCGGCGCCGACCGCGAGCGCCTCCAGCTGCGCCTCGGGGGAGCCGTCCTCCAGCGCCACGACCACGATGACGCCCGGATGACGTCGCCCCACCTCCCGGGCCAGCTCGGACCCGGGGGCGTCGCGCAGCGCGCGGCCCACCACCAGCAGGTGGTGCGGACCGGCGTCGAGCGCGCCGAGGGCGCCGTCCACCGTGCCGGCCGTGCGCGCCTCCAGCTCCGGGCCGGAGAGGAACGCCGCCATCCCGGCGGTCCACGCCGGGTTGCGGCCTGCGATGAGCACCCGAACGGGGGCCTGTTGCAACCTCACCATCCCCTTGGGCAGGTCCGTGCGACGGGCCGCCGCTCCCCCGGGGAGCGGCCGCACACCTCACATCGGCAGCGCCGCCGGAAAGCTGGATGCCCCCCGGGGGCGGGTCCTAGCTCGGGGCGGGCAGGCTCCGCAGCTCGCCCACGGCGCGGCTGAACCGCCGGGAGGCCGCCGCCGCCGCGTCCGCGTCGCCCCGGCCCGCGGCGGTCGTCAGGTCGTCCATCGCCGCCACCACCGCCGTGAGGGCGGCCGAGGCGTCGGCCCGCTGCGCCTCCAGGCGCCGGTCCTCCAGGCGCTCCGCGCCGAGGCGGGAGGCGAGCCGTGCCGCGCGGTCGCGCGCGGCGGCCAGGTCGGCGGCCGCGGCGCGCAGCTGGGCCGGCTTCGGCTCCGGCGCCAGCGACGACAGCAGCGCCGAGAAGTCGGCCACCGCGTCGGCCGCCGCCGCGGTGTCGGCCAGGTAGCGCTGCGACGACACCTGGGTGCCATCGGCGACCGGCGTGGTGCCCGCCTCGAGGGACCCGCCGCCACCGCAGCCGGCCGCGCCGGCCGCCGCGGCGGCGATCAGCGCGACGGCGAGGAGGCGGCGGATGACAGCGCGTCCAGTGCGTCGAGGAAGGGGCGGGAGGCGCGCGACAGGGAGGCGCGGTCGCGGGAGTCGAGGGCGTCGGCGGCGGAGCGCATGCGGGGGATCATGCGCGCGTAGGCGCCGGCGAGACGGTCGCGCTGGCGCCGGAGCGCCGGATCGCCGAGCCGGAGCGCGCGGAACTCGCCGAGCCGGTCGCGCGCGGCCGACACGATGCGGTCGATGCGGCCCGCCGGCGGCGCCTCGCCCGTCACGGCCCGGCCCCGTTCCTGCAGGGATGAGGCGATCTGGCCGGGGGGCTCCATGAGGCGCTGGACCGCGGCGATGTACTCGGACGGGGTCGCGGTCGTGGGTCCGGCGTCCGCGCCGCCGCCGCATCCGGCGAGAGCCGCGCAGACGAGCGCACCGACGGCGAGCACGACGGGCGGTCGGGGCGCCATCGGGCGATGCTACCTCACGTCCCCGGCGGGCCGCAGAGGGGTAAGGTGGGCCGGTGAACGAGGCCGGCATTCCGCTCGCCCTGTCCTACGACGACGTCCTGCTCGCGCCGCGCCGAAGCGGCATCTCGTCCCGTTCGGACGTGGACGTCTCGACCCGGCTCTCCCGCAACGTGCGGCTGGCCATCCCCGTCGTCTCGGCGAACATGGACACGGTCACCGGCTCCGACATGGCGATCGCGATGGCGCGCGCCGGCGGCATCGGCTTCATCCACCGCTTCCTGACCATCGAGGAGCAGGTGGACGAGGTGGCCCGGGTGAAGCGCGCGGAGGCGCTGGTGATCAGCGACCCCCACACCATCGGGCCGGGCGCGACGCTGGTCGAGGCGCAGGCCGCGATGCGGCGGCTGCGGGTCACGAGCATGATGGTGACCCATCCCGACGGCCGCCTGGCCGGGGTGCTCACCGCCCGCGACGTGATGCTGCGCACCGATCCGCTCGAGCCGGTCGCCACCCTCATGACGCCCCGCGAGCGACTGGTGACGGGCGGCCCGGCGACGGGGACGGAGGAGGCGGCGCGCCTCCTGCGCGACGCGCGCGTCGAGAAGCTCCCCCTGGTCGACGAGGAGGACCGTCTCGTCGGGCTCATCACCCTCCGCGACATCCTGCAGCGGGCCGAGCGGCCCGAGGCGACGAAGGACGCCCGCGGGCGCCTGGCGGTGGGCGCCGCGATCGGCGTGCGCGGCGACTTCATCGAGCGCGCCCAGGCCCTCCAGGCCGCCGGCGCGGACGTCATGGTGCTGGACATCGCGCACGGCCACGCCGAGCATGCCGTCCGGGCGATCGGCGAGGTGCGGGAGGCGCTCGGCGAGGGCGTCGACGTGATCGCCGGCAACGTCGCCACCGCCGATGGCGCGCGCGACCTGGCGGCGGCCGGGGCGGACGCCGTGAAGGTGGGCGTCGGACCGGGCTCGGTGTGCACCACCCGCATCGTCGCGGGCGTCGGGGTGCCCCAGTTCAGCGCGGTGCTCGAGTGCGCGGAGGCCGTCGCGCCGCACGGCGTGCCCGTGATCGCCGATGGCGGCATCCGGGCCGGCGGCGACGTGGCCAAGGCCATCGCCGCCGGCGCCGAGACCGTGATGGTGGGGAACCTGCTGGCCGGCACCCCGGAGAGCCCCGGCGTGGTGGTCGCCCGGAACGGCACCCGCGTGAAGGTGTTCCGAGGGATGGCCTCGGCGGGGGCGGCCGCCGCGCGCCGCGCCGTGGACGGCGAGGACCCCACCGAGTTCAACCCGATCGTGCCGGAGGGCGTCGAGGCGGTCGTCCCGCTGCGCGACCCGGCGGCCGCCATCCTCCACGGCCTGGTCGGCGGCCTGCGGTCCGGGATGAGCTACTCGGACGCCCGCACCATCCACGAGTTCCACGCCAACGCCCGTTTCGTGCGGATCACGCCCGGCGGCCTGCGCGAGAGCCATCCCCACGACGTGTCCCTCTAGCCCCGACCAGGAGCGCTCCGTGCCGACCACGCTCGCCCCACCGGACCTCGCGATCACCACGGTCCGGACGCTCGCCATCGACGCCGTCCAGCACGCCGACAGCGGCCACCCCGGCGCCCCGATGGGCCTGGCGCCCGCGGCCTGGACGCTGTGGACCCGGCACATGCGCTACAACCCGGCCGACCCGGAGTGGCCGGGGCGCGACCGCTTCGTGCTGTCGGCGGGCCACGCGTCGGCGCTGCTGTACGCGATGCTCCACCTGACGGGCTACGACCTGCCGATGGAGCAGCTCATGCGGTTCCGGCAGCTCGGCTCGCAGACGCCGGGCCACCCGGAGCGGGGCGACACGCCGGGCGTGGAGATCACCACCGGCCCGCTCGGGCAGGGCACCGGCAACGCCGTGGGCTTCGCCCTGGCCGAGGCGATGCTGGGCGCGGAGTTCAACCGCGATGGCCACGCCATCGTGGACCACCGGACCTGGTTCATCTGCTCCGACGGCGACCTGATGGAGGGCATCTCCCACGAGGCCGCGTCCGTCGCCGGCTTCCTGGGGCTCGGCAAGCTGGTCGGGATCTGGGACGACAACCACATCAGCCTCGACGGCCCCACCGACCTGTCGTTCGGCGAGGACGTGCCCGCGCGCTTCGCGGCATACGGCTGGCGGGTGCTCGAGGTGGGCGACGGCAACGACGTCGATGCCATCGACGCGGCGCTGACCGAGGCCGCCGACTCCGACGGCCGGCCGACGCTGATCGCGCTGCGCACCCACATCGGCTACGGCTCGCCGAACAAGCAGGACCGCTCAAGCGCCCACGGCTCGCCCCTCGGGGTCGACGAGGTCGCCGCCACCAAGCGCAACTACGGCTGGCCGGAGGAGGCCCAGTTCCTGGTGCCGGACGAGGTCGCCGCGTGGGCGCCGGAGATGGCGGCCCGCGGGAGGGCGCTCCAGGCGGAGTGGGAGGGGCGGATGGAGGCGTACGCCGCCGCGTTCCCGGCGGAGGCCGCCGAGCTGCGCCGCCGCGGGGACGGCCGGCTGCCCGACGGCTGGCGCGACGCGGCGCCCGCGTTCGCGGTCGGCGAGAAGCTGGCCACCCGCGCCTCCGCCGGCCGGGCGCTGAACGCATTCGCCCACGCCATCCCCGAGCTGGTCCAGGGCGCCGCCGACCTCTCCACCTCCACCAGCACCGACCTGAAGGACCTCGGCGTGGTTCGCAAGGGCGACTACGCGGGGCGCAACATCTACTACGGCGTCCGCGAGCACGCGATGGGGGCCATCACCAACGGCCTCGCCGCCCACGGCGGCCTGCGGCCCGCGTGCGCCACGTTCTTCACGTTCTCGGACTACATGAAGAACACGATCCGGCTCGCGGCCCTCATGAAGCTGCCGTCGATCTTCGTGTATACGCACGACTCGGTCGCCCTGGGCGAGGACGGCCCCACCCACCAGCCCATCGAGCACCTCGCCGCGCTCCGCGCGATCCCCGGCCTCGTGACGCTGCGGCCCGCCGACGCGAACGAGGCCACCGCCGGCTGGGAGGTCGCGCTGGAGCGCACGGACGGCCCCACCGCCTTCGTCCTGAGCCGCCAGGGGCTTCCCACCCTGGGGCCGGACCCCGCCGTGGCCCGGGGCGCCTACGTCGTCGAGGACGGCGGCGACTGCATCCTGATCGGGACCGGCGCGGAGGTGCACACGGCGCTCGCGGCACGCGAGCTGCTGGCGGCGGACGGCGTCTCCGCGCGCGTGGTCAGCATGCCCTCGATGGAGCTGTTCCGGCAGCAGGACCTCGCGTACCGCGAGGAGGTCCTGCCGTCGGACCAGCGCGTCAGGGTGTCGGTGGAGGCCGCGAGCCACTTCGGCTGGGCGGAGTGGGTGGGCCTGGACGGCACCGCCGTCGCGATCGACCGGTTCGGCGTGTCGGCGCCGGGTGACCAGGCGCTCGAGGCGCTCGGCATCACCGCCGAGGCCGTCGCGGCCGCCGTCCGGACCCAGATCGGGTGAATCTCACCCTCGACTCGGGCGTGAGTGTCGGGTGATCGGCGCGGATTTCCCCACCGTCCCGGTCCCGACCCACGACGACATCCGCCTGCAGAGGACCCCGGCCCCCGCGGTCATCGTGATCTTCGGCGCCACGGGCGATCTGACGTCCCGCAAGCTGCTGCCGGGCCTCTACAGCCTGGCCGTCCAGCAGCTGCTGCCGCCGGAGACGGCGATCATCGGGGCCGCGCGCGCGGAGCTCACCGACGACGCCTTCCGGGCGATGATGCGCGAGGGCGTCGAGGCGCACAGCCGCATCCCCGTGGACGACGAGATCTGGGAGGGCTTCGCCCGCCGGCTCCTCTACGTGCCCGTGTCGTTCTCCGAGGAGGCGGGCTATCGCGACCTGGCCGCGGTGATCGCCGCGAAGGACCGCGACCGGGGCACCCGCGGGAACCGGCTCTTCTACCTGGCCACCGCCCCGGACTTCTTCCCGGTCATCGCCGAGAGCCTCGGCCGCGTGGGCCTGGCCGACGAGGACGAGCAGGCCGGTCGCTTCGCGCGCCTGGTCGTGGAGAAGCCCTTCGGCCGGGACCTGGCGTCCGCGCGGGAGCTCAACGCGCGCCTGGGCCTGGTGTTCCGGGAGCGGCAGGTCTACCGGATCGACCACTACCTGGGGAAGGAGACGGTCCAGAACCTGCTGGTGCTGCGGTTCGGGAACGCGATCTTCGAGCCGATCTGGAACCGCCGCTACGTCGACCACGTGCAGATCACCGTGGCCGAGGACCTGGGGGTCGGCACCCGCGGCGGCTACTACGACGAGAGCGGGGCCCTCCGCGACATCGTCCAGAACCACATGCTCCAGGTGCTGTCGATCATCGCGATGGAGCCGCCGGCGCGATTCGAGAGCCGCGAGGTCCGCGACGAGAAGGTGAAGGTGCTCCGGGCCATCCCGCCCTTCGACGAGCCGGCGGACGTCCGTCGCGACACGGTGCGCGGGCAGTACGGTGCCGGGTGGATCGGGGGCGAGCGGGTCCCCGGCTACCGCGAGGAGCACGGCGTCGATCCCGAATCCAACACCGAGACGTTCGTCGCCATGCGCGTGATGGTGGACAACTGGCGCTGGTCCGGGACACCCTTCTACCTGCGCACCGGCAAGCGGCTCCCGCGCCGCGCGACGGAGGTCGCGATCCAGTTCAAGCCCGCCCCCCACCTCCCGTTCGCCACCACGGCGGTCGAGAGCGTGCAGCCCAACCTCCTGGTGCTCCGCATCCAGCCGGACGAGGGCGCGTCGCTGCGGTTCCTGGCGAAGGTCCCGGGCCCGCAGCTGGACATGCGGTCCGTGAGCATGGACTTCGCGTACGGCTCGTCGTTCCTGCGCGGATCGCCGGAGGCGTACGAGCGGCTGCTGCTCGACGCGCTGCTCGGCGACTCGACCCTGTTCGCCCGCTGGGACGAGGTGGAGCGCGCCTGGGAGGTCATCGACGGCGTCATACGCGAGTGGGAGACCCACCGCGGCGACTTCCCGAACCACGAGGCCGGCAGCTGGGGCCCGGAGGCCGCCGACGAGCTGCTCGCCCGCGACGGCCACGTCTGGAGGCGCCTGTGAGCGCCGTCGCCGCGCCGCCCCGCACCGAGTGGGAGGCCACCGACGTGTCGGTGGACGAGGTGGCCCAGCAGCTGGCCCGCCAGCGGCGCCCCGCGGACGGCGGCGCCCCGTTCATGCTCTCCGGCGTCCTGAACCTCGTGGCCTACGCGGGGCACCCCTCCGAGACGGCGGCGATGCTCGCGGTGATCGAGCGCCTGGCGGACCACCAGCCGTCGCGGGCGGTCGTGATCTGCGGCGAGCCGGACGGCGACGGCATCGACGCGCGCGTGACCACCGCCTGCCGCGTCGCCGGCGGCAGCACCGGCGTGGCCCTCGAGACCGTGGTCCTGGTGCTGCACGGCGAGGTGCGGGCGGGCGCCGCCAGCGCCACGGTGCCCCTGCTGCGGAGCGACCTGCCGACGATCCTGTGGTGGCCGTGGGCCCCCGACCGCGGGTCCGACGGGCCGATGGCCCCGCTGGCGGCCATCGCCGACCGCGTGGTGACCGAGGCGGCGCGCGGCACGGACGCCTGCGGGGCCGTCCGGGCACTGGCGGCATGGGTGCCCGCCGCGCGGCCCGCCGTCACCGACCTCTCGTGGGCGGCGGTCACCGGATGGCGCCAGCTGATCGCCCAGATGCTGGAGGGAGAGATCCTCGCGGCCCTGCGCGGCGGACCGGCGACGGCGACGATCCTCCACGGCCCGGGCGGCCTCGTGCCCGACCCCCTGCTCGTGGGCGGCTGGCTGCGCGACGTGATCGGCCCCGGGCTCCGCGCCGTCGTCGGCGAGCGCGACGACGGCGACGGCCCCGGGGTGGCGGCCGTCACGCTTGAGGGCGCCCACGGCCGGCGCCTGGTGATCGAGCGGGCGCCAGGCCGCGACGCCGCGTCGGTGTCGGTCACCGAGCCCGACGGCGCCGAGCGGCACCGGGTGCTGCCCCTGCCCCGGCCCGACCGCACGCGGCTGCTGGCCGGCGAGCTGGAGCTCCAGCGGCGCGATCGGGCCTTCGAGCGCGCCCTGGCGGGCGCCTGCGCGGCGGGGCTGGCGTGAGCGCGCCCGAGGTCATCGTGGTGAAGGACGTGGCGACGCTGGCCGACCGGGCGGCGGCGCGCATCGAGCAGGTCGCGCTGGCGCAGCCGGCCGGCGGCCGGGCGGCGATCGCGCTGGCCGGCGGGGGCACGCCGAAGGCCGCCTACCAGCGCCTCGCGGCCCGCTGCCCGCCGTGGGGACGCGTGACCTTCTTCTTCGGCGACGAGCGCTGCGTGCCGCCGGACGACCCGGGGTCGAACTACCACATGGCGAAGGACGCGCTGCTCGACCGCATCCCGCTGCGTCCCGAGCAGGTGCACCGGATCCTCGGCGAGCTGCCGCCCGAGGAGGCCGCCGCGCGCGCCGAGGAGGACCTGCGCGCCTCCGTGGCCGGCGACCCCTTCCCCGTCTTCGACCTGGTGCTGCTGGGGATGGGGCCCGACGGGCACACCGCCTCCCTCTTCCCCGGCTCGGCCGAGGTGGAGGCCACCGGCCGGCTGATGGTCCCCGTCCACCGGCCCGACCTGCCGCAGCCGTGGCGCGTCTCGCTGACCCTGCCCGTGATCAACGCGGCGCGCCGCGTGCTGATGCTGGTGGGCAGCGGCGAGAAGGCGCCGATGGTGCGCCGGGCGCTCGAGGGGGACCACACGATCCCGGCGGGCCGCCTGGCCCCGGCGGGCGAGATGGTGTGGCTGGTGACCGAGGACGCCGCCGGTGAGCTGCCGGAGCGCGCGCCCGGCGATGCCCGGTGACCGCTCCTACAGCTCGATGAACTCGTCGTCCGGGTCGCCCGGGCGGCCCGCGTACGAGAGCTTGCGGCCCCGGTCGAGCCGCCGCTGGCCGAGCAGGTAGAGCACCGCCGCCAGCACCACCCCGAACGGCAGCCACGGCGAGCGGGCGGCGTTCGACACGGCGGACGTGATCGCGCCGGCCGGACGCTTCGCCGGGGGCGGCGCGCGGTGGACCGAATGCGTGCGGGGGGCCGCCTCGGCCGCCGGCGCAGGCGACGGGGCCGCCGTGGACGACGGGGTGGAGGCCGCGGGCCGCGGCGCCACGGACGCCGGTGCGGCGGCCGGGGCGACGGACGCGGGGACGAGGGCGTTGCGGCCCGCCGCGGCGGCCTCGCGGGCGACGGCGCGCCGCTGCGACGCGCCGCCGGCGTCGGCGACCCCGGGCGGGGCGGGCGGGGTGGCGGAACGTGCGGCGCCGGCCGGGGTCGCCGGGCCGGCGGGCTGCGGCTCGACGGGCGCAGCCGGGGCGCTCGACGGCGGGGCGGCCGTGGCATCCGGGGCCGGGGCGGCCGGAGCCGGGGAGTCCGCGGGCTCCTGGCCCCCGGCGCCGACGGCGATCGCCAGCGTGGCGTCGTCGCCACCGACCCCGACGGTGACGGTGACCACGCCGAGGTCGGCGTCGACGCCGGCCTCGGGGAGCGGGAGGGGCAGGGTCGCCGTGACCGGGGGGGACGGCGTCACGCCGAGCGGCGACGAACCCGCGGCGAGCAGCGGCCGGGTCGCCGCCTCCGGCGCGTCGGACTCCTCGGAGGCCGGCGCCGCCGGCGCATCGGCCTCGCCGGCGGGCGCGGGGCCGGCCCCGTCGGCGGTGGGCGGACGCGGGGCGAAGCGCGGGGCGGGCTCGGGACCGGGGGTGGGCGCGGGGGTGGCGGGATCGGGCGACGGCGGCTCCGCGGGGGCGGCCTCGCCGGACGGCTCGGGGGCCGGCGTCGGCGTGGCCTCCTGCTCGTCCCGGGTGAGGGTGGGCGGCGGGGCGGGCGCCGTGGCCTCGGCCGGCGCCGTGGCCTCGGCCCGCAGCCTCCCGGCCGGCGCCGCCCCCCCCCGGGACGCGGGGACCCGCCCCGCGGCGCCCGCTGCGCCCCGCGAGGCGGCCCTCGCCCCGGGTCTCGACGCGGCGGCGGCGGACGGGAGGCGTGGAGGAAGGCGGCGGGGACCCCATGGCGATGCCCTCTTCGGCAGAAGGGGCCCAAACCTTGAGCCCCCTGCCGGAATTTCTTCGGAACCGGCTAACGTGCAGGGCCGGAACCCCGATGCCGAGGGCGATGTCCGCACCCCAGAACGCCGCCGCGACCCAGCGCAGACGGCTCAAGTGGACCCTGGAGGACCGCCACGCGGCGCTCCTGCGCGGGCGCCTCGCCGCCTACCTGATCATCGCCGCGATCGCCGCCGCCGGCGTCCCCGAGGGGATGTCCACGGCCGACCGCGAGCTGGCCGTGGTGATGTGCCTCGCGGCCGCCGCCGTGCAGACCATGCTGTGGCTCGCCCCGATCTGGTGGCCCAAGCGCCTGCTGGACGGCGTCAACGGCGCCCTGATCGTCGATGGCCTGCTCATCTTCGGCCTGGCGGTGGTGTCCAACGGCTGCGAGAGCCTCGCGCTGTGGGCGCTGCCGGTGATGGCGCTGGCCGCGACGGTGGCGCACGGCCTGTCGACCGGGGTGAAGGCCCTGGTCCTGGCGGCGATCGTCGTCGGCGCCGTGCAGTGGACCGACGCGGCGGGAAGCGCCGAGCGCACGGCCGGCCCGCTGATCATGGCGGCCATCGTCGTGGTCGTCGCCGGCGGCCTGATCCGCGTCAACGAGCGCGATCTCGCCGCCGCCGAGAAGCGACAGAAGGTCCTCTTCAACGCGTCGCAGCGGTTCGTGGGGGTCGACGACCCCGCCGAGCTGCGGCGGATCGCCGAGGCGGCCGCGCAGCGGCTGCTGCCGTCCGGGTGGGAGACCACCGCCGACCTCGACGAGCGCTCGGGGGTCGAGCGGCAGTGGCGCGACGGCTCGTGGGCCCGGGTGGACGTCCCCCTGGTGGTGCGCGAGCGCGACCGCGACGTCCGCGTGCTCGGCGCCCTCCGCGCCCGCCGCCACGCACCGCGGACGGGGAGCGTCCGGATCAGCGCCCGGCACACCCTCCCGGCGCTCCAGGCGCTCGCGCTGGCCCTGACCACCGCCCTCACCCACGCCGAGCTGGTGCAGCGGCTGGAGCACCTGTCGCTCTCCGACCCGCTGACCGAGCTGGGGAACCGGCGGGCGTTCGACGAGGCACTGGCCGAGGAACTGGCGCGCGCTCGGCGCACCGCCGCGCCCCTGGGGCTCGTGGTGCTCGACGTTGACCACTTCAAGCACTTCAACGACCGCCACGGCCACCAGGAGGGGGACGACGTGCTGGTGGCGGTCGCAGGCGTGCTCAGCGGGGTTGCGCGCGTCGAGGACCGCGCCTGCCGCGTCGGCGGCGAGGAGTTCGCGGTGCTGCTGCCGGGCGCCGACGAGGCGGCCGCGCTGGCGGTGGCCGAGCGCATCCGCGAGGGCGTCGCGGCCGCGGGGGCGGCCGAGCAGATCACCGTGAGCCTGGGCGTGGCCTCGACGCGCGGCGAGCACGACGCGGGGGCGCTCTTCGCCCTGGCGGACGAGGCCCTCTACGCGGCCAAGCAGGCGGGCCGCAACCGGTCGCGGGGCCCTAGCCGGGCTCGATGACGGCCAGCCGGCGCCGGCCGGCGGCCACCACGCGCACCGGTGCGGCGAAGCACGCCGAGAGCGCCTCGGACGTCAGCGCCTTCCCGGCGGGGGCCGCCGTCACCACGGCGCCGTCGCGCAGCAGCAGCGCGTGCGTCAGCGACGCCGGCAGCTCCTCGACGTGGTGGCTCACGTGCACCGTCGTCAGCGACGGGTGGGTGCGCGCGAGCTCGTCGAGCCCCGCGAGGAAGGCCTCCCGGCCCGGGAGGTCCAGCCCGGCGGTGGGCTCGTCCAGCAGCAGCAGGTCGGGCTGAGCCGCCAGGGCCCGCGCCAGCAGCACCCGTTGCTGCTCGCCTCGGGAGAAGCGCGCGAAGGTGCGGTCGGCCAGGTGCGCGCATCCCAGCTCCTCCAGCAGGTCCGACGCGCGCCGGCGGTCATCGGCGGTGAGGTGCCCCGAGCGCACGAGGATGGTCCCGGTCACGCCCGAGCGCACGACGTCGGCCCCCGTCGCCCGGGACCGGAACCGGGCGGCCATGGCGGCGTCGACGTGGCCGATGCGGGCGCGCAGCTCGCGTAGGTCGGTGGTGCCCAGGCGGTGGCCCAGGACGGAGGCGGCCCCCTCGCTGGGGAACGTCTCGGCGCCGGCGATGCCCATCAGCGTGGTCTTGCCGGCGCCGTTCGGGCCGATCAGCGCCCACCGCTCCCCAACC
>OEIU01000557.1_pt1 | contig 33337 bp, 25 predicted proteins | sample 1539221 | NCBI WGS metagenome assembly OEIU01 (sample SAMN03792071, study PRJEB22550) | activated sludge metagenome | feature: wastewater treatment plant; material: activated sludge; isolation source: Wastewater treatment plant of a petroleum refinery complex | place: Argentina: Zarate | collected...
GGCTATGGCTCGGGCGGCGTCCTGCTGATCCTTGATGCCGTCGGCGGCCTCGACTACGCGGTCACCAACCAGTTCAGCTTCAATTCCCCGATCCGCGTCATTTCCAATTCCTGGGGCACTTCCGGCACGTTCGACGAGACCGATCCGGTCAGCATCGCTTCCTACGAAGCCTTCAAGCGCGGCATCGTGGTCGCCTTCGCGGCCGGCAACGACGGCCCGGGCGAAGACACGCACAACCCGTATGCCCAGGCTCCGTGGGTGATCTCGGTCGGCGCCGGCACCAAGGATGGCAACCTCGCCGACTTCTCTTCGCGCGGCAAGCGTGGCGAATCGCGCAGCTTCACCATGCCCGATGGCCACCAGTGGACCTATTACAACGAGCCGACCATCGTCGCCACCGGCGTCAACGTCATCTCGACACGCGACAGCACCGGCTCGCTGCCCGTGCTCAGCCTGCCCGCCGACGTCGAGCAGATCGATCCGGCCTACCTGCCGTTCTATGCTTCGATGGACGGCACCTCGATGGCAACGCCGCACGTGGCGGGCGTCATCGCCCTCATGCTCGAGGCGAATCCGAACCTCACCCCGCTGCAGGTCAAGGACATCATCGAGCGCACGGCAACCAACATGACCGGTCGCGAGACCTGGGAAGTCGGCGCCGGCCACATCAATGCCTATGCCGCCGTGGCCGCGGCCCAGGGCATCCGCAACGACTACGGCAGCACGGTCAATGCGCTGCGTCCGTTCAACAGCAATGCGATCGTCGTTCCGGGCGGCGCGCCGATCCCGTTCTCGATCGACTTCGCCCCGGTCGGACCGGTCACCGAGCAGTCCTTCACGGTCGGCCCCGAAGTGGCCTATGTCAGCGCGCGCGCTGAAGTCTGGGACAACACGGTCGCCCTGGTCCTGACCGATCCCGATGGCGAGCGCTACGGTTCGTCGATCGCCCTGCCGGTCCTCGGCGAGACGATCACGGTCGGCGCGGCGGCCAAGCCCGGCGTCTGGAAGATCACCGTGCGCGGCATCGGCTCGGTGTCCGGCGTACCCCTTGATCCGGCTGGCGCCACCAACGGCTATGGCCTGCCGGGCACCATCGAAGGCAACATCAGCTTCCTCAACAGCGGCGGCTACACCGGACTCGACGACATCGCCGGCCATCCGGCCAGCGCGGCCATCCAGCACGCGGTCGCAAACCGCCTCGTCGATGGCTACAACGACCATCGCTTCCGTCCGGACCAGAACATCAAGCGCAGCGAACTGGCGCAGTACCTGTTGATGGGGTCCAACGTACGCCAGGCCTTGCCGTTCTCCGGCCAGCGCAGCTTCACCGACCTGTCGACGAGCAACCCGGCCTATCCGTTCGCCGAGGCGGCCGTCGCCATCGGAGCGCCGCTGCGCAACCTCTCGCAGCAGCAGGACGGCGTGATGAAGCTGATCGGCGGACAGTTCAAGCCGAACAACAACGTCACCCGACTCGACGTGGCCTACGGCCTCGTGCAGAGCCTGGCCCTGCAGGATGAAGCGCGGGCATTCAGTGGCAACATGACCGCGTTCTTCATGGGTCAGCGCGTTCCGGTCCTCGATTCGGCGAGCGTCCCGGCTTCGATGCGCGGTTATGCGCAGTACGCCATCGACCTCGGCCTGCTCAACGCCCGCTTCGTCATCACCCAGGGTCCGTACGACCTGCAGCCGACCGTGCAGGCCTACTTCGATCCGAATGCCAACGTGACGCGTGCCGCCTACGCGGTGGCCGCCGGTCGCTACCTGGCCGCGTTCGAAGGCGTCCAGTAAAGCGTCGACCGTCCCCCCACGCACAGGACCACGGATGGACCTGTGCGTGTTTTATCCCGCAAAGCGGTCGACGGTGTCGGCCGCTTTGTCGTTCCGGAATGACTGTCCGCCTGCTCCGCGCGGGCCATGGGCGCAACGGACGGACCTGAGCCGACGATCCCCGCAGGGCGCCGGCGCAGTTCGCGGCCTCAGGCCGCGTTGCGGCCCACGGAAGGATTCCGCCACGCGCTGAGCAGATCGTCCTGGCGCTTCATCGCGTCGGCGTGGAAGCGCTCCTTGATGTGGCCGTAGCCGCGGATGTGCTCGGGCACCGAGGCGATGTCGACGGCGAGCGCGTGGTTTTCGCTGTCGAGGCCGGCCAGCAGTTCATCGACCTGCCTGAAATAGTCGGAAATGAGCTGGCGTTCCATCCGGCGTTCGGCGGTGTAGCCGAACACGTCGAGCGCGCTGCCGCGCAGGCCCTTGAGCCTGGCCAGCACGCGAAACGCCTTGAACACCCAGGGGCCGTATTCGGCCTTGCGCAGATGGCCATCCGCATCCTTCTTCGCCAGCAGTGGCGGAGCGAGATGGAAGTGGATCTTGTAGTCGCCCTCGAAGGTCTCGCGGATCTTCTTCTCGAAATCGCCGCTGGTGTAGAGGCGGGCGACTTCGTACTCGTCCTTGTAGGCCATCAGCTTGAAGGCATAGCGCGCGACGGCCTGGGTCAGGCTGGTGAAAGCCGGCGTCTTCTGCTGCTCGACGCTGCGCACCTTGTCGACCAGCGCCTTGTACTTCGCGGCGTAGGCCGCGTTCTGGTAGCCGGTCAGGAATTCGATGCGTCGTGCGATCTGCTCGTCGAGCGAGGTGCTGAGGCTCAGGTCGTCGAGGGCATCGGCGGTTTCGCCGATGCCCGGCGGAACCGAACCCTCATCCGCCCTTCGGGCACCTTCTCCCGGGGGGAGAAGGGAGTTCGTCGTGCTGCGCACGGGCAATGACAAGGGGATGGCGCCCGACGGCAGCTTCGCCGCGCCGACGCCGGCGGCCTTGCGCACGAGGGCAACGTCGTGCGCGCCCATGCGGCCCCAGTTGAACGCGGTCTTGTTCATCTCGATCGCGGCGCCGTTGAGTTCGATCGCGCGCATCAGCGAGTCGAGGCTGACCGGCACCCAGCCCTTCTGCCAGGCATAGCCGAGCATGAACAGGTTGGCCGCGATGGTGTCGCCGAGCAGGGCGGTGCCGAGCTGGGTGGCGTCGATCAGTTCGGGCTCGTCGCCTTCCAGCGCGGTGCGCACGGCGTCGATGATCTTCTGCGCCGGGAACTGCATGTCCGGATGCGTGGTGAACGTGCCTGGCATCGCCTCGTAGGTGTTGAGGACCACGTTCGAGCGCTTGGCGCGGATCTTCGACAGCGCCCAGTAATCGTTGACCACGACCATGTCGCAGCCGAGCACGAGATCGGCCTCGCCGGCGGCGATGCGCACGGCATGGATTTCCGACGGATCCCTGGCGATGCGCAGGTGGCAGGTCACCGCGCCGCCCTTCTGGGCGAGGCCGGTCTGGTCGAGCACGGTGCTGCCCTTGCCTTCCAGATGCGCGGCCATGCCGATCAGCGCGCCGATGGTGACCACGCCGGTGCCGCCGATGCCGGTGACGAGGATGTTCCACGGGCGATCCAGGTTCGATGCCATCGTCGGCATCGGCAGGCTGTCGAAATCGACTTCGCCGGCCCCGGCCTTCTTTGCTTTCTTCAGGCCGCCGCCGTGCACGGTGACGAAACTCGGGCAGAAGCCCTTCACGCAGGAATAGTCCTTGTTGCAGCCGGACTGGTCGATCTCGCGCTTGCGTCCGTATTCGGTGGCCTTCGGCAACACCGAGACGCAGAATGACTTCTCGCCGCAGTCGCCGCAGCCTTCGCAGACCAGCGAGTTGATGAAGACGCGCTTCTTCGGATCCTCGAGCTTGCCGCGCTTGCGCCGGCGGCGCTTCTCGGTGGCGCAGGTCTGGTCGTAGATCAGCACGGACGTGCCGGGGATCTCGCGCATGCGCTTCTGCACGGCATCGAGTTCGTCGCGATGGATGAACTCGACGCCGGCCGGGAAGATCTCCGGACGCGACCATTTCTCGATGTCATCGGAGACCACGATGATCGCCTGCACGCCCTCGGCGCGCATCTGGTGGGCGATGTCGGGAACGGTCAGGGTGCCGTCGACCGGCTGGCCGCCGGTCATCGCGACGGCGTCGTTGTAGAGGATCTTGTAGGTGATGTTGACCTTGGCCGCGATCGCCTGGCGGATCGCCAGCGAGCCGGAATGGAAATAGGTGCCGTCGCCGAGGTTCTGGAACACATGCTTCGTTTCGGTGAATGGCGCCTGGCCGCACCAGGTCGCGCCTTCGCCGCCCATCTGGGTGAACGTGTCGGTGCTGCGGTCCATCCAGGTCACCATGTAGTGGCAACCGATGCCGCCGAGCGCGCGCGAACCTTCCGGCACGGCGGTCGAGGTGTTGTGCGGGCAGCCCGAGCAGTAGTGCGCGGCGCGCGGGAAATTCGCGCGCGGCAGGATCAGTTCCTGCTCCTTGGCCTCGATCCAGGCGACGCGCGAGCGGATCGCTTCGCTGGAGAAGAAGCGCGCGAGGCGTTTCGCGATGACTAGGGCGATCATGGCCGGGGTCAGTTCGTTGGTCGAGGGCAGCACCCAGTTGCCTTCCTCGTCGTACTTGCCGACCACGCTCGGGCGCGTCGGCCAGTTGTACATGTATTCCTTCATCTGCGATTCGATGAATGAGCGCTTCTCCTCGACGACGATGACGTCTTCGAGGCCATTGGCGAATTCGCGGATGCCAATCGGCTCGAGCGGCCAGGTCATGCCGATCTTGTAGACGCGGATGCCGATCTCGCGCGCGTCGCGCTCGTCGATGCCGAGGTACTCGAGCGCCTGCAGCACGTCGAGGTAGCTCTTGCCGGTGGTGACGATGCCGAGCCGCGCCTTCGGCGAATCGAGCACGATGCGGTCGATGCGGTTGGCCCGCGCGAACGCGGTCGCGGCCTGCACGGCGTAGCGGTGCAGGCGCATTTCCTGGTTCAGCGGCGGATCGGGCCAGCGGATGTTGAGGCCGCCTTCGGGAAGGACAAAGTCCTCCGGCATGAGGATGTCGAGCTGGTGCGGATTGACGTTGACCGAGGCCGAGGACTCGACCGTTTCGGCGATCGTCTTGAAGCCGACCCAGCGTCCGGTGAAGCGCGACATGGCCCAGCCGAGCATGCCCATGTCCAGGATGTCCTGGACGCCGGCCGGATTGAGGATCGGCATCATCGCCGAGACGAACTCGAGTTCCGAGCCGTGGGGCAGGGTCGAGGAGCGGCAGGCATGGTCGTCGGCGGCCAGCGCGAGCACGCCGCCGAACTTCGAGGTGCCGGCCGCGTTGCCATGCTTGAACACGTCGCCGCAGCGATCGACGCCGGGACCCTTGCCGTACCACATCGAGAACACGCCATCGTACTTGGCGCCTTCGAACAGGTTGGCCTGCTGGGTGCCCCACACCATGGTCGCGCCGAGGTCCTCGTTGAGGCCCGGGATGAACTCGATGTTGGAGGACTTCAGGTGCTTCTTGGCCTTCCACAGTTCGAGGTCGAAGCCGCCGAGCGGGGAGCCGCGGTAGCCGGATATGAAGCCGGCCGCGTTGATGCCGGCGGCGCGATCGCGCATCTGCTGCATCAGCGGCAGGCGCACCAGCGCCTGCACGCCGGAAAGATAGATGCGGCCTTCGCGGCGCGTGTACTTGTGGTCGAGCGTGTAGTCGGTGTCGATCGACGGGTGCTCGAGGGCGGACGGGACGGACATGCAATGAACCTCAGCGGCGGCAAACGGCGCGCCGGAACGTGGCCGGACGGGTGTCGGCGGACCGCGAAGTTTATCAGGTCATCCGGCCTTCCTGCTGGCGCGGCGCACGCGCGCCGCCTTCGGGCGGGGCGCCTACTGGCGCAGGCTCAGCGCGCAGTTGAAGGCGACCGTGATGCGCTCGCCCTCGCCGTAGAACGGCAGCACCTGGTGCAGCAGCCAGGACGGGAACAGCACGAGCTGGCCGGGCTGCAGCGCGAGGCCATAGTTCTGGATGCCGAACGGCGGTTTGAAATGCTCGTTGCCCGGATCGATGTACATGGCCTGGCCGATGTGCGGGTGCAGGAAGTTGAGCAGGCCGCTGTCGGGCTGGTGGGCATCGTGCTGGCCGGCCGTGACGCAATACACGCCCGACCAGCTGGCCAGCGGATGGTTGTGCACGCCGAAGAAGCCATTGCGGCGGGTCACGTGGAACCAGGCATCGGTTTTCAGGTCGAGGCGCCGGCGCGTCGCTTCGTCGTAGCCATTGAGCTCGGAGACCATCTGGGCGACGCGCGACAGGCAGAAATCGCGCAGCTCGGCGATTTCGGGCTCGGGCCAGGAAAACAGCTGGAAATGGCTCTCGAACACCTGCTCGTTGCGCAGCGTGATCGGGCCCGGATTGGCATGCCGCTGGCCTTCGTTCTCGCGCGCGATGAACAGGCGGCGCAAGGCGGCGTTGAGCGGAGCCGGGTTCGGGTGCTGGTCGTATCCGAACGGGACCGGGAACAGGCCCTTGATCTGCATCGTGTGCGCCAATCGATGGGGGGGGAGGTGCAATTTTACCTGCAAGCCTGTGCCGCTGCCGAACCCGCCGCTGCCTTGGGACCAGTTGCCACGCTGGAGCTCAGGCTTGCGGCCGGGCCCGGAACGGAAACATCTGCTGGGCAACGAAGCCGTCGGGCATGTAGTCGCCGACCACGCCGTACTGGTTGGGCAATGGCCGGTCGGCCCGGACCGCGGTGCCGAACAGGTAGTCGAGGAAGGCGTAGTGGGCCGCGTAGTTGCGGTCGATCGCCTCGTCGTCGGAGGCGTGGTGCCAGTGGTGGAAATCCGGGGTCACGATCAGGTAGCGCAGCGGGCCCCAGGGCACGCGCACGTTGGCGTGGTTGAGCACGGCCTGGAAGCCGACGATGATGATGTAGGCATTGACCACGGCCTCGCTGAAGCCGAGCACGAACAGCGGCGCGACCACGAGTACACGCGTGGCGATCACCTCGAGCACGTGCTGGCGCGAACCGGCCAGCCAGTCCATGGTCTTGGTGCTGTGGTGGACCGAGTGGAATTTCCACAGGAACGGAATCTCGTGGTAGGCGCGATGGGTCCAGTACTGGGCGAGGTCGGCGACGAGGATGCAGAGCAGCAACTGCGGTACGAACCAGATGCCCTGCACGGCCAGCTGGAAGTCGTGCTGGACCATCCAGCCGAAGGCATGGTGGATCGTGAAGTTCACGGTCAGCAGGATCAGCCCGACGAGGAAGTGATTGACCGCGAAATGCTTCATGTCGGTCTGCCACTCGCGGCGGAACACCGGCTGGCCCTTGCGCAGCGGCAACAGCTTCTCGATGGCGACGAAGATCAGGGTCGAGCCGAGCAGGTCGAGGATGAACCAGTCCAGGCCGATGTAGGGCGTGTTATCGGGGAAGTTGCCGACCGGCACGCGCGAGCCGCCGAGCGCGACGGCGATCACGACCAGGGCAAACGCCAGCAGGTTGAGGTTGCGCCGTACGCCGATCGCGAGGTTGGCCAGCGACAGCGCTCCGGCGACCAGCAGGGCGATGAACATGGCCTGGCGCAGCACGTCGACCGAATACTGGTGGCGCAGCTCCGGCGTGGTCAGGTATTCGGGGAAATGGAACGCGAGCACGCCGAGCAGGCACAGGAAGCCGAGGCCGAGGGCGACCACGGTGGCGATCAGGCCCTGGCCGAAGCGCAACTCGCCGCTGCTGGCGAGCAGGCCCGAGGTTTCGTCGACTGCCGAGCGCAGCAGGCTGGCCGGCTTGTTCGCCGAGCCTTCCAGCGCGTACGGCGTACGGCTGACCGATCGTTCTGTCATGGCACTTGCTTCCGCGGGGCTGTGCCGTTCTCCGGCAGTTGCGCCGGATTCTATCCGCAACGTGCCGGGTCCGGTGGAGGTGGGCTCGCGCGCTGCGATGTGCCTTGCATGGGGCCGCGCGCGTGCTCTAACCTCGACGGCCGCTCGAGGGGATATCACCCATGTTTGACGCTTTGGGCCACATCGCGTTTGGCCTGTTCGGCCTTGCCGTACTGATTTCGATTGCCGTGCTGTTCTCGGCGAACCGCCGTGCGATCAGCTGGAAGCTGGTCGGCACCGGCGTCCTGCTGCAGATCGTGTTTGCTGCACTTGTGCTCAAGGTGCCGCTCGGACGCGAAACCTTCAATGGCATCGCCACCGGCTTCGTCAAGCTGCTCGATTACGTGCGCGCCGGCTCGGATTTCATTTTCGGCGGCTTCATGGATACCTCGAAGTTCGGCTTCGTGTTCGCAATCCAGGTATTGCCGACCATCATTTTCTTCGCCGCGCTGACCGGCGTGCTCTATCACCTCGGCATCATGCAGATGATCGTCAAGGGCATGGCTTGGGTCATTACCAAGGTCATGAACGTATCGGGTGCCGAGACCACTTCGGTCTGCGCCAGTGTCTTCATCGGCCAGACCGAGGCGCCGCTGACGATCAAGCCCTATCTCGAGCGCATGACGCAGTCGGAACTGATGACCGTCATGATCGGCGGCATGGCGCATATCGCCGGTTCGGTCATGGCCGCCTACGTCGGCCTGCTCGGCGGCGATGACGAAGGCCAGCGCATCTTTTTTGCCACCCACCTGCTCACCGCCAGCATCATGGCCGCGCCGGCCACGCTGATGCTGGCCAAGATCCTGATACCGGAAACCGAGGAACCGCTGACCCGCGGCCAGGTCAAGCTCGAGGTCGAAAAGACGACGGCCAATGTCATCGATGCGGCGGCGACCGGCGCCGCCGACGGCCTGCGCCTGGCCCTCAACGTCGGCGCCATGCTGCTCGCCTTCATCGCACTGATCGCCCTGCTCAATGCGCCGTTCCAGTGGCTCGGCGCGCACGCCTGGGGCGCGGATCCAGGCTCCTCCCTGAACGGCTGGCTGGCCATCCAGTTTGGCCATCCGGTCGAGCTCTCGCTGCAGACCCTGTTTGGCTGGATCCTCGCGCCGCTCGCCTGGATCATCGGCGTGCCGTGGCAGGACGCGACCCTGGTCGGCAGCTTCATCGGCCAGAAGGTCGTGATCAACGAGTTCGTCGCCTACGTCGACATGGCCAAGCACATCGACCAGATGACCGAGCACAGCCGCCTGATCGCGACCTATGCGCTGTGCGGCTTCGCCAATTTCTCCTCGATCGCGATCCAGATCGGCGGCATCGGCGGCCTCGCCCCGAGCCGCCGTCCGGACCTCGCCCGGCTCGGCCTCAAGGCCGTCCTCGGCGGCTCGCTGGCGACCTTCATGACGGCGACGATTGCGGGTGTATTGAGCCTGCTGTGACCTTGTGAATTGAAGAGTTACTCGCCGAGTTCCTCGCGCATGAACTCGGGCATCGACAGCGCCGCCTTGTGGATCTCGGCGTTGTAGTAGCGCGTGTCGAACTGCTTGGTCTGCGCGCCGCGCTCGCGGAACCCCGAGAGATCCGCGCCCTTGCGGGCGAGGGTCGCGCTCCACCAGCCGGTCGGATAGCACGGTTGCGGGAAGGTCAACGTGCGCACGGCCTGGAAGCCGGCGGTACGCATGGCCGAGCGCATCGACTTGATCAGGCCGAGATGCGCCAGCGGCGATTCGCTCTGCTGCACGAAAATGCCGCCGCTGCGCAGCGCCTTGAAGCAGCTCGTGTAGAACGCCGCATTGAACAGGCCCTCGGCCGGGCCGACCGGGTCGGTCGAATCGACGATGACCACATCGAGCGAATCCGGCTCGCAATCGGCCATGTACTTGATGCCGTCATCGAAGATGAGCTGCGCGCGCGGATCGCCGTTGGCTTCGCAGAGCTCGGGGAAATACTGCTCGGCCAGGCGCGTCACGCGCTCGTCGATCTCGACCTGCACGGCGGACTCCACGACCTCGTGGCGCAGGACCTCGCGCAGCGTGCCGCAGTCGCCGCCGCCGATGATGACGACGCGCTTCGCGCGCGGATGCGTGAATAGCGCCGGATGCGACATCATCTCGTGATAGAAGAAATTGTCGCGCGTGGTCAGCATCATGCAGCCGTCGATGACCATGAGCTTGCCCCAGTCGGTCGAATCGTAGATCTCGATCGACTGGAACGGCGTCTGCTCGGAATGCAGGCGTGCATGCGTGCGAAAGCCGATGGAGGAGCCCGAAGACTCGTGCGCTTCGGTGAACCAGCTCTGCTCTGAGGTGGACATACGGGCTTCCTTGGGTGCAATTGGATTGCCCGTCGGCGCGGCCGAGGGGCGCATGAAGCTGGATTGTAGCGGTTAGCGGCGCGACTCGCGCGGACCGGGCCAAATTGCCGCGCCTGTACGTTCCAGCATGCAAACGACACGCAGCGAGGTGGCGGCTTGGTTACAATGCGCGCCCCGATCGATCCCGCGGCATGCGAGGCTCCCGATCATCGGGTCCATGCGTCCAGGCCTGCCGCTGCGACGTCTCTGCCATCCGGAGGAAACGATGACGACATCCTGGAGCATAGACGACGCCCGCCATACCTATGCGATCGAGAACTGGGGCGAGGGCTATTTCGACGTGGGCAAGGACGGCGACATCGTCGTGCGTCCGCGTCTCGACGCTGCCGAACTGAGTTTGCCCGAAGTGGTCGCGGCGGCGCGCGCGCGTGGTTCGCGCCTGCCGCTGCTGGTGCGCTTTGCCGACATCCTCAATGATCGGCGCGCGCGCCTGCAGGACGCCTTTGCCAGGGCCATGGCCGCCTGGGACTATTCGGGCGGCTATACCGCCATCTATCCGATCAAGGTCAACCAGCAGAAGAACGTGGCCGGCGAGCTGGCCGCAGGCGGTGGTCCCGGATTCGGACTCGAGGCCGGCTCGAAACCCGAGCTGATGGCCGTGCTCGCGCTGGCCCGGCGCGGCAGCGTGGTCATCTGCAATGGCTACAAGGACCGCGAATACATTCGCCTGGCCCTGATCGGGCGCAAGCTCGGCCTGGAAATCTTCATCGTCATCGAAAAGCCTTCCGAGCTGCGTTTCGTCATCGAGGAGGCGAAGGCGCTTGGCGTCGAGCCGCTGCTCGGCGTGCGCATGCGGCTGAAGAGCCTCGGCGCCGGCAAGTGGCAGAACTCGGGTGGCGACAAGGCCAAGTTCGGCCTCACCCCGCGCCAGCTGCTGACCCTGGTCGAACAGCTCGAGTCGGCGCAGCTTTCGCACGCGCTCAAGCTGCTGCACTTCCACATGGGTTCGCAGATGTCCAACGTGCGCGACATCTCGCGCGGCATGCGCGAAGCCGTGCGCTATTTCGTCGAGCTGTCCCAGCTCGGCCTGCCGATCCGTTACATGGATGTCGGCGGCGGGCTCGGCGTCGACTACGAAGGCACGCGTTCGCGCTCGGAATGTTCGATCAACTACGGCCTCGACCAGTATGCCTCCAACGTCGTCGGTGCACTGGCCGAGGCCTGCGCCGAGAACGACCTGCCGCATCCGCACGTGCTCACCGAATCGGGTCGCGCGCTGACCGCGCACCATGCCGTGCTGGTGGTCAACGTCAGCGAGGTCGAGAGATCGCCGTCGGGCGCGGTACCTGCGCCGAGCGACGACGAGCCCGCCGTGCTGCGTCGCCTGCGCGAGGTGCATGCGGAAATCGGCGTGCGTCCACCGACCGAGCTCTACCACGAGGCGCAGTACCACCTGGCCGAGGGACAGTCCCTGTACGCGCTCGGACAGCTGTCGCTGGCCGACCGCGCACAGCTCGACGACCTCTACTACGCGATCGTCAATGAAGTGCGCACGCGGCTGAAGCCCGAGGAGCGTTCGCATCGACAGGTGCTCGACGAGCTCAACGAAACCCTGGTCGACAAGTACTTCGTCAATTTCTCGGTGTTCGAATCCGTGCCCGACATCTGGGCCATCGACCAGGTGTTCCCGATCGTTCCGATCAGCGGCCTCGAGCGCGAGCCGGACCGCCGTGGCGTGATCGCCGACCTGACCTGCGATTCGGATGGCCGCATCGACCACTATGTCGATGCCGACGGCGTCGACGTGAGCCTGCCCCTGCATGCGCCGCGCGAAGGCGAGAATTACCTGCTCGGCCTGTTCATGGTCGGCGCCTACCAGGAAACCCTCGGCGACATCCACAACCTGTTCGGCGACACTGATGCCATCAATGTCCGCCTGGCCGGCAACGGCTACGAGATCAGCGACCAGCGCCGCGGCGACACCACCGACCTCATGCTCGACTACGTCGGCTACGATCTCGCGGCACTGCGTGCCGAGTACCGCGACAAGATCGCCGCGGTCGGCATCAGCGGTGACGAGGCGCAAGTCCTCGAAGCCGCCCTCGAAGCCGGCCTGACGGCCTACACCTACCTAGCGGAGAATGCAGAATGAGCGATATCAGGGCCGGATTCGTCGGCCTCGGGGCGATGGGCCAGCCCATGGCCGGACATCTTTCCCGTGCCGGCCTGCTCGCTTCGGTATGGACGCGCACGCCGGCCAATACGCGCGCCATCGCCGCCGAATTCGGCATTGCCGAACCCGCCTCGCTGGCGGAACTCGCCGCGCAGTGCAACGTGATCGCGCTATGCGTGCCGGCCGATGCCGACGTGCTTGCCGATGTCGAGGTGATCGCCGCGCACGCACCCGCCGGCACCGTCGTCATCGACCACTCGACCGTTTCGTCAGTAACGGCCAGGGAGGCGCGCGCACTGATGCTCGCTGCGGGCGGCGAGTTCATCGATGCACCGGTTTCCGGCGGTGTCGAGGGTGCGCGCAACGGCAAGCTGTCGGTCATGGTCGGTGGCGAGGCATCGGCGCTGGCCCGTGCGCGGCCGGTACTGGACTGCTATGCGGCGAAAGTCAGCCACATGGGCCCGATCGGCGCCGGCCAGAACACCAAGGCGGTCAACCAGGTGCTGGTGGCCGGAATTGCCCAGGCGGTCTGCGAGGGCCTCGCCCTCGGCGAAAAGCTCGGGCTCGATGCCGACACGCTGATTCCCACGCTGCTGGCCGGAGCCGCCGGCAACTGGTTCCTCGACAAGCGCGGCGCGACCATGCTGCGCGACGAATTCAGGGTCGGGTTCAAGCTCGCCCTGTTGCACAAGGACCTGAAGATCGTCCGCGAGCTCGCCTGCGAGGCCGGCACCGACCGCAGCGTCATCGAGAAATCGCTGGCCGATTACGCGGTGCTGATGGCGCAGGGCCACGGTGACGAAGACATTTCCTCGCTGATCCGCCTGAAGCGGGGCAAATAGGCTGCCGTCCCGGCGTTCTCCTGCTTCTCCCCGGGTTCGCCCCCGGCGTCCTCGTCGCGCGCCTGAACAACGACGGCGCGTTGCCGGAATGCCGACCTGGCGCAATGAAATTTCAACGTGTTGCGTGTTAGAAAGCGGGTCAATCGTAGCCAGGAGCCCGCCCGTGCAACTGAAACACTTCCTTCATGGCTTGTCCGGATTGATGCTCGCTGCGCCTTTGATCGCAGCGGCTGCCATCGTTCCCGCCGATCTCCAGCTCGTGCGCTGGCCCAACGCCAGCACGAGTTTTGCCGAACCGATCGGCATCCGCGCGCCCCTCGACGGCAGCGGCCGTGTATTCGTCATCGAGCGCTGCAGCGCCATCCGCATCGTCAAGAACGGCGCGCTGCTGTCGACGCCGTTCCTCTCGATCAATGTCAGCTGCAACGGGGAGCAGGGCATCCTCGGCCTCGCCTTCGATCCGGACTACGCCAGCAACGGCACGTTCTACGTCTCCTATTCGGCGCCCAACGGTACTCAACTCGGTGCCAGCAACGATCACGTGCTGGCCCGCTACACGGCGACGCCGGCCAGTTCCGACGTGGCCAATCCGACCGGGCAGATCCTCCTGCGCGTGCCGGACATCGCCAACAACCACAATGGCGGCGACCTGCATTTCGATCCGCAGGGCTACCTGAACTGGTCGATCGGCGATGGTGGCGTGCAGGGCGATCCGAACGGATTCGCCCAGTGCACGGGACGCAAGAAGGCCGACAACAATCCGGCGACCTGCTACACCACGACCGGCACCGGCCCGACCTACTACCTGCTCGGCAAGATCCTGCGCCTCGACGTGCACAACACCACGGCTTCGGCGACCAACCTGTGCGGCGTCGCCGCTGGCCAGCCGGCTCCATACGCCATCCCGCCAGGCAATCCGTTCGCCAATGCCGCCTCCTTCCCCAATGATTGCGCCGAGATCTTCAACTGGGGCTACCGCAATCCGTTCCGTTTCAGCTTCGACCGCGAGACCGGCGCCATGCTGATCGGCGATGTCGGCCAGAACCGCTACGAGGAAGTGAGCTACCAGGCCCCCGCCAGCGCAGGGCAGAACTTCCAGTGGAATGTTTGCGAAGGGTTCCACACCTATCCGGGCAACGTGCTTGGCTGCACCGGTCCTGCCGGCAGCGTTCCGCCGAAGCTCGAGTATGCGCACGGTTCGAGTCCGTTTGGCTGCTCGATCACCGGCGGCTACATCTATCGTGGTCCGCTGGTGCCGCTGCGCGGCCAGTACATCTTTTCCGACTACTGCACGGGCGGCATCTACATCGTGGCCAACCCGGGCGCGGCGGTCAGTCCGTGGACCTAAGAAACCCCCGGCGGTACGCCGGGCATGAACCCGATCAGCTTCGGCGAGGACGCCCAAGGCAACCTTTACGTCGCGGCGCAGGGCGGCAACGTGTATGTCTTCTATTCGGCGACGGCGAGTGACCTGATCTTCGCGGACGGCTTCGATTGAGCCAGCTGCCGCCGGGCCGCCTGGCAGCGGGACGCTGCTGTGCCGGCGCGTGTCGGCGGTCCCGGGGATGGCGCGGGCCCATCGAGGGATGGCCCGCCAGGACGAGCCGCTGTTGTGCTTTCGTGCGTGGCGAGGCTTTCGAACCTTGACCGGAAGTCGTCCGGTGGGACACGCAACATGGTCCCTTCGACACGCCCGGGGCGAACGGCTGGGGTGAATCGGAGTCTCCCCGGATCTGCGCGGACCCGGATTTGCGCGGATGTGGGCGCAGTCGAGCGCGCGACATCTTCGCGGGCGCGCTGCCCGCTGAGCGGAAGCGGAGCAGAAAGCCCGCCTGCGTTCAGTTTCCGCTTTCTTCCTTCAACGCAATCGCATTGAATCCATTGTCGGCCAGCGCCGCCTTGGTGGTCTCGAGTTCGCTGGCGCTGGCGTAGGGACCGAGCCGGACCCGGTTCCAGGTCTTGCCGTTGATGGTCACCGGGTAGACCTGGGCGACGAAGCCGAGGATCGCGAGTTTCGCTTTTACCTCATCGGCTGCCTTGGCGGTCGGGTAGGAGCCGGCCTGCAACAGGTAACGTCCATTGGGGGAGGCTGCCGGCGTGGCGCTGGGCGTCGCTTTCTGGGCCGCTTCGGCACGCGCCTTGGCGGAAATCTCCGCATCCGGGATCACCACTTCCATTTCCGGAAGCACCGAATAGAAATCGTAGTTCTTGCGCGGTTTCTCTTTGGCCTCGACCAGTGGCGGGTCGGTTTCGCGCGGAGCCACTGCTTCCGGATTCGGCTGCGGGCCGGTCTTCTTGCGCAGCATCGGCGCCCAGTCGCTGCCGAGGAACAGCATGGCGACGACGAGGCCGAGCACGACGCCGACGCCGAGCCAGATCCAGGCGGGAACGGCCGGGCGGGAGCCGCCGCGAGTGGCCTGTTTGCGCGAACGTGAAGCCATTACCTGTTCTCCGGGCAGATCATTGCGAGCCGCGATGGGCGGGTGTTGGGGAAGCCATTACATGCTTTCCGGCGCCGAGACGCCAAGCAGGCCGAGGCCGTTGGCGAGCACGTGGCGCGCCGCATCGGCGAGGGCGATGCGCGCGTCGCGCAGGCTCGCTTCCTCGACAATGAACTGGTGTGCGTTGTAGTAGCCGTGGAACGCCGCGGCCAGTTCGCGCAGGTACTGCGCAACCAGTTGCGGATCGAGGTTCAGTGCGGCCGCCTCGACGACTTCCGGATAGCGCGTGATTTCGCTCATCAGCTCGCGCTCGTGCTCGCTGTCGAGGCGATCCAGCGCAGCCAGCCCCGCACCGGTATCGGTAGGGATGCCGCGTTCGGCGAGCTGCCGGTGTACGCTGCACACGCGCGCATGGGCGTACTGGATGTAGTAGACCGGGTTGTCGTTGGTCTGCGCGCGGGCCAGGTCAATGTCGAAGATCAGTTGCGAATCGGTCTTGCGCGCGACCAGGAAATAACGGGTCGCATCGCGGCCGACTTCGTCGATCAGGTCGCGCAAGGTGACGTAGCTGCCGGCGCGCTTGGACAGCTTCACTTCCTCGCCGCCACGCATTACCGTCACCATCTGGTGCAGCACGTACTCGGGCCAGCCCTTAGGGATACCCATGTCGAGCGCCTGCAGGCCGGCGCGCACGCGCGTCACCGTCGAGTGGTGGTCCGCTCCCTGTTCGTTGATTACGCGCTCGAATCCACGCTTCCATTTGGTTTCGTGGTAGGCGACGTCGGGCACGAAGTAGGTGTACCCGCCATCCGACTTGCGCATGACACGATCCTTGTCATCGCCGAAATCGGTGGTCTTCAGCCACAACGCGCCATCCTTCTCGTAGGTGTGGCCCGCCGCGACCAGTTCGCGGACCGTGCTTTCCACCTTGCCCTCGCCGTACAGGGAGGACTCGAGGAAATAGACATCGAAATCGACGCCGAACGCACGCAGGTCGAGATCCTGTTCGCGGCGCAGCCAGGCCACGGCGAAGCGACGGATCCCGTCGAGATCGCCGGCGTCCGCGCTGGCCACGACGTCCTTGCCATCCGCGTGCACGGTCGCGCCAGCCAGGTAATCGCGGGCGACATCCCGGATGTAATCGCCGCGATAGCCATCGGTCGGCCAGTCGGCATGCTCGGGTTCGATGCCCTGGCAGCGCGACTGCACCGAGCGCGCCAGGTTGTCGATCTGCGCGCCCGCATCGTTGTAGTAGAACTCGCGGGTCACGTCCCAGCCGTTGGCCTCGAGGACGCGGGCCAGGCTGTCGCCGACGGCGGCGCCGCGACCGTGGCCGACGTGCAGCGGACCGGTCGGATTGGCCGAGACGAATTCGATCTGCACCTTGCGGCCGGCACCCGAGGCGTTGCGACCGTAGTTGCCGCCGAGTTCGAGGACCTGCCGGATTTCGGCAAGGGCCGCCGCCGCACCCAGATGGAAATTGATGAAGCCGGGGCCGGCGATTTCGATGCGCGCGATGCGCGGATCGTCGATGGCCCCGACGATCGCGACGGCGATATCCCGGGGCTTGCGCCCGGCGGCCTTCGCCAGCGTCAGCGCGACGTTGCTGGCGAAATCGCCATGTTCGCGATTTCGCGTGCGCTCCACGACGAAACCAGGGGTGGCATCAGCGGGCAGGACTTTCTGCGCACGCAGGGTGGCGAGCGCTCCATGGATCAGCTCGCGCAGGGCGTCTTTCACGGCGGGATTCGATTGGCAGCGGGTTGGCTATTGTAGGGTGCGCAGGCAAATCCCGAAACCACGGATGCCAGCAGCGGTGGCCATGCGCGCAAGGAATCTGCGGTCCGGCCTGAGCTTGGCAAATAGTCCGCGCGGAATCGGCAGGAATGTTCGCCAAGCGATTGTCTGGAAAGCCTTGCGCGCGGCCCGCGCCCGCTGTGGATAACTCTGTGGGAAAGATGCTGCCCTGCAGCGTCAAACAGGCAGTGCGATCCGTCCACGACCTGTCGCCATAATGCAAGCGATATTCCAACACGTTGATTTAGCTGGATAAATGTTGAGCCGCAAGGCGCGGCTACGCGGTTCGGGCACCGGACTGCGGCAGCGGCCGCACATGTGTATAGTTTTTGCGCGTGGTCGGCCCGCTGGGCCAAGCAATACCGGCGTTTCGCTCCCGCGATGCGTGTCCATCGGGGGGCGAACCGGGATGGTCCGCAGCCAGTCCCGGCCTGTTTCCGGCCAGGTTCGCCGGCCCTGCGCTCCTTGCGGCCGGGCCCTTCAGATCAATCCGGCCACGGTCTCCCCGTAAGCCTGCAGCACCTGCCGGCCGTTTTCAGGCCTGCCGCGCATGGCGATGCGGGCGCGCAAGCCGAGGCTCAGGGATTTCAGGCGCGCGGCGTTGTCTTCCTTGGCGGATCCGAAGGCGTGACGCCCGAGTTCCGAATTGAACCGATGCAGGTCGAAAAAGAAGCGGTCCTGGCCATCGGTGAGGAATCCGAGCACGGGTTGCGCGCTCTCGTTTGCATCGAGACTGCGACGACACAGCATCTCACGCTCCAGGCAGAGATTTTCCGCACTGGCGGCAAACCGGGCGAAAGGTTCGGCCACGTTGGCGGTGTCCAGATCGGCCGCGACCAGGGCCAGGTCGTGGGCGTGGACCAGTCGTGCGTCTTCGCGCCATCCGGGCCGGTGCTTGTCGAGCTTCTGCGCGAGCTTGGCCGCCAGTGCGCCACCGGACTGCACGAGTTCCGCGGCGTTGAACGCGGCGCCGCCGGGCGGCGGCCGCGCATCGAACGTACTGCCGCCGATGGTCAGGTCAAGGGCGAGGTAGATGTCCGCGTCAGCCTCGCGCGAGAAGCCGCCACGGTCGAGCAGCCGGAAGGTTTCCTCGAGGCTGGCGCGCTCGTTGGCGCCCACGCCGGCCTCGTAGAGGGGCTCCTCGCGCTGCCGCAGGTCGTGGCAGGCGGCGAAAAGATCGAGGATGCACCAATCGCGCAGGCCCAGCGCGAAGACGCCATTCGCCTTGATCAGTCGTCCGATGCGCCCGCGCAGGATGTCGAGGATGTGCTCTTCGTTGTGATAGGCATGGAAATCTTCGCTCAGGCTGCCATGACGGCAAGCCAGGCGCACGAAGGCGATGCGGATGACATCAGCGCATCGTGCCAGCAAGTCTTCGGCATTCGCGTGCGTCGGAACCAGCGGAGCCAGTTGCCCGTGTCGCTCGGCCAAAGCCTCGTCGAGCGGACGCAGGCGATCCCCGGCCAGCGCGCGGGCAGCGGAGACATCGGGCACGGCCGTTTCGACGGCATCTGCGATGTAACTGCGTGGGAAACCGAATATCACGGGGCGCTTCCGCCAGCTGCCGATCCTGCGCCGAGTATAGTGCGAGCCCGGCCATCGGGCATCCACCGACTGCCTAGATCCAGCCGCGTCGCGCCAGCGAAGTCGGCACGCCGGCGCCAATGACGAAATGATCGAGCACGCGCACATCGACCAGGGCCAGCGCGTCGCGAAGGCGCAAGGTGATCGCGCGGTCGGCAGCGCTTGGCTCGGCGACGCCGGATGGATGATTGTGCGCAAGGATGACCGCGGCCGCGTTGTGCGCCAGGCAATGGCGCACCACTTCGCGCGGATGCACGCTGGCTCCGTCGATGGTGCCGCGGAACAGTTCCTCGAAAGCGATCACGCGATGGCGGTTGTCGAGGAAGAGGCAGGCAAAGACCTCGTAAGGGTAGGCGGCGAGGCGCGATTTCAGGTAGCGCGCGCTGGCCCCGGGATCGGTCAGCGCCTCGGCCTCGCGCAATTCGGAGTCGAGGTAGCGGCGACCTATCTCGAGGGCGGCCTGCAGGCGGCACCAGGCCACCGGGCCCAGGCCCGAGGTCTTCTGCGGTGCATGCAGGAGCGCCTTGAGGCTGCCGGCACTGCCGAGCAGGTTGCGGCCGAGATCCACTGCGCTGGCACCACGCCTTCCGGAGCCGATGAAAACCGCAAGCAATTCGGCATCGGACAAGCTGCTGCCGCCGCGCGTACGCAGCTTTTCACGGGGGCGTTCGCCGTCTGGCCAGTTGCGGATGCTCATCTGATGGGGGTCGCCGGTCGGGGGGAATCACCACTTTAGATGTCGAAATAGCAATCCGGCAGCGGCCTGGCGCCCGATTTTCGGTAAGCTTGGGGCTCTTCGTGACGTCAGAAATTTCCTACATGAGTGAAGCCACGCTGGAGCGTGTCCGCGTCCTGCTCGGAGTCGGCGGCGGCATTGCCGCTTACAAGGCAGCCGATCTCGTGCGCCGCCTGCGTGACGCGGGCGCCGAGGTTCGTGTGGTCCTGACCGAAAACGCGGCACGCTTCGTCACGCCGTTGACCTTCCAGGCCCTGTCAGGCCATCCGGTGCGCACAAGCCTGTGGGACGAGGCAGCCGAGGCTGCCATGGGCCATATCGAACTGGCGCGCTGGGCCGAGGAGATCCTGATCGCCCCGGCGACCGCCGACCTGCTCGCCCGCCTGGCGCACGGTCGCGCCGATGACCTGCTCAGTACCCTGGTCCTTGCCTCGGCGGCCCCGCTGTCGGTGGCGCCGGCAATGAACCAGCAGATGTGGGCGCAAGCGGCAACGCGCGCCAACATCAACGTCCTGCGCCAGCGTGGCGTGCGTGTGTTCGGCCCCGATGCCGGCAGCCAGGCGTGCGGAGACGTCGGCGAAGGCCGCCTGCTCGAGCCGCTCGCGCTGGTCGGCGAATTGCTGGCGGCCCGCGGGCCGCGTCCGTTGCTCGGCGTGCGCGTACTGGTCAGTGCCGGTCCCACCTACGAGGACATCGACCCGGTCCGCTTCATTGGCAATCGCAGTTCCGGGCGCATGGGTTTTGCCGTCGCTGCCGCGGCCGTCGCGGCAGGCGCGCACGTGCGACTCGTCGCCGGGCCGGTTGCATTGCCGACTCCGCCGGGTGTCGAACGAGTCGATGTGCGCAGTGCGCGGCAGATGCGCGATGCTGTCCTCGCCGCCGCGGGCGATACCGACATCTTCATATCGGCGGCCGCGGTAGGCGATTACCGGCCGCAGACCCTGTCGGCCACGAAGCTGAAGAAATCCGGCAAGCCGCTGGTGCTCGACCTCGTGCAGAATCCCGACATCCTCTCGGAGGTGTCGGAAATGCCCGGACGGCCGTTCCTGGTTGGCTTTGCCGCCGAGACGGACGAACTCGAGCGCTACGCGCGCGACAAGCTGGAACGCAAGGGGCTGGACATGATTGCGGCCAACCGGGTCGGCGGGGACCTCGGATTCGAATGCAGCGACAACGCGCTGACCCTGCTCTGGTCCGACGGCCGCGAGGAGCTCGGACAAGCCGACAAGCGCGTCCTTGCCAGGTCCCTGGTCGAGCGGATTGCCGTGCGCTTCCGCGCGGCGATACCCGGGCGGAGCCGCCAGTGACGGTTCCGGTCGAGTTGATCATTCTCGATGCGCGCCTCGGCAGCGAGTTCCCGTTGCCCGACTATGCGACGGCCGCCTCCGCCGGCATGGACCTGCGCGCCATGATCGATGCCCCGCTCGAGCTTGCGGCGGGCGCCTGCGCGCTGATCGCCAGCGGCATGGCCATCCACCTGCGCGATCCCGCGCTGTGTGCCATCGTGCTGCCGCGCTCCGGCCTCGGCCACAAGCATGGCATCGTGCTCGGCAATGGCGTCGGCCTGATCGATGCCGATTACCAGGGCCCGCTCATGATCTCGTGCCTGAACCGGTCCGCGGCGTCGTTCACCATCGCCCCGGGTGACCGCATCGCCCAGCTCGTGTTCCTGCCGATCGTGCGTGCCTCGCTCAAGGTCGTGGCGTCCTTCGACCCCAGTGAGCGCGGCGGCGGCGGGTTCGGCAGTTCCGGACGCAGGTAGTGGACCGCAGCGCCCGGTCCGGGAGAGACTCGGCTGCGCGCGTGACCGCACAAGTGGACCCGGATCGAACCGGGCGGTGCCGGACAGGCCTGTACGGGCCCGATTGCGGCGCCGTGGTCGCGCTTGAGGGCAGGCATTCGTCGGCAGTGGGATTTGTGCGGGACGTTCGGCAAAGCGGGAAGAAGCATGCTGCATGCCCCCGGTGGCCTTGATAGGCTATCGGGTCGGATCGAAACCGTGGGCGAGGCGAAAATAGACAGGATGGCCGAAACAGAACTGCCTGCGAAAGCCAGGAAGAAAGGGAAATCGCGCGTGGCCGTCCTGTTCGCCGCCCTGCTGCCGCGCCTGAAAATCCTCCTGCCGCTGGCCGTGGCCACGCTGCTGATGGCTCTCGGCTTCTTCCTGCTCTGGCAGACCTCGCTGGTCTACAGCGAAAGCGGAAGCATCCAGGCGGCCGAGACGGCGAGAACCCGAGCGGTCGCCGACATCGGCGCGCAGATCGCCAGGCTGAACGCCAGGGCTCAGGAAGTCGTGCAATCCGCGCGGGTACTCGAGGCCCTGGGCAGCGGCGACGAAGCCGGACTCACCGCTGCCGCGGACGCCGCGCGCGCCGAATGGCCCGAACTCGTCGGTGCTTCGTTCTACGGAGCCGAGTTGCCGGAAATCCGCGAGCGTGACCTGCAGCGGTTCGGCTATTCGCGCGCGCAGATGCTCATGCAGGCCCAGGTCAACCGCAAGCCTGCTCCCGCGCAGATCCACAGGATCGCCGGTGACGGCCAGCAACTGGTGCTGGCATTGCCCGTGCCCGGCGGGGCTGCGCCGCTTGCCTATGCCTATCTCGCCCTGCCTTCATCGACGGTCGTGGATATCCTCCAGGCCAGCGGATCCAGCGGCGGAGTGCGCATTGATCTTCGCCAGGGCGACGGGCGCGGCGACCTGACGGTCGCCAGTTCGAGCTCGACGCGCGGCAATTCGACGGGCGATCTCGGCGTGCCGATCCAGGGCTCGGAACTGCGCCTGGCGATCGCAGCGCCTGACGACCAGATCCTTGTCACGCGCAACCTGTGGGCATTGATCGCCATGACGGCACTGAGCCTGCTCGGCGGGTTCGTGGCGCTGTGGCTGCGCCAGGTCGGCATGCAGGGTGCGACGGCCGCGCTTCGGCCAGGGAAGCGTTCACAGGTTCAGGAGATCACCTTGGCCGAGGCCATCAGGAAGCAGGCGGAGAAAGACAAGGACACGGCAACAGCCCGCCCGGCTGCGGCGCCGGTCAAGGCCGATCCCGCCACACCGGCAGCGAAGGAAAAAAGGATCAGTGTCAATCGCAGCATTTTCCGCGCCTACGATATCCGCGGCGTACTCGGGCAGACCCTGACCAACGACATTGCCCGCCAGATCGGTCGCGCCATCGGCAGCGAAGCGCAGCACCGCGGGCTGCGCGAGATCGTCGTCGGCCGCGACGGACGCTTGTCCGGGCCGGATCTGTCGGGCGCGTTGATCGAGGGCCTGCGCGCGGCCGGTTGCGATGTCATCGACATCGGCGTGGCGCCGACGCCGCTGACCTACTTCGGCGCCTACCACCTGCAGACTGGCTCGTGCGTCTCGGTCACGGGCAGCCACAACCCGCCCGACTACAACGGATTCAAGATCGTCCTAGGCGGGGAAACCCTGTCCGAGGGCGCCATCCAGGACCTGTTTGCGCGCATTTCGGAGGAACGCTACAGCAGTGGCTCGGGCGGGCTGCAGGTCATGAACCTGCTGGACGACTACGTCGCCCGCATCACCGATGACATCCAGGTCGAAAACAAGCTCAAGGTCGTTGTCGATTGCGGCAACGGAGTCGCCGGCGCGGTCGCGCCTGCCGTGCTCCAGGGCATTGGCTGCGAGGTCCACGAACTCTATTGCGACGTGGACGGCCAGTTCCCGAATCACCATCCGGACCCTTCCGATCCGAGGAACCTGCAGGACCTGATCCTGTCCGTCAAGCAGACCGGGGCGGACCTCGGCCTGGCCTTCGACGGCGACGGCGACCGCCTCGGCGTCGTCACGCGGACCGGTGAGATCATCTATCCGGACCGGCTGCTCATGCTGTTCGCGATCGACGTGCTCAGCCGTAATCCGGGCGCGACGATCATCTACGACGTCAAATGCACGGGCCACCTGCAGCCCCTGGTCCTGCAGCACGGCGGCAGCCCGATCATGTGGCGCACCGGGCATTCGCTGATCAAGGCCAAGATGCGTGAAACCGGTGCGCAGCTGGCCGGCGAGATGAGCGGGCACTTCTTCTTCGCCGAACGCTGGTATGGCTTCGATGACGCCATCTACGCAGCCGCCAGGCTGCTCGAGATCCTTGCCGGCGATCTCGAAGGCAGGACGCCGGAAGCCATCTTCAATGCCCTGCCGAAAGGCGTTTCGACGCCGGAGCTCAAGATCGAGCTGCACGAGGGCGAGCACTACCGGTTCATCGAGGCATTCAAGGCCAAGGCCGTTTTCGACGGTGCCCGCCTGACCACGATCGACGGCGTCCGCGCCGACTGGCCCGATGGTTGGGGCCTGGTCCGCGCCTCGAATACCACGCCCGTGCTCGTGCTCCGCTTCGATGCCGACAACGAGGCGGCGTTGAAGCGCATCCAGGGCGTGTTCCGCGAGCAGCTGCTGGCGCTCGACCGGGCCTTGCCGTTGCCGTTCTAGCGACCGGGCACTACGTTGTGGTGATTCGGCGGGCGTCTGCTCTTGCGCCGATTGCAGGCGGCGCTTCGGCCCTGATGCGGTAACGCCGGCCGCTTGTGCCGGCTGTCGCCGGATCCGCGGTCAGCGCGCGAAGGGAGATCGCGCGATCAGTGCTGCTCGTATTTGGCGCGCAGCGAGCGATAGTGGTCGAGTTCCACGGCAAACTCCTGGACAACGGACGTCCGCTCCGCGCTGCGGCGATCGATCGCGGCATGCTGGTCTTCGATCTTCTTGCGCATGTCGGCAATCTGGTTCGCCAGTTTCGGCGAAACCGGACGATCGCTTCGCTCCAGCTCAGCCGCCCGGCCGAGCAGGTCCGTGAGGCTCCTCTCGAGGCTTTCCAGGCCCGACTGCAAGCTCGCGATCTGCTGGTCGATCATCGCGATTTGCTGGCTCTGGGTTTCCTTGAGGTCGTCCTCGGTCGGATTCGCGGCCAGCAGTTGCTGGTCGGCCAGCATCTGCTTTTCCGCGGCCGCTTTTTCGGCGCGGGCTGCTTCTGCCGCGACCTTCGCCTCGGCTTTTTCCTCGGCAGTCTTCGCCGGCTCGACACGCTTGACCACGATGCCCTGGGCATTGATCACGTCGTAGCCGCGTACTCCGGCATCCGCGGGCAGGCTGTCGGTGTAATGCAGGTTGCCTTCCCCGTCCCGCCATTTGTAGCGGACATTGCCGGCGGCAAGCGCGGTAATCGCAAAGATCGCCGAAAACAGGATCAGGGCAGCACGAATCTTGATGGTATGCATTGGGGGCTCCTGAGCATCGAGTATAGGCGAGCCCGGGCCCGCAATGCAGCGGCTCGCATCACACGCCATGTTGCCGACGGTAATTCTCGAGACGGGGCCGGACAGCGGCCAGCTCGGCGCGCTCGCCGGCAAAGGCGAGGAGTTCGCCGAGGCGCACGATGGGGATGACCGGGATGCCGAATTCCGCGGTGACCTCCTGCGCGGCAGACAGGTTGCCCGCGCCGCGCTCTTCCCGATCCAGCGCGATCAGCACGCCGGCCGGCACGGCGTCGGCGCTGCGGATCAGTTCGAGTGACTCGCGCACCGCGGTACCTGCGGTGATGACGTCGTCGACGACGAGGACGCGCCCGCGCAACGGCGCACCGACCAGGTTGCCGCCTTCGCCATGATCCTTGGCCTCCTTGCGGTTGTAGGCAAAAGCGCGATCCTTGCCGTGGCGCTCGAAAAGTGCGGCAGCGGCGAGCGCGGCCAGGGGAATGCCCTTGTAGGCAGGCCCGAACAGCAGGTCGAACTCCACGCCGGAAGCGGCCGCCGCCTCGGCATAGCAGCGTCCGACGACGCTCAGCGCGGCACCGGAGTCGAACAGTCCCGCATTGAAGAAATAGGGACTGACCCGTCCGGACTTGAGCGTGAACTCGCCGAAACGCAGGACATTGCGTTGCATGGCGAGATCGAGGAATTCGCGCTGATACTCGTGCATTGGCCTGGAGACGGGGCGGGAGCAGGGAGTGGATTGTGCAAGACTCCGCCCAGCGGTGAAAGCCGGTCGCTCCGCGGATGAAACCCGAGCCCGCGGCAAGCGACACTTCCGGTAGGCTTGCAACCATTCTCCATTCCCCATTCCCCATTCCCTTCTCATGAGAATCGTCACTTTCAACGCCAATGGAATCCGCTCTGCCGCCAGCAAGGGATTCTTCGACTGGCTGAAGCGGCAAAAGGCCGATATCACCTGCATCCAGGAAACCAAGGCGCAGGAACACCAGCTGACCGACCCGGAATTCCGGCCCGACGGCCATCATTGCTTCTACAAGGACGCCTCGACGAAGAAGGGCTACAGCGGGGTGGCCATCTATTCGCGACGCGAGCCCGACGAGGTGCGCACCGCCCTGGGTTGGGCGCCCTTCGACGATGAGGGGCGCTATATCGAGGCCCGCTTTGGAAAGCTCAGCGTGGTCTCGTTCTACATCCCGTCCGGCTCGTCCGGCGAACTGCGCCAGGAATTCAAGTTCGAGGTCATGGACTGGCTCAAGCCGATCCTCGACGAATGGCTTGCCAGTGGACGCGACTATGTCCTTTGCGGCGACTGGAACATCGTGCGCAGCGCGCTCGACATCAGGAACTGGAAATCCAACCAGAAGAATTCGGGATGCCTGCCGCCCGAGCGCGAATGGCTCAATGGACTGTGTGCCGATGGCAACACTTCCGCCCCGGGCTGGGTCGATGCCTATCGTGAGCTCAATCCGCAGGGGCAGGACTACACCTGGTGGAGCAATCGCGGCGCGGCGCGGGCCAACGATGTCGGCTGGCGCATCGACTACCAGCTGCTGACTCCCGGCTTGCGCAAGCGGCTGAAGGCCTGCGCCATCGAGCGCAAGCAGCAGTTCTCCGACCACGCGCCCTTCACCACGGACTTCGCGCCGTGAGCGGGGATGCCGCCGAGGCACCGCGCGCCTGGCGCAAGGCGCTCTCCGCATTTGGAAACCGCTCGGCGATCACATTGTTCTTCTTCGGATTCGGTTGCGGGCTGCCGTTCTTCCTGATCGGCAACACCCTGGCGATCTGGTTGCGCGATTCCGGCTGGGCGCTCGGACCGATAGGCCTGGTCAGCTACCTCACGTTCTTCTATGTCTTCAAGTTCATGTGGGCGCCCCTGCTGGATACCCGGCGACTGCCGGTCTTCGGACGCCTCGGGCGCCGTCGCGGCTGGCTGTTCGCGGCACAGCTCGCCATTGCGGCCGGACTGGCAGCCCTGGCAATGACCGGGCCGATCGGGTCGGTGCCCCTGTTCCTCGGACTGGCCGGATTCACCGCGTTCGCCGGCGCCACCCAGGACACGATGGTCGATGCCTATCGGGTCGAGATTGCCCCGGTCGAATTGCAGGGCGCTCTCGCCGCCACCTATACGCTGGGCTACAGGATCGGGCTGCAGCTCTGCGGCGGGGCGCTGGTTCTCTATCTGGCGGACTTTGCCGGTTGGCGGACCGGCTATCTGTGCATGGCTGCTCTTGCGCTGGTCCCGGCCGTGGCAACGCTGTTCGCACCGGAGCCCCCCTCGAGCCAGCGCATCGAGTCCGAGGCCCGGCTCGGCGTTGTCGAGGCCTACGTAAAGCCGTTCGCCGAATTCTTTCGCCGCAACGGCTGGCTGCTCGGCCTGGTCCTGCTGGCCTTCGTTGGCCTGTACAAGTTGCCCGACCAGATGCTCAGCATTACCGGCGCCTTCTATCTGGACACCGGATTCAGCAAGAGCGACATCGCCACCGTTTCCAAACTCTATGGCGTGTGGATGGGCATCGGCGGCGCCTTTCTCGGCGGCATCGTCGTCGTCGCCATCGGCGTGCGCAAGTCACTGCTGATAGCGGCGCTGGCGGTGGCGCTGTCGAACCTGCTGTTCATCCTGATGTCGATGCATCCCGGGGCGCTGTGGACGTTTGTCGCCACCATCTCGGGGGACAACCTGTCGCAGGGATTCGCCGGAACGATTCTCGTCGCATTTCTTTCCGGGCTGGTCGACAAGCACTACACGGCAACCCAGTACGCCTTGCTGTCCTCGCTGGCAAATCTGCCCGGCAAGCTGATCGGCGGCTTCTCCGGCTATATCGTGGAAGCCTCCAGCTACACGGTTTTTTTCGTGATCAGCAGCGTTTCGGTCATACCGACCCTGCTGCTGCTGGCCTGGCTGTGGAAGCGCATTGCGCCACCGGGAGATGGCAATGGTTCGCTTGCCGGGCGCTGATGCGTGTCCGATTGCACTGAAAAGTGCGGCGAATATTGCGACAATCCTCAGTCAACCGGGCAGCGACAGCAGGCCATGGCCGAGATCCTGATTTCAGACATCGACAGGGCAACGCTGGCGAGGATGACCGAGCTGGCCAACGAGCGCGGCTGGTCGACCAACGAGGTCGCGCTGCGGGCGTTGCGTTATGCGCTCGGATTGAGCACCGAACACCCCGGCGGAACGGATCGCCAGGACATTGCCACGATGCGCGGTGTCTGGAACCAGACCGAAAACCTGGCGTTCCGTGAAGCCATGGATGCCTTTCGGCAGATCGAGTCGGGCCCGACCTTCGAGACTCCCGAGTCGCGCAGGAAATGATCGTCGGCTTCAGCGCGGCGCCGCGTAGATCGCGCCGAGCAGTCGCGGTCCGCGTGCCCCGCTGACGCTGGGTCGATTGCCGCTGCGGCCTGCCAGCCGTTCGCGGGCCAGCCAGGCGAACAGTGCAGCCTCGACGAAATCCGGGTCGACTCCGGCGCTGGCCGTGCTGCGCAGGGGTATCGGTGCGATGGCGCGGGCCAGTGCCGCCATCAGCGCGCCGTTGTGCACGCCGCCGCCACATGCAAGTACCTCTTGCACGCCGTTGCCAAACGCCTGCAGGGCATTCGCTATGGTTCGCGCCGACAGTTCCAGCAGCGTGGCCTGCACGTCGGCCGCGGCGAGGGTGCGATCGGGCAGGCGGTCTTCCAGCCAATCCAGGTTGAAGTGCTCACGACCGCTGCTCTTCGGTGGCGGTGCGGCGTAATAGGGGTCGTCGAGCAGCAGGGCGAGCAGGCCCGCATCAATAGTTCCGCTGCCGGCCCAGGCGCCGTCGAGATCGCACGGCGAGCCGTTGTGGCGTTCGTTCCACGCATCGAGCAGGCAGTTGGCCGGGCCCGTGTCGAACCCCAGTATCGAGCCATCGGCATTCAGCAGGCTCAGATTGGCGATGCCACCGAGGTTGAGTATGGCGCACGGTGCGTGCCCGGCAAATGCGGCTGCGTGAAAGGCCGGAGCCAGCGGCGCGCCCTGTCCGCCGGCGGCGATATCCGCGCGGCGGAAATCAGCGACCGTGCAAATGCCGGTGCGCTCGGCGATCACCGATGCATCGCCAATCTGCAACGAGAATGGACAGTCGCCGCCGGGGCGATGGCGCACGGTCTGTCCGTGCGATCCGATTGCGGCGATTTGGTCCGGAGCAATCCCTGCCGCGGCGAGCAGATCGAGCGCGGCAGCGGCGAAGCACCTGCCAACGGCGACATCCAGCGCGCCGAATTCATCGAGTGGAATCGAGGCGCCTTCCGCGGTCAGCGTGAGCAGGCGAGCGCGCAGTTCGGCCGGGTATTTCCGGGTGGCCGAGGCGAGCACGGCGAATTCCGGTTCGAATCGAAGCAGTGCGGCGTCGACTCCGTCGGCACTGGTGCCCGAGATCAGGCCCAGGAACAGCGCCGGCATGTGCGGACTCAGTCCCGGCGTGCCAGGCGCAGGGAATCGATCTGCCGGAGCTGGGCGAGCAGTGGCGTCGCATCCTTGTTGAAGCGCGCCAGTTCGCTGGCCGGCAGCGGCTCTTCCTTGGGCAGGGTGACCGTCAGCGGGTCGCGGTGCTTGCCATCGATACGGAATTCATAGTGCAGATGGGGTCCGCTGGCAAGGCCGGTCATGCCGACGTAACCGATCACCTGGCCCTGGCTGACGCGCTGGCCCACCTTGCCGGCGGCGAATCGCGACATGTGCCCGTAGAGCGTGGTGAATTTCCCGCTGTGCTGGATGATGACGGCATTGCCATAGCCGCCCTTCTTGCCGCGAAAGACGATCTTGCCGGCGCCGGCGGCCCGGATCGGCGTGCCGCTGGGCGCCGCATAGTCGACTCCGCGATGCGCGCGCATCTTGCCGAGAATCGGATGCATGCGGCCGCTGCTGAATTTCGAAGAGATGCGCGTGAATTCGACCGGCGTGCGCAGGAATGCCTTGCGCAGCGGTCGGCCATCCTCGGTATAGAAAAGTGTCTCGCCCTTCGCGTTGGTATAGCGGATTGCGGTGAACCGCTTGCCCTGGTTGATGAAGGTCGCGGCGATGACGTCACCGGCGCGCAGGCGCTCGCCTTCGCGATAGACCTCGTCGTAGATCACGCTGAAGCTGTCGCCCTGGCGCAGGTCCTGGGCGAAATCGATGTCGTAGCCGAAAGCGTTGGCCAGTTTGAGGGTCATCAGGTCGCTCATGCCGGCCTGGTCCCCGGCCTCGAACAGCGAACTGGTGATGACCCCGTGGGCCACTTCGACACGGCGTTCCACGGCCCGGTCCTCGGTCGCCTCGGTGACGCCCGAGGCCGAATACCGGAGGGTGACGCGGGTCTTCTCGTCGCGGTCGAACCGCAGCGCCTTGAGTGTTCCATCACTGCCGACGTCGAAGGCGAACTCGTCGCCAGGGCGGATCCGGCGCAGAGCGGACGCATCGGCTTGCGCATCAAGGGCGCGTTGCAGGTCGGAGGGGCTGAGCCCCTGTTCGCGGAAGATGTCCGAAAGCGACTGGCCGGGCTTGACCTCGGCGATGGTCCACTGCGGCTCGGTGCTGCCATCGGCGGCCAGCGCCGCGATGGCCATGTCGGCATCGGCAGGAAGGGGTGGAAGATCGAGTTGCAGCGTCTTCAGGACCATGCTGCCGGGTTCGCTGCGCGTGGCGCTGGCAAAGGTCGGCATGACCATGCCGATCAGGATGGTCAGCGCGAGCGCCGCGCCGCCGACGATCCAGTGCTCGCGACGCCACGAAGCGGGCGCCGCGGTGACCCCTTGCAGGAAGGTCCAGGCAGGGTTGCGCAGATAGCTCTTGAGATTCTGCCGACGTGCCCGCCGACGCGCGGCAAGTCGTCGGGCAATCCGTTGGACATTCGAGGTCGGCGGATTTGTCTCGGTCACAATCGCGTTCCGTGTACTGGCGGCGTACCATAACGGCCCGCCGAGAGCCCCGTCAATGTCAATACTGGCGCGGGTTTGCAAAACATTTCTCGATTAACGAACAATTAACGCGATTGCCTGGCCCCGCCCGAGGCAACGCAGAAATCTGTTGCGCCGCCAGATCCGAATTTGAAACGCATGAGGAACCCATGACCGACATCCAATCCGCACTCGATCTGATCGGTCGCGGCGCCGAGGAAATCATCAAGCGCGAGGAGCTGGAAGGCCGTCTGCGCCAGGGGCGCCCGTTGCGCATCAAGGCCGGGTTCGATCCGACCGCGCCGGATCTGCACATCGGCCATACCGTCCTGCTCAACAAGATGAGGCAGTTCCAGGAACTCGGCCACCAGGTCATTTTCCTGATTGGCGATTTCACCGGGATGATCGGGGACCCCACCGGCAAGAACGCCACGCGCAAGCCGCTGACCACCGAGGATGTCGCGGCCAACGCGCGCACCTATGCCGACCAGGTGTTCAAGGTCCTCGACCGCGAGCGCACCGAGGTGCGCTTCAACTCCGAGTGGTTCGGTCCGATGGGCGCAGCAGCCATGATCAAGCTGGCCGGGCAGTACACGGTCGCCCGCATGCTCGAGCGCGACGACTTTTCCAAGCGCTATGCCGCCCAGCAATCCATTTCGATCCACGAGTTTCTCTATCCGCTCGTGCAGGGATATGACTCGGTGGCGCTGAAGGCGGACGTCGAACTCGGCGGAACCGACCAGAAATTCAACCTGCTCATGGGCCGTGGCCTGCAGGAGCATTTTGGCCAGCCGGCCCAGATCGTGCTGACCATGCCGCTGCTGGAAGGCCTCGACGGCGTGGCCAAGATGTCCAAGTCGCTGGGCAACTACATCGGCATCAACGAGCCGGCGATCGACATCGTCACCAAGACGCTCAGGATCGGCGATGACCTGATGTGGCGCTGGATCGAGCTGCTCAGCTTCGAGATATCGCTGGCCGAAATCGAGGTTCTCAAGCGTGACGTCGCATCGGGCCAGCTCAATCCTCGCGATCTCAAGCTGCGCCTGGCGCGTGAGCTGGCGGCGCGATTCCACGATGCGGCAGCGGCCGAGCAGGCGATCGCCGGGTGGAATGCGGTCGTCCGTGGCCAGGGCGATACCAGCCAGCTTCCTCTCAACGAGATTGCCGTTCCCGCCGAAGGACTGCGCCTGGCGGCCTTGCTGACGGCCTGCGGACTGGCGGCGAGCAATTCCGAAGCGAATCGCAAGCTCAAGGAAAATGCGGTGCGCATTGATGCCGAAGTGGTCGTCGATGCGCAGCGCGTCTTTCAGCCGGGCTTCGAGGGCGTCTTGCAGGTCGGCAAACGCAACTTCTCGCGCGTGCGCCTCACCAGCACCTGAGCAGTCGGGCCCGCATCGGGCCACCAGGTGCGGCAAAGCGTCCTTGCTCGGGAAATTTCCCTGGAACCCCTATCACAATCGCTTCCCTGCGGTTAGGATGCGCGCCCCCTGACGCCGGGTCCGGAGAGACGGACGGTTCGGGTGGCCGCTGGCGGGACGCGAGGGGCAGGGACGGAGCGATAAAGGCCGTTCTGGGGTGTTGACGGTCAGAAAAATGGTTGTATGATGTGCGGCTCGGTGACGACGAAAGGTTGTCAGCCGTGGGGCGGTAGAAGCCCCACCCGCGAAGCTCTTTGACAGTGTGCGCAGGTATCTTGTGTGGGCGCCTTGCGGTGGATGAAAGTCCAAAGCAATACGAGCGTCCAAGCAAGAATCAAGCAAAAGCTATAAGCCATAGTTTGAAGATGCTTGGGTTAAACGTTCAGGAACAAACCTAGGGGGCAACCCCGATGGTTAGAAGGTTCAACTGAAGAGTTTGATCCTGGCTCAGAGTGAACGCTGGCGGCAGGCCTAACACATGCAAGTCGAGCGGCAGCGCGGGGGCAACCCTGGCGGCGAGCGGCGGACGGGTGAGGAATGCATCGGAATCTACCTCGTTGTGGGGGATAACGTAGGGAAACTTACGCTAATACCGCATACGACCTACGGGTGAAAGTGGGGGACCTTCGGGCCTCACGCGATGAGATGAGCCGATGCCGGATTAGCTAGTTGGCGGGGTAAAGGCCCACCAAGGCGACGATCCGTAGCTGGTCTGAGAGGATGATCAGCCACACTGGAACTGAGACACGGTCCAGACTCCTACGGGAGGCAGCAGTGGGGAATATTGGACAATGGGCGCAAGCCTGATCCAGCCATGCCGCGTGTGTGAAGAAGGCCTTCGGGTTGTAAAGCACTTTTGTTGGGGAAGAAACCGACCGGATTAATACTTCGGTTGAATGACGGTACCCAAAGAATAAGCACCGGCTAACTTCGTGCCAGCAGCCGCGGTAATACGAAGGGTGCAAGCGTTACTCGGAATTACTGGGCGTAAAGCGTGCGTAGGCGGTTGGTTAAGTCTGCTGTGAAAGCCCTGGGCTCAACCTGGGAACTGCAGTGGATACTGGCCAGCTAGAGTGTGTCAGAGGATGGTGGAATTCCCGGTGTAGCGGTGAAATGCGTAGAGATCGGGAGGAACACCAGTGGCGAAGGCGGC
>OEIU01000558.1_pt1 | contig 33324 bp, 42 predicted proteins | sample 1539221 | NCBI WGS metagenome assembly OEIU01 (sample SAMN03792071, study PRJEB22550) | activated sludge metagenome | feature: wastewater treatment plant; material: activated sludge; isolation source: Wastewater treatment plant of a petroleum refinery complex | place: Argentina: Zarate | collected...
GCCTGCTCGCGCACGAGACCGATCTCGCCTTCGTGCAGATATCGGCGATCTTCTCCGGCGTCGCGGATTTGAAGAAGACGTTCGAGGAAGCGCGCTCGCGCCGCAGCATGGGCAAGGGCACGCTGCTCTTCGTCGACGAAATCCATCGCTTCAACCGCGCGCAGCAGGATTCGTTTCTGCCCGTGATGGAGGACGGCACGATCACGCTGATCGGCGCGACGACCGAAAACCCTTCGTTCGAACTCAACGCCGCGTTGCTTTCGCGCGCGAGGGTCATGACCTTCAAGGCGCTCGACGACGCGGCGATCGAGCGCCTGCTCTCGCGCGCCGAGGAGGCGGAAGACAAGACGCTGCCGCTCGACGCGGACGCGCGCGCGGCCCTGATCGCCATGGCCGACGGCGACGGCCGGGCGGCGCTGACGCTGGCCGAGGAAATCTGGCGCGCGGCGCGCGAGGGCGAAATGTTCGACCGCGCAAAGCTCTCCGAGATCGTGCAAAGGCGCGCGCCGATCTACGACAAGGCGCAGGAGGGGCACTACAATCTGATCAGCGCGCTGCACAAGACGGTGCGCGGCTCCGATCCAGACGCCGCGCTCTACTATCTCGCGCGCATGTTCGACGGCGGCGAGGATCCGCTGTTCATCGCGCGCCGCGTCGTGCGCATGGCGATCGAGGATATCGGGCTCGCCGATCCGCAGGCGCTGGTTGTCGCCAATGCGGCGAAGGACGCCTACGATTTTCTGGGCTCGCCGGAAGGCGAACTGGCGATTGCCGAGGCCGTGGTCTATTGCGCCACCGCGCCGAAATCGAACGCCGCCTACACCGCGTTCAAGCGCGCGCAGGCGCTCGCGAAGTCGCACGGCTCGCTGATGCCGCCGAAGGTCATCCTCAACGCGCCGACGAAGATGATGCGCGTGGAGGGCTATGGCGAGGGCTACGCCTACGACCACGACGAGCCTGACGCCTTTTCGGGACAGGATTACTGGCCCGAGAAACTCGGGCGGCAGACCCTTTACGAGCCGGTGGAGCGCGGCTTCGAGCGCGAGATCGGCAAAAGGCTGGAATATTGGGCGAAGCTGCGCAAGGAGCGGGGCGGCGGATAGCGCGATTGGAATGTTTCAGGCAGGCTTCCGTATGCCCGCGCCCGGAGGAGTCAAATGTCGCTTGCGCTCTACGGCCATCCGTTTTCTTCCTATACGCAGAAGGCGCTGATCGCGCTTTACGAGAACGACATCGCATTCGAGTTCAGGCTCATCGGTCCGGACACGCCGACGCATGTCGAGGAATGGCTGCGGCAATGGCCGCTCGCGCGCTTTCCGATGCTGGTGGACGCGGGGCGCAGCTTCGTCGAGACGAGCGTCATCATCGAATATCTGCAGATCGCATATCCCGGGCCCGTTCGCCTGATTCCGGACGACCCGATGCGCGCCCTCGACGTCCGCTTCCTGGATCGATTCTTCGATCTCTATGTGATGGACCCCGTCCAGACGGCGGTTGCGAGCAAGCTTCAACGGATGCCGATGCCGGCGGAAGAGGGGCGGGCATTCGCGGGCGAGCGGCTCGAACGCGCCTACGGCTGGCTGAACGGAGAACTCGCCGGCCGGACGTGGGCCGCGGGCGAGGATTTCACGCTCGCCGATTGCGCCGCCGCGCCGGCGCTGTTCTACGCCGACTGGACGCAGCCGATTGCGGCCGCCTATCCCAACGTCCGGGCATATCGCGAGCGCCTCCTGTCGAGGCCGTCGGTCGCGCGGGCCGTGGACGAGGCGCGGCCGTATCGCGGCCTGTTTCCGCTGGGCGCTCCCGACCGGGACTGATGGCCGGGCGGCCATGACAGAGCGCCGCCTTTGCGCTACCAAGCCGGCATGAAAGCCTATCTCCTCGTTTTCCTGGGCGCCGGCTTCGGCGGGATGCTGCGGCATGGCGCGAATACCGCCGCCACGCGCGCGCTGGGGATGGAATTTCCCTGGGGCATTTTCCTCATCAACGTGACCGGCTGTTTCGCGATGGGACTGATCGCCGGCTGGCTCGCCTTCCGCACGCAGCACGGCTGGCCGCAGGACGTGCGGCTGCTGCTGACGACGGGCGTGCTCGGCGGCTACACGACCTTTTCCGCCTTCTCGCTCGATTTCGCGACGCTGTGGGAGCGCGGCGCGCATTCGCTGGCGATTGTCTATGTGCTGGCCTCGGTCGTGCTGTCGCTCGTCGCGGTCTTTCTCGGGCTCACGCTCGTGCGGATGGCGTCGTGACGAACGGCTCGCAGAAGCGCAAGCAGCGCGCGGCGCAGAAACATGCGGAGGCCGCGCCCAAGGCGGCGCCGGCCGCGCCCGTCCGCACCGGCGTGCAGACGCTGACGGTCGAGGCGGAGGAGGCCGGCATGCGCCTCGACCGCTGGTTCAAGCGCCGCTTTCCCGGCCTCGCGCTGTCGCATCTCGCCAAGATCGCGCGAAAAGGCGAGGTGCGCGTCGAGGGCAAGCGCGTGGACACGGCGACGCGGCTGGAAGAAGGCCAGAGCGTGCGCGTGCCGCCGCTGACGCTGGACGCGCCTTCCGCCGGCCGGAGGCCGGCGGTCCCGGCTTCGGCCGAAGACGCCGAAGCGATCCGCCGCATGACGCTCTACGAGGACAAGCATGTGCTCGTCCTCAACAAGCCCTATGGCCTTGCCGTGCAGGGCGGCTCCGGCACGAAGCATCACATCGACGGCATGCTGGCGTCGCTCGCGGACGAGAAGGGCAACCGGCCCGTGCTGGTGCATCGTCTCGACCGCGACACGTCGGGCGTGCTGCTGATCGCCAAGAACCGGAAGATCGCCGCGCAACTCGGCGAAATTTTTCGCTCGCGAAAGGCGCAGAAGATTTACTGGGCGCTGGTGGAAGGCGTGCCGAAGCCGTCGCAGGGCCGCATCTCGCTCTATCTCGCCAAGGGGCCGGGCATGGGCGACGCGCGCGGCCCGCAGTCGCGGCGCGGCGAAGCCGCGAAGCGGTCGCAGGCCGATCTCGAAAAAATGCGCGTGGCCAAACACGGCGAGGACGACGCGCAGCATTCGCTGACCTATTACGCCACCGTCGACAAGATCGCGCCGAAATGCGCGTGGCTGTCGATGAAGCCGCTGACCGGCCGCACGCACCAGTTGCGCGCGCATGCGGAAGCCATCGGCCATCCGATCTTCGGCGATCCGAAATACGGTAGGGAAGACCACCGCCGCCGCGACGCCATGCACGCCATGCCCGAGACCCTCGAGCGCAAGCTGCATCTGCTGGCGCGCCGCCTCGTGCTGCCGCATCCGGCCGGCGGCGTGATCGACGTGACGGCGCCTCTGCCCGAGCACATGCAGAAGACATGGGACACGTTCGGCTTCGACGCGAAGCAATACGATCCGATCGTCGAGGCGCCGGAAGAATGAGCGCGACGCGCCTGCTGATTTTCGATGTCGACGGCACGCTGGTCGACAGCCAGGACATGATCGTGGAATCGCAGCGCCGCACGTTTTTGGCGCATGGACTGACGCCACCGGACCGGCGCGCGAGCCTGTCCGTCGTCGGCCTGTCGCTGCGCGAGGCCTTCACGGTTCTGGTCGGCGCAGACGGGCCGGTCGAGGGCATGGCGGAAACCTACAAGAGCCTGTTCGGCGAATTGCGCGCCGGCGCGGGGCGGCCCGAGCCGTTCTTTCCCGGCGCTGTCGAAACCGTCGCGCGCTATGGCGCGGATGCGGGCTTTATGCTCGGCGTCGCCACCGGCAAGTCGCGGCGCGGCGTGCGCCACCTGTTCGAGCGGGCAGGGTGGACCGATTTTTTCGCGACCGTGCAGACCGCCGACGACCATCCCTCCAAGCCCGCGCCCGACATGATCCTCGCCGCGCTCGCCGAGACCGGCGTCGCGGCGCAGGACGCGTTCATGATCGGCGACACGAGTTTCGACATGGCGATGGCGAAGGCGGCCGGCGTGCGCGCCATCGGCGTTTCGTGGGGCTATCACGAGACGGCCGCGCTCGAGGCGGCGGGCGCGGATGCGATCATTTCGGATTTCGCGGAGCTGGATGAATTGCTCGCGCCCGTTCCCTCTCCCCGCAGGGCGGGGAGAGGGCTAGGGTGAGGGGTCGCCGGGCTTCACGAAACTCATTCGTTGCGCCCTGGTCCCTCATCCGGCCTTCGGCCGCCTTCTCCCCGCAGGCGGGGAGAAGGAGCAACCTCCCGAGAGCCCATGCCCGACGATTTCTCTTCCGACTTCTTCATTCCGGCGTCTGACCGCGATCCGCTGCGCACCGTGCAGAAGGACATGAAGCGCGCGTTGCCAAAACGCTTCTACAAGGAGGCGACGGTCGCTCCGCGCGACGGCGGTTTCGCCGTGCTGCTCGACGGCCGCACGGTGCGCACGCCGGCCGGCGGGACGCTGGCGCTGCCGACGCAGGCCGCCGCGGCGCTCGTCGCCGCCGAATGGGCGGCGCAGGGCGAAACCATCAACCCCTCGACCATGCCGGTCACGCGGCTCGTCAATTCTGCGCTCGACGGCGTGGCGCGCGATTTGCCGGGCGTCACCGCTGACATCGTGAAATATGCGGGCTCCGATCTCGTCTGCTATCGCGCGGGCGAACCGGCCGGGCTCGTCGCCATGCAGGCGCGCATCTGGGACCCGGTGCTTGCGTTCGCCCGCGAAAAACTGGGCGCGCGGTTCATTCTGGCGGAAGGCGTGATGTTCGCCGCGCAGCCCGATCATGCGATGGAGGCTTTCGCGCAAGCGGTCGAGGCTATCGCGCAAGGGCCGGACGCCGCGCTGAAGATCGCGGCGCTGCATTCGCTGACCACGCTGACGGGCTCCGCGCTGATCGCGCTGATGATCGCGCATGGCGGGCTCGAGGCCGACGAGGCGTGGGCGGCCGCCCATGTCGACGAAGACTGGCAGATGCAATTGTGGGGCGCCGATGAGGAGGCGCTCGCCCGCCGCGCGCAGCGGTTCGTCGACATGAAGGCGGCGTTCGATCTGTGGCGGGCGCTGGGGGCGTAGGCCTGTCATCCCGGACGGTCGCCTCAGCCGATCGGCAGCGCCGTGGTCTCCTTCACGCGGTTGAGGGCGATCGAGGTGCGTGTGTTGGCGATGCCCTTGATGCGCGTCAGCGTCTCGATGAGGAAGCGGTGGAAGGCCTCGATGTCGCGCGTCGCCACTTTCAGCAGGTAGTCGTAGTCGCCGGTCACGCGCACGCATTCGAGGATTTCGGCGCGGGCGAGCACCGCCTTTTCGAAGCGTTCGGAAAATTCCATCGCCTGCCGCTCCAGCCGCACCTCGACATAGGCGAGAAAGCCGGCGCCGATGGACGGACCGTCGAGCAGGGCGACATAGCCGCGGATGATTCTCGCCTCCTCCAGCGCGCGCACGCGGCGGTGGCAGGGCGAAGGCGAGAGGCCGACCTCGCCGGCGAGCTGCTGGTTCTGGATCGACGCGTCTCGTTGCAGCCGCGCGAGGATGCGCCGGTCGATGGCGTCGATCTCTGTGGAATCCGGTTCCATGATTGGCGCGACCTCGAACAATGGATTGCGCATGATGGCGCAGAAACGCCGAGATTAATCTGAAATTGCGCGTGCCGCGACCCATGATTGTCACATCAGACAGGAGAGGCCGCCATGCCCCGCAAGACCGCCAGAAAAGTCCGCGCCGTCGACGTGCTTCTCGACATTCTCCGCGACGAGGACGCGACCACGATCTTCGGCAATCCCGGCTCGACCGAAATGCCGCTGATGGACGCGCTCGTCGACGCCCCCGACTTCCGCTACGTGCTCGGCCTGCAGGAGGCGACGGCGGTCGCCATGGCCGACGGCTATGCGCTGAAGACGGGGCGGCCGGCCTTCGTCAATCTCCATGCGGCGGGCGGGCTCGGCAACGCCATGGGCGTGCTGGTGGCCTCGAAGGCGAGCGAGACGCCGCTGGTCGTCACGGCGGGCCAGCAGGATACGCGGCACCTGTTCTCTGATCCCCTGCCCGCCCGCGGTCTCGTGTCGCTGGCCAAACCCGTCACCAAATGGGCGGCGGAAGTGCGGCGCGGGGCCGATGTCGGCATGGCCTTGCGGCGCGCCTTCGCCATCGCCGCCACGCCGCCGCAGGGGCCGGTGTTCCTGTCGCTGCCGATGGACATTCTGGAGCAGGAGGTCGAGGCGCGCATTCCGGCGAAGTCGCGGCTCGCCGCGCGCGCGCCGAGCCCCGGCGCCGGCGATCTCGCGGCAAGGCTCGCCGCCTGCGATCCGTCGCGCGAGGCCGTGCTGATCGGCGACGACGTGCCGGCCGACGCCTCGGACGGGGCGGTCGCGCTGGCGCATGCCGGCGGCTATGTCGTCTACGGCGCGCAGCTCACGTCGCGCGCCGCGTTTCCCTCGCACGATCCGTGCTGGGGCGGGATGCTGAAGCCGGATTTCGCGGCGATCAGAGAAAAGCTCGCCGATGTGGAAGCGGTGCTGATGATCGGCGGGCGCGCTTTCGTCGCCTATCCCTATCGCGAGGAGCGGCCGATCCCGGAGGCCGCGAAATTCTTCCACGTCGCCGGTTCGCCCGAGGCGATCGGGCGGGAGTTTCCGGCGGATTATGCGGTGACCGGCAATGTCGGCGCGACGCTGGAGCAGGCGGCGCGGGAACTCGGCGCATTGATCGACCCGAAGGCCGCGGCGCGGCGGGGCGCCCCCCCCGGCGCGCGCCAGGAGGGCGGGGCGCGCGGGGCCCGGGGCGCCCTTCCTGCCGGGAGCGCGGCGCGGGCGCACTCCCCCCCTCTCGCCGTGCTCAGCGTACTCGACGCGCTGCCGGACGGCGCGCTGATCGCCAACGATTCCGCGGCCACCTTCGGCCGCGTGCAGGCGATCATGCGCACCGAACCCGGCCTCTACTTCTTTTCGCGCGGCGGCGTGCTCGGCTGCGCCATGCCGGCTGCGGCGGGCATCGGCCTTGCGCACGAGGGCTGGGTCGCCTGCTTCTGCGGCGACGGCGGCGCCATGTATTCGCCGCAGGCGCTGTGGTCGGCGGCGCACTACAAGTCGCGCGTCATCTTCTTCGTGTTCAACAACGCGCGCTACAACGTGCTGATGAACGTGGCGAAGGGCCTCGGCGCGAAGAACGCGCTGGCCGGCAAATATGTCGGCATGGATCTGGTCGAGCCGCGCGTGGATTTTCAGGCGCTGGCCAGGAGCATGGGCGTGCCGTCGGTTCAGGCGGATGATCCGCAAGCGATCGCGGCGGCCGTGGCCGAGGCGACGCGGCGGGATGGGCCGAGCCTGATCGAGATCGCGATCGCCTGACGCGGATTGTCATCCCGGATCGCCGCTGCGCTTCGGCCGGGATGACGGGGCGCGTTACGTCCTCCTCCGACCGATGCTTCCCAGATGCGTATCGCCGAAGCCGCTGGCATATTTGAGGCCGTAGCCGAGCGCGCGGTCGAAGCCGATGTGGGCGATCCACAGCAGGCACAGCGCGACGGGGGCGCGGCCGAGCGCGTGGAAGGCGAGGGCGCCGATGACGAGCGGCGCGACGTAGCTGTGTGCGGCGTTGTAGACGATTGCGCCGATGCGCGGGCCGGCGAGATAGGCCAGCATCGAGAGGTCGGGCGCGAGGAAGACAGGGATGAGCGCCCACCACCTCAGCCCGAGCGCGGCGGCGCCGTCGAACGCGACGAAGGCGAGCAGCGCGACGGCCAGAACGGCCAGCCCTTCGAGCCGCAGCAGGATGCGCGGCGCGCCTGCAACGCCCGGCCTCATGACTTCCGTATTCATCGTGCTAGCCTTCGCGCGTTCGGGGTTTGGGGCGTTGTCGCATGATCATGCAGTTCAAACATATTCGGGCGCGCGCGGAGAAACGCAAAGGCGCGAAGGTTCTTGCCGCGCTGATTCCCGAGGCCAAGTCCAACAAGGCGCTGGCGAAGATCGGCGACGACCGCTTTCTGTCGGAAATGACGCGGCGCGTGTTCTGCGCGGGATTCGTGTGGCGCGTGATCGACCAGAAATGGGAAGGTTTTGAAGAGGCCTTTCTCGGCTTCGAGCCGAGGCGCCTCCTGTTCCAGCCCGATGAATATTGGGAGAGCCTCGCGCGCGACGCGCGGATCGTGCGCAATCCGCAGAAGATCAAATCCGTGCGCGACAACGCCGTCTTCGTCGCGGATGTGGCGAAGGAACAGAAAAGCTTTGGCGGCATGCTCGCTTCATGGCCCGAAGACGACGAGGCGGGGCTGCTCGAATTGCTCGCCAAGCGCGGATCGCGGCTCGGCGGCATGACCGGCCAATATTTCCTGCGTTTCGTCGGCTGGGACGCCTTCATCCTGTCGCGCGACGTCGTTGCGGCGCTGCGCGAGGCGGGCGTCGAACTGTCGGAAAAGGCGTCGACGAAAAAGGACATGCGCAATGCGCAGGCGGCCTTCGCCGGCTGGCGCAAGGAGACGGGCCTCGGCTTCACCCAGCTCTCGCGCATCTGCGCCATGTCCACCGGCGAGAACATGGACGCCGCAACGCTTGCCGCGCGAACGGGCGGCGCCGAGGAATAACGCGCCTTGCCAAGCTCGCGGCGGGGTCCGAAGATTGGCCGTGTTTCAGCAGAAAATCGGGGCAGGGCGAATGCAGACGATTTCAGACGCGCAGATGCGGCGGCGCGTGATTGTGTCCTCGACCATCGGCAATGCGCTCGAATGGTTCGACTTCACGGTGTTCGGCCTGTTTGCGGGCGTGATCGGCAAGCTGTTCTTTCCGAGCGACAATCCCGCCTCCTCGCTGCTGCTGACCTTCGCCACCTTCGGCATCGCCTTCGCCGCCCGGCCGCTCGGCGGGCTGGTGTTCGGGCTCTATGCGGACAAGCACGGGCGCAAGAAGGCGCTGGTCGTCATGATCACGCTGATGGCGATCGGCACGGGCCTGCTCGGCGTGCTGCCGACCTACGCCGCGATCGGGATCGCGGCGCCGCTGCTGCTGCTGCTGGCCCGGCTGATCCAGGGGTTTTCGGCCGGCGGCGAATTCGGCTCCGCCAGCGCGCTCCTGATCGAATTCGCGCCGCCCGGCATGCGCGGCTTTTTCGGCGCCTTCCAGATGGTGTCGCAATCGCTCGCCTTCGCCATCGGCGCGGCCATGGCGGTGCTGCTGAACACCAGCCTGACGCCGGACCAGTTCACGTCCTGGGGCTGGCGCGTGCCGTTCCTGCTGGGCATCCTGATCGGACCGATCGGCTATTACCTGCGCCGCAAGGTCGACGAATCCCCTGAATTTCAGGCCTATCTCGCGGAGAAGCGGAAGGATTCCGCCCCGGCGCAGAAGACGACGCTCGGCCGGCTTTTCAGCGAGCATCCGCGCGAACTGATCGCTTCCTTCTGCCTGATAGCCGCCGGCACCGCCATCAATTACATCGGCGCGGTCTTCCTGCCGGCCTATGCCGCGACCGAGCTGAAACTGCCGCTGGTCTCGGCCCAATACGGGCTGATGCTGGCGAGCCTCGCCAACGCCGTTCTCGTCCTGATATTCGGCGCCCTTTCCGACCGGATCGGCCGCCGCGCGGTGCTCGCGCCGGCCCTGATCCTCTATGTCGTCCTCTCCTACGTGCTGTTCCAGCGGCTGGTGGCGGAGCCGAGCGTCGCCCATCTCTGGCAATTGCAGTCGGCCGGGCTGCTGCTCGGCGCGCTCGCCGGGCCGATGCCGGCCTTCATGACCGAAATCTTTCCCGTCGCGGTGCGCTCCACCGGCGCGTCGCTCATGTATAATTTCGCGGTCATGCTGTTCGGCGGCCTCGCGCCGGCGATCAACACCTGGCTCGTGCAGGCGACGGGCAACAAGGCGGCGCCGGTCTTCTACATCGCCTTCGCCGCGGCGGTCGGCCTGATCGGGCTGGCGGTCTACCGCAGACCGGCGCCCGCGAAATAGGCGCGCCGGGCCGGTTTGTGCGGCGCGGCAGGCGTGCTATCAGCGCGCGACGATTTTGTGAAAACTCCCGGGACGCCAGATGAAGCACATTGTCGAAGCCCTCGAACAACGCCGCGCCGCCGCCCGCCTCGGCGGCGGCCAGAAGCGCATCGACGCCCAGCATGCGCGGGGCAAGCTGACGGCCCACGAGCGCATCGAATTGCTGCTCGACCACGGCTCGTTCGAGGAATTCGACATGTTCGTGCAGCACCGCTGCGCGGATTTCGGCATGGACAAGGGCGAGAAAATCCCCGGCGACGGCGTGGTGACGGGCTGGGGCACGGTCAACGGCCGCACGGTCTATGTCTTCGCCAAGGACTTCACGGTGTTCGGCGGCTCGCTGTCCGAGACGCACGCGCAGAAGATCATCAAGATCCAGGACATGGCGCTGCGCAACCGCGCGCCGATCATCGGCCTGTTCGACGCCGGCGGCGCGCGCATCCAGGAGGGCGTGGCGGCGCTCGGCGGCTACGGCGAGGTGTTCCAGCGCAACGTACTGGCGTCTGGCGTCATCCCGCAGATTTCCGTCATCATGGGACCGTGCGCCGGCGGCGACGTCTATTCGCCGGCCATGACCGATTTCATCTTCATGGTGCGCGACACGAGCTACATGTTCGTGACGGGCCCCGAGGTCGTGAAGACCGTCACCAACGAGACGGTGACCTCGGAAGAGCTCGGCGGCGCGTCAGTGCACACGACCAAGAGCTCGATCGCCGACCGCGGCTACGACAACGACGTCGAGGCGCTGCTGCAGATGCGCCGGCTCATCGACTTCCTGCCGCAATCGAACACCGATCCCGTTCCGGAATGGCCGTCGTTCGACGACAGCGAGCGCGACGACCATTCGCTCGATACGCTCGTGCCCGACAATCCGAACAAGCCCTACGACGTGAAGGAGCTGATCGCGAAGGTCGTCGACGAGGGCGATTTCTTCGAGATCCAGGAAGCCCACGCCAAGAACATCGTCGTCGGCTTCGGCCGGATGGAAGGCAATACGGTCGGCATCGTCGCCAACCAGCCGATGGTGCTGGCGGGCGTGCTCGACATCGACGCCTCGCGCAAGGCGGCGCGCTTCGTGCGCTTCTGCGACTGTTTCAACATTCCGATCGTCACTTTCGTCGACGTGCCGGGCTTCCTGCCCGGAACGGCGCAGGAATACGGCGGCCTCATCAAGCACGGCGCGAAGCTGCTGTTCGCCTATGCCGAGGCCACCGTGCCGAAGGTCACGGTCATCACGCGCAAGGCCTTCGGCGGCGCCTACGACGTCATGGCCTCCAAGCATCTGCGCGGCGACGTGAACTACGCCTGGCCGTCGGCGCAGATCGCGGTCATGGGCGCGAAGGGCGCGGTCGAGATCATCTTCCGGCAGGACATCGGCGATTCCGAGAAGATCGCCGCGCGCACGAAGGAATACGAGGATCGGTTCCTGTCGCCTTTCGTGGCGGCCGAGCGCGGCTATATCGACGAGGTGATCCAGCCCTACGTGACGCGCAAGCGCGTGGCGCGCGCGCTCGCCATGCTGCGCCACAAGCAGCTCGAGAACCCCTGGAAGAAGCACGACAACATCCCGCTGTGAGGCGGCCGCGCCTCACATCTGCACGACCGAGCTCATCTCGAAACTGACGCCTTCCGGGTTCTCGCCGATGCGCAGCTTCGTGTCGGCGACGAAGCGATAGGGCGGCACCGGCAGGTTGTAGGGCGCGGGCACGCCGGAATAGACGCGGCCGGCCAGATCGTATTTCGAGCCGTGGCACGGGCAGAAGAACCCGCCCGGCCAGTTCGCGACCGGGGTCGTGGCGTCGGGCTCCGGCAGGAATTGCGGGATGCAGCCGAGATGGGTGCAGATCCCGACATAGACGCCGTATTCCGGCTTGACCGACCGGCTCCAGTTCTGCGCATAGGCCGCCTGCTGGAAAACGTCCGAATCCGGGTCGCGCAATTGCGTCAGGACCTTCGGGTCCTTGAGCGTATCCAGCTCCTTCTGCGGGCGATTGACGATGAAGATCGGCGCGCCGCGCCAGCGCACGCGGATCATCTGGCCGGGCGCGATCGGACCGAGATCGACGTCGATCGGCGCGCCGGCCGCGAGCGTATCGGCGGAGGGCTCCATCTGGTCGATGAAGGGCCATAGGGTCGCGCCGACGCCGATGGCCGCGACCGCGCCGGTCGTCAGATAGAGAAAGTCGCGCCGGCTGGCCGGCTCCTGTGCGGCTGCCTGCATGGCGTCAGTCCTCGCTCAGCGTGGCGTAGCGGACCCACAGGCTCACCGGCTCGCCCGGCGCGCGCACCTTCGTCAGACCGGCGACGATGTCGCTGTCCTCCTCGATCACGCTGAGGCCGGCGGGGATCGACCTGCATTGACCGGTTTCGAGCGCGGATTGTGCGAGGACGCTTGCGGCGGGGGCGCCGCCGTCGTCGCGCAAATTTCGCATGCGCTCGATCATCGTGTGATCGAGGCAGCCGATGGTGGGAACCTTGACGACATAGGCCTCGCGCGCGCTCGCGGGCGGGACGGAGGCGATCGAAACGGCAAGGGAGGCGGCGAGAGCCGCTGCGGCGCAGACGTGACGCATCACGAAACCTCTGTTGCGCCCCGGCCCGCAACAGCATGTAGCGCGGCCTCAGCGCTCGACCAGTGTAGGCCTCACCGGGTGCGCGCCGTCTTTTCGACAGAGCGGAACACGCGCAGGAAATTTTCCCCCGCAAGCTTCTTCAGATGCGTTTTCGACCAGCCGCGCCGGATGAGTTCGGCGAAAATGTGCGGGAAGCACGAGACGTCCTTCAAGCCCTCGCCCTGCGGGCCGCCGAAGAAATCCGAGCCGATTCCGATGTGATCGGGGCCGACGCGGCTTTTGAGATAGTCGAGATGGTCGCAATATTGGTTGAGCGAGCCGCGCGGCCAGGCGCCGATCTCCTTTTCGCGGGCGGGCACGACGACGTCGTTGTCGAGGCCGTCGGGCGTCTTGCCCCAAGCGTCCTTGATCGCCGCCATCCAGTCCTTCGAACGCTGGCAGATGAAATCCGGCACGAAGGTCGCCATGATCAGCGCGCCTTTGCCCGCGACGCGCGCGAGCACGTCGTCGGGCACGTTGCGCCGGTGATCGCAAAGCGGGCGCGCGTTGCTGTGCGAAAACACGATCGGCGCGCGCGAAATGTCGAGGGCCTGATGCATGACGGCGTCGCTGACATGGGCGCAATCGACGATCATGCCGAGATCGTTCATGCGCGCGATCACCTGCCGGCCGAAATCACTCAAGCCGTTGGAACGCGGCGCGTCGGTGGCGCTGTCGACCCAATCGAGCGTGGCATTGTGGCAGAGCGTCATCAGGCGCACGCCGAGATCGTAATAGGCGTCGAGCGCGTCGAGCCTGTTTTCGAGCGCCGCGCCGTTCTCGATGGTGATGAAGCTCGCGATCTTCTTCCGCCGATGCGCGCGCTTCACGTCGCTCGCGCGCAAGGCGGGCAGGAAGACGTCCGGGTGCAGCGTGTTCATGCGCCGGATGAGCGCGATCTGCTGGAGCGCGAAACTCGCGGGCTGCGTCTCCTTCGGCGGGACGAAGGCCGCCCAGAATTGCGCGGCGACCTGGCCCTCGCGCAGGCGCGGGATGTCCGTGTCGCCGGAATTGCGGCGCTCGTCGAGGCGATAGAGAGCCGGGTCGCCCTGCGCCGCCTTGTCGATGCGGATGACGTAGGGCAGGTCGTTGTGGGCGTCGATGAAGGGGGAGGCTGCGAGAATCGCGCGGGCCTCGCGCAGGGCGGCGTCGGTCATGCGGGGAAGATAGGGCAGATTCGGGTCCGCCGGCGAACCATTACCTGCGACGTCATTGCCAACTTTCCCCCCGCCCGCGACACTCGGCGCAAAGGGAGGGCCAAATGATCGATGTCGACATCATGCCGCTGGCGCGCCTCATGGGCATCCGGCTGGTCGAACAGTCGCCGGACAGGGTCGTCGCCGAAATGGTCGTGCGCGAAGACCTCTGCACCACCAATTCCATCCTGCACGGCGGCGCCTACATGGCCTTCGCCGACACGATCGGCGCGGTGGCGACGGTTTTGAACCTGCCGCCGGGCGCGGGCACGACGACCGTCGAGAGCAAGACGAATTTCATTTCCGCCATCAAGGCGGGCGAGGTCGCGCGCGCCGAATGCACGCCGGTCCATCGCGGCAAGACCACGCAGGTCTGGACGACGCGGATATTGCGGCCGGACGGCAAGCTCGCGGCCATCGTCACGCAGACGCAGATGGTGCTGGCGCCGCGCTAGCTCGAATTGTCGGCAAGTCGTTAGGGACGTCGAAACCACGCGCTTTGCCAACGGCTTAACCGTTAATCGGCTTTCGGAATCGGGATTCAGATTCCGGCAAGGCGCGCGCCGCCAAGGTCCTCTCACGTCAAGTTCCGGACCGGGGATCCCGTCGTGACCGAGCATTTCAAGACCGAGGCCTTCCGCACCGCCATCGAGATCGACCGCCGCCGCACGGCGCTGGTTTCCATCGAACGGGAGGGCGGGGTCGACGCCGATCTCGTGCGCCGCCTGCGCTTCGATCTGTTCCGCGGCGACGCGCTGACGCAGGACGAGGCGGACGCGCTGTTCGCGATCGAGCGCAACGTCCGGCCCGACTGCCCGGCGTGGCGCGATTTCTTCGTCGACGCCATCGTGGATTTCCTGCTCTGGCAGCAGCGCCCGAGCGGCGTTCTGAGCGAAGCGCAGGCCGAGTGGCTGGTGTCGCAGGCCGATTCCACGAAGACGCTCACGGCTTTCGCCACACTGGTGACGGCGCTGGAAGAAGCGCATCGCACGCCCGGCTGGTTCGCCGCCGCCGTGCGCGGCCGCGTCGCCAAGGGCTGGGCCGGCGCGGAAATCGCGCGGGCGGCGTGAGCGGCGGGTCGCTTGTTTTGCCACCTTAATGGTGTCATATTGGCGGCGTGGAGAAACGTCGTCCGACCTACGATCTCGACGCCATCAAGCTCGCGATCGGTTCGGTCGAGACGTTGGCGATAACGTCGTCAGCCTTGAAAGACGCCTTTGCGCTCGGCTTCGACCGCGGTGGGATTGTCGAGACGATCGTCGGCATCGAGGCGCGCATGTTCTACAAGTCGATGACGACTTTCGCCGATCACAGGGTCTGGCAGGACGTCTATCACGTCGCTGCGCGCGGGTTTGTCTTGTATGTGAAATTCCAGGCGGACGTCGTCACCGAATTCACCGTAATGTCTTTCAAGGAGAAATGACCATGGCGGCGAAGCAGAGGATTGTCGCCGAAACGATGGTTTCCCCGGAAACTGGCGAGCGTCTGACGCGCAGCGTCCGGCCGATGAGCGTCGCTTACAAGGGACGGTCGGTCACGGTCGATGTGCCCGGTTATTATCCGGCCGGAGACGGCGACGGCGTCCACGTCGGGGCCGACATGAAAGTCGTCGACGAGGCGTTGCGGGCGCTCAAGGAAGAGGTCGACGGCGTGCCCTCGCCGGCAAGTATCCGTCGGGTGCGCCTCAAGCTGAAACTTTCGCAACGCGAGGCGGGCGCGCTTCTGAAAGTCGGCGAAAGCGCGTTCGACAAATACGAGCGGGGCATCATCGAGCCCAGCGGTCCGACGGCGCAATTGCTCAGGATTCTCGATCGCCATCCGGAGATCGCGGAGGAATTGAGTTGATCGCCGCCGGGGCGACCGCGCGGGCCGCCTGAACCACAAGGATATGTAGACGGGGGGCGCGGGCTCCCTTAAAAGCGCCTAGCTGGATTTTGCCGCAGTGCAGCGGCCTTGGATCGGTGGGCGCATGTTCAAGAAGATTCTGATCGCGAACCGCGGCGAGATCGCCTGCCGCGTCATCAAGACCGCCCGGAAAATGGGCATCAAGACGGTCGCGGTCTATTCGGACGCCGACGAGGACGCGCTGCACGTCGAAATGGCCGACGAGGCCGTGCATATCGGCCCGCCGGCGGCCGCCGAATCCTATCTGGTGATCGACAAGATCATCGCCGCCTGCAAGCAGACCGGCGCCGAGGCCGTGCATCCGGGCTACGGCTTCCTGTCCGAGCGCGCCGCCTTCGCCCAGGCGCTCAAGGACAACGGTATCGTCTTCATCGGTCCGAACCCCAAGGCCATCGAGGCGATGGGCGACAAGATCGAGTCGAAGAAATTCGCGAACGCCGCGAAGGTCTCGACCGTGCCGGGCTTCCTCGGCGTGATCGAGAGCGCCGACGAGGCCGTGAAGATTTCCGACGAGATCGGCTATCCCGTCATCCTCAAGGCGTCCGCCGGCGGCGGCGGCAAGGGCATGCGCATCGCCAACTCGCGCGAGGAGGTGAAGGAAGGCTTCGAGCGCTCGAAGTCGGAAGCCAAATCCTCGTTCGGCGACGACCGCATGTTCGTGGAAAAGTTCATCGTCAATCCGCGCCACATCGAAATCCAGGTGCTCGGCGACAAGCACGGCAACGTCATCTATCTCGGCGAGCGCGAATGCTCGATCCAGCGCCGCAACCAGAAGGTGATCGAGGAAGCCCCGTCGCCGCTGCTCGACGAGGAGACGCGCCGCAAGATGGGCGAGCAGGCCGTGGCGCTGGCCAAGGCCGTGGACTACGATTCCGCCGGCACGGTGGAATTCGTCGCGGGACAGGACAGGAGCTTCTACTTCCTCGAGATGAACACGCGCCTGCAGGTCGAGCATCCCGTGACGGAGCTGATCACCGGCGTCGATCTCGTCGAGCAGATGATCCGCGTGGCCGCCGGCGAGCCGCTTTCGATCAAGCAGAGCGACGTGAAGCTGAAGGGCTGGGCGGTCGAGAGCCGCATCTACGCCGAAGACCCGACCCGCAACTTCCTGCCCTCGACCGGGCGCCTCGTGAAATACCGGCCGCCGGAAGAAGGCCACGAGGACGGCGTGACCGTCCGCAACGACACGGGCGTCTACGAAGGCGGCGAAATCTCGATCTACTACGATCCGATGATCGCCAAGCTCGTCACGCACGCGGGCGATCGGATGACGGCCATCGACGGGCAGGCGCGGGCACTCGACGCCTTCTACATCGACGGCATCCGCCACAACATTCCCTTCCTCGCCTCGCTGATGCAGCACAAGCGCTGGCGCGACGGCGCGCTGTCGACGGGCTTCATCGCCGAGGAATATCCGGAAGGCTTCTCGCCGCTCGTCGCCTCGGGCGAGACCGCGCATGTGATGGCGGCGGTCGCGGCGGCGATCGACCATGTCGCCAACGAGCGCAAGCGGCAGATCTCCGGCCAGATGCGCACGCAGCGGCCGGTGGAGTTCCAGCGCGAGCGCGCGGTCGTGCTGGGCGGCGAGCGCCATGACGTTTCGGTCGATTCCGGCGACGAGGCGATCCTCGTGCGTTTCGCCGACGGCGAGGCCTATCGCCTGCTGTCGGACTGGGTTCCCGGCGAGCCCGTATGGAACGGCATGGTCGACGACGAACTCGTGGCCGTGCAGGTGCGCCCGATCCTCAACGGCTACGCCATCGCCCATCGCGGCGTCTCGGTCGACGCCTGGGTCTACACGCGCGCCGAGGCGCAATTCGCCGCGCTGATGCCGGAGAAGAAGGTCGCGGACACGTCGAAGTCGCTGCTCTGCCCCATGCCGGGCCTCGTCAAGGCGATCTACGTGAAAGAGGGCCAGGAGATCAAAGCTGGCGAGCCGCTCTGCATGGTGGAAGCCATGAAGATGGAAAACGTGCTGCGCGCCGAGCGCGACACGAGCGTGAAGAAGATCAACGCGAAGGAAGGCGATTCGCTCGCCGTCGACGCGGTCATCATGGAATTCGCCTGATCTCCTGACCCGGACTTCCAGCCGGCGACGCCCGCCTGCCGCAACGCAGGCGGGCGTTCTTTTCGATAGATAGTTGCAAAGCTAATTAGCTTGCTATATAAACGGTTCATGTTCGATCATTGCCTGTTCTTCAACGCAACGGCGATGGCGCGCTCCGTGGAGCGCGCCTGGGCGCAGGTTTTCGAGAAATTCGACCTGACCCCGCCACAGGCCTTCATGTTGCGCGCCGTGCTGGCGAAACCCGGCCAGCTTCAGGGAGAACTCGCCGCAACGCTTGCGATTTCGCGACCGACGACGACGCGGGCGCTCGACGCGCTCGAGAAGCGCCGGCTGATCCAGCGTCGTCCAGGCAAGCGCGACGGGCGCGAGCAGGGCGTATTTCCGACGCCGGCCGCCGAAACTCTCCGCGATGGCCTGAATGCGGAGGCGGCGGCCATGACGCGGCGGTTGAAACATCTCATGGGCGAAGACGTGTTCGCGGATTCGGTTCGGGCGATGCGCGCGGTTCGCGATCTCGTCGACCGCCCGGGCGCGAAACTGAAACAGGAGAGCTGAACAATGCCAATTCTCAGAGTTCTGATCGGCGCGCCGCGTTCGGTGGAAACCACGAAGGCCGTCGTCGAGACGTTGCTGGACCTGACGGTCCGCATCCTCGGCAAGAAAAGGGAAGTCACCTCGATCGCGGTCGACTATCTCGATCCGAAGGACTGGTTTGTCGCCGGCCGCTCGCTCCACGAGCACGGCAAGGCCAGCTTCTATTTCGACATCAAGATTACCGACGAAACCAACACGAAGGCCGAAAAAGCCACGTTTATCGACAAAGCCTTCCAGGCCCTGTCAGCGCTGCTCGGCGAGGTGCACGATGAAAGCTATATCCACGTCGAGGACGTGCGCGCCGCCGCCTACGGCTATGGCGGGAAAACGCAGGAATATCGATTTCATCACGCCTGACCGGCGCTCTCACCACGGGCGCAGCAGGGCGATGATCGCGAAAGCGATCACCGCCAGCGCGACGCCGCCGATCAGCACGAACAACACGGGCGTTCCCCAGCGCCCCTGCTTGGCCTGCACCTGGGTTTCGACGATGGGTCGTTCCATCTAAGCCTCCTTTTCCCGCGTCAACGCGGGGCGCGGCGCTTGGTTCAGTCGCCGCCGCAACCTCCGCCGTCCATTCCATTGGCGTTGCAACAGTCCCGCTTCGGGCGCATGCATTCCCGATGCCCCTCTATTTCGCCTATGGCTCGAACATGGACGCCGCCGCCATGCGGGCGCGCTGCCCGAATTCGCGGCCGCTCGGCCGGGCGCGGCTGGCGCGCCATCGCTTCGCGCTGATGGCCGACGGCTATGCGACGGTCGTGCGCGACCCCAACAGCGAGGCGCACGGCGTGCTCTACGATCTCGCGCTGTCCGATGTCCCGGCTCTCGACCGCTACGAGGAGGTTTCGCGCGGGCTCTACGCCAAGGCCATGCAGCCGGCGCTGCGCGCCGACGGGCGGCCGGTTCGGGCGCTGGTCTATATCGGCTCGGCGCCGGCGTTCTCCGGACCGGCGAAAAAGCCGGACTATATGAAGGGCGTGATCGCCGCCGCGCGCGCGGCCGAACTTCCCGCGGCCTATGTCGATTTTCTCTCCGGCCTGCTATCAGGAGGCGTCGTTGCTGCGCCGCAGCGGCGGGCGATCAAATGGTCGCCGCCCGGCATTTGAGACGCTCGCCTGAGGAGTTCGCGTTGACCGCCAAGAGCCATCCGTCTTCGCCGCTGGTGCTGCACGATGTCGCGAGCCTGCGCGCGCAGGTGCGCGCCTGGCGGTCCGCCGGCGAGCGCGTCGCGCTCGTGCCGACGATGGGCGCGCTGCATGCGGGCCATGTGTCGCTGGTGGAAGAAGGCTTTCGCCGGGCGGATCGGGTCGTCACGACGGTCTTCGTCAATCCCACGCAATTCGCGCCGACCGAGGATTTCTCCAAATATCCGCGCACGCTGCCCTCCGATGTCGAAAAGCTCGGCAAGGTCGGCTGCGACGCCTGTTTCGCGCCGGACGTTTCGGAAATGTATCCGGAAGGTTTCGCCACGACGGTGACGCTCGAGGGCCCGGCCAAGGTCGATCTCGAGGACCATTTCCGCCCGACGCATTTCGCCGGCGTCGCGACGGTCGTGTCGAAACTGCTCAATCAGGCGCAGGCCGATTGCGCGATCTTCGGCGAGAAGGACTATCAGCAGTTGCGCGTCATCGCGCGCATGGCGCGCGATCTCGACATTGCGACCGAGATCGTCGGCGCGTCGACGGTGCGCGAGGCGGACGGCCTCGCCATGTCCTCGCGCAACGTCTATCTGACGCCGGACGAGCGTTCGCGCGCCCCGGCCATGTATCGCGCGCTGAACCACGCCGCGGCCAAGATTCGCGAAGGCGAGGTGATCGGCCACGAGATGACGGAAGCGCGCGAGATGCTGGTCGAGGCGGGCTTCATGGTGGATTACATCGAGGCGCGCCACGCGCAGACGCTGGAGCGGATCGCGCGCCGCATCGAGGGGCCGATACGGCTGCTGGCGGCCGCCAGGCTCGGCCAGACGCGGCTCATCGACAATATCGCGGTCTAGCGATGCGCGCGGTTCGCGTGTTCGTCTCGGGCCGCGTGCAGGGCGTGGGCTTCCGCTATTTTGTCGCCGGCGAGGCGCGCGCGCTCGGGCTCGCGGGCTATGTGCGCAATCTGCGCGACGGGCGCGTCGAGGCGGCGTTTTCCGGCGCCGCGGACGAGGTCGAGGCGCTGATCGCAGCCTGCCGGCGCGGGCCGCCGGGGTCGCGCGTGGATGACGTGCAGGTCGCGGAAGCGGGCGGGGAGACCTTGCCCGAAACCTTCGAGATCCGGCGCGATAGCTGAGCCTTTACGGCTTGTTGACCGGGGCGCGGCAAGATTGGCCGACGCTTCCGGGAGCGCGCCATGCCCGTTCATTTCCTGTGGTTCCTGCTCGACTGGCGCGGCCGGATCAGCCGCAGCGCCTATCGCATCGCCATGCTGATCCTGGCGCTGCTCGTCGCCTCGCTCCAACTGGCGCCGGACAAGCTGCACGGGATGCTCGTCGGCATTCTCCTCGCGCAACTCGTCGTGCAGGCGGCGCTCGACGCCAAGCGCCTGCACGATATCGGCTTCAGCGCGATCTGGGTTCCCGCGGTCAGCCTGGCCTGCATCGGCGGCGCGGCGGCGTTGGCCTCGCTGGCGCCGGACGCGCTGGCGCTGGTCGGCCAGCACGCGCACGACATTCTCGGGCCCGCCGCGGACAAGGGCGGGCCGCTGGCGGTTACGCTCGCCGGGCTGGAGGCGGGCGCCGTGCTGCGCTCCTCGCTGCTCTGGGCGCCGAAATCGAACGCCGGCGGCGACGCCTACGCCTACGAGCCCGGCAAGGGACGGCTGGCGGCGATCGACGCGGCGGCTGCCGCCGGCCCGAATGCCGACGCCCTGATCGCAAAGGCGCTGGCCGCGCAGAAGGCGAACGAGATTCACGGAGCCGCGCAATCGCGGCCGACCGGGACGCCGGCGCGCACAGCGACTTTCGGCGCGCGCAAGACGTTTGGCACGCGCAGGTCGGCATGACGGTCAGGCCGCGACGGTCGGCCCGAAAATCTCCTCGAAGGCGCCGCGCATCGCCACGTCCACGTCATGCATCGTCACGGGCAGGCCGAGGTCGGCGAGGCTCGTGACTCCATAATGGCTCTCGCGCACGCCGCAGGGCGTGATGCCGGAGAAGTGCACGAGATCTGGCTCCACATTGAGCGAGACGCCGTGGAACGTCACCCATTGCCGCACGCGGATGCCGATGGCGGCGATCTTGTCTTCCGCCGTTTCGCCGGACGGCCCTGCCGGCTTGTCGGGGCGGCGCGTCCAGACGCCGACGCGGTCCTCGCGGCGCTCGCCCTTCACGTTGAAGGCGGCCAGCGTTGCGATGATCCAGGCTTCCAGCGTGGCGACGAAGGCGCGCACGTCCTGCCGGCGACGCCTGAGGTCCAGCATGACGTAGCCGACGCGCTGGCCGGGGCCATGGTAGGTGAACTGGCCGCCGCGCCCGGTCTCGAACACGGGGAATCGCGCGTCGAGCAGATCGCCCGGCCTGGCCGACGTGCCGGACGTGTAGAGCGGCGGGTGTTCGAGCAGCCACACGCGCTCGGGCGCCTCGCCGCGGGCGATCTGCGCGGCGCGGGCCTCCATTTCGGCCAGGGCCCGCTCGTAGGGCACGAGCGCGTCGGTCACGGCCCATTCGACCGGCGGCGCGCCGGGGCGGGCGAAAAATCGCGCGTCGAGCGCGTCGCGGGTCGGCGCGGGAGCGATGGCGGACATGGGAGAAGCTTTAGCGAAAGGCGGGGCGCTTGGACAGGCGGGGCGGAAAATGGTAGAATTCTCCGAGGAAGGGTAGAATTATGGGTCTCAATATCAAGAACCCCGAGACGGAGCGGTTGATCGCCGAACTCGCCCGGCTCGAGGGCCGCAGCAAGACGGCTGTGGTGACAGAGGCGGTGCGAGAAAGGCTCGAACGGCTCGAGAAGGACGGCAGGGGCGACTTTGTCGAAGATGTCCTCGCGATCGGGCGCGATTGCGCAAGCCGGCTCGACCCGGAGACGCTGGCGCTCGACCACGGCGAATATCTCTACGACGAGAACGGTCTGCCGAAGTGATCGTCGATACCTCGGCGCTGGTAGCGATCCTGCGCAATGAACCGGAGGCCGAGGCCTTCGCGGAGGTCCTGCGAGGCGCGGAGGCGCGGCGCATTTCCGCCGCCGCCTATGTCGAGGTCGCAGCAGTCGTCGACCGGCCGCATGATCCCATCGCATCGCGCAGGCTCGACCAGTTGCTGGAGCGGATAGAGGCGATCATCGAGCCCGTCACCGCCGAGCAGGCGCGGCTTGCGCGCGAGGCCTATCGCGATTTCGGGCGCGGCTCGGGCCATCCCGCGCGGCTGAATTTCGGCGATTGCTTCGCCTATGCGCTCGCCAAGGCGCTGAACGAACCATTGCTGTTCAAGGGCGCCGACTTCGCCCACACCGATGTGAAACGGGCGGTTTGAAAGCGACGCCGGTCGGCGCGGAAAGCGTCGGCGAAGGCTTGCAACGGGCGGGGGCGTTTGCTAGACGACGCCTGCCGATGCGCCGGCCCCAAACCGGCGCATTTGACTTGCGGTCGTGGCGGAATTGGTAGACGCGCTAGCTTGAGGTGCTAGTTGGGCAACCAGTGGAGGTTCGAGTCCTCTCGACCGCACCAAGCGCTTAAGCTGCGCAGATGACAAAAGCCCGGTTCGCGAGAACCGGGCTTTGTTTTTGGCGTCGCCGTCAGTTCGAGGCGAAACAATACAGCAGGCCGCCGCCGCCGGTGGCGTTGAGCGCCGGAATGCTGCAGCCGCGGCTCGGATGCGACGAGTTCCAGGAATGCGAGGACACGTCGTCGCGCAGGCCCATGCGGTCGGAATGGCCAACCATGGCCGAGCCGTCCGCGCCGCCCTTGGTCCAGTTGCCGCAGGTCATGTCCTTGTCGGCGGGGAGCGCCTTGCCCTCCATGTCCGAGCCCGTCAGCACGTCATGGTTGTTGTTGTTGAAGCCGGCGCCCGCGATCTTCGCGCCGCGCTCGGTCAGCGAATTGTCGATCGAGAGCTTGGCGTCCTTGTGCAATTCGTCGACGCTGGCGGCGATCTGGACCCCCTTGGCGTTCTTCCAGGGGCCCTGGCCGATGCGGTCGCGCGCGTTCACCGCGCCCGCGCCCTGCGTGGAAAGATACGCCTTCCAGGTTTTGGCTCCCGCGCCGGCCGTCGTCGCCAAGGTCTGGCAGAGCTTGTCGGCGCCCTCGAGGCCGCCGAGATTGGCGCCGTCGGGGCCGGGCTTCGAGCTGACGAAAAAGGTCATGTCCGGAAATTGCGGCGGGCCTTGCTTCGCCTCGGCGGCGCCGGCCCAGATCGCCCCGGACAGAACCGCCGCCAGGCCGATGATATTGCGATTTTGCATGATTGGTCGTCCTCCCTGTTTGCTTGCAGGGATCACATGTCCTCGGCCGCCGGCGGTCAAAACACGATTCGGTGAAGCCGTGCGCATCGGCGCCAGCGACGCCTTGCCATGCCGCAAATGCGCTTGTGGCGCGCGCGGCGGCTGCGCCACTATGCTCGCCAATCAACACAGGGGAATCGTCCGACATGAGTTCATCGTCCAGGCCGGTTGCGGTCGTCACGGGATCGTCCGCCGGCATCGGCGCGGCGACCGCGCTGAAGTTCGCCGAGGGCGGCTACAACGTGGTCGTCAATTACTCGCGCGATCCGGCGCCGGCGCTGGAGGTGGCGACCGCCTGCCGCAAGGCCGGCGCGGAGGTCGAGACGATCAAGGCGGACGTCTCGTCGGACGCCGACTGCAGGATGATGGTCGAGATGGTCGGGAAGCGCTGGGGCCGCGCGAACCATCTGGTCAATAATGCGGGGCGCACCAAGTTCGTCGACCAACGCAATCTCGACGGCCTGTCGGCCGAAGATTTCCAGTCGATCTACGCCGTCAACGTGATCGGCGCCTTCCAGATGTCGCGCGCCTTCGCGCCCATGCTGCGCAAGGAGAAAGGCGCCTCGATCGTCAACGTGTCCTCGATCGCCGCGGTCGCGGGGCGCGGCTCGTCCATCGCCTACATGGCGTCCAAGGGCGCGCTCAACACGATGACGATCGCGCTTGCGCGCGCGCTTGGCCCCGAGATACGCGTCAACGGCGTCGGCCCCGGCATGATCGAATCCGACTGGCTGAAGAACGGCTATGGCGCGGAAGCCTATGAAGCCATGGGCAAGATGTACCGTGGCGTTTCGGCGCTGAGCGCGACGATCGCGCCGGAGGACGTCGCCCAAACGATCTACGCGCTGTGCACAGCCTTCCCGAAGACAACGGGCGAAACCGTGCTAGTGGATGCAGGATTCCGCATCCAGAAGGCATAGAACATTTGGATATTCACACGGCCGGCGATCTCGCCGGAACGGCGACCACGGTCGGAGACCGGGTCGCGCGGCGCGGCAATGCGCTCTCGCAATGGCTCGGCCGCACGATGCTGCGGCTGATGGGCTGGACTGTCCAGGGCCCGATCGCCGACCTGCCGAAGATGGTGATGATCGGCGCGCCGCACACCAGCAACATGGACGGCGTGCTGGCGATCGCGACGCTCACCGCCTACCGGCTGCGCGCCGGCACGATGATCAAGGATACGGCCTTCAAGGGGATCATGGGGCCGGTGCTGCGCTGGTTCGGCGCCATTCCGATCAACCGGCAGGCGGCGGGCGGCGTCGTTGGCGCGAGTCTCGGCGCCTTCCGCGACAACGAGAAGCTGATCCTCCTGATCGCGCCCGAGGGCACGCGCAGTTGCGCGAAGGAGTGGAAGCGCGGCTTCCATCTCATCGCCGCCTCGGCGGGGGGGCCGGTCCCGCCCCCCCCGCTCGACTATTTCCCCAAGCGCATCACCTTCGGGCCGCCCATTTACACGACGGACGATTACGAGAGCGATCTCGCGCGCATTCTCGATTTCTACCGAGTCTATTCCGCGCCTCGGCATCCCGAACGCGCGTCCGCGCCGATCTGCGGCGCGCTGGAACTGCCGTTCCAGCCGCGCGACCGGCGCTGACCGGGGCCTACGCGGGCAGCTGCCGGTCGTAATCGGCCTTCAGCTTGCGCCAATCGTCCCAGAAGACGCCGGCGTCCGCGTCGGAGGCGCGCGCGACGAGAATGTCGAGATGGGCGTGCCAGCCGGCGGCGACGTTGAGCAGCGCGCCGCGATCCGGCAGGCGGCGATGCGTGAGCGTCAGCAGGACGCGCTCGCCCGCGGGTTCCAGTTCGAACGTCACGCCGCCGCTCTGGCCCCAGGTGATCGCGAGGCGGCGCGGCGGATCGCATTCGACGATCCTGCATTCCATCCGGTGCTCGGCGCCGAAGCCGTCCGGTCTTGCGCCGGGCGGATCGGTCAGCTCGTCGTTGCGCCAGACGAATTCGAAGGGCGCGCCGGCTTTCATCTCCATCGCGCCGGACGCCAGCCACTGGCGTCGCAGGTCGCTGTCGGCGAGATATGTCCAGATGCGCTCGATCGGGCCGGGCAGGTGGCGCTGGATCTTCAGCGTCATCGGTTCGATCAGTTCGCCATAGGGGCCTTGAACGTGTTTCGTCATCTTGCGTCTCCCTTCTTTCGTTTTGTCCGCTGTCTCGCGTCGTCGGCGTGCAGGAGCCGCTCCAGCGCGTCGAGGCGGTCGGTCCAGAAGCGTTCGTAGAAGCTCAGCCATTCGTGCGCGGTCGCAAGCGCGTCCGGGGCGAGGCTGCACCAGTGCGTGCGTCCGCGAATCTCGCGGCGGATGAGGCCGGCGTTCTCCAGCGCCCTGATGTGCTTGGACGCCGCCGCCAGCGAAATGTCGAAGGGTTCGGCGAGCTCGCCCACCGTCCGCTCGCCGCCGGCCAGCGCCTGCAGCATCCGCCGCCGCGTGGCGTCGCCGAGCGCGTGGAAGACGGCGTCGAGCGACTGATTTACAGATTCAACCATGCGGTTGAATATCGGCGGCTCATTCTCGATTGTCAACCGTATGGTTGAATAAAATCGCTGCGCTTGCCCGCTCGCGCCGGCCGGTTCAATTTCGCGCCCTGTCTGGAGGAAGCATGAGCAACGTCACATCCACCCACGGCGCGGGCCACAACGAAGTTCTCTATGAGATCGAGGACGGCGCCATCGCGCTGATCACGCTGAATGCGCCCGAGCGCATGAACACGATCTCCGGCCCGATGCTCGGCGAGCTCACGCGGCTGCTGGTGAAGGCGAACGAGGATCCGGCCGTGCGCTGCGTGATTCTCACCGGCGTCGGGCGCGCCTTCTGCGCGGGCCTCGACCTGCGGCAGGAGCGCGACGGCGGCGGCATTTCGTCGGCCGCCAGCGCGACCAGCCTCGACCTGCGCAACACGCCGCCGACCGTGATGTTCGAGATGGACAAGCCGATCATCTGCGCCGTCAACGGGGGCGCCGCAGGCTACGGCATGGACACGGCGCTCGGCTGCGACATCCGCATCATGGCGGAAAGCGCGAAAATGGCGGCCGCCTTCGTCAAGCGCGGCGTGGTGCCGGAATCCGGCGGCACATGGTTCCTGCCGCGCATGCTCGGCTGGGCGAAGGCGTCGGAACTGATCTTCACGGGGCGCACCCTGAGCGCGCGCGAATGCCTGGAATGGGGCCTTGCGAACGAAGTTGTCGGGGACGCCGAACTGATGGGCCGCGCGCGCGAAATGGCGCGGGAGATCGCGGCCAACGCGCCGCTCGCCGTGCAGGCGGCCAAGCGCATGATGCGCATGGGCCTGAACGAGACGTTCAAGGACCACGTCCATCACGTCTACCTGCAGTTGCTGCCGCTGTTCCGCTCCGAGGACATGAAGGAGGGCGTGCGCGCCTTCATGGAAAAGCGCGAGCCGACGTTCTCAGGCAGGTAGGACATTTTCAGGCAATCCCGGCGCGACGCCACGGCCGCGTTCGAGCATGGTTGCAGCGCCGAAATCATCGCCTTGCAAAAACATGCTAGCGTGACACAATCGCTCCCGAAGATCGCTCATCAAGAAGCGTGATCGACACACCGGGAGGTATCGATGATTTTGTCCCGCACGTTGTTTGCAACGACCTGCGCCGCGGCCGTCATGGCCGCGACGTCCGCTTTCGCGGCCGATCCGATCAAGATCGGCGTCATTTCCGAGTCGCAGGCGGTCGCCGGCTCCTCGATCGCGCCGGCCGCGCAGCTCGCCGCCGAGGAGATCAACGCCAAGGGCGGCGTCGACGGCCGCAAGGTCGAGATCGTCGTCTACGACAACCATTCGTCCTCCGCCGAATCGGTGCGCGCCTTCCAGCGCGCGGTCAGCGAGGACAAGGTCAACGCGGTCATCGCGAGCTACATTTCGGAAGTCGTGCTGGCGCTCGAGCCCTGGGCCGGCCGCCTGAAGACGCTGATGATCACGCCCGGCGCGGCCTCCGACGTCATCACCCAGAACATCGCCAAGGACTACGACCATCTCAAATACACATTCCACGGCTATCTGACGTCGAGCTCGCTCGCGGGCCTGGTCTGCGACGCCGCCAAGGACCTGCTGGTCGATCCCTACAAGATGAAGTCCGCGGTCATCATGAGCGAGGACGCCGCGTGGACGACGCCGCTCGACGCGGGCTACGAGAAATGCCTGCCGGAAGTCGGCCTGAAGGTGCTCGACCACATCCGCATGTCGCCTGATACGACGGACTTCACGCCGATCTTCAACAAGATCGAAGGCTCCAAGCCCGACGTCATCATCACCGGCATATCGCATGTCGGCACGCAGCCGACCGTGCAGTGGAAGAGCCAGCAGGTGCCGATCCCGATGTTCGGCATTTCCTCGCAGGCGACGAATTCCACCTTCTGGAAGGACACCAACGGCGCGGTCGAGGGCGTGCTCTACGACGCGGTCTCCGGCCCGGGCGTCGCCACGACGCCGCGGACGCTGCCCTTCGTCGAGGCCTATCAGAAGAAGTTCGGAAACTTCCCGTCCTACGCCGGCTATACGTCCTATGACGACGTCTACATGATCGTCGACGCCATCAAGCGCGCCGGCGGCACCGACCCCGACAAGATGGTCGATGCGATGGAGAAGACCGATTACGTCGGCACGATCGGCCGCATCTCCTTCAAGCCGAAGGGCGATCCCAATCCGCACGCGCTGCGCACGGGCAAGGGCTACATCACCGGCCTGATGCTGCAATGGCAGGACGGCAAGCAGGTGAACCTGTGGCCGAAGGAGGTCGCCAACGGCTCGATGAAATTCCCCGGCTTCGTGAAAGTCGGCGCCAAGTAACAGCCCCCTGTGAAGGGCCGCCTCCGGGCGGCCCTTTCCTTGTGTGTCGCGCAACAGGGGCGGTTCTTCCTTCATGCTTTTCTGGCAAATCCTGATCGATGGCTTCGCCATCAGCGCCCTCTACGCCTTGGGCGCGACCGGCTTCACGCTCATCTTCGGCGTCTCGGGCGTCCTCAATCTCGCGCACGGCGCCATCATGGTCGGCGCCGCCGTCGCCGCTTGGGCGGCCGCGGGCGAATTGCACACCGGGCCCTATCTCGGCGCGCTCGTCGGCGTGTTCGCGGGCCTCGTCCTCGCCTTCGCCACCTATTTCATCTCGGTGCGGCCGATCCAGATCTCGCGCAAGATTCCGGAATCGGAAAAGGAGATCTTCATCCTCACCGCGACGCTGCTGTGGGGCATCATCATCCAGGAAGCGATCGCCTATTTCTTCACCAACAACGCCAAGACCGTTCTTCCGATCGTCGAGGGCGTGACCATGCTGTTCGGCGTGCGCACGCCGACCAACGAATATTTCACCGCCATCGTCTGCTGGATCGCGATCGCGCTCCTGTGGTTCCTCGTCAACCGCACCAAGCGCGGCAAGGCCGTGATGGCCGCCTCGATGAACCCGAAGGGCGTCACGCTGCTCGGCATCGAACTGTCGTCGATCTATCTCACGGTCTGGGCGATCTACGGCGTGCTGGCGGGCGTGGCCGGCATCCTGCTCGGCATGTTCCTGGGCGTCAGCTCCTACAGCGTGGGGCCGCTGACCGCGAGCGCCTTCTCGATCGTCGTGCTCGGCGGCCTCGGCAGCGTGTCGGGCTCGCTGATCGCGGCCTATGTCGTCGGCTATCTCGAGACCGCGACCGCCTATCTCGTCTCGCCGGCCTATCGCACGATCCCGGCGCTGCTGCTGCTGGTGGCCGTCATGTATCTTCGCCCGCAAGGGCTGTTCGGGCGGAGGTGATCATGCGCGAGATGTTGGCGTCCCGCCTGTTCTGGATCGGCGTCGCGGCCTTCGTCGTCGCGCTGGTCCTGCCGGGCTATGTCTCGGGCTACGTGCTCGGCCTGCTGACCGTCGCCTATTACACGGCGGTGTTCGCCATGTCGTGGGACCTGCTGTTCGGCTTCGCCGGCGAGGTGAATTTCGGCCCGACGTTCCTGATCGGCGTCGGCGCCTATACGGCCGGCATATTGAACGCCAATTTCTCGCCGGGCATTTCGATCTGGCTCTGCATCGCGGCGGGCGCGCTCGCCGCCGTCGTCGGCGGCGTCGTTCTCGCGCTGCCGGCGCTGCGCGTCAGCGGACCCTATTTCGGCCTGACGACGCTGGTCGCGGTGCTGATGCTGCAGAATTTCATCGTCGTCGCGGCGGGGCTCACGGGCGGCGAGATCGGGCTTGCCGTGCCGGACGTGATCTCGATCGACGCGAAGACGAATTACTGGATCGCGCTCGGTTTCATGATGGTGAGCGGGATCGTCCTCGTCGGCCTGTCGCGCAGCGCGATCGGACTCATCCTGCAGGCGAGCGGGCAGGACAAGATCCAGGCCGGCGCGCTCGGCTTCAACGTCACGAAGCACAAGCTCGCGGCCTTCATCGTCAGCGCCTTCTTCTCGGGGCTCGCGGGCGCGCTGATGGTCTTCTACATGGGCACGGCGTCGGTCACGACCTTCGTCGACGTCGCGGTCGGCGTGCAGATCATCATCGCCGCCGTGCTCGGCGGGCGAAGGACCGTGATCGGCGCGGCGATCGGCGCGATCTTCCTCATCGGGATGGGCGAGCTGCTGCGGCCGTTGGGCGAGCTCGCGACGCTGATCGTGTCGGTGATCGCGCTCGTCGTCATTCTCTTCTTCCCGGACGGCTTCCTCGGCATGCTCAGGGGGAGGGCGCGCGCATGACGCAGCCCATGCTCGTCGTCGACAATCTCACCAAGCGCTACGGCGGCCTGGTCGCGGTCAAGAACCTGAGCTTCTCGATCGCGCCGGGCGAAATTCTCGGGCTGATCGGGCCGAACGGTTCTGGCAAGTCGACGGCGATGAAATGCATCATCGGCGTCGAGAAGCCGAGCGCGGGCTCGGTGAAGCTCGACGGCGTCGAACTCGCCGGCCTGCCGTCGCATCGCATCGCGCGCATGGGCGTGGGCCTGGTGTTCCAGCATTCGCGCCCGCTCGCGCGCCAGACCGTGCTCGAGAACATCAAGGTCGCGCTGCTGCCCGACAAGCTGACCCGCATCTTCGCCGACAAGGACGTCGATTCGCGCGCACGCGCGATCGCGGAGCGGGTGGGGCTCGGCGCCGTCATCGACCGCCGGCCGCCGACGCTCGCCTTTGCGGATCTGCGGCGGCTCGAACTCGCCAAGGCGATCGCGCGGCATCCGAAACTCGTGCTGGTGGACGAACCCTTCGCGGGCCTCACCGCCTCCGAGGTCGCGGATTTCTCGGCGCTGATCCGCGAGTTCCGCGACGAGGGCGCAGCCGTGCTGCTCGTCGACCACAACGTCAAGAGCGTGTCGGCGCTCGTCGACCGCGCGCTCGCCATGTATCTCGGCGAATGGATCGCGGAGGGCACGCCCGCCGAAGTCATGCGCGACGAGACCGTGCGGCGCGTCTATCTCGGCGGCGCCATCGTCTCGTCCGCCCGTCCGGAATCGAGTTTCGCCGACGCCACGCCCGCGCTTCAGGTCGAGAATGTCGGCGTCTTCTACGGCAAGGCGCTGGCGCTGCAGGACGTCTCGCTGCATGTCCACGAGGGCGAGTTCGTCTCGCTCGTCGGCCTCAACGGCGCCGGCAAGACGACGCTGTTCAACGCCATCTCGGGGCTGGTGCCGCACAGCGGCGATGTCAAATGGGCGGGCGAGAGCCTCGGCGGCGGCACGCCCGCGCAGATCGCGCGCTCCGGCATCGTGCAATGTCCGGAGACGCGCGAATTGTTCGGCGACATGAGCGTGCGCGAGAACCTCGATCTCGGCGGCAATGCGCTCGACGATTCCGAGCGCGCCGAACGGCTGGACTGGATGTTCGACCTGTTTCCCATCCTGAAGGCGCGTCAGGGACAGATGTCGCGGACGCTGTCGGGCGGCGAGCAGCAGATGCTGGCGATCGCGCGCGCGCTGATGATGAAGCCGAAGCTGCTGATCCTCGACGAACCGACGCTCGGCCTCGCGCCGGTCATTCTCGAGACGCTGTCGAAGGCGCTCGACCGGCTGCGCGAGACGACGAAGATCACCGTGCTGCTCGGCGAGCAGAACGTCACTTTCGCCTTGCCGCACGCCGATCGCGTCTATGTGCTCGACCACGCCAAGATCGTCTGGGAGGGGCCGCCCGACCGGTTTGAGGCGGAGGCGGCGGAGAATTATCTTTAGGGCGTTCGGTCGGACTCAGTCTCAGGCGACGTCATTGCGAGCCAACGGGTCGCGCCAAAGGCGCGCCCGATGACAGGCTGCGCGAAGCAATCCATCCACCGGGCATTGAGCCAGATGCGTGGATGGATCGCCGCGTCGCTCCGCGCCTCGCGATGACGGCGCGAGGATGGCGAGCGAAGACACAGACCGTTAGCGAAGGCCGCCCGCGGCGGCCTTGGCCTGCTGCAGCACGAAGACGCGCAAAGCTGAGGACAGGTTCGCCTCGCCGCGTGCGGCGTCGATCTCCGCCACGAGCGCGGCGACCGATTGGGCGCGCTTTTCCGCGAGCGCGCGCAACTCCGTCCAGAAGATTTCCTCGAGCGAGACGCTGGTGCGATGGCCCGATATCGACAGCGAGCGCTTGACCACGCGCTGCGGCGCCTCACTCATCCGGCTTGTCGAGACGGTGGCCTTCGAGGCGGCGGGCGTCCAGCGCGCGCTGCGCCCCGGTCTGCTTCTTTTCAGCGCCGGTGCGGCCGAAGGCGATACGATTGTCGGCGGCTTTGACGTCGGCCTCCTTGCGCGCGCGATCCTTGCGCGCGCGGCGGAGGTTCACGACGTCCCCCATCAGGTGTTCTTCTTGCGGAAGGCGTCGATGGAGACGACCTTCGGCGAATCGTCGACCGGCTCGGCCGGCGGCTCGACGGCCGGCTCCGACGCGCTGCCGCGGGTCGGACGGACGGCGGGCGCGGGCGGCGGGGCAGGGGTCTTCTCGGCCGGCGTTTCGGCGACCGGCGCCTCGGCCGGAACGACGGCGAGCGCGGGCGCCGCGTCGGCCCCGACCTCGCTGTTGGCCGCCGCAACTTCCTCGGCGGTGAATTCCGCGCCGAAATTCACGGACGGGTCGAAGAAGCCGGTCACGGCGGCGAAGGGAATCTCCAGCTTCTCGGGCACGCGGCGGAAGGACAGGCCGACCTCGAAATTCTGGTCGTGCACCTTCAGGTCCCAGAACTGATGCTGCAGGATGATGGTCATCTGCTCCGGATATTCGGCGCGCAGCCGGTCAGACATGACCACGCCCGGCGCCCCGGTCTTGAAGGTGATGTAGAAATGATGCTCGCCCGGCAGGCCGTGCTGCGCGGCGTCGGTCAGCACCTTGCGGAAGATGCTGCGGAAGGCCTCCTGCACGAGCAGGTCGTAGCGGATGTGATCGGTCGCCATGGTCGAGGCGTTCGGCTTTCGGTTTCGCGCCCGATTCGCCGGGCCCTTGGGACGCGCACGCTATACCCGAACGCGCGTCGGGAGAATGGAGCAAGTGAAAGTGGAGGCTTCTGTTGCCAGGCGCCTCCGAGCCCCGCCTAGAAGGTGCTAACCCCCTAGGGCTTTATTCCCAGTACCGGAACCGCATTACGCGGCGACGGCCACCGGAGCATAGTTGTCGTTGGCAACTATAGGTTTGACCCGATAACGGCGGTATCATGCC
>OEIU01000559.1_pt1 | contig 33307 bp, 35 predicted proteins | sample 1539221 | NCBI WGS metagenome assembly OEIU01 (sample SAMN03792071, study PRJEB22550) | activated sludge metagenome | feature: wastewater treatment plant; material: activated sludge; isolation source: Wastewater treatment plant of a petroleum refinery complex | place: Argentina: Zarate | collected...
ATCCGAAGCCGATCACGGCGGAAGAACTCGCCCGCGTCGAGGACATCGCCAACGAGGTGGTGCTCGAGAACGACGAGGTGACGACGCGGCTGATGGCGGTGGACGATGCCCGCGAGGCGGGGGCCCGCGCGCTGTTCGGCGAGAAATACGGCGACGAGGTCCGCGTCGTCTCGATGGGCAAGCAGGCCCGCGAGCACGGGCAGAATGCGCTCGGCTGGTCGGTCGAACTGTGCGGCGGCACCCATGTCAGGCGCACCGGCGACATCGGCCTGATCTCGGTCACCAGCGAAAGCGCGGGCGCATCCCGCGTGCGCCGCATCGAGGCGCTGACCGGCCGTCACGCCCGCAAGCACGCCAATGACACCATGGCGCTGGCAAAGACCGCGGCGCTGGAGCTGCGCACCTCGCTGGAGGAGGTGCCGGCGCGCATCAATGCGCTGATGGAAGAGCGCAAGAAGCTCGAGCGCGACCTTTCGGACGCGCGCAAGAAGCTGGCGATGGGCGGCGGCGCTTCGGCCGGCAACGGCGCCGCGGGCGGCGTCCGCGAGGCCGGTGGCGTCAAGCTCTTGGCCCGTGCGGTCGAGGGCGTCGAGACCAAGGATCTCAAGAGCCTGGGCGACGATGGCAAGAAGCAGATCGGCTCCGGCGTGGTCGCGATCGTCGGCGTCACCGAGGACGGCAAGGCCGGCATCGTGGTCGGCGTCACCGCCGATCTCACCTCGCGCTTCAACGCGGTCGAACTGGTGCGCAAGGGCTCCGAAGTGCTCGGCGGCAAGGGCGGCGGCGGCCGGCCCGACATGGCGCAGGCCGGCGGCCCCGACGGCGCCAAGGCCAACGCGGCGCTGTCGGCGATCGAGCAGGCGATGGCCGGCGCGTAAGGCGCACCGCGTCTTTGCGAGGAACTCCCGACAGAATCGCAAGGCAATTTTGCGCTGGTATGTCGCGCGATGGATTGCTTCGCATCGTTCGCAGCAATGACGTGGATGGGTCTTGGCTCGTGATAGTGCGGTGCACCCGTTCTATCGCTTGACCTGATGCTGGCAATTCGGCCTCAGGGCGCGCATAGTTGCGGGGTCACAATTCCGGATAGGTTCATCGGCGTTGATGACGTGGATTCTCGCGGTCAATGCCGGCGATCCCCGGTTCGGACAACCGGAGTCCCGCCATGTCTGTCACGGCTTCCAGCGATACGCACCGCGAACGCATCTTCAATGCTGCCGAAATGGGCGCCATCGCTCATCTCTACCGGGGCGAAGTCTACCGTTCGACGATCTGGAGAACGCGGCTCGACAACACGACCAACTGGGCAATCGTCACGATGGGTATCGCCCTGTCCACGACCTTTTCGAGCCCGGAGGCCTCACCATTGCCACTCCTGCTGGTAGGTTTGCTCATTGCCGTGTTTCTCGGCATGGAGGCGCGACGTTATCGCTACTTCAATGTCTGGCGCGCACGAGCCCGGTGGATGGAGATGAATTTCTATGCGCCGATATTCACCGGCGAAGTCCGTGACGAAAGCTGGCAGGTGATACTCGGGCGCGACTACACCGCGCCCCGCCACCACATCTCGTTTGTCCGCGCGATGGGGCGGCGGCTGCGTCGCAACTATGTCTGGATTCTCGCGGTCCAGGTGATTGCCTATTACGGCAAGATCGCAATCCATCCGACGCCGGCGTCAACCCTGGCGGAGTTCGTCGATCGCGCCGCGGTCGGACCGATTCCCGGCTGGATCGTTCTGGTGGTCGGCTTCGCCTACAATTTCGGCTGGCTGGCGTTCGCGCTCGGTACAATGTGGCTCGACGAACGCGAGCACGGGGGCGACAAGGTGGCGATGGGTTAGTCGCCATTTCGCGAGGCCGGTTACCAGGCGTCCTGGTCCGCATTGCCGCGCACCTCGACGCCGATCATTATATGCATATGCGTCGATAATTTTTTTCATGACGAAAGCAGGCGCGACGACCTCGCGCGTGCAGCGTCAGCCCTTGCGCAGGAACACGTAGTCGGCCGAGTAGGGGACGCTCTCGTAGGTGCCCGCCTTGTAGCAGGCGCCAGTGAGCCTGCCACCCACCGTGTTGATCCGTTGCACTGTCGTCGCAGGACTGAGAACACCGCTGCCGCGCCGGGAAGTCACTGTGAGTTTCAGCAAGGGAATATCCATCGCGACCTGTCCTGGGGCGCTGCCGGCGACCTGGCCGACCACCGCGCTGCCGTCGCTGTATTCCCAGTTCGGTCCGGCATAATGCCGGCCGACGGTCTTGCCGTCCAAAAAGAGCGTCGCGATCGGCTCGCGAAATGCCCAGACGAGCGTGCCGCCTTCGGGGCCGGGCTTGCATTCGTAGACCTGCGCGCCTTCGGCATGCAGCGTGAGGACAGCGGTTTCACCCGGAGCTGCGATGGCCTCGGGAAGCGATGACTGGGCGCTCGCGTTGACAAGTGACCCCGTGAGCAAGCACGCAGTGAGCGCGATGCGCTTAAGCAACGAAATGGTAGTTCTCCATCGTGGTGTCGTCATGCGAGCATGCCGCGCAAAACTGCAAAGCAATCTTGCGCTTTAGCGACGAAGCAATGCTTCGCGGAGTCAGCCGGCGGCGTGTCGCGCCGACCGGCTGGCTCGCAATGACGGATAGGTCTTTGTCAAAGTTGCGAAGGCGGCTTAAGCCGCCATCGCCTTCGCGAGATTGTCGGAGACCTTGTCGAGGAAGCCGGTCGTCGACAGCCAGCGCTGGTCGGCGCCGACCAGCAGCGCGAGGTCCTTGGTCATGTAGCCTTCCTCGACGGTCGAGACGCAGACCTTCTCCAGCGTGTCCGCGAACTTCGCGAGCTGCGGGTTGTTGTCGAGCTTGGCGCGGTGGGCGAGGCCACGGGTCCAGGCGAAGATCGAGGCGATCGAGTTGGTCGAGGTCTCCTTGCCCTTCTGGTGCTCGCGGTAGTGGCGGGTCACCGTGCCGTGCGCGGCTTCGGCTTCGACGGTCCTGCCGTCAGGCGTCAGCAGCACCGAGGTCATCAGGCCGAGCGAGCCGTAGCCCTGGGCAACCGTATCCGACTGCACGTCGCCGTCGTAGTTCTTGCAGGCCCAGACATAGCCGCCGGACCATTTCAGCGCCGAGGCCACCATGTCGTCGATCAGGCGGTGTTCGTAGGTCAGCCGCTTGGCGTCGAATTCCTTCTTGAACTCGCGGTCGAAGACATCCTGGAAGATGTCCTTGAAGCGGCCGTCATAGACCTTGAGGATCGTGTTCTTGGTCGAGAGATAGACCGGGTAGTTCCGCATCAGGCCGTAATTGAAGGAGGCGCGGGCGAAATCGATGATGGAGTCGTCGAGGTTGTACATCTGCATCGCGACGCCGGAGCCCGGGGTCTTGAACACTTCGCGCTCGATGACTGTGCCGTCCTCGCCGACGAACCTCATCGACAGCGTGCCCTTGCCGGGGAATTTGATGTCGGTGGCGCGGTACTGGTCGCCATAGGCGTGGCGGCCGATGATGATCGGCTTGGTCCAGCCGGGCACGAGGCGCGGCACGTTCTTGCAGATGATCGGCTCGCGGAAGATGCAGCCGCCGAGGATGTTGCGGATGGTGCCGTTCGGCGACTTCCACATCTCCTTCAGGCCGAATTCCTTCACCCGGGCCTCGTCGGGGGTGATGGTGGCGCATTTGACGCCGACGCCGACCTTCTTGATGGCGTTGGCGGCGTCGATCGTGACCTGGTCGTTGGTCGCGTCGCGGTATTCCATTCCAAGGTCAAAATACATGAGCTCGACGTCAAGGAACGGGTTGATCAGCTTGTCCTTGATGTACTGCCAGATGATCCGGGTCATCTCGTCGCCATCGAGTTCGACGACGGGGTTGGTCACCTTGATTTTTGCCATGACGGAAGGGGCCTTTTTTCGAAAACCGCTGATATCGGCGGGATGGGTGATTATAGGGGGCCTATAGCACCGCGGACCGCCAGACGAAAGCCAAGCCGTTATGCACTTTCATCCCATCTTCCGGGTCGGATCGCGGCCCTGTTGGCCGGCCGGCGACCGCTTGCCGGGATACTGGCGGGCTGCCCGGCGGGACCGGGCTTCGTCCGTATCGCCAATGGGCACCGGCCCGCGTCAACGGGGATCGATTGAGGCTTTGAGCGAACTGGCGGAAACGCTACTAAGCCGCCACGCGGACTGGGATTTCCGACCTCTTTCCGGGGCTGGTTTCGAATCGCGGCCTCCAGCCCGTTCGCGGTCTTCAGAGGTTGGATCAAACAGCGGAATCGAAATCAGAAAGCGAAGCAAGGAAATGTCCGGTACCGATAAATCCAAGGCCGGTCTCGACTTGACCGGACCCATTGTGATCCTCGTCGAGCCGCAGCTTGGCGAGAACATCGGCATGGCGGCGCGCGCGATGGGCAATTTCGCGCTGTCGCGCCTGCGCATCGTCAATCCGCGCGATGGTTGGCCGAACATCGCGGCGCAGCGCGCGGCGGCCGGCGCCGACCATATTCTGGAGGGCGCGCAACTGTTCGATACCGTCGAGCAGGCGGTCGCCGATCTCACCCTGCTGTTCGCCACCACGGCGCGCGCCCACGACCAGGCCAAGCCGGTGGTCGGTCCGGAGCGGGCGGCAAGCGAGATCGTGGCCCATGTCGGAGGCGGCGGCGGGGCCGGCATCCTGTTCGGCCGGGAACGCTGGGGACTGCAGAACGAGGAGGTCGCGCTCGCCAACCGGATCATCACCTTTCCGGTCAATCCGGGTTTTGCCTCGCTGAATCTCGCGCAGGCGGTGCTGCTGGTCGGCTACGAATGGTTCAAGCATTCGACCGCCGGCGCGCTGCCGTTCGCCATGCCCGAGCGCTCGGAGCCGGCCTCGCAGCACCAGATGCAGGCCTTCTTCGACAATCTGGTCCGCGAACTCGACAAGGTCGAATTCCTCCGTCCGAAGGAGAAGCGCGACACCATGCTGGTGAACCTGCGCAACATCTTTACGCGGATGGACCCGACCAAGCAGGACATGCACACCCTCCATGGGGTGGTGATGGCGATCGCGGAAGGACGCAAGGGACCGGCCAAGGGCGGCGTGCTCGACGGCGAACAGGCGACGCGGCTGCGGGCGCTATTGGCCGAGCACGGGCAGGGGGCGGCGGCGCCCGGCGACAGTTCGACCGTGCGCGGGCTCGCCCGGCTGCTCCGCCGCAACCCGACCGATGCCGAGCGGATCCTGTGGCAGTCGCTGAGCCGCGACCGCCGTTTTGCCGGCCAGTTCAAGCGCCAGACCCCGGTCGGGCGTCACATCCCCGATTTCGTCTCCTTCGTGCATCGGCTGGCGATCGAACTGGTCAATCCGAACGAGACGGAGGCGATCGTCGCCGACCGCGCCACACGGAAGGATTGGCTGGAGGCACGCGATTACCGCGTGGTCGAGATGCGGGTAGCGGATGTCGAGGCCGATCTCGCAGCCGAACTGGCGCGGCTTGAATCGAGCCTGCCCGAACCTCGCTAGAATTCTCTCAATCGGGTCGCTTGCGGCAATGTGCCACGAATTTCCCGGGTCCGCCCGGGACTAATCGGACCGGCCGAGGGTTCAACAAGGCGCGATACCATTACCCCCAGGGAGGCTAACAACATGCGTCGTGTTCGACTCGCCGTGCTTGCGTCTTTGTCCGTCCTCGCCACCTCGCCTGCGCTCGCGCAGGCTCCACAGGTCGAGAAGAATGTTTCGATGGCGATGGCGCTGGCCATCATCCAGGGCACGCTCGAGCAGTGCACCAAGGATGGCTACAAGGTCTCCGTCGTGATCGTCGACAAGGCCGGCAATGTCGCGGCCTCCGTCCGCGGCGACGGCACCAACCCCCACACCATGGAGTTCGGGCGGCTGAAAGCCTACACCTCGCGGACCCGCGGCCAGACCTCGCTGGAGTTCATGAAGCTGACCTCCGATCCCGCCAACGCCTATCTCAAGCAGATCCCGAATACGGTCGCGGTCGGCGGCGGCGTACCGATCAAGGCCGGCAACGAGGTGATCGGTGCGGTCGGCGTATCGGGCGCGCCGGGCGGCGAGAAGGACGAGGTGTGCGCCAATGCCGGCATCGCCAAGGTGGCGGACGCGTTGAAGTAGATGTGTCATGAATGGTGGGCACGCTGCGCTTTGCCCGCCCTACGAATTTCCCGTCATTGCGAAGGCGCGAAGCGACGACTTGTCCGCCGTAGCTCAAAGAGCGAAGGCGGAAGCAATCCATCTTTCCCCGTGCGGAGGAATGGATTGCTTCGCTGCGCGGCTTCGATGCCTGGGCGGCGGCGATGGAACCGCGCCATCGCGCCGCTCTGGCGTTCCGGACATCGCTTGCGTATAATCGCGGGCGCAGTCGGGTGGTCGCTTATGTCGATATTTTCACGCAGATTTGGGCTTGCCTTGGTCGCGGCAGGGCTGTGCCTCGGTGCGCGCACGGCGCACGCGCAGGCCTCGCCGGTGAATTACTGGATTCCGGGCTGGCCGATGGGTTTCAGCGGCGCAGCGGGCGAAAGCCCGGACGCCTATGGCAGCTTTCCGAGCTTCGACTTCCGCGATCTCGGCAACGGCTCTTCCTATGCGCGCTACAATTTTTCGAACGGCTTTTTTGTCGGCAGCCAGCGCAACACCATGGGCTTCAGCAGCCTTAGCCAGAGCGCGTTCGGCGGCTTCGGATCGATCTACAGCGAAGGCACCCAGTTCGGCTACAGCCTGAAGAATGCCGGCGGGCCGCCCGTCACCTTCTTTGCCGGCTTCGACACGCTGAAATACAATAGCGGCATCGGCAGCAGCGCGTTCGCGCCGTTCGACTCCAGGTCCGGCACGCTGCCGGTTTCCAGCGCCTATGCCGGTGTCGAATTCCAGCCGACGTCCAATCTCAGCCTGTCGCTCGGGGTCGGCGTCGTCCAGCAGACCGGCCGGATCGACAGCGAGATCAACGCGCTGCCCGGCGCGTCGTCGTTCTCGGTGGGTGGTCGGCGCTACTAGCGCGTGGACTTGCAGGTCCGCTCTCCTGTCTCAGACGGATATCGGCACGCTCACGCGTGATGGTCGAACTCGTGCAGGCCGATGCGCGTCTCGCGCGCGAGGTCGAGCAGGGACAGGAGGAAAAAGGTCAGCGCGACGATAAACAGCAGGGCAACGCCATATTCGTGCGCGAAATGCAGCATCGCGCTGACGAACGCCACGATCACCAGCAGCGCCGTGACGATCGCGGCGATGGTTGCATGCAGCACCGCCCGGTTCAGCAAGCTTGCCCGAAGCTTGAGGCGCGAAATATCAGCCTTCAGGTAGGACAATTCGTCCGCATCGGGTATCCGATGAAGAAATTGCGAGCGATCGATAACCCGGTTCATGCGCGAAATCAGGACGGAAATGAATGCCGCGACGGCACCGAGCAGGAAGGCCGGGGCCGCAACGCTGCCTATAATTGCCGACAGTTGATGGAGCGACGGCGCGAGCGAGGTCAAACTATCCATTTCAGTCAGGCTCCGTCTCACGCCGCAGGCTTTTCCGCCTTTCCCGCTGCAAGGCTGCGCGGCGGGAAAGTCGGTTCGGGCCGAGTGAACGCGCCTGGCATCACTCGGCCGATCCGGCGGGAACCTCAGTAGCAGGGCGGGTATGGATAGTATCCGCAGGCCGGGGGCCGGTAGTAGGGGCCGTACGCCGCGGCTGCACCGACCGCTGCCGCCCCAACCGCTGCCGCGCCGGCATAATAGGCGCCGCGGAAAGCCGTACGTCGCGCGACGCCGGCAAAGGACAGCGGGGTAAACGGTCGTCCGATGATGTCGATGAAGATGGAGGCTGCTCCATCGGCACCCTTGATATCCCCTTCGAGGACATCGACGTCGAACACGAGGTTTTCGCCTTCGAGCTTGGGATTCTTCAGGACGACGACCGCGTCGCGCACGCCGGACCCGTCCTTCTGGAAGGCGGAGACCGTTGCATTCGGCGGATCCTTCGCGAAGTTGTCGCTGCCATTGCCCCAATCCTCGACGATGCGGCTGGTCAGGTCATGACCTGCGCTGCGAACCGGGCGATCGGCAAACACGATCGCGTTGGGGGAAATGCCGGTCAACGTCAATTTTCCGCCCTGCAGGCTAGCGCCCCGCGAATTGAGCACAAACAATGAGGGCACAACCTCCGGCTTCGCCGCGCCGATGGTCTTTTGCAGCGGAACATGCTGTTGCGGTGTCTGGGCCGCAACCGGACTGGCGATCAGCAACGCGACGGCAGCGAGTGGTCCAACGAACATTCGCATCTCTAAAACTCCCGGGTCTTTGCGTGGATGGAACAGGTATTGCTGTCAGTGGAGGAACAGGCCGCGCGCTCCTCAATCCGCCTTCATCTTGATTCCCAGCCGCGCCCGTTCGTCCTTGAAGACGACGGCGATCGCATCGATGATGAGCTTTTCCGGATTGGCCTTGCAGTACAGGATGATCTCGTGCTCGGCGACTTTTCCCTTCCTGAGATCCATGTAGTGCTTCCTGGCGAGGCCGTTGTACCAGCCGCTGTACCATGCGGTCAGCGCATCAGCGTCTTCCTGGAAAGTGCCCGCGAGTTGGGCGCATGTCAGTGTCTGGACGTTGATGAAGCCGTTGCTGTCGACGTAGGCCGAGAGGGGCGTCTGGGCAAGCGCGCCGGAGAATGTGGCGGTCATCATCGCGGCGAGTACGAACCGGAATCGAGTCGCAAGTTCACGCATATGCAGCACTCCCGTTTTGAAGTCATGGCAGGGCACAAGCCTGCGGAGTTCAGCGCAAGCTTTTGGGGGACAGGGAATCAAGCGATCGGGAACGGCCAGGCCGCAACGACCGGCCGCTTATCGTTTTTGCGTCACGATATCTTTTTCACCGCGGGCGGTTTCCACGATCCGTTGATGATCGATGGGTTGTTTTCGTCGGGCCAATACAGGCGCAGCATCAATTGAAACTTGCCTGCCGGAGCCGGCAACCAGTTGGATTCCTTGTCTGCGCCGGGCGAATCCTTCTGAATGTGAAGATCGACCGAGCCATCGGGATTCTTCTTGAGATTTTGCCGGGCGCTGATCGAATACCGATTGATCGGATTGGCGACGAAGAAGTACGAGCTGTCGTACATGGTCAGCGACCAGAAGCCTCGGGCGGGCGGCATCTGTCCCTTGGCAAAGCGCAGGACATATTTGTTGGCGCCGTCATATGCCTTGCCCGCGCCATCCTTCTGCGAGCTCGGGTAGACGGCATCCTGCGGGCGGTTGGCGCCCAGTCCGATGGCGGTGACGAAGGCCCGCATGAGATAGTCGGTGCCATAGAGCCCGGTCTTGGTCGTGAATCCCCAGCCGTTGATGTCCTTGATGTCCTTGTTGACCTTGAACTGCAGCAGGATGCGGTCGAACGAGACCTGGGGGACGCGCTTTGCAAAATCCGCGTTGAGCAGTTTTCCCGGATCGAAATCCTTGCCGGGGACCAGGCCGATCTGCGCGAACTTGGCCAGCGCGGGAGCATCCGCCGCGGGCGGCGGGTTCGCCTTCATCAACTGGGCCAGCAATGAAAAATACGCGATCGTATCCAGCCGGTTCACCTGATCGCGCACGGCCGTCTTCATGTCGATCGAAGCGTCGACGGTGCCTTCCGGGGGCGTGTAGGGTTTGCCGTAGGAACTCAGCGGGACAAGTTTGCACTGATCCTGCGCGGCGTGAACCGCCGCGTAGTCCTCCGGCGTTCCGGTGCAATAGATTCGGCCGAGGATCCACACCAGGCTGGTCTGCGATTTGTACTCCTTGACCCCGGCAGGCAACGTACCGCTCCAGCCGGGCCCGGTAATTGCGTAGGCTTGCGCAGCGGTCCCGGTGGTGCGCTTGCCGGGCACCTGGAACACGTTGGTCCAGCCGTCCAGCATCGGAAACAGAAAATAGCGGTCCTTCATATCCGGGATGCTCAGAACCCACGGCTCCTTGCCGACATCAATCCAGGCGGTTGTGTAAAGCGTATCCGCGTTCGGGGCGGTCACGTCACGGAAGGAGGCGTCGGGATACTGGCGTGCCTTGATGAAATGTCCCATCGGCGCGCGATTGCCGACCGGGCCGGCCACGTTCGTCATGATCTTGCGCGTATACTCCATGGTGACCAGCGGATAGCCGTAGATGTAGGCATCCTGCGCTACCGCAAAATCCTCGATTCCTTCGCCGAAGTCCCGCAGCAACTCACCGAATTCAGCCCGGGCCAATGTGGCAACTGAACTGCCCGCAAGCAGACTGATACCCCCGATAGCGAGGTCGCGACGTGTGATGCTCAAGGCGATACTCCTTAATTATTCCTGGGGGGCAGGTGTGGCGTGCGCACCGGTTTTCGCTTCAAACTTGCTTGCAGTTATTTTGGATCGATGGCGCCGGGCCTTAGCGAGTGACGAAAAAAATCAGCAGGAAAGAAACGACAGTCATTGATAGGTCCCGCCATGCAGCAAACACCGCGACGTCTTGGAAGGGAGCAACGACAGGCAGTATGAAAAGGCTTTGCCGCGATCACTATGCAAAAACGGACATCGGGAAATGAAATGTTATCGAAGCAGACCACCATGGAGGTTGCCGATCTTGCCATGCTGCGGCTGCTAAGCGGAGGAGCGCTGCCGGCTTTGGGCTCGGAGGTTGCCGTATTGAGCTACCGACGCCAGTCGGCCGCTATCGGAAATACGCAAGTCGCCCGGTCGCTCGCGCAATATCCTCCGCGACAGATCGACCGCCCCAACCGCGGTCGAACCGCAGAGCGTTTGTCAGCCGGGAAATTTCCGCATAGCCTAGCCGCAATGCAAAAAAGTCGAGGCTCTTAGTTCACGAGGCTCTTAGTTCAGAAGACCTGACGACGTGCCACATCGCAGCCTCAGCTTTGACCGGTATTCCGACATGGTCGTGGACGCGACGGTGAGCTTCCTGCTCACCGGTCCAAGCATTTGCTGCTGGTCAGTCGGACACTGCGCGCTCGGGCCCATCATCCTGCAGTTCGGCACGGAAGGAGGCGCGAAAGTTCTGCACGGAATCTCGCGAACGGATGCGTTGAGCGTCATCCTTCAGGATACTCAAGTCGCGGACCGGATGATTTTTGACGGCCAAACCCTTCAGCCGGAGGATTTCGTCGTGCTTCCGCCCGGGAGCAGTTTCACTTTTGCATCGCAAGGCTCGCATCGCTGGATGTCGGCCACCATGCCTGTTGGGTTCTTCGGTGCCTACGCCGCCAGGACAGGCAAGAGCGAGGTCGCGAATACCGTAAGGGAGAAGCGGGTAATCTCTCCTCCGCGACAATCGCTCGAGTTGTTCATATCGAATGCCGCGAGCGCGGCTGCGTTTGCGCGCGACGTACCGAGGCCGACGCTCGACGGGCGTGCCGCGGACGTGGCATCCGACCTGCTGGCGGCGCTGATTGACGCGATCGATTGCGCCAATCGCGCGAATGCGATCCCGGCGCATCATTCCCGATCGACCAACAAGGTCATGACGAGGGCGCTCGAGTACGTCCGCAGCCAGAAATGGGGCGGCCTCCAGGTCACCGACATGGCCGATGCGGCCGACGTCACCAGCCGAACGCTGCTGCGAATGTTTCGGCAACAGCTCGCCATGGGGCCGGCGAGCTACCTGAAGCTGCGCCAGCTCAATATCGTGCGTCGCGAACTTCGCGGAAGGCATGCGCCGTCGAAGAAGATCACGGAGATCATGGGGGAGCACGGCGTTACCGAATTCGGCCGTTTTGCGTCGGAATACAGGGCTCTGTTCAGGGAGCGGCCCTCCGATACGCTTGCCAGGTCGCGTGAGCTGCTGGAGCGGAGACAGGCCCAGGCTGAGACGGATCACGGGACGTTCGACTGAGATGTCAGAGGCTTCAGATTCCCGGTTCGGCAAGGTGCTGGATCCGATGGAACGGATCTCGGAGACCCTGTTCGGCCTGATCATGGCGCTCACCTTCATCTGCTCGCTCGGTGTTGCAACGGGCGCTGACATCAACATTCGAACGATGCTGATCGGCGCGCTCGGCTGCAATCTGGCCTGGGGTATCGTTGACGGCGGTCTTTATCTTTTGGCGCGCATCAACGACCGTGGAGGCAAGATCCTGACACTCCGCGCGATACGGCAGGCGCCGGACGCCGAAACGGCGCGGCGCGTCATCGCCGATGCGCTGCCGCCGGAATTGGCCGCGATCCTGCCTCTGGAGCAGTTGGAAGCGATGCGGCAAAAATTACGACATTTGCCCGAGCCTGTTCCCGGTCCCGGACTGACGAAGGGCGACTGGAATGGAGCGCTCGGTCTGTGCTTGCTGAGCTTTCTGTCGACTTTCCCGGTAGTAATCCCGTTCCTGTTGCTCAGCGACGCCAGGCTGGCGCTGCGCGTCTCCTACGCCGTTGCTATCGTGATGCTGTTCTGCTGTGGCTATGTGTTCGGAATTCACAGCGGGCTGCGGCCCTGGGCGGCGGGTCTTGCGATGGTGGCTGTTGGTGGCGCGCTGGTTGTAACAGCGGTGGCTCTTGGAGGATGACCGGCAATGCGGCGACGGGGCGTTGCCTCGGTTTGGCGTGCAGGCGGCGCCTCGTTCGCTGCGTTGGTCTGGCTGTGGCTTGAACCAACAACCGGCGCGCTGGCGCAAGCCAATGTCCCCAGTCCGAGCGGTGCGATCGGCCTTGGCAATCGCGGATGGTCCGCAGCCGATCCCAACCGCGAAACATCAGCCAACGAACTCGAATTCAGCGCCCGTGCGGGCGCGGCATCCGACTACATCTATCGCGGCACCACGCTGTCCGATCATGGGCCCGCGGCGGGCGCCGCTCTCGAAACAAGATATGGCCAGTTTTACGCCGGCACCACGGTTGCCACCGTCAAGCTGCCGACCCAGCCGGCCGCCGAGTTCACCTTTGCCGGCGGCATCCGTCCGAAGATCGCAGCGATCGATTTCGATCTCGGCGTCACCTATTTCGCCTATCCCGGCGAGCGGCTTCCCGGCGAGACCAACGGCGTCAATTATTGGGAGGCGGTTATCCGCGGCGATCGGCGCATCGGCGAACAGGTCCGGATCGCCGCCGGCTACGCCTATTCTCCCAACGTCTCGAACACCGGCGCCTGGAGTCAATACGTTGCGGCCGGCGTCGGCTACGAGGTGCCGGGCCGGTTGCTGCCGCCGGACCTGAGCGTGTCATTCACGGCTGCCGCCGGCTATTCCTGGTTCGGCAATCAGGCTGCGCAACTCGGCGGCTTTCCGTTACCTGCCTATCTCAACTGGCAGGCGGGCGTGACCTTCACCCACAAGGCCTTCAACCTCGATCTGCGCTACTACGACAGCAATCTGTCGAAGGAAAACTGCTTCGTCTTTACGGGCGATCCAAATGCGCGGCCGGGTGGCCGCGTCAATCTCGTCACCAACCCGGATGGGCTGGTCTCGAACTGGTGCGGCGCGACGTTCGTTGCCAAGGCCTGGTTTGCGTTCAATTAGCTGCGGCAGCCATTCGCTGCGTCTGCTTGCCGCCGGTCACGGTCAAGCTGCGCGGCTGCCCTGATCACCAGCTTCATCGACACCTCCGAAAATGCCGTGCGTATCCAGATCGCCGTCGCGCTCATCGCCTTCCTGTTGTTACGCCTGGCTCAAGCCGCACAGAAAGCCATTCCAAGCCCTCTCGTCTTTGCCAGATTGATCCGCAACAATCTCATGCACCAGCGGTCCATCGACAACCTGCTCGAACCGCCGCCAACCAAGATCAGCGACAGATGAGCCTTAGTCTATGCTAACCCTTAACCGGACAGCCGTGGCACAAGGCCGGGCATGACGAACAGAGGAGAGCATCCATGAAACGCGAAGACCTCACCGAGAAGCTGCTCGACATCAAGCGCGAGAAGGGCTGGAGCTGGAAGCACATCTGCGAAAAGATCGGCGGCTATTCCGACGTGCTGATCGTCGGCGCCATCATGGGCCAGATGAAATTGACAAAACCGCAGGCCGCCAATGCCGGCGAACTGTTCGGGCTGTCGAAGGCCGAAACCGCAATGCTGAACGAGGTGCCGATGCGCGGCACCGGCACGCCGATGCCGCCGACCGATCCGCTGATCTATCGCTTCTACGAGATGGTGATGGTCAACGGCCCGGCCTGGAAGGCGCTGATCGAGGAGGAGTTCGGCGACGGCATCATGTCGGCGATCGATTTCGACATGGCGCTTGAGCGCGTCGCCAATCCCAAGGGCGACCGGGTCAGGATCACGATGTCGGGCAAGTTCCTGCCGTATAAATATTACGGCGCCAGCGGCAACGTGCCGGAGTACGGGTTCAAGGAGGAGTGAAAGGGTGCGAATGGCGAGTAGCGAGTGGCGAATGGAATCCCCACTCGCTATTCGCCGTTCACTATTCGCCCCCATGACATCACAATATCGCGCCCGGCGTGTAGTTCGCTGCTTCAGGGTTGGCCTGGGCCAGAGCGTCAACTTGCTGCACGAAGTAATCGACCTGAGCGCCTGCGTCGCCTGAATTGGCGCGGCCGTGGTCGAGCACGCGCTGCAGTTCGGCTTCGCTCAAGCCAAGACGCTGATCACCAGCTAGACGCTGCAGCAGATCGTTCTGCACGATCTTGCCGGTGCGCAGGTCGCGAATGGCCGCGACGGCATGTTCCTTGATCGCCTCGTGCGCACCTTCACGGCCGGCACCCTTCTTCACCGCTTCCATCATGACCGTGGTGGTCAGCAGGAAGGGCAGGTAGCGATTGAGCTCGGTCTCGACGACAGCTTCGAACACTTCCATCTGATCAAGCACGGTGAGCAGGGTTTCGAGCAGGCCGTCCATGGCGAGGAAGGCATCGGGCAGCATGACGCGGCGGACGACGGAGCAGGAGACGTCGCCTTCGTTCCATTGATCACCGGCCAGCCCGGAGGCCATGGCAAGATAGCCCTTCAACACGACATGCAGGCCGTTGATGCGCTCGCAGGAGCGGCTGTTCATCTTGTGCGGCATGGCGGAGGAGCCAACCTGGCCCTTGGCGAAGCCTTCGCTGGCGAGTTCATGGCCCGCCATCAGGCGCAAGGCCTTGGCGAAGTTGCCGGGACCGCTGGCGAGCTCGGTGAGCACACTGACCGCGCGGAAGTCGAGGCTGCGCGGATACACCTGGCCAACGGCATCAAGGGCCTTTGGCAAGCCAAGGTGAACGAGAATGCCTTGTTCAAGCGCGCGTGCCTTGCCGGCATCGCCATTGAACAGGGTAATCTGATCGAGCCGGGTGCCCACTGCGCCCTTCAAGCCGCGAGCCGGATAGGTTTCCAGCACGTTGACCAGGCTCTGATGTGCCAGCAGCATCTCTTCGCCGAACATGGCGATGCGCTTGCCAAGCGTGGTGACCTGCGCGGCCACGTTGTGCGTGCGTGCGGTGAACGGAATGTCGCGCAATTGCCGGGCGCGCTTCGCAAAACGAATGAGCGCGGCGATGCTTTTGGTCTCGATGACCCGCAGCGCGCGGTAGACCTGTAGCTGCTCCACATTCTCGGTGAGGTCGCGGCTGGTCATGCCCTTGTGCAGGTGCTCATGGCCGGCAAGATCGCAGAACTCCTCGATGCGCGCCTTGACGTCGTGGCGGGTGACGCGCTCGCGCCGCATGATGGATTCCAGGTTGATCAGGTCCTTCACGCGCTCATAGCTTTCGATCACCCCGTCCGGCACCGGAATGCCGAGATCGCGCTGGCCCTTCAGCACCGCGATCCAGTAGTCGCGTTCGATCCGAACCTTGCCTTCGCCACTCCAGATGGCGCGCATGGCGGGTGAAGCGTAGCGTTCGGCGAGGACGTTGGGGATGTGATCCTGGGTCATGATCCCGCTCTCTTGGCATTGCCCCGGGCCGGCTGCAAGTCGTGAGCAGCCTTGGATTGTCGAGAGGGGGCGAAACCAGTCTGTGATCGACCGGCCGTGTTCCGGTTAACGGGCGATAAAGCGGCAAGGCGGTTTTTCTTCGCGACGATTCTCCAAATAGCTACCTGAGGTAGCTAATGGACAATCCAGTCGCTCCAATCCCAGAGGTTCGCCATGACGTCTCGCACGCGCCTTGCTTCAGCCTGCCTTGTTTCCGCATGCACCGCTGTTCTGCTTCTCGCCGCACCCGCGCAGGCGCAGATGCCGAGGGTCAGTCTCGAGCAGTCCGGATCGCGGCAGGAAGGCTGGGTGCGCATTCAAAACACGATCAGCTATTTCGTGGCGGGACCGAGCGGGGAAGGCGAAGAGGCCCAGAAGCTGCGCGACCGCGCGCGCCGCATGATCTACGAAACCGCGGCGCGCGAATGCGATATCCTGCGCGAAATCCTCGCCAAGGACTGCCGGATCGAGGCGGTTTCGGCCAATATGAGCCGACAGTATGGCCAGCAGCAGCCCGAAGGTTTTACCATCAACGGTTCGATGAACTTCCAGATCACGCTAAAATAGGCGTGATCCGGAAGCACGGCGTGAAGCGTCAGTTTCCCGCCTTCACCTGGGCGACGGCTTCCGCCATCAGTTCGGTCATCTTGGCGCGTACTTCCGGCGCCGAGATCGCGACACCCTTGGCTGCAAAATCCTTCGCCACCTTGTTCTCGACGTCCTGGTCGCCGGCCTCCTCGAAATCGGCGGCGACCACTTCCTTGGAATAGGCCGTGGCGGCATCGCCTGACAGGCCGAGCTTGTCGGCTGCCCAAAGACCGAGCAGGCGGTTACGGCGCGCCTCGGCCTTGAACTTCTGCTCCTCGTCGAGGGCGAACTTCTTCTCGAAACCTTCCTCGCGCTTGTCGAAAGTGGTCATTTTTCGGTTCCAATCCCCGGAAATGGTCAGCAAAGCCGCGTTGTCGCGGCTCCATCGCCTACCTAGATAGAGGGGGCGAATCCGTAAAACAACGGGCCGTTCAGCCGCAGGCAGCCGGGATAAGTTGGCCCCAATCGGGCCGGGTCGATTGTGCTGGATGGGCCAATCGGATAGGTTGCCGGTAGGCAAGGTTCTCGTTCTGTTTCCGGTCGCGTCGGTTCGGGATCTGGCCTTCACGGCAGCTCCGTCGTGGTCGCAACCCTTGTCATCCGGAGCACACCAAATTCATGGATTTCAACAAAACACGGTACATCCCAATGAGCCGTCGACGCCGTATTTATGAAGGCAAGGCCAAGGTCCTGTACGAAGGCCCCGAGCCGGGAACCCTGATCCAGCACTTCAAGGACGACGCGACCGCGTTCAATGCCAAGAAACACCAGGTGATCGAGGGCAAGGGCGTCCTCAACAACCGGATTTCGGAGTACCTGTTTCAGCACCTCAACGACATCGGGGTGCCGACCCACTTCATCCGCCGTCTCAACATGCGCGAGCAGCTGATCCGCGAGGTCGAGATCGTGCCGCTGGAGGTGGTGGTGCGGAACGTCGCGGCGGGCTCGCTGTCGCAGCGCCTCGGCATCGAGGAAGGTACCCAGCTGCCGCGCTCGATCATCGAGTTCTATTACAAGAACGACCAGCTCAACGACCCCATGGTGTCGGAAGAGCACATCACCGCGTTCGGCTGGGCCACGCCGCAGGAAATCGACGACATCATGGCGCTCGCCATCCGCGTCAACGACTTCCTCACCGGCCTCTTCCTCGGCATCGGTATCCGTCTCGTCGACTTCAAGATGGAATGCGGACGTCTGTTCGAGAACGAGATGATGCGGATCATCGTCGCCGACGAGATATCCCCCGATTCGTGCCGGCTGTGGGACATCAAGTCGAACGAGAAGCTCGACAAGGACCGTTTCCGCCGCGATCTCGGCGGCCTGCTGGAGGCCTATACCGAAGTGGCGAAGCGGCTGGGCATCCTGATGGAGAACGAGCGTCCGGCCGGTTCCGGTCCGGTGCTGGTGAAGAGCTAGGAACTGGGGCAAGTCTCGTGAAGGCACGCGTTACCGTTACGTTGAAGTCGGGCATTCTCGACCCGCAGGGCAAGGCCATCGAAGGCGCGCTGAAATCGCTCGGCGTCGATGGCGTGGCCAGCGTCCGCCAGGGCAAGGTGTTCGACATCGAACTGTCGGGCTCCGACAAGGCCAAGGCGGAGGCGGCATTGAAGGATGCCGCCGACAAGCTGCTGGCGAATACGGTCATTGAGAACTACCGGGTCGAACTGCTCTAGGCGCAATTCATGAAATCAGCCGTCCTCGTCTTTCCCGGAATCAACCGCGAACGCGACATGGCGCGGGCGCTCAAGCTTGTCTCCGGCCAGGAGGCGGCGATGGTCTGGCATGCCGAGACCGAATTGCCGAAGGGGACCGACCTCGTGGTCGTGCCCGGCGGGTTCTCCTATGGCGACTACCTGCGCTGCGGCGCCATCGCGGCGCGCGCGCCGGTGATGGACGCGGTGCGCACATATGCCGCCGGCGGCGGGCTGGTGCTCGGCGTCTGCAACGGCTTCCAGATCCTGTGCGAAGCAGGGCTGTTGCCCGGCGTTCTCATGCGCAATGCGCGGCTGAAATTCATCTGCAAGGACGTGCATCTGCGGGTCGAACGCTCGGATACGCCCTTCACGCGCGGCTACAATGCCGGCCAGGTCATCCGCGTGCCGGTCGCGCATGGCGAGGGCAACTACGAGGCTGACGAAGAGACGGTAAAGCGGCTGGAGGGTGAGGGGCGGGTGCTTTACCGCTACTGCACGCCTGATGGCGTCGTCGACGAGGAGTCCAACATCAACGGCGCGGCGCAGTCGATCGCCGGCATCGTCAACGAGCGCGGCAACGTGCTCGGCATGATGCCGCATCCGGAAAACCACGTCGAAGACATCATGGGCTGCACCGACGGCCGCGGACTGTTTGCGGGTCTTGCCGCGCACCTGGAACAAGCGGCGTGAATTCCTTCATGGTGAGAGTGGCTGTAACGCTGGTAGCGTTGCTTCTGGCGACCGCTGCCCATGCGCAGGATTATCCGAAGCGCCCGATCTCCATGATCGTGCCGTTCGCGGCCGGCGGCACCTCCGACGTGATCGCGCGCGTGGTCGCGGAAGAGATGAGCAAGTCGCTCGGGCAGCCGATCGTGATCGAGAATGTCGCCGGCGCCGGCGGCTCGACCGCGCTGGCGCGCGCGGCAAAGGCCGAGGCCGACGGCTACACCATCGCCATCGGCAATGCCGGCACCAGCGCCGCGACCTATACGATCTATCCGAAGCTGTCGTTCACGCCTGACTCCTTCACGCCGATCGCAGTCGTTGCGAAAACCTTCGGCATCGTCGCGCTGCGCAAGGATTTCCCGGCCAGGGACCTGCAGGAGTTCATCGCCTATGCGAAGAAGAATCCGGGCAAGGTCAATTTCGGCCACGCCGGCGTCGGCTCGTCGAATTACCTGATCTGCAAGAGCTTCCTGCAGGCCGCCGGGATCGACGTGACGCTGGTCGGCTACCGCGGCGCGGCGCCGGCGCTGACGGATGCGATCGGCGGCCAGATCGACGGCGTCTGCGACAGTGCCGCCTCGGTGTCGCAGGCGATCGACGACAAGCTGGTGAGGGGCCTCGTGGTCGGCTCGACGGTGCGGCTTGCAACGCTGGCCAACGTGCCGACCTCGACGGAGGCCGGCCTTCCCGATTTCGAGGCGCAGGGCTGGAACGGCCTGTTCGCGCCAAAGGGTACGCCTCCTGCCGTCATCGCGAAACTGAACGCCGCGGCGAAGACCGCGGTCGAGAGCGACGCCGTGAAGAAGCGCTTTCACGATCTTTCCACCGTGGCGCCCGACGCCAACGAGCATGCGAGCGAGGTGCTCGGGCAACTGGTGACGCGCGACGTCGAGAAATACCGGAAGCTCCTGGAAGAGAAGAAGTAGCGCGGCTTACTTTCATCCGTCCTTCGGCTTTCCGCGCATCCGGCTGATCCATTTTCGGTAACTCGCGGCCGGAATGGTCATGGCGGCGACGCCGGCCATGACCAGCACGAGGCCGAGCGCGAGATTGCCGGGCACGGATTCGCCGAGCAGCAGCACCGACAGGCCGACGCCGATCGGAATCCGCAAATAACCCTGCGCGTTGGTGGTGAGCGTGCCGAGCCGGGTCAGGCACATGTAGAACAGCATCAAGCCGAACGCGCTGGAGAAGATTCCCATCGCGACGGTGGCGGCCATGGCCTCGGTCGTCGGCCGCAACGTCCAGGGATGATCGACGATGAGTGCCAGCGGCAGCAGGATCAGCCCGCCGAACAGCAGCGAACCGGCCGCGACCACCATCGGATCATATTCCGCCAGCCGCAGCCCGTAGATCGTGGCAAAGGCAAACGAGATGGTGGCGAGCAGGATGACGATTTCGGCCACGATATTGCTGTCGAGCGTTGCCAGCGCATCGAGGCCGATGATGGCGGCCGTACCGGTGAGCCCGAGAATGGCGCCGGTCAGCTTCAGCAGCGTCGCGGGCTCATGCCGGGTGATGCCCCAGGTGATGAGGAAGGCGAAGATCGGCGTCGTCGAGGCCAGCACCACCGTGTTCGAGGCCGGGACATATTGCTGCGCCCATGTGATGAGCAGGAACGGGATGGTCGCATTGATCAACTGCTGCTGCGCGAACAGCTTCCAGGCCTTGAGGTCGGTCGGCAGCCGCAGGCCACGGGCCCGCAGGATCACGATCAGGAAGGCGGCCGCGATCAGCGAGCGCGCTGAAATGAAGGTGACCGGCGGGATCGACCCGATGCCGATCTTGGTCAGCGGATAGGTCGAACTCCAGCAGCACGCCAGCGCGAGCAGCAGCAGATAGTCGCGCCAGTCGCGCCGGGGCTGTGGCGCGTCAGGTGGCAATGGCGCCGGCGTCCATTGGCTTCTTCCACTTCACGCGCTTGATCGTGCCGGAGAAGGTGAACAGCGACCGCTCGCCCGATTTCAGGACGCCGCGCAGGAAGATCAGCGAGCCGCCGGCGCGGGTGATCTCACCCTCGCATTCGATCAGTTCGCCCTCGCGCGCCGCGTCGAGAAACTCGCAGCCGAACGCAACCGTCACGCCCGGCCCCTCCAGCACGGAGGAGGCGATCGCAAACAGGCAGTAATCGGCGAACGACATGAAGCAGCCGCCATGGACGTTGCGCATGCCGTTGAGGTGTTTTTTCTCGACACGGAACGCGCATTGCACTTTGCCGTTCTCGTCCATCCGGTGCCAGAAAGGGCCGTTATGGGTCTCAAAACTGTCGCGGGTCCAGGTGCGCCAGCCCTGGAATTCGCCCTCGGTTTCGACGTAAAGGTCCGGGCGGTGGCGGAATGCGTTTTGGGGAAGTTCGTTCACTAAAAATGGGCCTTCAATTTGATGTTTCCGTCCTTAAATCCGTTTCCGGCGCGATGTGCAAACGCCGATCCCGCAAGGCCCCCTTCGCAAAGCTCTGGACAGGGCGAAAATGCGCCATAAAAGGCCTTTTCGCCCCCTGTCGATCTTCCTATTAAGGCAGCCATGAACGAGCCCCAGATCACCCCCGAACTCGTCGCCAGCCATGGCCTCAAGCCCGACGAGTATGAGCGCATCCTCAAGCTGATCGGGCGGGTGCCGAGCTTCACGGAACTCGGGATTTTCTCGGCGATGTGGAACGAGCACTGCTCGTACAAGTCCTCGCGCATCCATCTCAGGGGGCTGCCGACCAAGGCGCCGTGGGTGATCCAGGGCCCGGGCGAGAACGCCGGTGTGATCGACATCGGCGACGGGCAGGCGGTGGTCTTCAAGATGGAGAGCCACAACCACCCGAGCTATATCGAGCCGTATCAGGGCGCGACGACAGGCGTCGGCGGCATCCTGCGCGACGTCTTCACGATGGGCGCGCGGCCGATCGCCTGCCTCAATGCGCTCTCCTTTGGTGCGCCGGAGCACCCCAGGACGCGGCATCTGGTCTCGGGCGTGGTCGCCGGCGTCGGCGGCTACGGCAATTCCTTCGGCGTGCCGACGGTTGGCGGCCAGGTGCGTTTCCACACCCGCTATGACGGCAACATCCTGGTCAACGCGATGGCGGTCGGGCTGGCCGAATCCAGCAAGATCTTCTATGCGGCGGCCTCCGGCGTGAACATGCCGATCGTCTATCTGGGCTCCAAGACCGGCCGCGACGGCATCCATGGCGCCTCGATGGCGTCGGCCGAATTCGACGACAATTCCGAGGAGAAGCGCCCGACCGTGCAGGTCGGCGATCCCTTCGCCGAAAAGCTGCTGCTGGAAGCCTGCCTCGAAATCATGGAGAAGGGCTGCGTCATCGCGATCCAGGACATGGGCGCGGCCGGCCTGACCTGCTCGGCGGTCGAGATGGGCGCCAAGGGCGACCTCGGCGTCGACCTGATCCTCGATCACGTGCCGACCCGCGAGACCGGCATGAGCGCCTACGAGATGATGCTCTCGGAGAGCCAGGAGCGCATGCTCATGGTGCTCAAGCCCGAAAAGGAAAAAGAAGCCGAGGCGATCTTCAAAAAGTGGGGGCTCGATTTCGCCGTGGTCGGCTACACCACGCCGAGCAAGCGCTTCGTGGTCAAGCATGGCGGCGACGTGATGGCCGACCTGCCGATCAAGGAGCTTGGCGACGAGGCCCCGCTTTATGACCGGCCGCATGTGCCGTCGGCCGCCTTGCCCGTAGTGCAGGCGCGCGAGGTGAAGCCGCCGATCGCGATCATGCCGGCGCTGGAGAAGCTGATCGGCATGCCCGAGCTATGCTCGAAGCGCTGGGTCTGGGAGCAGTACGACCACGTCATTTTGGGCAATACCGTGCAGCGCCCGGGCGGCGATGCCGCCGTCGTGCGCGTCGAGGACGGGCCGAAGGGCCTCGCGCTCACCGTCGACGTCACGCCGCGCTATTGCGAGGCCGATCCGTTCGAGGGCGGCAAGCAGGCCGTCGCAGAGGCCTGGCGCAACATCACCGCGGTCGGCGGCCGACCGCTCGCCATCACCGACAATCTCAATTTCGGCAACCCGGAACGGCCCGAGATCATGGGCCAGTTCGTCGGCTGCCTGAAGGGCATCGGCGAGGCCTGCCGCGCGCTCGACTTTCCGGTCGTGTCCGGCAACGTCTCGCTCTACAACGAGACCAACGGCCGCGGCATCCTGCCGACGCCCTCGATCGGCGGAGTCGGCCTGCTCGACGATTTCACTAGGTCGGCGACGCTGGCGTTCAAGGCCGCGGGCGAGGCGATCCTGCTGATCGGCGACACGCAAGGCTGGCTCGGCCAATCCGTTTACCTGCGCGACATCTGCGGCCGAGAGGAAGGCGCGCCGCCGCCGGTCGATCTCGCCGCCGAGAAGCGCAACGGCGACGTGGTGCGCGGCATGATCCGTGCCGGCACGGCGACCGCGGTGCATGACGTCTCCGACGGCGGCCTTCTGATCGCACTCGCCGAGATGGCGATCGCGAGCGGCATCGGCGCGCAGCTCTTGGCGGCACCTGGCGCCATCGTGCCGCACGCCTGGTGGTTCGGCGAGGATCAGGCGCGCTACATCGTGACGGTACCGGCGGCGGATGCCGGCCTGGTGCTCGCCAAGATGAAGGGCGCGGGCGTGCCCTGCGCGCGGATCGGCACCACGGGTGGGGACGCGCTCGCCGTGGCGGGCGAGGGGCAGGTCGCGGTGACCGCGCTCAAGACGGCATTCGAGCACTGGCTGCCGGCCTATATGAGCGGCAAGGCGCCGTAAGCGCACTGACTCCACGTCATTGCGAGTCGACGGGTCCATCGAATACGCACCTGCTGACAGGCTCCGCGAAGCAATACTGCAGCCGACAGGGCTGCATATGCTGTTGGACGCCTCTCGGTCGAAAACGATCCCCGGCGGACAATTGCATGCTGTTTCGCGAGCCATCAAACCGGCAGCAGCTCATGCGTCGCCTTCGGAGTAAAGCGGACATGGATCGAAGTCATAAGTACTGCCCTGATGCTGGGGCAACCCGCGCGAGCGGTACTGATCAGTTCGCACCTAGCTGTTGGCGGATGGTCGCTCGATCAAAGTAAAGCTTCTCGCAGATCAAGTGGTCACCGTCGAATACGAAAATCAAGACACTTTGGACCTCCATCGTCCTGCCCGTTGGCGCAATATCGGCAAGAGGGCCGCGCTGCGTACCACCCCACCTGCACTCGACAATGACGGCATCATCGGCGTGGTAGAGCTTGAGCGGTTTAAGCCAGAGGTCGGGGAATGCACTAAGCACTCCATTAAGGAAACTTTCTACCGCTTCCGAACCATCGGCAATTATCCCGTTGGCGGGAACTTCATATCTAGGATGATGAAACGTTGCCAATGCGGCGGCCACGTCATGCTTTTCCGCCTCCGCTTCGATGTGCGCGTTTACGACGGCTTCTCTCCGTGCTCTCAGGCTATCCGTAGCAGTAGTTGCCATCGGCCCCTCCGGCGGTCAGTCAGTCGGTCGCAGCTTGGCATAAGTTAGATAGCCCAGCCACAGCCGATTCAAGGATGACGGGGAGGGCCCGCTGTGGATCAAAAGCCGGTCGATGGCGGCCCTGCCAAGCAACTACGCTTCGCCCTCAGAAGCGGACCTTTATGAGTACACACTTGGCGAATCAGGCTGGTCTCCTCACGCTGGTTCTAGAGCACCTTCGTCGCGCCCGGGATCTGCCGCAACGCGCGCGTCAGCGCCCAGCTTGCCGCGACTGTCACCACGAAGCCGACTGTCGCCTTGACGATCGCCGGCAGGTTGAAGTCGAACAGCCAGTATTGCAGCCACAGCGCGATCGGGTAGTGCACCAGAAACATGCCGTAGGCGTCCGCCTGCATCGGGTCGAGCAGCTTGGCCGTGCCTGATTGCCTGAATCTCTGGAAGAAGGCCAGGATCAGGAACATGATGGCGACGCTGAAGATGGCGAAGCAGACGGCATAGAGGCCCTCATACCAGTTCGGCAAGGGCGACGGATTTCCCAGTATTTCGCGCTTGATGTAGATCAGCACCCACAACAGGCAGTACGGCACGATCGCCAGCACCATCCAGTCCCAACTGACCTTCGCCATCCGGCCGTCGGCTGCGAGCAGTCCGCGGTCCATGTTCGCAACCCCGATGCCGGCGCCGAAGAAGAAGTAGCTGGCATAGAGCATCACGCGGCCGTGCTGCACCGAGAACGGCCCGAACTCGAACCAGCTGCTCGGTCCATAGATCATCAGCCCGGGAACGTAGAACGCTCCGGTAACGGCGAGCATGACCGCGAAGAACACGGCAGGCCGGCGGCGGCCGTGCAGCGAGAGGCGGTTGATCGGATCGAGCAGGTTGGGCCATAGCCGATGCAGGATGCAGGCCACCACGTCGAACGCGAACAGGACCCAGAGGAACCAGATCGGTCCGCTCGGCCACGGGCCCTTGGTGACCATGTTCCACCAGTATTCGGAGAAGCCGATTTCGGGATGGTGCCGCAGCGAGATGGCGTAATAGGCGAGTGGAATCACCGTGAACGCGCAGATCACGAAGGGTAGCCCCAGCCGGAGCAGGCGGTCTGCCAGATAGCTCTGCGCGCCCTTGCGGGCGATGCCGGACCAGGCGAACAGTCCCGACAGGAAGAAGAACATCGCCATGAAGAAACTGTCGGTGGCGAGCACGATCATGTCGAAGCCGAAGAAGGACTTCGGATCGGTATGACCGAAATAGGTATAGGGGATGACCGCATGGTGAAGCAGCACCACCAGCGTCAGGAAGGTGCGGGCGCGATCAAGTGAAAGATTTCGCGTCTTGGCCTTGGGTACGGCGCTCGCCTCGGCATGCCCCACGGTGGAAATCGACGTCATGCAAGCCTCCCGGCCAGGCTGTGTGATCAAATGTTGCCGCCAGGAACCTGATTCAGCAAGGCCCATTCTCCGGTCGGGAGACTGGGGCTCCAGGGCGCCGCGGAACCCGCAAGGCGGGTCGCCGTTAGGTCAGGTGAAATTATGGCCGCCGCCATCAGCGCGGGCCGGCAGAGGGTGGGAGCAAGCAATGACAATCCTCAAATGGGCGCTGATCTTCCTTCTGGTGTCGATCGTCGCCGGCATTTTCGGCTTCACCGGCATTTCGGCGGCTTCCGCCGACATCGCCCGCTTCCTGTTCTATGTCTTCGTGGCGATCTTCCTGGTGCTCCTGATCCTCGGGCTCACGATATTCAGGGCATAGCTACGGTATGGGTCATTCCGGGGTTTCAATCCTGTCGCCCCGGAATGACGAGCCTTCTCAGGCCACTTCCTCGATCTTCACCCTGTCCGGATAGAACGCCAGACGCCCCGCAATTTCGGCCATGGCCGGGAAGGGCGTCTCATAGGTCCAGATCGAATTTTCGATGCGCTTGCCGGCGGCATCGATGCTGAAATAGCTCGCATCCCCCTTGTAGGGGCAGTGCGTGGTCCGTTCGGTGCGGGCCAGCAGCGCCATGTTGGTGTCCTCGCGCGGGACATATTGCACCGCCGGATAGCTCGCTTCCTTGAGCGTCAGTGCATGGGTGGTATCGGCGATGACGACGCCGTCGACCGAGACCCTGATGCGACGGGGGTTTGCCGAAATCGTGATCGGATGGTCGGGACCGGGCAATTTCATGATTTTGAGCCTCTTTTTCGGTCAGCCCGACGTGATCGGGCGCGACGTGATCTCGCGGTGTCAAATGCGTCGGCCCGGAATATAGTGGCGCCGGGCGTGACCTAGAAGAGCGTACGCGCTAGGTTTTGCCGTCACGGCCGCGCGAGCCGGCCGTGATTCGAAACCATCTGACGGAGACATGCTGGATGCCGATGGACGCCCACGATATCGAGTCGATGATCAAGGCAGCTATCCCCGATGCCGAGGTGACGATCCGCGATCTCGCAGGCGATGGCGACCACTACGCCGCGACCGTGATCTCGGAGTCCTTCCGCGGCAAGTCGCGCGTGCAGCAGCACCAGATCGTCTATCAGTCGTTGAAGGGGCAGATGGGCGGCGTGCTGCATGCGCTGGCGCTGCAGACCGGGGTACCTGAGGGCTAGTCCCCGACAAGCAAGGCGGGGCAGCAATGACGGACAATCAGCGCGGCGCGATGTTTCGCGAAATCGTGCCGCACCGGCACAGCCGCGTCACCTATGCGGAACTGTTCTTCGACCTCGTCTTCGTCTTTGCGATCACCCAGGTCTCGCACACGCTGCTCGCGCATTTCACGCTTCTCGGCGTGCTCCAGGTCACCGTGCTGTTCCTGGCGGTGTGGTGGGTTTGGGTGTTCACCTCCTGGATCACCAACTGGCTCGATCCCGAGAAAACTCCGGTCCGGCTCCTGCTGTTTGCGATGATGCTGGGCGGGCTGGTACTGTCGACGTCGATCCCGAAGGCGTTCGACGAGCGCGGCCTGTGGTTCGCCATCGCCTATGTGGTGTTGCAGGTCGGCAAGACGATCTTTCTCTGGATATCGACGCCGCGCTCACGGCCGGGCGCGCGACTGAACGCCATGCGGATCACCGCATGGCTTGCGGTGTCTGCGATCTTCTGGATCGCCGGCGGGCTGTCGGGAGGACAGCCGCGGCTGGTGCTTTGGGCCATCGCCCTGGTCATCGAATATGTTTCGCCGGCGGTGCGGTTCTGGATTCCGAGCTTTGGGGCGTCCTCGATCGCGGACTGGACGATCGAGGGCGGCCACATGGCCGAGCGCTGCGCGCTGTTCATCATCATCGCGCTCGGCGAATCCATTGTCGTCACCGGCGCGACTTTCGCCGAACTTGCCTGGACCAGCGAATACCTCATGGCGTTCGTATCGGCCCTGCTCGGCAGCATCGCGATGTGGTGGATCTATTTCCATATCGGCGCCGAGGCCGGCTCCGAGCAGCTTTCAAAATCGGACGAGCCGGGCAGGCTGGCGCGGCTGGCCTATACCTATCTGCATATGCCGATCGTGGCCGGCATCATCGTCACCGCGGTCGCGGACGAACTGGTGCTGAAGCACCCGGCCGGTCATTCCGATCTGAAGACGGTGACGAGCACGATCGGCGGTCCGTTGCTGTTTTTGTTCGGGACCGTCCTGTTCAAGCACAGCTTTCGCGGCTTTCTTCAGCTCTCGCACGGGGCCGGCATCATTGCACTCTGCGCGCTCGCCTGGTTCGCAAGCGAGAAATCACCGCTGATGCTGTCGATCCTGACCACCGCGATCATGATCGTGGTCGCGATGTGGGAAACCATATCGCTGCGATCCAGCCACGCCGGATAGCGCGTTCAATCCAGCCTCTTCAATCGAGTCTTTTCAGTCAAGGCTTTTCAGTCAAGTCTTGGCCGCCTGAACGGCATCAGTTGCGGCGAGTTGTGCTGGTCGACGACATTCTTGAGCACAAGCGTCGAGAGCTGGACGACGAGTGCCCGAAGCCGCGCATTTTCCTCGATAAGTGCCACACGCTCGGTGCCTGCCTCATCGTCCCAGTCAGAATCGCCATGAGACGATCCTGCACACGACTCGTGGCTGCTCGACGATGGATACACATTGCCCATGACTGACATCCCCTGACACGAACTCACCCCCGAGCCATGCTGCCGTACAGATACGGCTGAGTCCGCGTCAAAAGTTGGACCTTTCGAAGGGCAAACGAGAGCGCAGATGGACCCTTTTGCGGGCGGCTAGATAAAGATGAACACTTGTTAAGAAGTTTGGTTATAGTGCGTTCGGCGAAGGTGCGGGGACGCGCGGCGGCGTAGGCACCTTTTCCACCAACCTAGACCAGCGCGATCACTCAGTGGCCACGGGGGAGCCGTGGTTGGGAATACGCGCCGATGAAACAGAGCGAAGCACGAGTACGGATCATTCAGGAGTGGGACCGCTGGATTCTGACGCAGTCGATCGAGCCGGACGGGCCAACCGGAAAAGACTCCTTGAAATTCTATCACGAATTGCAGGATGCCGGATCGTCGCTGCTGGACTTCCAGTCGCGCGGGCAGGACAAGTGGCGGATCATTCACGCGTGGTTGTTGGGCGCGGACCGATTGTCCGATGACTGGATATCGGTCGCGCCACGCATTGCGCCGACGCGCCGGCCGCGGCCTGACCGCAGGCGATTGGTCTACAAGGCGTGAACCGCGGAGTTCGCTGCAAGCCTCAGTCCAAGCCTCAGTCCGATGCCACCAGCGCGTGAACGGAGAACATCTGGTCGCGGTCGGTCCAGGATTCCCGCACCGACCAGCCGGACTCGCGGGCCAGGGCGGTGAAGCGGTCGAGGCTGTATTTGTAGCTCGACTCGGTGTGAATGCTCTCGCCGGGACGGAATGAAAAATTCCGTCCCAGGATGCGCACGGTCTGCGTCTTCTTTGAAATCAGGTGCATCTCGATGCGGTGCCGCTCGCGGTTATAGATCGAGCGGTGCATGAAGGCGGAAACGTCGAAATTGCCGCCGAGCTCGCGGTTGATACGAACCAGAACATTGAGATTGAACTTCGCGGTGACGCCGGCGGCGTCATTATAGGCATCATAAAGCACGCGCTCGTTCTTCTCGAGGTCGACGCCGATGATCATCTGCGCGCCTTCGTCCAGGATGTCGCGTGCGCTGCGCAGGAAGGCGCGCGCCTCGTGCGGCTCGAAATTGCCGAGCGTCGATCCCGGGAAGAAGCCGACCTTGGGCATTCCCTCGATCTCGGTGGGCAGGGCGAACGGCGCGGTGAAGTCGGCGGCGACCGGATAGACGCGGAGCTTGGGAAAATCCTTGCGCAAGGCGCTGGCCTGCGCGTTCAGGAAGTCGCCGGAAATATCGACCGGGACGTAGGCGTTGAAATCGCAGCGTTCCAGCAAAAGGCGGACCTTGGTGGTGGCGCCGGCGCCGAACTCCACCAGTGCCGCACCCTTCGGAATGATGCCGGCGATCTCGTCGCCGCGGCTGCGCAGGATGCCGAGCTCGGTGCGGGTCGGATAATATTCGGGCAGCACGGTGATCTGCTCGAATAGCTCCGAGCCCACGGCATCGTAGAAATATTTCGGCGACAGGCGCTTGGGAAATTGCGAGAGGTTGCCGATCACGTCGCCGGCAAAGGCGGACGTCTGCTCATCGAACGATTGCGTCTGTGCCAAAGCGGCGGGGCGCACATTCATGGTACTCTCCTGAACGCGCTTTCCGGCGCGCATTGATGGTCGGAAACATCAGGCGTAGTCGGCGAGGCGCAGCCCCGTGAATTGCCAGCGGTGGTGCGGATAGAAGAAGTTGCGGTAGGTGATACGGCTGTGCCCGGGGGGAGTTGCAAGCGAGGAGCCGCGCAGCACCAACTGGTTGACCATGAACTTGCCGTTGTATTCGCCGAGCGCCCCCTCGATGGCCCGGTAGCCCGGGTAGGGGGAATAGGCGCTGCGGGTCCACTGCCAGACGATGCCGAAGGCGTCGTTGAGCTGGCCGGCGCGGGCCGCGACTTCCCACTCCATTTCGGTCGGCAGGTGCTTGCCCGACCAGCGCGCGAACGCGTCGGCCTCGTAATAGCTGACATGGCTGACCGGAGCCTCGGGATCGATCGGCTGCAGTCCGCCGAGCGTCATGATCCGCCATTCGCCGTCGACCTGGCGCCAGTGGCCGGGCGCCTGCCACCCCTCGTTGGTCGCGGTCGCAAAGCCGTCCATCAGCCAAAGCGTCGCCGTGGCGTAGCCGCCGTCCCTCATGAAGGCGAGCCACTCGGCATTGGTGACGAGGTTGCGGGCGAGCCTGACCGGGCCGACGAGGGCGCGGTGCGCCGGTTTTTCATTGTCGAAATGGAAGCTGTCGTCGGCATGTCCGACGCTGTGGATGCCCTCGTTGAGGGTGATCCATTGCTCGCCATTGCGATGCGGGGCCGGGAAGCGCCAGGACGGATCGTAGGCCGGCGGGATCGGGTTCTGCGCGAAGGCGTGCAGGATGTCGGTCAGCATCAATTCCTGGTGCTGCTGCTCATGATTGAGGCCGGTCTCGACCAGCGGGACCAGCCCGGCGAGGCGGTCGATGCCGGCGGTCTGGAAGAACCTGACCACGGCGGCATCGACGTGCCGGCGATAGGCCGTGACCTCGTCCGCGCTCGGGCGGGTCAGGTGGCCGCGCGCGTGGCGGGCGTGGCGGGGGCCGGCGCTGACATAATAGGAATTGAATAGAAACGCGTAGTCGGGGTGGAAGGGCTGGTAACCCTCGCAGTGTTCGCCGAGCAGAAACTGCTCGAAGAACCAGGTGGTATGGGCGCGATGCCATTTGGCCGGGCTGGCGTCCGGCATCGACTGGATCAGTTGGTCCTCGGGGCTCAACGGCGCGGTCCGCCGCTCGGTCTCACCGCGGACCGCGAGGTAGGCTTCCACCAAATCCTGGGCGAGGGTGCCGGAATCAGCAAAAAGTGACGGGGTTGGGGAGGCGTACTCGGCGGCGGCTACTGATTTCGTCACGGGCATCTCCGGTCGGGAGAAGGAACGTCAGGCCGCGAAACTGGTTCCCGGCGGGCAGTCCGTCCTAAATAGGGGCTCCGTTCCGGGATAAAAGCCTTGCCCCGCTATGATATTGATGCCGTCAGACTATGGGGCGGGCTGTCCTGACACGGTGAGCCGGCGCCGCGCATGCCAGCTCCTCGCCATTTTACTTTGGATCAACAACGGTTTGCGCTACATATAGACGAAGTAACCGGGTTACATGGACGAGCCGGTCCAACGGGCGAAGCCGCGAGGGCCGTGCGCCCTAAAAGGAAGCAAATATGAGCATCGAGCAATTCATCGCCAACGAAGTGAAGTCGAACGACGTCGTGCTGTTCATGAAGGGTACGCCGCAGTTTCCGCAGTGCGGTTTTTCCGGCCAAGTGGTGCAGATCCTCGACCATGTCGGCGTTGGCTACAAGGGCCTGAACGTCCTGGAATCCGCCGAGCTGCGCAACGGCATCAAGGAATATTCCAACTGGCCGACCATTCCGCAACTCTACGTCAAGGGCGAGTTCATCGGCGGCTGCGACATTGTCCGCGAGATGTTCCAGGCCGGTGAATTGCAGAAGATGTTCGCCGACAAGGGTGTCACCCTCAACGCGGCAGCCTCGGCCTGAGCATATCAGCGCGCCAGGTCGGCCAGGCGCGGCTCGAGATCATCGTTGCCGACATCACCACGCTGCGCGTTGACGCCATCGTCAACGCGGCGAATTCGTCGCTCCTCGGCGGGGGCGGCGTCGATGGCGCGATTCATCGCGCGGCGGGGCCGGATCTCCTCGCCGAATGCCGCATGCTCCACGGCTGCGAGACCGGCGACGCCAAGATCACCAGGGGCTATCGGCTTCCGGCCGGACACGTGATCCACACGGTCGGACCGGTATGGAACGGCGGCACGCTCGGAGAGGACGACCTGCTTGCCTCCTGCTATCGCCGCTCGATCGCACTTTGCCAGCAGCACGGCCTCGCATCCGTCGCCTTTCCAGCGATTTCTACCGGTATCTACCGGTTCCCTGCCGATCGCGCCGCCGGTATCGCGGTCGGCAACGTCGTCGATGCGCTGGCGGCAGCGCCGCTGGTGACAAAGGTCATCTTCTGCTGCTTCTCCCCTGACAGCGGCCGGCTGCATGAAGCGGCAATGGCCGACTTTGGCAGCCCTTGTCCCTGATGGTGCCTCGGCTACACTCTGCCGTGAATTCCGGGGAGAGGGGTCCAATGAATTCACGCCAAATCCTGCGCGCGCTCGCCTGTGGTGCGCTGTTGCTGGCTGCATCGCCGGCCCGCGCCGAGGGCACGTTCGACATTCCCGCCGGCGCGCATTTCAATCAGGAAAAGCTCGCGAAGATCACCGACTTCTTCAAGAACGAGGTGACGACCGGCAAGATCTCGGGCGCCAACGTGCTGATCCAGCAGCACGGCAAGGTGGTCTATCACGAAACCTTCGGCGTCCAGGATGTCGTCTCCAAGGCGCCGATCACAGACAAGACGATCTTCCGCCTGTCGTCGCTGACCAAGGCGATCACGTCAGTCGTGGCGATGCAATTGATCCAGGACGGCAAGATCAAGCTCGACGATCCCGTCTCGAAATACATTCCCTCATTTGCCAATGTGAAAGTGGGCGTGGAGAAGAAGGCCGAGGACGGCACCAAGACACTCGAGCTGGAGCCGCTGGCCCGGCCGATCACGGTGCTCGACTTGTTGCGCCATACCTCCGGCATCACCTACGGCTTCTACGGCGACAGCCTGGTGCGCAAGGCCTACAAGGATGCCAACATCTACGCGGGCGAATTCGACCTCGCCGAGTTCGCCGAGCGGATCGCCAGGCTGCCGTTGCATAACCAGCCGGGCGCGCTCTGGCAGTACGGCCATTCCACCGACATTCTGGCGCGGATCATGGAGATTGTGTCCGGAAAATCGTTGCTCGAGATCGAGCGGGAAAAGCTGCTCGATCCGCTCGGCATGACCGACACCAACTTCTTCGTGACAGAACCTGAGCGGCAGCAGCGGCTCGCCCAGCCGCTGCCGAACGACAGCAATTTCAGGGTCGGCCGCGAATACCGCACCGAGGTCCGCCA
>OEIU01000560.1_pt1 | contig 33270 bp, 29 predicted proteins | sample 1539221 | NCBI WGS metagenome assembly OEIU01 (sample SAMN03792071, study PRJEB22550) | activated sludge metagenome | feature: wastewater treatment plant; material: activated sludge; isolation source: Wastewater treatment plant of a petroleum refinery complex | place: Argentina: Zarate | collected...
GACACGACGATCGGCGGCAACCTCGACAGTTCGGCAACGACGCCATCGAGCGCGGTGCGGCCTGCGGTACTGCGGGCGCCCGCCACGCATCGGCCGATCACGCCGATTCCGTTGCGGGAATTTCCCAAAGCGATGGCGCGCGCGATCAAGGCGAACCCTTCCTACCGTGCGGCGCTCATCGGCGGCCTGCTCATGTGGGTGGCGTTCGGCATCACCGAGAACACGCGCAACTACATCAGTCCGTTCTTCTGGGGACTGTCCTCGGAACAGACCGGTCTGCTGATCTACGTCATCGTCGGCTCGGCGATATTCGTGTGGACGTCAGCCTCCGCGCTGACGCAGCGGTTCGGCAAGCGCAGGCTCGCCATCTACTCGATGATCCTGTTCGGCATGTGCGAGCCGGGCGCGGTCGGCCTGCGCCTGATCGGCGTATTGCCGCAGAACGGCGATCCGGCCTTGCTGCCCATCCTGCTCGTCATCTGGTTCCTCGGTTTCTCCGGCATCATCATGGCGATGACGGTGCTGTGGACGATGTTCGCGGACGTGACCGACGAGCACGAACTGACCACCGGCCTGCGCCAGGAAGGCCTGCTGTATTCCGCCGGAACGTTCTCGCAGAAGATGGCGCTTGGCGGCGGCGGGTTGCTCGCGACCGCGATGCTCTACGCCGCCGAATTTCCGAGCAATGCGGCTGCCGCCAACGTCTCGCCCGAAGCGATCTGGAAGATCGGTCTCTTCACCGCGCTCGTGACCGCGGTCTTTGCCTGGCTGACGGCCTATTTCTTCTCGCGCTTCACGCTCACGCGCGAGCAGCATGAACAGGTGCTTGCCCAGCTGCGTGCAAGGCGCGCTGCAGCACCGCCTCACGTCGAATCACAAGGCGATACGGCCACCGTGGCCGCGGTCGCCGCGGCGCGTGCAGAGCTGTAAGCGCTTCGCGATCGACAGTACGATGTCCTGTCAGTTCTTGACATGCCGCCCGGCACGGCTCGAACGACCGTGCGTTAGGCTCCACGCAAATCCGGAAGAATCACCACGATGAATCATCAGAAGGGGAACCCCATGAAGGCTCATGGCCGATCGCTGCTCGCGCCGATCGCATCGCTGCTCGCGCTGTGCATCAGCGCACCGATTCACGCCGAATTGCCCACGCTACCGACCGCGAGCCCGGAGTCCGTCGGATTCGATTCCAAGGTGCTGGCCTCGCTCGACTCGCAGATGCACGCGCTGGTCGACCAGCAGAAGCTCGCCGGCGTCGTCACGCTCATCGCGCGGCACGGCAAGGTCGTGCACTTCGACACCTACGGCAAGGCCGATGCTTCGTCGGGCGCGCCGCTCAAGTCCGACAGCATCTTCCGCATCGCTTCGATGACGAAGCCGATCGCCGGCGTCGCGATGATGCAGCTGTATGAGCGCGGCAAGTGGCGCCTCGACGATCCCGTCGCGAAGTACATTCCGGAGTTCGCGAACCTGCAGGTGAAAACGGCCGATGGCCGCACCGAACCGCAGAAGTCGCCGATGACGATGGCGCAGCTCATGAGCCATTCGGCCGGCTTCGGCGTCAGCTCGGTGTATGCGCAGGCGGATCTCGGCGCGACCGACCTGCAGGGCATGATCGACAAGCTCAAGGCCCTGCCGCTCGAAACGCAGCCCGGCACGGCGTGGGACTACGGCCCCAGCGTCAACATCCAGGGCTACGTCATCGAGAAGCTCTCCGGCCAGTCGCTCGACGTCTATCTCGACGAACACATCTTCAAGCCGCTGGGCATGGTGGACACGGGCTTCTGGGTGTCGCCCGGGAAGGCTGCTCGCGTCGTTTCGATCCACACGTATGACGCAGCCGGCAAGATCATCGTGCAGAACCCGCAGCGGGTCGTGACGACCAGGCCTTCATTCCTTGCGGCGAGCGGCGGACTGATGTCGACCGCGAGCGACTACTGGCGTTTCTCACAGGCGCTGCTCAACGGCGGCGAACTCGACGGCAAGCGCATCCTGAAGCCGGAAACGGTCAAGCTGATGCGTACCAACGTGCTGCAGCCCGGCGCAGACGTGGATCTGTTCGGCCCGACCCTGGAAGGCATCGGCTTCGGCATGGACTTCGCCATCGTGACGGACACCGCGGCGGCGAAGACGCCGATGGGCCTCAACTCCTTCTACTGGGGTGGCGCCTTCGGCACCTGGTTCTGGATCGATCCCACCAACGATCTGGTCTTCGTCGGCATGATCCAGAACCTCAGCGGATCGACACCGACCGGCGGCACGCCGGGCGTGCGCGAAATTTCGGTCGCGGCGACGTACGACGCATTGAAGAAGTAACGCTCCTGCCCCGGAGCCGAACGGATGGGTGGCGGTGTGATCCGCCACCGCCGATCGATGCTTCCTACAGTCGATAGACCCGCGCTGCCGTGTCGTGAAAGAGCGCCGCGCGTTCGGGCTTCGAAAAATCCTGCGTCATTCGCTTGAACGAATTCCACAGCACGACATACGAATACGACGCCTTGTCGACGGGGAAGTTGCTCTCGAACATGCAGCGCTCGACGCCGAACTTCTCGATGCAGTACAGATAGTACGGTGCGGTCGCAGCGGCCAGTTCGCTCGAGGACGGTGGATTCCCTACCCAGCCCATGCCGCAAAGCGGCATGCCGAGGCCGCCCAACTTGACGACGACGTTCGGACACTGCGCGATCGTCGCGATGCTGCGCTGCCAGTCCGCAAACACGGCATCGCGCTGGCCTGCGAACCTGCCGATGCCGAGCGGCGCGCCGATGTGATCCAGGATGATCGTGGTGTCCGGGAATGCGTTGGCCAGATCGGCGAGCTCCAGGATCTGCGGATGGTAGATCCAGGCATCGAAACTCAGGCCGTACTTCTTCAGGCACGCAAAGCCCTGGCGGAAGGTTGCGTCCATCAGCATGTGCAGCGGCGGTTTGCGGTAGGAATCGGGATTGGCCGGGTCCGACGCGGTGGGATGTCGAATGCCACGCAACCGCTTGCTCGCCGCGACGTGGCTCGCCAGCACTGCGTCGACATCCTTGCCGAGCATCAGATCGGCGAAGCTCACGATGCCGCGGATCTGCGTGGCATCGGCGTCGGCAGCACCGGCATTCGCGATCTGCTCCACATACTCGGTTTCGCCCAGCGGCCGCAGTTCGGCGGGCCCGGCGGGTCGATAGCCCGAATAGCATTCCACGAAGACGGACTGGGTCACCTTGTGTCCGCCGGCATCGCGACGCAGATCATCGAGCAGGTAGCGATCGCCGGGACGATCCCACAGATGATGATGCGGATCGCAGATCACGAGTTCGGGTTCGAGCGCTGTTTCCACGGCAGATTTCCCATCGTTGGCAGGAGTTGAAGGGGCGCCGAGCGCGTCGGCGATGAGTCCGCCGGCGCCAAGAACCGCACCCTTGATGAAAGTACGTTTGTTCATTTACCAATCACTTGACTGAAGGAGGCACTTTCCGCTGGAGTGGCGGTACCAGCGCGAGTGTACAGTCCCCACCGGCGCCGTACGCATGAGCGGTATCATCGGGCTGAAAAAATTCGCCCATCTTCTGAAGTGAAAATTACAAGAGGTGCAACCATGAAAATCATTCGAGCCTGCGCACTAGCAGCATCGCTCATGGCGGGTCTCGCCGTGGCCGACGAGCCAGCGCCGGCCGCGCCTTCGACGCACGGCAAGTTCGCGGGAAACTGGGTCGTACGGGGAGCCTTCGGCGACCTGAAATACACGCTGACCTGCTTTTTCATAGGCGACGAGCAGACGATCTCCGGCCCCTGCCTCACCATTCGGGAGCCGTTCCTGAGAGCCAACGGCAGGCTGAACGAGAAGTCCCTGCAGTTCAAATACAAGACTGAGTATCAGGGCACCGGACTCACGCTCGACTACCGGGGCCGCGTGCAGCCGGATGGCTCCTTCAAGGGCAAGGTCATGGCCGACCAGTCGGAAGGCAAGTTCGAAGCGACTCCGCAAAGCGTGCTGACCGTCGGCGACATGACGCCGTGGATCATCAACGTCGGCTTCTCTTCATCGATGCAGTACAGCGTGGTTTGCGGACTTAGGCAGAACGAGGACCGGATCAAGGGACCCTGCGCCATTTCCCAGGGCGCAACGCTGCAGGCGCGAGGCCGCGTCGACGGCGACAATGTGTTCTTCGAATACGACACCCAGTTCGAGGGGCGTCAGATCCATGTCGAGTACAGCGGGAGTCTGCAGGCGGATGGCACATTGAAGGGAACGATCAAGGAAGGCGCGTCGGAAGGTGCGTTCAGCGCCGAACGGGAAGAGTAGACGATCCCCCTGGCGGGAAGAGGCAATGCCTCTTCCCGCTTTCACGGAAGAAACAGCGCGCCATGAAGGCGGTCGGTTATCCCCGGTTCTACGGCATCTACCTTTACTTTGCTTCTTCGCTGTCGAGCGGCCACTCGCCGGCGATGAAGCGGCGGATAGCCGCGAAGACAACCACGGGATCGTCAAGCCATGGAACATGCCCTCCTCCCGTGACCGTGACAATCCGTCCGTTGGGAACAGCCGCAGCCCATGCACGACCGCCGCTATACGGAGTGCCCCAATCCTTTGTGCCATGCACGACCAGAACTGGCATGTCGATTTCTTGAAGTTCCTGGGTCGACAGCGCTGCCGCCCAGGTAGTCGCCAGTGTCGCCATGGTTGGGTTGAAATTCATGAGCCATTCGTTTTCGTGAGTGCAGAGAGATTTGTAGTCGAATCGCGATGCGTGCTCAGGGTTGCCGGCGAGGGAGTAGTAGCTCATGAGTCGCCAAAAGGCTTCGCAGTGAGCTTGAGGCTTCTCAGTTTCTCCGTTTCCGGTTCGCAATACATTCCACTCTTGCAACACCTCGGGCGGCATCCGAACGCCGGCAGGAGGTGAGGCCGCCGGGTGATCGCTCGGTCGGTTCGCCAGGGGGCTCAACTGAATGAGACGCGCGACACGACTCGGGTATCGCGCCGCATAGATCGCAACGACCTTACCCAGATATGAATGTCCGACAGGAATGAACTTGTCGATTTTGAAATGCGCTCTGACGGCTTCCATATCTGCAGCGTCCTGCTGGACGGACAGCGTTTTGATATCAACCTTCGAAGAGCGACCGCGATTGCGCATGTCATAGGTAATGATCGTCGCCACGTCTGCAAACTGTCGCAACGTACGATGCAGACCGGCATCCAAGGGAGCAATGAGCGTCACCGGACCCTGCCCGATGCGACGATAGTAGAGCCTGGCGCCGTCCGGCGCGGTCACAAACCCCTCAGCCGTTGTCGCGATGTTTTCGGGAAGCGCTACCGGCCTGCCCAAGGGTCCATTGATAGTTACCTGCCAGACACCCGCCGAATTCCGGCGCCAGATGGACGAATAGAGTCCCAGGTATTCGCCATTGGCAGCGTAAACGGGACCTGTAGATAACCCGATCGTCTCCTGGCTGGTCATCGCTATCTGCTCAGGCCCCCAACTGAATGGCGCGGATACGTCGTCGAAGAACTTCGACCATCGAGCGACCACGTTCTCCTTACCCTGGATCACGGATGCATCGCTGGCGAATAGCGCATCGTCAGCCACATACGAGAAAAATTTCTCGCGGTCGCGCTGCGCGAACGCCCGAGCGAATCCGATCTCGGCTTGCCGGAGGTCTTCGACCGAATCCGCGTGAACGTCGACATCGGGCGCAACCATGAGCGCACAAGCAAGCAATAGAGCCGCTTTGAGTTGACTACGCCCAAGGCGGGTCGAGGTCGATGCTGGCATCTGCCACTCCATTCTGATTGTCGACGACATGCATATGCGCAGAAACGGCATCACGGAATTTGCCGTCGACCAGTCGATTACATGGTCCTTGCAGCCCGTCTTGCACATATGCTACGAACTGTGGCGCTACAAATCGTAACGATATTGCCATTGTGAAAGCAACAAAAAGTGAGATGGGAGTTGGGGTGAGAAGTCATGAAGATCGTCTGGTCTCATGACGTCGTGAGCGCCGATTCCGTCCGCGAACAGCTGAGGTGCGGGCGGATAGCGGATAGGAATTTCACTCCACCCGCCTGGTTCGCATAGCCGAAGACCCATCTGCGGCGTTCGCACGTGTAGCCGAGTTCGTTGCACCAGCGCGCGGCTGGAACTATTGCCGCGGCGTGCATGTCCCAGCACGCACTTTCCAGAAGGAACCCTATGAACAAGCATGGTGCGGCACTGGTGATGTTGTGCGCGTTCGCTTTGCCGGCAACGCTTGCGGCGCAAGAAGGCGTGGAGAGCGAGTCGTCTGCCTATGAGCGGATTGCCGTAGAATCAGCGCCGCCCGACCCGTCGCCTGGCGAACCTGAAACCGTGCTCGTGACCGGCGAGCATCCCGGACCAGGCCTGGTGAAAGTCTCGCGCGATGGTCATGTGTTGTGGGTGCTCGGCAGTATTGGGTCGGTACCAGAGACCATCGCCTGGCGCACCGACGAAGTCGAGGCGGCCATCGCCCAGTCGCAGGAAGCCCAGCGATTGGCAGCGACAGGGGCAGAAGTACAGCGGGGCGTCGACATCATCAAGCAGGTGAGCGACCTCGCCGTGCAGGCGCAGGCACAGATCGAGAGTGACTGGCTGGCGGCGGCAGAGGAAGCGCTATCGCGCAACGAATCGACGTTTGCTGTGCTGTCGGTGCGCAATGCCCTGAGCGACACAGGCTATCTCGCCAAACTGCGCGAGCGCGGATATCAGGTGGAGGCGCCTCGGTAGATCGCGCTGCTTTCTGTTCAGATCCCATGTCTGCATGGCGCGCTCGCACTGAACCGCGTGTCGATTCGCATCAATGGTCCCGAACCGGATTCCGTCCGCGATGCCTGATGTAAGGATTCCCGATTCTGGCCACTAACTCCTGCAAAGGCCTGAATCAGTGAACACCGACTTCTACAACCTGTCGATCGCGCCCTTTGCGCCCATCATCATCAAGATCTGCAGGGCCTATACGAATTCCCAGGAGGACTTCGAGGACTACTACCAGGAGGTATGCCTGCAGATCTGGCGCAGCCACGGCACCTTCGATGAGCGGTCGGCACGGTCCACGTGGATCTACCGCGTGTCGTTGAACACCTGCATGACCCTCCTCAAGACACACAAGCGCAATCGTCAGTTGTTCGCGTCCGACGTCGTGCCACCCGATCCCGCCGAAGACAGCCGGGCGTTCGCGGACGAGCCTCTCAACCATCTGTACGCCGCGATCCGGCACCTGTCGGAAGTGGATCGGGCAGTGATCCTGCTCTACCTGGACGAGAAATCGTATCTGGAGATTGCCGAGATCATTGGCAGCAATCCCAACAACGTCGGTGTGCGCATCAACCGGATCAAGGACCGCCTCAGGAGACTACTCGATGAAGAAGACAATTGAAGCAACGTGGCGTGAAGGATTCCTGGACCCGGACTCGCTGGTGGCGCCGAAGGTCAATGATTTCTACTCGCGCAAGTCGACGCACATCGTCGATCGGATCCAGCGCATGCAGCACATCAATGAGATCGCGATCGTGATCGGCGCGCCGATCCTTTGGGCCTTTCTCAGTGTGCTGGGAATGCCGCTGGCGGGAGCGATCATCTGTGTGGCCTGGGTGGGACTGATCGTCGTCCGGCGACAGTTTCCACACATTACGAAGTTCGACGAACCCGCCGGTGTCGACAGCTATCGCTATCTCAAGGCGTTCCAGCAGTGGTTGAAGAACCGTCTCGCGTGGGGACGGCGCTATCAGCGGCACCTCTATCCACTGACGTTCATCGCCCTGGCGACCGGGATGTGGGAATCGCCAGCTGGGAAGCAGTGGGTCCGCATCCTCGTGGAGAACAATCCCGGCCTTCACCTCTTCCAGGGCATCCCACTGATACTGATCGCGGGTATCGTCATGATTGCGATCGTGGTGGCACTGCTTGGCGGAGTCATCTTCGACTTCGATGTGAACACCGTCTATCGCAACGTGATCCGGAAAGTGGACGAGATGGTTGCCGAGATGGAAGAACTTAGGCGCTGAGCGCGGAATGTTCGAACCGCCTCCAGTACCCGTTCTCGTACTATCAGTTCGACGTTACGTCCAATGACCTGACATAGGTGGCGCCAGAACCACTTCATCCGATCCCCTCCTCCGCTGCGCGGAGGAAGGGACGCTCGATTCGACCTCATCCCAATCACTTGCTCACAACAGCGCTTCAATCCCCGTAATCGTCCACCCCGAGTTCCCGCAGGATCGCGACTCTCAGTTCCTGCGCTTCCGGGCTCGACAGGCGCCGTGGATGCGGAAACGGTACATCGAACGTCGCCTGGATTTTCGTCGGTCGCGGCGACAGCACCATGATGCGATCGGCGAGATGAATCGCCTCTTCGACGTCGTGCGTGATCAGCATCACGGTGTGCCGTCCTTCGCCAGGATCCGCAGCAGCTCGTCGCGCATGCGCAGGCTCATCAGCGCATCGAGCGCCGAGAACGGCTCGTCCATGTAGAGAACTTCCGGCTTCACGGCCAGCGCGCGCCAGCTCGGCACGCTTCAGCATGCCGCCCGAGAGTTCATGCGGATACGCCTTCTCGAAACCCGTGAGACCGACGATCGAAGCGTAGTGATCGGCCAGTTCCGCCTTGTTCGCCGGCGCATGGCCGTTCAGGCCGAACATCAGGTTCTCCTGCACCGTCAGCCACGGAAACACCGACCCCTGCTGCGAGATCAGAATGCCTTTCGCATTGGGCTTGCTGCGCAACTGTCCATCGACGATGCCCCCCCTGATCGGGCTGCACGAAGCCCGCGATGATGTTCATCAGCGTCGACTTGCCGCAACCCGACAGCCCGACGATCTAGTGCACGTAACGCCATCTCACCAGCTTGAGCCCTTCGAGCATGCGCATCGTTCCATCGAGCAGCAGCCCGATCAGCCCGATGATGATCATGCCCGCGATCACGAGGTCGTACCGGTTCCCGGCATTGCGCGAGCCCATGATCATGTAGCCGAGCCCCGAACGCAGCGCGATCATCTCGGTCGCGACGACCACCAGCCACGCGACACCAAGACCGATGCGCATGCCGACGATGATCTGCGGCAACACGGCTGGAATCACGACCTGCGTGAACAGTACGTAACGTGAGACGCCGAAGTTCTCGGCGGCGCGCAGATAGCGCTTCTCGATCGTGTGCACGCCTACCGTGGTCTGCACGATCATCGGGAACACGGATGAAATGAAAATCAGGTAGATCGGCGACGCGTTGCCGACGGCGAACCAGAGGATGGCGATGGAATCCATGCGATCGGCGAGGTCGGACGCAGGATCTGGAAAAGCGGGTTCAGCGTTTCGTACGCGCCTTTCACCCATCCCATCCACAACCCAAGCGGGATCGCGACGACCACGGCGATCAGGAATCCGGCGCCGACACGCACGAGCGATGCACCGATGTGCATCCAGAGGGTACCGTCCTCGATCAGCTCGATCGTGCCCGTCACCACCTGCCAGGGGGACGGGAAGATCACGCTTCCGGTGAGGGCGACGCTCGCCCACCATGCCGCGATCAGGACCGCGAGGACCGCAAGCGCCGGCAGGATCTGTTGCACCCTTTTCATGTCGTTCTTGTTCTCGATCACGCTTTCGACTTCGACAACCATTCGCGCGCACGCCAGGCGATGCGCGCCCACGGCGTCGACGGATTCGGCTCGACGATCACGGTCATCTGACCGCTCACATGCGCCGTGCATGCGAACTGATACTCCGACGCCACTTCGAACGGCAGCCGGAAACTGTGCCACTGGCCTAAAGCGACGCTTGCTGTGGCGGAGACTTGGGTGGCCTTACAACGAATCGCCACATCGCGAATCCCCAAAGTATTCCGCAGACACTCGAAAGGGCCAGATTCACAGACAACCTGGGAAGAGTGAGTTCAATACCATTCAGCACGCCAACAAAGCATGAAACGACAAAGAACCAGCCACCGAACTGTCCAAGTCCGCGAGTCAGAAGGAAGTCCACCTGACCCAGCGCAATGAGACTATCCCGACGCTCACCCATAAACGTGCCTCCGAGCAACGAGCTGCAGGTTCCGATTGCAACAGAAAGGAAAACAATCCACCCAGCGCAGGACGTTACAGCTTTTGATCACTCGCTGACAGGCCGTCAATGCAGGTGGGTGGTGCCGGCATCAACGCAAACTGCGCTGCCTGGTTTGACGCCCCCATCCTGTCCTTCCCCCGCTGCGCGGAGGAAGGGACGCTCGATTCGACCTCACCTCTTCAATGTGGGCAGGCGCACGGCGCCGACTCGCTGCCAAGCGCGACCGTGCGGGCGGCCGACAAGCGCGGTTACGGAGACAACGAAAAACCGCCGGCAAGGAGACCTTGCCGGCGGCCTATCGGTTCTTCAATGGTTGATCGGCCCTGCCGGTGAGGCTGCGGGTCGAGCCGGCCATCTGGCTCCGGCTCGACCACGCAACTCTCCTCGGTCAGTGGTCGGTATAGCTGCCTACCACGCAGGAGAAGCCCGGCGGCGGCGGCGGCAACACAAACGACTCCCTGGGCGTGCCCTTGGGATGCGACCTCAGCGTATTGGCCACCCAGTTGGTGAACGCCGCATTCCTCGGCCACCAGTGTCCCTCGTTATGAGAGCAGGCGAGCGACACCACATTCGGCTGACTCGCATAGTAGTTGGAGGACAGCTTGGTGGAAGGCGCGTAGTTGGCCAGCGGCGTCGCCGGCGGCAGCGGCCATACGTCGGTTGCGCCGCCCCAGAAGACCATGTTGATGCTGTGATGCAGATCCCGCAGCGGCCGCGCACAGCAGCGCCCTTCGATGATCTCATTGCCCACCGGGGTGTTGATGGTGGTGCTGCCGCCGAGATCGACCCGATACCACTCGGGCGAAGCGGGCACGCCGCCGGCAAAGAAGTCCGACCTGAAGGTCAGCGCCCGGTTGGCCAGCGTACCGCCGGCGGAAATACCGCCGATGAAGATGCGGCTCTGGTCGATCTGGAAATTGGTGGCGGCGCACTTCACCGCATCGACGATGAAACGCACGTCCGGTCCCTCGTCCGTACGGAACTGCACGTTGCTGGCAGCGGCGCCGTCGAACCACGGTTCCCAGGTACGGCCGTCGGGGGTGATCGGAGTTCCGGCGCAGCTATGGCCCCGAGTGATGCAGTTCCGTATCGGCACGATGACCGTCCAGCCCTGTTCGGGAAGATGTTCCAGCTCGCTGTCACGCAGGAAACTCATCTCCGGTTCCACCGTGCCCGTCAGCGACACGAATACGGGACGTGGCCCCGAGCTGCCGTCGGTGGCAGGCAGGATATGGAAGTCACGAGTGCCCGCGGCTGTGGGGAAGCCGGTATTCAGGCCGCTGGTCGGGTTGACGCCGCTGGGGCAGGTTGGCGTCCATTCCCAGGGCGGTGGCGTGGCAGCGGTTTCGAGAATGGCGAGGCCGCCGGCGACGTCGGCATCCCAGGTCCAGCCGTAGCCGGCATAGATACGGCCGTTGGCCACCGTGGGACCGCTGGTGGAGCCGTTAAAGAATCCTTCTCCGCTGGTGGAGCTCGCCGGGGGAACGCCGACCGCGGTGCCTAGCGCCACGGCATGGAGTTGTTGGCCGGTGGTGGCGCTCAGCGCGCGCAGCTGTCCGTTCCAGGTCGAGAACAGCATCAGCCCATTCGCATAGGTGTTGCCGCTGAACGAGCCCGCGTCGAAATGGGTGCTCCACTCGATTGCGCCGGTGGCGGCATTCAGCGCCCAGGCAGTGCTGGTGCCGGGGTACGCATTGACGCCCTGGTCAGCGACCACGGAATTGTTGTTGGTGAGGAAGATCTTGCCTTCACCGAAAGCCGCCGTGCCCATGATCCCACCGATGGTGCCGCCCGGCGGCGTGCGCGAATCGAGCACCCGCTCCCAGATTAGTTCGCCGGTGGCGCGGTCGAAGGCCTTGTATTTGCCACCCTTGTCGCCGACGCCGACAAGCTGCCGCATCGTGCCTGCGATCTCGGCTTCGAACAGATTCGGCGCAGCGCCGATGTCGCGGTCGAGCGTCTGGGGGAAGGAGGGCGTACCGTAGACATCGTTGGGAGTGAACTGGTGATGCCAGACCAAGGCGCCAGTGGTGTAGTTGAGAGCGAGCAGCGTATCCGAGTAGGGGCCGGCGGGCGTACGGTACGCCTGCCCGGTGCCGATGTAGGCCAGCCCCAGTTTGGCGTCGACGGCGGCGCTCGACCAGACGGAAACGCCCGCTCCGCATGCGCCGTGCGGACTGTCGACCGGACATACGGAGAAGCGCCAGACTTCAGCGCCGGTATTCTTGTTCAAACCCACCACCGAGCCGCGGAACCACCGGTCGGCGGCTGGCTCGAACCACACTTGGTAGGAACCGACGCCGACGATCACGATATCGCCCACCACCACGGGCGAGCTCCACGCGCGGCTGAAGGGGGTAGTCTCGATCTGCTTGGACCAGAGTGCCGCGCCCGTGCGGCGATCACGCGCCCAGACATAGGCGCCGGTGCCGGGCGCGCCAGTCGTGGAATAGCCCGCATCGCCCGAGATGTAAACCGCGTCGGCGGTAACGAAAGCCGAAGGCGTCAGCATGGACGACCCGCCGGCGCCGGTCAGCCGCTGCCTCCAGATCTCCACGCCGCTTTCGGCGTTCACCGCCGAGAGCCAGCCAGCATAGTCGCCGTAATAGACCACGCCGTCGACGACGGCAGGTGTGCCTGATACACCCCTCCCCGCCACTCTGTGGACCACCCCCAGCGTGCCTATGTTGTCCGGCGAAATGACCGGGTCGCTGGCGCGACGCTGCTGCGTGTAGCCGCGGCCGAACATGGGCCAGTTCTGCGAGCCCACCGGCGGTGCCTCGCCCGTCTGCTCGAAGAGCGTGGTCACGGTGAACGTGCCGCTGACGCCGCCGATGGTGAGCGTGGTGCTGGTGGCAGTTCCGTGTTGGGCGCTCGAGCGGACGTGCAGGCGAATGCTGTCGCCGTTGCTGATGCTCCCGTTGGTGCTGGTGAAAGCGCCCGTGCCGATCGAGTACTGCCCACCGGCGACGCTGACCGGCGCCGCCGTGTTGATGCCGGAGATGGTGACCGCGGCGGAGATGACATCGGTGTCGAGCGCCGCACTGCCTTGCGGAGTGAAGGTGAACGCATTCGGCGTGGTGTCGGGCGGCGGCGGAGTGCCGCCACCTCCGTTGCCGCCACTGCCTCCGCCCCCACCGCCGCCGCCGCAGGCGCCGAGCAGCAGCATGGCGCTGGCTACCAGCCCCAACCAGCATCGTTCAGTTAATCGTCGTGTACTCATGGATTCCCCTGCATGTGAAAGTTGACTCCCTCATGCCGGTGCATGCTTCGCGACACGGCATAAGTGGATGGAAGTTTCTGGCCCGCGGATTTCCAATCCGACCGCGGCCCGCGTTATTCGTATGGCGGGTCTCAATGCTGACTATCGAAAGCCAGCAAAGCCCCTGACCCGCCCATCCGGCTCGCTCGCGGCTTGCGCCTGACACTCGTCAGGCGCCGTGCCGCGAACGAAACCCATGACGACTGTATCAGCGCAGCGGTGAATTCGCTCACCGCTCATCGCCCTCCAGCGCATTGCAATGAGCATAGCCGGATCTCATGCACCCGAATGTGCGGTAGCGCATGATCGGCGACCGAATTTCGTTCGGAACAGGGGGGTCTGCGGGCGCTTGCGCGCCCAGCGATAGTTCGTGCTGCTATCGCCAAGCCCGGCTGAAAAGCTCGTCCAATGCACCCATGATTTCCTGACCTGAATCCGCCAACGAGCCAACCTTCACGCCCAAATGAACAGCCGGTATCGAGACAATTTCAAGCGGATGAAGCACTACCTTGGTGCCCTTGATCGTGAATGTCGGGTTGAACGCGGAAAATCTGACTGGGCCAATGGCGCTTGCTTTCACCAGCGGGACGACGACGCGTCGTAATCGTCGAATTGAGAGGACTGAACGACGACGACGAATGGAATGGAGCCTTTATGTCGTCCGGTATTGCGATGTACATCGAACTGCGCCATTACAGCGTCGAGTATTCGTCGGCAAAAGAACCTTTGCCCGAGCTGAATTCATTCCAGATCGCAACCGTCTCTGCCACCCGCTCTTCATGGGCAAGCCGCTCACGTCGCTCGTTGCTCACATAGTCGGACAGCAGACGCTCGACCACCGCAGACAAGTTGTCGGTGGTGTCACGGCAGTCGTTCTAGCGAGGCGCCTCCCCGGCTGCTTCCTGCATGAGGTCTGCCGCGTCGAGCAGTCCGCGCCCGCGCGCCGCTGCTTCAGCCGTTCTGCCATCCGCGCCTTTGAAAGTCGGGTCGGCGCCGAGTTCGAGCAGCAGACCCGTCATTTCCAACGCCACGACTTCCGTCCGCCCCGTACGCGCCGCAGTCAACATGGGCTGCGCATCGTTCAAGTACTCGGGATGCTCCGCGCACAAGGCACGCGCGCCGTCCGCATCCGCTCGGCACGACGCAGATGGTTGTTCGCGACGGCGTTGCCGAGCAAGTAGTCGAGTGCGTTCCGCGGCGCGCGGCCACCGATACTGGCGTAGCCGTCCTTCCAGTTGCCAAGGTGTCCGTGCTGCTCACATCGAGCCCACAGGAACTCCAGCCAGGTGATGCTCGTCGCAAGTGGCGACGGCCGTGCACAGATCGTGCGGTCCCACTTCCGGCCAGCGCGCCAGAATGCGCTTCGCTGCCGCGGGATCCCCGCCAACCCACACGGAACGCAACACGATGTCGGCGCGCTCCCGGAGCGAACGTTTCGACAGCGCAATGTCGTCGAGCGCCTGGCGAAGCGCAGACCATCCCGGCAACCCATGCTCGCGTGCGAGCGCGAACTGCACATCGCGCAGCCCAGGTGCGGCTGTGTCGATTCCCGCAGTTCGCATCCGCACCATGGCTTCGGCATCGCCCGCGCGGATGGCCTTCAGCCAGCGCCTGGCTTCTTTCTTCAACGTCTCGAGCGTGGAGTGGACCGTGAGCGTACGGTTCATTGGAGGCTTCCTTCCGTCATTGCCTGGCATCCGCTGAAATCAGGCCCGGAAGAAAGGGATGTCGAAAGGAAATCTTCCTTCGAGTGGGTGGGAGCATGCCCCCTTGCCGCGGATCAGTGGCGCCCCACGACGCACTGCGAGCGATCATTCCGCAATGCGTGCGTGGCTGTCAATGCGCTGGGAATTTCCTGTAGTTTTCGATGCGCTTCGCTTCGCAGCGTGATCGACAGGGAGGGACAGAAGCCACGCTTCGCAGTTCACGCCGCTCGGACTGAACGAGCTTTCAGGTCGACCTTCAGTCGGTCGCCTACGGCATCGAAAATCGCGGCCAGGTTGTCCATACTCGGATTGCCCTTCGGGGAGAGCATCCGGCGCAAGCTCTTGCTCGGTGTCTCAGTCAGTTTCGCCAACTCTTCGAAACCGAGCGTCGCATTCACCAGATCGCGAAGAATCACCCGCGCCGTCTCGGGTTCACCGTTGAGGAACAGTGTCGCAGCTTCATCCAGAAGTGCGTGGGCAAATTTCGGATCCCGCTCAACCCGCTCAACAATCGTCTTCTTGAAATCACGTGTTAGTGCCATGACCTGTCACCTCTTCCGACTCTTCACCTTTGCGCCCTTGCCGCCACCTTGGCGAAGTAAATGCGGTATCCCGGGACCCCAATCGATGCTGCCTTCCTCTATCGTGAAGCAGTGCCGTTGATGAACCTGTCGATGGAGACGCGCTGCTCCGAAAGCACATGCTCCATCGAATGCTGAATTGCATCGAGCTGCGTCTTGCGGAAAGAACTGCGCACGTTGATCGTCGCGCCCAACTCCAGCAGTTGATCGGTCGTGGAAGAGTATCGGGGCCACTCACCTGCGCCGGCACACGCCGGCCGCCCCGACCTTGCGAATTCCAGCCAGCACGCATGCATGAGTTGCGTCATGCGCAGATCCTCTTCGGAAAGCTCGATGCCCGGATACATCTTCTGCCAGCTATCGAATATGTAGGGCAACTCCGAGCCGTGACTTGCTCCACGAGCCGTGGTCCGGTCGGCCGTACGCACATAGGAGAAATGAAAGAGATACGAAGGAGCACCCGCAGCCGCGTGTGCCGCGATCCATCTGGCCGGTGCACCCTGGTGACTATCGGTGTAGTACTGCAAACCGCGATCCACCATTGTTCCCGGAAGATCGTCGTAGGCTTCGCGAACCACTTCGGGCGCTGCCTGCACCAATCCTTCAGCACTGGCCGCACGAAAAGAGGACGCCTCGAAACTGGTCCAGCCGATCAGCAGCGGCACCTTCGCGATATGGCCGGCAGCAATGGATTGCGTAACCGACTCTTTTCTCAGTCGGCCATCGACTGCATTGACGCCCGCCGGCTGTAGCGCCGTGGGCGACAGAGACAGAAGCTGCTGCAGATCCGCTTCGCCGCCAGACAGTCCCGCGTTGCGCACGAGAATCGACCCGATCTGCTCCTGCTCCTTCAGCGTTACCGGCGCCCACCAGCCATTGCCGGAATGAACGATGGCTTTGTGAAACAGCTCTGCTGCAGCCGCAGTCGTCATCATCTGCAACACCCCGCCGCCACCGGATGATTGCCCGAACAGCGTTACGTTGTCCGCGTCGCCGCCGAATGCCGCGATGTTGCACTGAATCCAGCCGAGCGCTGCGATCTGGTCGAGCAGCCCGTAGGCACCAAGCGGCTCGGTATCGTTTGCCGCCGCTGTGAGCGCGGGATGAGCGAACGATGCCAGCGCGCCGAGCCGATAATTGATCGTGACGAAAACAGCGCCGTCACGGGCGAAAGCGGAACCGTCGTAGAGCGCCACCGATCCGCTACCTACGACACCCGCTCCACCATGAATGAACACGATGACAGGTGCCTTCTTCGCATTGCCTGGCGTCCATAGATTGAGTGTGAGGCAATCCTCGCTGCTGGGGCCCACCGCAAGCCCAGGATTCGGCGAGCCGTCGCTGTTCAACGGCTGCGGACACACGGGACCAGACCGATCTGCGGCACGAATCCCCGACCATTTGCCTGCGGGCTCGGGCGCCTTCCACCGGCGATTGCCCACAGGCGGTGCTGCATACGGAATCCCCCGGAAAACCCGAACACCGTCATCGAATGCGCCCATGAGCATTCCCGACTCGATACTGACCTGCAGCGCTGTGCCGGCATCGGGATTGCTATGCGTCGTTCCGACACATCCCATCGAGAAGAAAAGAAGTGCATTCAGGAGTAGCAACCCGCCGGCGTGTTTCACTGAGGTTGTCCTTGCTTCTGATTCAGATTGGAAGGAACTTTCGCTCGCGATGGCTTCGCTCAAACACCGCACGATGCGGAAAGTTACAGCGCATCGGGGGAAGAGTCGGCAAAGCGAACAGGAATTCCAATCCACCCGCCTGATTCGCATGGCGGGGTCTTAGGCAACCAGCTACCAGTCGATCAGCGTCTTTCTCAGAACTGATTCATCGGGTAGTGCGCGCTACCCGCCTTGAGCGCAGCGTCACCGGCGAAGAATTCCCTGTGATCGTTGCCTCTGTTCGCTCAATAAATGAGCAGCGGCGCAAAAGACTTCACGAGATCGTCCACCGCCTTGATCTGCGTGAGGAACGGCTCCAGCTTGTCCAGCGGCAAGGCGCTGGGGCCGTCGCACTTCGCCTGGTCAGGATCAGGATGGGCCTCGAGGAACAGACCGGCCAGGCCCACGGCCATGCCGGCGCGCGCCAGATCCACCACCTGTTGACGGCGTCCGCCCGAGGCGGCGCCACCCGGGTCGCGCTGCTGCAGGGCGTGCGTGACGTCGAACAGGATGGGCAGGTCGCCCGTGACCTTCTTCATCACGCCAAAGCCCAGCATGTCCACCACGAGATTGTCGTAGCCGAAGCAGGTGCCACGGTCGCAGAGAATCAACTGGTCGTTGCCGGCTTCCTTGAACTTCTCGACGATGTTGAGCATCTGCGGCGGGCTCAGGAACTGCGGCTTCTTGATGTTGATGTGCCGACCCGTCCTGGCCAGGGCCACCACCAGATCGGTCTGTCGTGCCAGAAAGGCCGGCAGCTGCAACACGTCCACGACCTCAGCCACGGGCGCGGCCTGCCAGGGCTCGTGCACGTCGGTCAGCACGGGCACGCCGAACTCCTTCTTCACCGCCTCGAACATGCGCAACCCCTCCTCCAGACCCGGGCCGCGGTAGGAATGGATGGAGGAGCGGTTGGCCTTGTCGAAGCTGGCCTTGAACACGTAGGGGATACCCAGCTTGCGCGTGACGCGCACGTACTCGGCACAGGCACGCAAGGCCAGATCCTGGGATTCCAGCACATTGATGCCACCGACCAGGACCATCGGCCCCTGATTGTTGAATTGAATGTTCATCGCTTGTTTGTCCTGACCCGGAAGTCCGGCTCGCGATGATACTCGTCAGGCATCCTTCCGCCCGTGAAACCCGCGCCGGGCGTGTCCACCATCGCAGCGCCGCAAGGCGCGCCGGCTGAAGCCGGCCCCACAAGAAGAGTAAAGAGAAAGCGCGATCCCTCAAACGCAAACGGCCCGACGATTGCTCGCCGGGCCGCTGTCTTCTGCAACCGATGATCCTTAGAACTGGTTCATCGTGTTGTGCACGCCGCCCGCCTTGAGCGCGGCTTCACCGGCGAAGTATTCCTTGTGGTCGTCGCCGATGTCCGAGCCAGACATGTTCTGGTGCTTGACGCAGGCGATGCCTTCGCGGATTTCCTTGCGCTGCACGCCTGCAACGTACGCCAGCATGCCCTCGGCGCCGAAGTAGCCCTTCGCCAGATTGTCGGTGGACAACGCGGCGGTGTGGTACGTCGGCAGCGTGATCAGGTGGTGGAAGATGCCGGCGTCGCGCGCCGCGTCGCGCTGGAAGCTCTGGATGCGACGGTCCGCTTCCTTCGACAGCTCGGTCGCGTCGTACTCTGCGCTCATCAGCTTGGCGCGATCGTAGGCCGACACGTCCTTGCCGTCCTTGCTCCAGGCGTCGAACACCTGCTGGCGGAAGTTCAGCGTCCAGTTGAACGACGGGCTGTTGTTGTAGACCAGCTTCGCGTTCGGCACGGCCGCACGGATGCGATCCACCATGCCCTTGATCTGGCCGATGTGCGGCTTCTCGGTTTCGATCCACAGCAGGTCGGCGCCGTTCTGCAGGCTGGTGATGCAGTCGAGCACGCAACGATCTTCGCCGGTGCCGGCGCGGAACTGGAACAGGTTGCTCGGCAGGCGCTTCGGACGCAGCAGCTTGCCGCCGCGATTGATGACGACGTCGCCGTTCTTCATGTTCGCCGGCGTCACTTCTTCGCAATCCAGGAAGCTGTTGTACTGATCGCCGAGATCGCCGACTTCGCGCGTGTAGGCGATCTGCTTGGTCAGGCCAGCGCCCAGGGAGTCGGTGCGCGCCACGATGACGCCGTCATCGACGCCCAGTTCCATGAACGCGTAACGCACGGCGCGGATCTTGGCGAGGAAGTCTTCGTGCGGCACGGTGACCTTGCCGTCCTGGTGACCGCACTGCTTTTCGTCGGACACCTGGTTTTCGATCTGGATGCAGCAGGCGCCCGCTTCGATCATCTGCTTGGCCAGCAGGTAGGTCGCTTCGGCATTGCCGAAGCCGGCATCGATGTCGGCGATGATCGGCACGACGTGCGTCTGGAAGTTGTCGATGCGGTTCAGCAGATCCTTTTCCTTGGCGGCATCCTTGGCGCCGCGGGCTGCGTCGAGATCGCGGAACAGGCCGCCGAGTTCGCGCGCATCCGCCTGGCGCAGGAAGGTGTACAGCTCTGCGATCAGCGCCGACACCGACGTCTTCTCATGCATGGACTGATCGGGCAGCGGACCGAATTCCGAGCGCAGCGCTGCAACCATCCAGCCGGACAGGTACAGGTAGCGACGCTGGGTGGAACCGTGATGCTTCTTGATGGCGATCAGCTTCTGCTGACCGATGAAGCCGTGCCAGCAGCCGAGCGACTGGGTGTACTGGCCGGAATCCTTGTCATAGGCGGCCATGTCTTCGCGCATGATCTTGGCGGTGTAGCGCGCGATATCCAGACCGGTCTTGAAGCGGTTCTGCAGACGCATGCGCGCCACGTATTCCGGGCTGATGGCGTTCCAGCTCGGGCCGTTCTTGGCGATCACCGCGCCAGCCTGATCGGCAGTGCTTGCATAGTTCGACACAGACGTACTCCTACTCGATGAATCACAGATGAGCCATGCGCCGGTTCTTCAGTCGTATCCGACAGGCGGGTGCGGGTTCTGACAGGTGGCGCGACTGGAGACGAACCTTAACCGCTCAGGATGCCGACGTAAAATATATGTCGCGCGACATATCAATACCTGATAGATATGCTTCGCATGGAACTACGCCACCTCCGCTACTTCATCACCGTTGCCGAAGAAGGGCATATCACCCGCGCCGCCGAGCGGCTGGGAATGCAGCAACCGCCGCTGAGCCAGCAGATCCGGGCACTTGAGCGCGAGCTGGATGTGCAGCTTTTTCGGCGCAAACCGCGGGGTGTCGAGCTGACGGATGCCGGAACCGCCTTCCTGGAACGGGCCCGGGCCATCCTCGATGAGGTCGACCGCGCCTTCTCCACGGCCCGCCGCACGGCCCGCGGCGAGCAGGGTCGCGTGGTGGTGGGCTTCACCGGGTCGGCGCCCTTCCATCCATTCGTCCCACGGGTGATCCGGGCCTTCCGCGAGATGTATCCGCTGGTATCGCTGGTGCTGGAGGAAAGCGGCAGCAGCGAGCTGGTGCAGGGTCTGCACAACGAAGACATCGACGCCGCCTTCATCCGTTCGCCCGTTGCGGACGTCGTCGGCCTGGTCGTGAAACCGCTGCTCGAAGAGGAGATGCTGGTCGCGCTTCCGGCCGCCCATGCGCTGGCCCGCGACGATGCCGCCCTGCCCCTCTCGGCGCTCGCGAACGAGATCTTCATCCTCTACAAGCGGCCCGGCGGACCCGGCCTGTACGACACCATCATCACGGCCTGCCGACGCGCCGGCTTCAGTCCGCGGGTGGGCCAGGAAGCGCCGCGAATCATTTCGACGCTGAACCTCGTCGCCGCCGGCCTCGGTGTCTCGGTCGTGCCGGCGTCACTGCGTCGGCTGCAGATGGACGGCGTCGTCTATCGACGCCTCACCGGCAGCACCGACCTCAAGGCGCCGCTGATCCTCGCGTGTCGCCCGGGCGAAAACTCCGCCGCCGTGCAGCGCTTTCTCGACCTCGTGCAGCGTCCGTCCGAATCCGTCGCCAGCGACAGCTGATCGAGATGGCGCCCGGACCGTCGCTGATCCTGCTGAACAAGCCGTTCCGCGTACTCACGCAATTCACGAGCACGGACGGCAAGGCGACGCTCGCGGATTACGTGCAGGCGCCGCGCATGTATCCCGCCGGCCGGCTGGACTACGACAGCGAAGGCCTCGTGCTGCTCACCGACAGCGACGCGCTGCAGACACGCCTGGCAGATCCGCGCTGGAAGGCGCCGAAGACCTACTGCGTGCAGGTGGAAGGAACGGCAACGAACACGCAGCTCGAACCGCTGCGCCGTGGCATCGAACTGAATGACGGCCTGACCGCCCCCGCCGAAGCCGCTGCCATCGCCGAACCCGAGTGGCTCTGGCCACGCGATCCACCGATCCGCGAACGCAAGGCGATTCCGACGAGCTGGATTTCACTGACGCTGCGCGAAGGCCGTAACCGCCAGGTGCGCCGCATGACCGCGGCGATCGGACTGCCGACGCTGCGACTGATCCGCTGGTCCGTCGGGCCGTGGACTCTGGAAGGACTCGCGCCAGGTGAGTCGCGGCGCGTCGACGCGGCCGAAGTGTCGGAATTTCTGAGCGGGAATTTCACACAGAGATCACGGAGATGAATGGCACCAAGCTAAGCCTTGACGATTGAGTTGAGATCGAATCGTGCGTCCCTTCCTCCGCGTAGCGGGGGAAGGACAGGAAGGGGGCGCTTGAAAAGGCAGCACAGTTCGCGTTGTTGCCCCCTCCCTAACCCTCCCCCGCTACGCAGGGGAGGGGATCGGACGAGAAACAACCGACGCAGAAGTCCAGATTTTCTTTCTCTGTGTACTCTGTGATCTCCGTGCTCTCCGTGAACTCCGTGTGAAACCTCTTATCTCCTCACCGGCGGATGCAACCCCGCCATGCGCATCGCCAGTTCCAGCGCCTGCTCGTAGTTGAGCCGCGGATCGACCTGCGACTTGTACGCTCGCGCGAGATCCGCATCGGTCAGGCCGCGTGCGCCGCCGGTGCACTCGGTGACGTCTTCGCCCGTCAGTTCGAAATGCACGCCGCCGAGCCACGAGCCCATTTCGCGATGGATGCGGAACGCGGCTTCGAGTTCGGCCACGATGTTGTCGAAGCGGCGCGTCTTGAGGCCGGAACTCGCGGTCTCGGTATTGCCGTGCATCGGATCGCACATCCACAGCACCGGGCTGCCGGTCGCGCGTACGGCCTGGATCAGCGACGGCAGGCGCTTGTCGATCTCCTTCGCGCCCATGCGATGGATCAGCACGATGCGACCCGGTTCGTTGTTGGGATTCAGCACTTCGAGCAGCCCCTGCACCCACTCCGCACTCATCGACGGGCCCACCTTGATACCCATCGGGTTGGCGATGCCGCGGAACAGTTCGACATGCGCGCCATCCAGCGCCGCCGTGCGCATGCCGATCCACGGCATGTGCGTCGACAGGTTGTACCAGCGCTGCTGGCGCTCGATGAACCGCGTCTGCGCCTGCTCGTAGTGCAGATGCAATCCTTCATGACTCGCGAAGAAGTCGACGCGATTGGCTTCGTGGATCGGCCGGCGGCTGGTGGCTTCGAAGAAATCCAGCGCATCCGAAATCGAATGCACGATCTTTTCGTACGCCGCCTTCAGCGGCGAATGACGCACGAAATCCAGATCCCAGTACTCGGGATGATGCAGGTCGGCGAAACCGCCATCGATCAGCGCGCGCACAAAGTTGAGCGTGAGGCCGGCACGCTCGTAGCCGCGCAGCAGCAGCTGCGGATCGGGTTCGCGCTCTTCAGGCGTAAAGCCCGGACGATTGACGATGGCGCCGCGATAACACGGCAGCGTCACGCCATCGCGCGTTTCGGTATCGGCAGAACGCGGCTTCGCATACTGCCCCGCCATTCTGCCGATCCGCACGATCGGCTTCTTCATGCCGTGCAGCAGCACCAGGCTCATCTGCAGCAGGATCTTCAGTTTCTTCGCGATCTTGTCCGACTCGCAGTCATCGAAGCTCTCGGCACAATCGCCGCCCTGGAGCACGAAGCGCTCGCCGCGCTGGGCCGCCGCAATCTGTTCCTTGAGCGATTCGATTTCCCACGACACGACGATCGGCGGCAACCTCGACAGTTCGGCAACGACGCCATCGAGCGCGGCCTTGTCGCGATAGGTGGGCTGCTGGGCCGCGGCCTTGCTCTGCCAGCTCGCGGGATGCCATTCAATCAGGTCGGGGCTGCGCGTCATATGGGAAAAAACTCGGGAGAAATGCGAAAAAATGCGCGCCGATCCTAACACCCGCTACCGCGTTCCAGAAGCTCGCCGACCCCGACTTGCATACAGTCCGTGAACCGCGTTTACAGTCGCCGCCGACGCGCCTTAAATGGCCGCCTTCCCACGGAGTGTCGTTCATGCACAAAGTGCTCATTCTCGGCGCCGGCAAGATCGGCGCGCTCATTTCCGGCCTGCTCGCCGAATCCGGCTCGTACCAGGTCCATCTCGCCGACGTCGCCGGCGCTGCGGCGAATTCGGTGGTCAAAGCCCATGGCCTCGCGAACCTGCACGCTCACACGCTCGATGCGGCCGATGCGCGGGCGCTCGATGGCCATCTGAAACAGCATCCGGTGGATGCCGTCATTTCGAGTCTGCCCTTCTATTGCAATGTCGCAGTGGCCGAAGCGGCGCGTCGCGCGGGTATACATTATTTCGATCTGACCGAAGACGTCGAAGTCACGCGCGCGGTGCGCAAGATCGCCGCAGGCGCTGCCCAGGCATTCGTTCCCCAGAGCGGCCTGGCGCCCGGCTTCATCTCCATCGCGGCGAACGAACTCATCGGCCACTTCGATGAACTGCGCACCGTGAAGCTGCGCGTCGGCGCCCTGCCCCAGCATCCGCACAACGTCCTCAAGTACTCGTTGACCTGGTCGACCGAAGGTCTCATCAACGAATACGGCAATCCCTGCGAAGCGCTGGTGGACGGACGCCGCATCGAAGTCGCACCGCTCGAAGGTCTGGAGGAAATCGAACTCGACGGCACGCTGTACGAAGCCTTCAACACCTCCGGCGGACTCGGCTCGCTCGGCGAGACCTACGGCGAGCGCGTGAAGAACATGGACTACAAGACCATGCGCTATCCCGGTCACTGCGAGCAGATGCGCCTGCTCATGAACGATCTCAAGCTCAATCACGATCGCGGCACGCTGAAGCGGATCCTCGAAAACGCGGTGCCGCAGACGCTGCAGGACGTGGTCGTGGTGTATGTCGCCGTCACGGGCACGCAGGACGGCGATCTGCGCGAAGAGAGTTACGTGAACAAGGTGTATCCGCAGATGATCGCGGGCCGGCTGTGGTCGGCGATCCAGGTGACGACGGCATCGGGCATCACCGCCGTCGTCGATCTCGTGCTCAATGGCCAGGGCAGGTACAAAGGTTTCGTGCGTCAGGAAGATTTCCGGCTGCTCGACGTGCTGGAGAACCGCTTCGGCAAACACTATGCGGCTGGCACGGGCAAGGAAATCTCGGCACAGATGGTCGTCAGCGGACGCACCGGTCACCAGCGTTCGGGTCGGGGTTGATCATGCAGAACATTTTCAAGGCGCTGGAACTCCGCGAACTCAATGCCGGTTCGTGGTCCGCTGACGGCGGCTGGTCGAAAGACACGGCTGGCCCGGTGATCGATTCGGTGAATCCCGCCACCGGCGAATTACTGGCACGCGTGCAGACCGCCTCGCCCGCCGACTACGAACGCACGATCCGCAGCGCGCGTGAAGTCTTCGATCAGTGGCGCACGGTGCCGGCGCCGAAGCGCGGCGAAGCCGTGCGCCTCGTCGGCGATGAGCTGCGTGCACACAAGGACGCGCTCGGTAGTCTCGTCACGCTGGAGATGGGCAAGATCAAGCCCGAAGGCGATGGCGAAGTGCAGGAGATGATCGACATCGCCGACTTCGCCGTCGGCCAGTCGCGCATGCTGTACGGCTACACGATGCATTCCGAACGCCCATTGCATCGCATGTATGAGCAATGGCATCCGCTCGGCGTCGTCGGAATCATCAGCGCCTTCAATTTCCCGGTGGCGGTGTGGTCGTGGAATGCATTCCTCGCGGCGATCTGCGGCGACGTCTGCATCTGGAAGCCCTCGCCCAAGACGCCGCTCACTGCCATCGCCGTGCAACGACTCGTCAATCGCGTGCTGGAGCGTCATGGCTATCCCGGCATCTTCCAGCTCTTCATCAGCGCCAGCAACGAACTGGCGGAGAAGCTCGTCGACGACCGGCGCGTCGATCTGGTGTCGTTCACCGGTTCCACCGCCGTCGGCCGTCGCGTCGGCGAGCGCGTGTCCGCACGGCTCGGTAAAAGCCTGCTCGAACTCGGCGGCAACAACGCCATCATCGTCGATGAGTTTGCGAACCTGGATCTCGCGGTACCGTCGATCGTGTTCGGCGCCGTCGGCACCGCCGGTCAGCGCTGTACCAGCACGCGGCGCGTGTTCGTGCACAGCTCGAAGTCGAAAGAGCTGGAAGAGCGCCTGCTGCGCGCCTACGCGCAGGTCCGCATCGGCGATCCGATGGAGCAAGGCACGCTGATGGGGCCGCTGATCGACCAGTCCGCCGTCGAACGCTACAAGGCCGCGATCGAATCGGCCAAGCATGCCGGCGGCACCGTGCTGTGCGGCGACAAGATCCTGCCCGGCAACGGCAACTTCGTCGCGCCGACGATCGTGCGCGCCAAGGCCGACTGGTCGATCGTCAGAACCGAAACCTTCGGCCCGATCCTGTACCTCATCGAATACCAGGATCTCGACGATGCCATCGCCATGCACAACGCCGCCGACCACGCCCTGTCGTCATCCATCTTCACCGACAACATCCGCCACGCCGAGCGTTTCCTGTCCGCGATGGGCAGCGACTGCGGCATCGCCAACGTGAACATCGGCACCTCTGGCGCCGAGATCGGCGGCGCCTTCGGCGGCGAAAAGGATACCGGCGGCGGCCGCGAATCCGGTTCGGATTCCTGGAAGGCCTACATGCGCCGGCAGACCAATACCATCAACTGGAGTCAGGAGCTGCCGCTGGCGCAAGGCATCGACTTCAGGATCGCGCCGATCTGATCCCCTCGTCCGCGCAGCGGGGGCCGCTCCTGCGCTTGCGGCATCGACTTCATTTGTTCTACTCTGTATGACAAATGAAGACCGCACCGACCCTGGGCCAGTTCGAACAAGTCGTCATGACGGCGGTTCTGCGCCTCAAGGACGATGCCTACGGCGTCACCATTCACGAGGTCGTCGAGAAACTCTCGAACCCCAAGGCCGTCGCACTCGGAGCGGTGTACGCCACGCTGGATCGGCTGGAGGACAAGGGCCTGATCTCTTCCTGGCTCGCCGATCCAACCCCCGAGCGCGGCGGTCGCTCGAAGCGGCACTACCGCCTGGAGCGGGACGGTGAAATAGCGCTGCGTGAATCTGTCGTGACGGCGCGCCGCATCTGCGATGCCGTCGAGCACGCATGGGGAGCAGGAATATGGTCAGGAAAATGGAAGCCCGTCCGCCAGAAGTGATCGAGCGGGTCGTGCGCCTGCTCACGCCGCCGGTGTGTCGGGAACATGTGCTCGGCGATCTCAGCGAGCGCTATGTGTCTCCGGCCCGATATGTGATGGATGTGCTCGGTACGCTGCCATTCGTGATCGGGAGTCGACTGCGCCGCACGCTCAATCCTGCCTTGGCAGCCTTTCTCGCCTTCTATTTCTGGTTTGGAGTCTTCTGGGGTCCGAACCAGGCGCACTGGGGCGTTGCCGTTGTCCCCGCGCTCGTTGCGTTGGCCGCTCTGACCGCGCGTGACATCTATCGCTCTCCCGCCCCGAACTGCTGGCTGGCCGCTGCCGGCGATGTCGCAGTTGCCGCCGTAGCCGTGTTGTTGTCGCAAGCCGCACTTGCACTCGCCGCGCCTGCCTGGAGGGTGTCCATGGAGGCGATGACGATCGGTTTTCCGCTGGGCTTTGCCATCCTTTACTTCCTGCGCGTCCAGCTTCTGCCGGGCACTCAGCACTATGCCGCTCCCGCAGGCTGCATGTCTGCGCAGGAACTGCACACCGAGCTCAGCGCCTATGCGCACATTGTCCGGCGTACCACTCGTATCGAGCTCGGCGCCGGCGTCGTGCTTGCCGTCTGGTGGATCTTCTGCCTCAAGCAAGCGGTCCTTCGAGAAAGCATGGGAGAAATCGTCGGTCTCGGCCTGTGCATCGCCGGGACACTGTTCGTGAGCGTCTACCTGTACAGCCGCGGCCGCGTCACCCGCATTCCGGCATCGCTCGACTTTCAACAGACGCTCGCCCTCTATCGAAGCGAGCTCGAGCGTCGGCGGGAACTCTCGGCGACATTCCTGTGGTGGTACGTGCTTCCGCTGACGATCGGGCCGGGCATCCTCCTGATCGCGCTGCATCTGCAACGACCGAACGCCGCAGCCACCGTTCCGATCATCCTGCTCGTGCTGGTGATCATCGCAGCCATCCTGGCGCTGACGCAGCGCCCAACCCTGAGAAAGCTGCATCAGCGCCTGGATCAGCTCTCCGTCCTCACGGAGAAGACCTGACTCTTCTTCCGAACTCCCCGCGTAGCACTCCATCGAAAGGAACCCGACATGAAAGGACTTCCGCATCTCATCGTTCTGCTGGTACTGGCTGCGCTCGCCCCGGACCCTGCGCGAGCGCAAGCACCAACGGTGCAAGGCGACTACGTCGGAACACTGGGCCCGATCACGCTCAAGCTGCACATCGTCGCGAACGAAGGCAGCTCGCTCAGCTGTACGCTGGACAGTCCCAATCAGGGCGCAAACGGGCTCAAATGCAGCGATGTCCGTATCGACGGGCAGTCGCTCTCCTTCCGGATACCCATCGTCAACGGCTCCTGGTCGGGATCGATCGAGGACGGCGGCGCCAGGCTCTCCGGCACCTGGTCACAGGGACAGCCATTGCCGCTGGTATTTCTGCGCGAGACGTTCGTGCCCGCACGCGAGCCCTCCCCCGTCGATGGATTCTGGCTGGGCGTCGCGAAGCCTCAAGGACGGGAGCTGCGCACCCAGCTCGTAGTGAAGAGCGACATCGAGGGCCAGCTCCATTGCACGGTCGACAGCGTGGATCTCAATGCGTTCGACATTGCCTGCTCGAACCCGAAGTATTCGGAGCGCGATTTCTCGTTCGACGTTCCGGTCGTCAAAGGACATTGGACCGGAAAACTGTCGAGCAATGGCGATACGCTTTCCGGCACCTGGACTCAAAAGAATCCCGATGATTCGCCGGGTGCACCCATTGCACTGAATTTCGAGCGACAGCAGGTTCGCCTTACGGCAACGCCACTGCCTCCCATCACTTTCGACGACGCCATTGCGCCGGTCAGCGCGGCCAGGATGCAGGAGGTGCTGAGGCAGGACCTGCAGAAACCATTACGCGAAGGGATTCTCGCGCCGGGCAAACCGATCGGCGTTGCGATCGGCGTCGTCACGCGAGGAGACCGGCGCATCTTCACCTTCGGCAACGCCGCCACCGAGTCGCTCTTCGAGATCGGCTCGATCACGAAGACCTTCACGGGATTGCTGCTGGCTCAGATGATCGAGAGCGGTTCAGTACGGCCTGACACCGCAGTGCGCGAGCTGTTGCCCCAGGGAGCGGTTGCGAAACCGCAGGGCGCCGAAATCACGCTGCTCGATCTGGCGACACAGCATTCCGGTCTGCCGCGCATGCCGGGCAACTTCCGTCCGGCAGACAGCAACGATCCCTACATCGACTACGGTGCGAAAGAACTCTACGGGTTCATCCTCGGACATGGCGTCGCAAAACCCGCTGCCCCGACGTTCCTGTACAGCAATCTGGGATTCGGATTGCTTGGCCAGGCACTGTCGAATCGTGCCGGCATTGCGTATCCGGAGCTGCTGCATCGCGCGATCGTCTTACCCATGGGCTTGACCGACACAGCAACCGCCTTGTCGCCGGAACGACGCGCGCGCCTCATCCAGGGTCACGCAACCGATCTTGTTCCTGCGCAGGGCTGGGATTTCGATGCGCTTGCGGGTGCGGGAGCGATCCGCTCGACCGCCGCAGACATGCTGACGTATCTCGAATGGAATCTGCATCCTCGCGAGCGTTCGGCCGGCAATGCCGCAGATCCCTATGCCCGTACGCTTCCTGCAGCGCTCGATCGCTCGCAGCAGCTTCAATCGGACGTGGCGGGCGCGACGCGCATCGCCTATGCCTGGCTCTACGACACCGAAGCCGAAACGTACGCGCACAATGGCGCCACCGGTGGATACAGCAGCTATGCGTTCTTCAGCCCCAAGCATGACTATGCGGCGGTCGTTCTCGTGAACATGACGATCGGCTCGCGCGGCAGCTTCGCGGACAGGCTTGGCCGGCACATTCAGCAGCGATTCGCCGGCAAGCAGGCCGTGTCGCTCGACCAGTGGTGACGCCCCGGGCCTGATCAGACGCGCCGTTTCACTGCGAAGGGCGGCGATCAAATCATCATCACGAGCTTCGATCAGGACGAGATCGAGATTCACACGACAGGTCGCGCCGACATCAAGGCCGGCGGACGCGTCGGCACGATCAGGCTCCATATGCTCGGCGTGGGCTGGGCTTCAAGGCTGCGCCCTGAGCGGTCTTTCTTGTAGGGTGGGAGCTTTCCCGCTAGATCGTCCCGCTCACCCCAATCCCCAGCGTCTTGCCGCGTTGGTCTGCTTAAACTACCCCGCATGACCGTTCGCGAAGCCACCGGCAATGCCGCCCTTTTCAGTCTCTGGGGGCTGTTCTGGCTGACGATGCTCGTCGTGGCGTTGCAGGATGCATCGCTCAGCCACACGATTCGCTGGTGGGAGCCGTTGCTCTGGGAGGGCAGCTCGGCGCTCATTGCCACGGTATGGCTCATCGCGCAGCGTCGGGTCGACGAGCGCTACGCGGTCTATCTCGACCGGCCCTGGCTGTGGCTCGCCCAGCATCTGAAATGGCTGCCGCTCATCGTGCCGACGTTCATCGCATCGATCTATCTGATTCGTCACGGCGTCTACACGCTGGTCGGCAGGTCCTACAACCATGAGCCCTGGCTCTTCGTGGTGCCGTATGAAACCGCCAAGCTCGTTCTATTTGCGGGAATGTGGCTGGGCATCGTTTTCGGCTTCGATTCGTTCGCGCAATGGCGCACGCAGCGCGAACGGCTGCTATCGGTGCAGAAGGCGCTCGCGGAATCGCAGCTACAGCAGTTGCAGAGCCAGTTGCGGCCGCATTTCCTGTTCAACGCGCTCAACACGATATCGTCGCTGATGCATTCGGATCCGGAGCGCGCGGATCGTCTGCTGGTGCGTCTGAGCGATCTGCTGCGGATCAGTCTGAGCATGCATCGATCGGAGCTGACTTCGCTAGCGGAAGAGCTGCGGGTGCTCGATCTCTATGCGCTCATCATGCGAGAACGCTTCGACGATCGTGTCGATCTTCGGTGGAACGTCGCCGAAGAGACGCTCTTCGCGAGCGTGCCTTCGCTGCTGTTGCAACCGTTGCTGGAGAACGCCTTCAAGCACGGCGTTGAGCGCAGCCAGTCGACTGTCGTCGTCCGAATCACGGCGAGCCGCGACGGCGATTGGCTGCTGATGTCGATCGCCAATACGGGAACGCTCGACTTCACGAACACGACAGGCGGTATCGGATTGCGCAACTGTCGTGAGCGGTTGCACGTTGACTACGGACCGGATGCGACGCTCGAGTTGCGACAGAATGATGCCGATGTGATCGCGCGAGTCCGGTTGCCGTGGCGGGAGCATCAGGCGTGATTCGCGTCCTGATCGTGGATGATGAGACGCCAGCGCGGAAAAAACTTCGGCAGTGGCTCGGCGAACAGGAAGGTCTCGAACTGGTAGGCGAGGCAGGCGACGGTCTTGCGGCGACACAGGCGATCGATAGTCTGAAGCCCGACGTCGTGTATCTGGATATCCAGATGCCAGGCCTGGACGGCCTCGAAGTTGCTGCTCAGCTGGAACCGGAGCGCGCACCGCTCATCGTGTTCGTCACCGCATACGACGAGCATGCCGTGAAAGCATTCGACCTGAACGCCGTCGACTACTTGCTCAAGCCCTACGACAAAGATCGCCTGCTGCGTACTGTGGCGCGTGTGCGAGAGCGCCTCGATACGGGCACGCGCGCACAGTCTGTCAGGACTGCTCGCGGACAGACGGGGTCGAGCGATCGATTGCTGGTGCCGGTGGGCGAGCGGCTGGAGCTCATCGAGAGCCGCTTGATCCACTGGCTCGAAGCCGACGACAACTATGTGCATGTCCACGCGGCGTCCCGTTCCTACATGCTCAGACGCACGCTGCAGGATCTGCTGACCCAGCTCGGCGAAGAGCGATTCGTCCGCATTCACAAGTCGACCGCGGTGAACGTGAGCGAGATCCAGTCGCTCACTCCGCTATTCAAAGGCGACTACGAAGTTCATCTGCGGAACGGACATACATTGCGGCTGAGTCGTCGCTATCGCGACGAGCTGTTCTCCCGGATGGGGCGGTAGCCTCGTAGCCAGCATAGAGAGCGAAACCTCTTCAGGTCCCGCTCGCCCCGGCCACCACCCCGCTGACCCCGAGGTCGCAGCACCTCCATGCACGAGCGCGCAGGATCGTCTCCATGAGTCCAAGGGAGGCCGCCGCCATGACGACATCTTCGACCCGCTACGACTTCCTGGACTGGCTGCGCGTGCTGGCCATCTTCGTGCTGCTGTTCTTTCACACCGGCATGATCTTCGTCGGCTGGGGCTGGCACATCGAGAACGCGCAGGTCATCGAGTCGCTGCGACTGCCGATGGATATCGCGCACCGATTGCGGATGCCGCTGCTGTTCGTCATCGCCGGTGCGGGAATGTGGTTCGCGCTGGGAAGTCGCACAGCGATGCAGATACTGCGCGAGCGGACATGGCGATTGCTGCTGCCGCTGCTGTTCGGCATGTTCCTGATCGTGCCGCCGCAGATCTATTTCGAGCGGCTCTTTCGCGGCGAGTGGCAGGGCGACTACGCATCGTTCTTCATCGAGCGAGTGCTGCAATTCCATCTGTATCCGCAAGGCGATTTCAGCTGGCACCACCTCTGGTTCATCGCGTATCTGTACGTCTACGTGATGCTCTTGCTGCCACTACTCGCGACGTGGCGCCGCAGCTGCTGGACGTTGCAGCCAGGTCCGTGGTTATACCTGCTGGGTCTGCCGCTGGCGATTAACGAGGCGCTGCTCAAGCCGCTGTTCCCCGAATCGCACAACCTTGTGCGCGACTGGTACATCTTCGATCACTATCTTCTGCTGACCTTGTATGGGTTTGCTCTCGCGTCCATGCCTGGCGTCTGGGATTGGTTTGCCAAGTGGCGTCACCGCTCGTTCGCGATCGGCATGGGCATCTTCGCGTTGGCTATGGCACTGTTCGAGTTCGGTGTCATCCGGCGCGACACACCCGCGGATGCGATCGTCGCGAATGTCTTCACCTGGTGCTGGCTGATGGTGTTCCTGGGCTATGGCCGGCAACACCTGTCGTTCAGCAACGGCTTGCTGCGCTGGGCGCGCGATGCGTCGTACCCCGTCTATATCCTTCACCAGACGCTGATCGTGGCGATCGGGTACTACGTGATCCAGGCGTCGTGGGGACCGTGGGGAAAGTACGCCACTGTGCTCATCACGACGATGGCCGGATGCTTCGGGCTGTACGAGGCGGTTGTGCGGCGGTTTGCATCGACGCGCGGGATCTTCGGGTTGGAGGGAAAGGATCTGTCCGGGACGCAGACGGGGCGAGTGGCGAAGGCCGAGCCCTCGTCACTCGCATGAACCGGATCGCTTAGACTTGGGCGTGGTCCATCTTTGGCCGGAGTTCGGATGACAGATACGGTGTCACATCCCCTCCCCCCTGACCGCCCTAGAAATCGGGACGCCTGACCAGGACAGATGTCGCCAGCAAGAGCGCGGCAGCCGTTGCAAGCAGGCAGCGCAGTTTGCGTTGCTGCCCCCACCCTAACCCTCCCCCGCTACGCGGA